>Ga0247727_10006917_pt1 | contig 21969 bp, 18 predicted proteins | sample WisWelCaveWW1625_FD_202498 | JGI IMG/M metagenome (GOLD analysis project Ga0247727, IMG submission 202498) | Biofilm microbial communities from Wishing Well Cave, Virginia, United States - WW16-25 | ecosystem: Environmental > Aquatic > Deep subsurface > Groundwater > Cave microbial mat | place...
GTCGGCGGGGTCGGCGCAGCGGAGGAGCCGGACGGACTCGTCCGGCTCCGCGATCCCGGGAGCCTCGTCCGCGAACATGGTGGCCTCGAGCCGGGCGAGATCGCCTCCTGCGCGTTGGAATCCCTCCAGCGTCTCGACGCGCCATCCCCTTTCTGCGAAGTGCTGCCGGGTCTCTCTCGCCGGCTCGAAGAGGGAAGGCCTGCCCGGATCGAACGGGAGGGTGACGAGCGCCTCCGGCACCCTCTCCGAGACCAAGTCCACAACATCAGATTGGAGCCGGGTGAAGTTGACGAACCCGTCCACGCCGAGCCAGCGGATCCGGTCGAGCGCGGCGGGGAGGTGCCTCCCCCGGAGCGCCTCGAGGAGCGCCCGCTGGAAGTCCTCGTGGTCCTGGAGGCCCTCCTTCCGCAGGGCCTCGGCGTAGGCGCGGAACACCACCCTGAACCCCTCGATGCGCGCCCGGGCGGCCGCGCCCTCCGTCCCTCTCGCCAGCGCGTCCAGCGCCTCGAGCGTGCGATCCTCGTCGAGGCCGGCCTCCTTCACTTCCTTCACGAGGGAGAGGAACCGGTCGCGGAAGCCGGGGAAGGCCCGGACCCGCTCGAAGACCAGGGCCCGGACCTTCTCCAGCGCCCGGCGCAGGAGGTGATCGCGGGCCGCCGGCGAGGCCAGCCCCGCGATGGCCGTCCCCCCGAGCGCCCGCTCGGCCAGCGAGGTGAACGTCACCACCGACCGGTCGAGGAACCCCGCGCCCTCGTCCCCGAGGCGGCGGAGCAGGCCGCGCTTGAGGTGCTCGGCCCGGCCGTAGGTCGGGACGAGGAGGAGGGCCTCGTCGTCCGTTCCCTCCCGTATCCGGCGCGCCACCTCGTCCATCAGGAGACGGGTCTTCCCCGTCCCCGCGCGCCCCAGGATCAGCCTCTTCGCCATTGAACCCCCGGCCGAACGGGGATCCTACGGGTGGGGGGCGACGGACAGCGGGATTGCCTTCCCTGGATGCGACCGGATCGCCGAAGGGACCGGCGTGGACGGTAGACTTGCCACGGTCGGTCGGGCCAGGGACCCGCACCGGAGGCGAGGAACATGGGGAAGAGGCTGGTGGTCGTCGTCCACGGGACCTTCGCAGCCCAGGAGAATTGGTGGAAGCCGGGTTCCCCGCGGGACTCCACGTTCGCGGACAAGCTGGAGGCCGCCCTCGCCCGGCGGGGCCTGGTGGGCACGGTGTGGGCGCCGGCCGCGGAGGCGGGACTCGACCCGGACGCCTTCGGGTGGAAAGGGGAGAATCGACACGGCGCGCGCGTCGAGGGAGGGCGTCGCCTCGCGGGGGCACTCGCCGAGGCCGCCCGCCGCCTCGGCGCCACGGCCGAGGATCCCCTCACCGTGGACCTCGTGGCCCACTCCCACGGCGGGAACGTCGTGCTTGAGGCGCTGGGCCGGCTCGATCCCTCCGTCCGTTGCGGCTCCGTCGTGATGCTCGGGACGCCGCTCCTGTGGCGCCGGCCGGCCATGCGCCCCCTCCGGGTCCTCTGCACCCTCCTCCTGCTGGGGATCGCGGGCCTAATGGCGGTCGCCCTGCCAGTCGCCGCGGTCACCGGGGAATGGGAGGCGTCCCTGGGTGCGGCCCTCTTCCTGCTGCTGTACCTCCCCTTCCTCGGATGGGTCTCCCTCTTCGGCGCCACGGTCCTGGACCTCGCCTGGAGGCTCCTCCACTTCCTCCTCCTGGCGCCCTGGGGCGCCGCAGCAGGCCAGTGCTACGGACCGCGGCCGTGGCGCCTCCGCAGGGTCCTAGGAGGGCGCCCGATCTTCCTCGTCAGGAGCCGGTTCGACGAGGCCGAGCTCATCCTGGACCTGGGGTCGGCCCCGAAGATGCTCTACGAGCTTCGGAGCCGGGGCAAGGGCCCGTTGCGCCGCCTCCTGGTCTGGGTGTTCCTCAAGCCCCTGGCCTACCTCGCCCTGGACATCGTGGAAGTCATCCTCGAACGGCTCGCCCTCGGCTTCTCCTGGTTGCAGGTCCTCTTCTTCGATCACCGATCCTCCGTCGATGGGGACGAGGGCCCCTACACGGCCGCGTCCGTGGTGCGGGTCGACGTGACCGCGGACCTCCGAAGGGTCGGAAAGGCGCGCGCCCTCACCTCGGGCCTCCTCCCGATCCCCCTGGCGAGCGGGGATTCGGAGGAGGACCTCCCCCCGGGAGAGCGGCGGCTGCGGGAATTCGGGGCCAGGCTCGACGCCGTCCGAAGGAGCTTCCAGGACCAGATCCAGCTCCGCCACAGCCTCTACTACGAGTGCCAGCCCGTCGTGGAACAGATCGCCGACCGGATCGCGGCGGTAGTCTAGCGAGCTACTCCACCGGCCTCCCCTCGGGGTCCACGACGACGACCTCCGCGAGACCGAGGTCGCGGACGGGCTTCTCGATCTTCCGGCGGTCGCCGACGACGAGCCAGACGATCGCGTCGGGGCGGATGGCCTTCGCCGCGGCGGCGAGGTCCACCGGGGTGACCGCGCGGATCCGGGCCGCGTAGCCGTCGTAGTACCGGTCCGAAAGCCCGAAGGCGACGATCTCGGCCACTGATTCCGAGACCGCGCGCGAGGTCTCCCACCGCCCCGGGAGCGTGAGCGTCATCGTGGACCTGGCCGCCGAGACCTCTTCCTCCGTTGGCGGGAGGCCGCCCGCGATGGCGCGGATCTCCTTCGCCATCTCCGCAAGCGACTCCGCCGTGCGGTCGGTCTGGACCGGGGCCGTAGCGATCAGCGCCCTCGGCCCCCTCGTGTCCCTGATGGAGGACCGCGCCCCGTAGGACCAGTGCTTGTCCTCGCGGAGGTTCATGTTGAGGCGCGATCCGAAGTACCCGCCGAAGACGGTGTTCAGGACCGAGAGCGGGATCTCCTCGGGCCCGCCGCGGGGCGCCACGAGCTGGGCCGCCGCGAGGTGGGACTGCGGCGCGCCCGGCCGGTCAAGGAGGTAGAGCCGGGACTTCCCCGGGGCCGCGGACGGAGGAAGCGTCTTCGCCGGGGCCGTGCCGGGCTCCCACCCGCCGAACCGATCCTGCAGGATCGGCAGGACCTCCGCCAGGGTCACGTCGCCCGTGACGACGAGCGTCGCGCTCCCGGGCCGGAACCACGCCCGGTGGAACCCGACGAGGTCCTCGCGGGTCGCCTTCTCCAGCGAGGCCTCCGTGCCCGAGCCCGAGAAGGGGGCGGCGTAGGGGTGGCCCTCCCCGTAGAGGAGCCGGGGCAGCAGCCGGTTCGCCATGCCCCGCGGCTCCGTCCTCTCCTGGGCGATGGCGGCGACCTGGCGGCGACGCTGGAGGTCCACCTCGTCCCGCGGGAAGGCCGGGTGCAGGACCACGTCGGCCAGCAGCGCCACGGCCGGGGCGAGCGAATCGCGGAGCGCCGTCAGCGACACCCGCGTCGTGTCCGCCTCGGTGGCGACGGCGATCTCGGCGCCGAGCCGGTCGGCCTCGCGCCGCACCTCGCGCGCGGTGCGGGACGAGGTCCCGCCGAGGAGGAGCTCCCCGGCGAGGTTCGCGATGCCCGGGGAGCCGGCCGGATCCGCGGCGTACCCGGCGTCCACGAGGAGGTCCATCCGGACGAGCGGCAGGCCCGGGCGTCGCGCCAGGATCACCCGCAGCCCCGTCGGCAGCGTCGCCCGCTCGAGGTCGGGGAACCGCGCCTCGGGGGGATCCGCCACCGCGGGCATGGCCGAGCGATCGGGGCCCTCCTTCGCCGGAGCGAGGGCCGGGAACGGGCGGATCGCCACGACGCAGGAGCCGTCCGCGAGCCACCGGGCCGCGACCTCGCGGACCGCGGCGGGCGTCGCCGCCGCGATGTCCGCGAGACGCGCCTTCCACGCGTCGGGCCGGCCGCCGAAGACCTCGCACTCCGCCAGCAGGTCGGCCTTCCCCCCGAACCCGCCGAGCCGCTCCAGGCGGCGGAGGAAGGACGCCCGGGCCTGGACCTTCTCCACCTCCAGCTCCTCGGCGGTCGGCCCCCCGGCCGCGAGGCGGGCCGCCTCCTCGAGGAGGACCGCCTCGACCCGCTCGAGGTCGGCGCCCGGCGTGGCCGTGGCGGCGGCGTGGAACTGGCCGCCGATCTCCATGTCGTCCAGGAAGGACTCCACCTCCGTGGCGAGACCCTCCTTCTTCACGAGGCGCTCGTGGAGCCGCGACCCCTCGCCCCGGCCGAGGACGGCGGCCGCGAGCTGGAGGAGGTGGGCGTCCCTCGTGCCCCAGCCCGGGGTGTTCCAGACCGACTGGACGCGACCCTGGGGGACCCGCTCCTCCACCAGCAGCCGCGTCCTCCCCGTGCGCGGGGCGACGTTCGTCCCGGGCCGCACCACCGGTGGCCCCGGGGGGACCCCCCCGAAGTACTTCTCTACCTTGCGGAGGGCCTCCTCCGCGTCCACGTCCCCGCAGACGACCACCACCGCGTTGGCCGCCCCGTACCAGGAGCGGAACCACTCGCGGACGTCCTCGAGGGAGGCGGCGTTGAGATCCTCCATGGACCCGATGACGGTCCAGGAGTAGGGGTGGCCGGCCGGGTAGGTGAGCGCCGGGAGCAGGGTCCAGGACGCGGCGTAGGGCCGGTTCTCCCCCTGGCGCTTCTCGTTCTGCACGACGCCGCGCTGCTCGTCGAGCTTCGCCTGGGTGAGGGCGGCGGCGAGGCAGCCCATGCGGTCGGACTCGAGCCAGAGAACGGCGTCCAGCGCCCCCGTCGGGACGGTCTCGAAGTAGTTGGTCCGGTCGTTGTTCGTGGTCCCGTTCACGCCCGTGGCCCCGAAGGAGGCCATGGCGCGGAACCAGTCCTCGTCCGCGTGCTCGCTCCCGTTGAACATCAGGTGCTCGAAGAGGTGGGCGAAGCCGGTGCGGCCGGGGCGCTCGTTCTTGGAGCCGGTGTGGTACCAGACGTCCACCGCCACGATGGGCGCCCGGTGGTCCTCGTGGACGAGGACGCGGAGCCCGTTCCCCAGCACCCGCCGGACGAAGGGGACCTCGGGCTCGGCGACGTCCCCGGCCAGGGCGGGGAGCGCCCCCGCGGCGAGGGCCAGCAGGGCGGCGGCGAGGCGCGGCACGGGACGGAGCATTGCGGATCCCCCCTTCGGAAGCCCCTTCTCATACCGGGAGGACCGGCCGATCCCCCCCTTTCGCCGCCCATCCGATCCGGCCCGGAAGCCCCTTGCGTTAGACTGCCGCCGTCCCCGGAGGAGCCCGCCTTGGCGAGACCCCTTCCCTTCGTCCCCGAGGTCGGCGTCCTCGGCACCGGCTCGGTGCTGGGCTCCCGCCGCGTGGACAACGCGGCGCTGAAGGGGATGATCTCCAACTACGACGAGTCCTCGGGGGACTTCGGCGCCTGGGTCGAGCGGGTCACCCACATCCAGGAGCGCGGGTGGTGCGCCCCCGGCGAGTCCGTGGGCACCATGGGCACGGCGGCGGCGCACCGGGCGCTGGAGGCCTCCGGCGTCCCGCGGGAGGAGGTGGACCTCGTCCTCCTCGGCTCCTTCACGATGAAGGAGCTCTACCCCGGCGACGGCGTGGACATCGCCCGCTCCATCAACCCCCGCTGCGGGTACGTCGCGCTGAACGCCGGGTGCGCGGGCTCCGTCTACGGGATGGCGCTGGGCGCCTCCATGGTGCGCGCCGGCTGGGCGCGGAACGTCGTCGTGATCGGCGCCGAGCAGCTCACGGGCGCCACCAACCTCGCCGACCCCATCACCGCCATCCTCTTCGCCGACGGGGCGGGGGCGGCGGTGATCGGGCGGCGCCGGGGCGCGGCCCCGGACACCGGCTGGGTGGACCGGGTCGTCCTCAAGCACGACTACGCGCCGGGGAACATCATGATGGACAACGCCAACCTGACGATCCCCGGGCGCATCGTGGGCCCCGCCCCGGACCGCAGGCACGGGGTGGCCGTCGAGCGCCAGGCGCTCGTCATGGAGGGCGGCCCGCGCGTTCTCCGCAACGCCGTCAACGCCATGGCCGAGGCGACGGTGGAGCTGCTCGGGTACACCATGGACGACCTCAAGGACGACGACCCGGGGCTGCGGGAGGCGCTCGCGGGCGTCCACCTCGTCCCCCACCAGGCGAACGGGCGCATCGTGGACGGCCTCCAGGAGAAGCTCGGGCTCCCCGTGGACCGCGTGTACCGCACCGTCTACCGCACGGGGAACATGTCGGCGGCGACGAACATGGTCACCCTCGACCACGCGGTCCGGGAGGGGAACCTCCGGCGCCTCGAGCGGGAGGACGGCACGGGCGAGATCTCCCCCTGCGGGCGTAGGCTGCAGGCCGGGGACCTCGTCGTCCTGGTCACCATCGGGGCCGGGTACCTCTACGGGGCGGTCGGGTTTAGACTCTAGGGCCGCCGCATCCCCCGGGAGCGCCTCCATGAAGGCCGGAGCCCTCGTCCTCCTGAACCTCGCCGTCGCCGTGCCCGCCGTGGCCGCGGCCCACTACCTGCTCCCCCCCGCCGCGGAGCCCCCGCCCCCGCCCGTCCGCGCCCCGGCGCCCGACGGGGTGGACCCCGAGCGCGTGCGGCGCCTCGAGGCCCGGGTGGACGAGCTGGCCGCCATGCTCGACCGGCTCCGGGCGGAGTCCGAGGAGGCGCGGAAGAGGTCGGCGGAGGCGGAGGCGGGGCTGCGGGCGGAGGTCGAGAAGGAGCGCGAGAAGGCGAACGCCGCCGAGGTCCTCCTCGCCGCCGCCACGGGGGACCCCGGGAAGAAGCCCCCCGAGATGGACGCCTTCGCGAAGGAGGTCTCCAAGGCCATGAAGCAGGGGATCCGGCAGGAGTTCCGCCGGATCTCCGACCTCGTGGTGAACCCCTCGCCCGAGGCCCTGGAGCAGCGCCGGAAGCAGCTCAAGATGTTCGCCGCGATGATGGGGAACGCCGCGGGGCTCGACCAGGCGCAGGTCGCCACCTTCGAGGGGATCCTCAACGACACCGACGAGCGGGCGCGGGAGGAGCTCCGGCCGCTGCTCCAGGGCGTCGAGGACTACAGGCAGGTCGACTACCCGAAGGTGAAGAAGGTCACGGAGGACTCCTTCGCGGGCCAGAACGAGCAGATCGACCGGGCGTTCCCGAAGGAGAAGTCGGACCGCCTCCGGCAGCAGCTCGAGCCCGTCCGCAACCTCTTCGGCGCCATGCTCGACGAGCTCGAGCGGCAGTCCACGGCCGAGGCACCGAGGTAGCCCTACTTCTTCGCCCGCGTGTACTTGATCCAGAAGACCCTGGTGTCGCCCTCGCCGATGGCGAGGTCGTGCATCTCGAACACGAACTCGTCCTCGCTCACCTCGCGGATGATCTGGCGGGTCATCTTGTCCTGCTCCCCGGTCATGGGTTCGTCCATGGCCCCGGTCATGTACAGGGTCTTCCCGTCCATGCCTGGGTTTCCCTCCATCGTCAGGAGCGAGGTCCCCATGGAGTCCACCCACATGCCGACGTACTTCTTCTTGAAGTTGTTGTAGCCCATGATGGAGAGGCCCTCGAAGGGCATGCCCATCATGGCGGCCTTGACCTCCTCCTTGACCCACTTCCCCGGGAAGAGCCACGAGATCTTCGCGGTCCCCTTGGAGACCATCGGAGCCATGGAGGGGTCCATCTTCATGGAGAGCTCCAGGTCCCAGTCCCCGATGTGCTTCCCCAGCCGCTCGTGGAAGCGGTTCGGCGTGCAGGCGTCCATCATGTTCTTCATCATCTCGCCCTGGTCGTACTCCCGCGGGTCGGCGCCCCGGAAGCCCTTCTTGGGCGCGTCCTTGGGCGCCTCCTTCGGCGCCTCCTCCCCGGCATCCTGCGGGACGGCGCGGCCGGCGACGAACAGCGACCCGGCGGCGAGCGCGGCGGCGGCGAGGGCTGCCTGGAACCTCATGAAAACCTCCTTTTCGAGGCGCCCCGCTTCCGGCGGGGCGCCTCCTCTGGACCGGACTTATACCCGAATCCCCCTGCGTGCCCTTCGCAGGGACGCGGCGGTTCAGAGCCCCACCTCGGCGCCGACCGAGGACCAGGAGTTCCAGGACTCCTCGCCGCCGGGGCCGAGCAGCAGGACCCGGAGGAAGTCCGTGTCCCCCCGAAGGCGCACCCCCCGCTCCGGCCGGCGCTACTTCCGGGCCGCTTTGATGGGCCCGCAGGCGATCCGGCTGCCGGCGTTCCCCGTGGGGTCGGTCCGGAGGTCGTCGGCCTTCTCGTGCACGACGACGGACCTCCCCACGACGTCCTTCTCGCAGTTGCAGCCCATGTCGAACTGGTCCGTCGTCACCTCGAAGGCGCCCATGCCGTCGGCCCCGACCTCGATGTTGCCGAGGTCGCCGAGGTGGAACTCCCCGTCCACCTGCATCCACGCCCCGTGCTTCTTCTTCCAGGGGTTCCAGTGGCCGCCGGCCGTGGCCGCGTCCGCCGCCGAGCAGTCCCCCTTCTCGTGGATGTGGACGGCGTGGAGGCCCGGAGTCGCGCCGGCGATGTCGATCCGGAGGTGCAGCCAGTCCCCCTCGATCCGGGTGAAGACGGCCTTCCCCGTCACCTTGCTCCCGCTCTTCGCCTCGAGCGCGGCGGCGGCGGACCCGAGCGGCTTGGCCCCCGTCGAGGCGCAGGCCGCGAAGGCGAGGACGAGCGCGGGCAGGACGAGCATGCGGAGTCTCATGGTGGATCCCTCCTGGCGGGCGGCCCCGGGAGGCGGGCCGACGGTCCGCCCACGATACTCGCCGGGGGGCCCGGCCTGCCGTGCTTCCGCACCGTCCGAGGGACAACTATACTGCGCGGGATGGAACTCCCCCCCCACGGCCCCGGCGAGGTGCGTCGCATCGCGGGCCTCGCGCGGATCCGCCTGACGGACGCCGAGTGCGCGGCGCTCTCCGTGGACTTCGGCAGGATCCTCGAGTACGTTGGGAGGCTCCGCGCCCGTGACGAGGCGGCGGCCGCGGAGCCGCTGGTCCACGCGGTCCCCTCCGGGGAGCCCGCCGCGTCGCTCCGCCCCGACGAGCCCGCCCCGGAGGGTCCGGCCGCCCCGCTCCGGTGGGAGGAGGTCCGGGCGCTGGTGCCGGACTCCGCGGAGGGGCGGTTGCGCGTCCCCCGCGTGCTGGAGGAGGGTCGGTAGCCGCGGTGGGCGACCCGCGCGACCTTCCTCTCCACGCCCGGCCCGCCGCCGCCCTCCGGGCAGCGATCGCCGCGGCGGAGGTGACGGCCGAGGCGGTCACGCGCCACTTCCTCGACCGGATTCGCCGTTTCGACGGATCCCTCCACTCCTTCCTCCGGGTGGACGAGGAGGGGGCGCTCCGCGCCGCCCGGGGGTGCGACGCCCGCCGCGCCGCGGGGAATCTTCCCCGGGCGCTGGAGGGGGTCCCCGTCGCGGTGAAGGACAACCTGAACGTGGCGGGGCTCCCGACCACCTGCGCCTCGCGCATCCTCGAAGGATTCGTCGCGCCGCGGGACGCGACGGCGGTGGCGCGGCTGCGCGCGGCCGGTGCCGTGTTCCTCGGGAAGACCAACCTGGACGAGTTCGCCATGGGCTCCTCCACGGAGAACTCGGCCTTCGGACCGACGCGGAACCCCTGGGACCCCGCGCGCGTCCCCGGCGGCTCCTCGGGCGGCTCGGCGGCGGCCGTGGCGGCGGGGCTCGCCCCGCTCGCCCTGGGCTCCGACACGGGGGGTTCGATCCGCCAGCCCGCGGCGCTCTGCGGCGTGGCGGGCCTCAAGCCCACCTACGGGCGCGTCTCGCGCAGCGGGCTCGTGGCCTTCGGATCCTCGCTCGACCAGGTCGGCCCGCTGGCCCGCACCGTCGGGGACGCGGCGGCGGCGCTCGCCGTCATCGCGGGCCGCGACCCGCTCGACGCCACGAGCCTCGCGGTGGAGCCGCCCGCCCCGGAGGCCGCGGCGGTCTCGGTGCAGGGGATGCGGGTCGGCGTCGTGCGCGAGCACCTCGAGGGGCCCGGCGTCGAGCCCGGGGTCCGGGCCGCCGTCGAGCGGGCGCTGGAGGCGCTGCGCGCCGCGGGCGCCGAGGTGCGGGAGGCCTCCCTCCCCCACGCCGGCGACGGGATCGCGGTCTACTACCTCGTGGCCACGAGCGAGGCCTCGAGCAACCTCGCCCGCTACGACGGGGTCCGCTACGGGCTCCGCGCGGGGGGGGGAGACCTCGCGGCGCTCTACGAGGAGACGCGCGACCGCGGCTTCGGGGCCGAGGTGAAGCGGCGCATCCTGCTCGGGACCTTCGCGCTCTCCGCGGGCTACGCCGACGCCTACTACCAGCGGGCGCTCCGGGTGCGCCGCCTCATCGCCGACGACTTCGAGAGGGCCTTCCGGCAGGTGGACGCGCTCGTCGGCCCCACCTCGCCCACGACGGCCTTCCCGCTCGGCGCGAAGACCTCCGACCCGCTCGCCATGTACCTCTGCGACGTCTTCTCCGTCCCGGCCAACCTGGCCGGCATCCCCGCGGCCTCCGTCTCCTGCGGGACCGACGCGGCCGGGCTCCCCGTGGGCTTCCAGGTGCAGGCGCCGGTGCTGCGGGAGGACGCGGCGCTGCGGGTCGCGGCCTGCGTGGAGGCGGCGACGGGGGCCTGGCACCGGCTCCCGGAGGCCTTCGCGTGAAGGAGGGCGCCCCCCGGCTGGTGGTCGGCGTGGAGGTGCACGTCCAGCTCGGGACCCGGACCAAGGCCTTCTGCGCCTGCCCGGTGGACTTCGGGGCGGCGCCGAACACCCTGTGCTGCCCCGTCTGCATGGGCCACCCGGGCGCGCTGCCGGTCCTCAACCGCGGGGCGCTGGAGACGGCCGTCCGCGCGGGGCTGGCGCTCGGCTGCACCGTGGCGCCCAAGGGCCGCACGCAGTGGGACCGGAAGAACTACTTCTACCCCGACCTCCCGAAGGGCTACCAGATCACTCAGTACGAGCACCCCCTCTGCGAGAACGGGGCGCTCGCGCTCTCCGACGGGACCCGCGTCCGGATCCGCCGGGCGCATCTCGAGGAGGACACGGGCAAGTCGAGCCACGCGGCCGACGGGGCGACGCTGCTCGACTTCAACCGCTGCGGGGTCCCGCTGCTCGAGATCGTGACGGAGCCCGACCTCTCGACGCCGGCGGAGGTGGAGGAGTACCTGCGCCTGCTCCAGGAGCGCCTGCGGCTCGCAGGGGCGTCGGAGTGCTCCATGGAGAAGGGGCAGATGCGCTGCGAACCCAACGTGAATCTCGAGCGGGGGGACGGTTCGGCCACCGCCATCAGCGAATTGAAGAACCTCAACTCCTTCGCCATGGCGCGGGAGGCGGTGGGCTACGAGGCGAAGAGGCTCGAGGACGGCCCCTGGCTCCCGAGGGGGCGGGCGCTCCTGCGCGCCACCTTCGGCTGGGACGACGGCGCGAAGCGCACCATCCTCCAACGCACCAAGGAGACCGCCGCCGACTACCGCTACTTCCCCGAGCCCGACCTGCCGGTGCTGCCGGCGGAGGCGCTCCGTCCCTTCGTCGAGGCGGGGAAGGCGGCGCTCGAGGAGTCATCGCAAAGGGAGGTGGGCGAGGAGGCCAGGTTCAAGGCCGAGGCAGAGAAGTACAACCTCCAAGACCTTGCACGAGCGATGAAGCTCCTTGCCAAGACCGTTGAGCCCGAGGACATCAGCCAGGTCTTTACCGTGACCGCGCAGGTGGCGGAGGAGAGAGGCCTCAACCCTAGGGATTTTGGTCCGATTCTCGCGAACTGGGTCCAGGGGCCCATTGCGGCACATGTACGCGCAAGGTCCATCAAGGCCAGCATGGTCCGTGCCCAAGGGAGGTCCCTGGCAAGGCTGCTCGAGATGACTCTGAAGAACGAGATACCGACTGAAGTCGTCAAAGTCCACTTCCTGAGTACCGACTGGCTCGAGGTGGGCACTGACCCGGAGATGATGCTCAAGGAGAAGGGCCTGACCGGTGCTCAGACCGATGACGATTCGATCCGCGCCGCCTGCGCCGAGGTCGTCGCAGCCAATCCCGACATCGTCGCCAAGATCAGGGGCGGCAAGGTCCAGGCCAGGGCCGCCCTCGTCGGCCAGGTCATGAAGAAGACCCGCGGCACCGCCGACCCGGCCCGCGTCAATGCGCTCCTGGACGAGCTCCTGCGGTGAAGTCCCAGTCGCGGTAGTCCCCGACGGGCCGGTACCCGACCTTGGGGTAGATGGAGTTGGAGATCGGGTTCGCGAGGTCGGTGAAGAGGTAGCAGCAGCGCTTCCCCTGGGCGAGCAGCCGCTCCGAGAGGGCGCCGACGAGCGCCGTGGCGTAGCCGCGGCGGCGGTGCGCCGGCGGCGTGTAGACGGACCCGACACGGACGCCGTTCGGGGTCGAGCCCGAGGCGGCCGCCTGCGCCACGGGGCGCCCCCCGACCTCCCAGAGGAAGAGCCGCCCCGACCGGACGTTCCGCCTCGCGACCTCCTCGGGGGGATTCCCCGGCGCGCCGGGCATCGCCTCCTCCTCGAAGGCGCGGTACCAGGACTCGGCGAGGGGGAGGTCCGCCTCGGAGGCCGGCCGCATCCCGCCCGGGGTAGGCGGCGCGGGGATCACGGCGTCCAGCAGGAACGCACGAAGGTCCTTGTCCCGGCGGGCCTGGAGGCCGCGCGGTTCGCACCACGCATTGGCGAAGGCATCCGCGGAGGGGGCCGGGCCGTGGACCCCGGGGGGCTCGTGCCCGGCGCGGGCGAGGTCCTCGGCCACGGCCGCCGCGACCTCGGGAGGCGCGTAGAACAGGAGGCGGTAGGGATGCGTCCGGGACGCGACGCCGACGATCCGTCCCTCCTCTTCGACGGTGGCGAAGTAGTTGGGGCCTGCGTACCGGCCGGGGTCGTCCCGGCAGGCCCCCGCCACGGAGAGGGGGACGTTGTGGACCGCCTCGTCGGCCTCGAGGAACGACCCCGCCGCCTCGAGGAACGCCTCCGGCCGGTCGAAGCGGACCACGCGCATGGCCCCATCCTAGATCCGGGGAGGATCGTCGCGGCAGCAAGCTGCCGCGCTACAGTGGCGGGCCCATGGCCCGGAAACCGAAGGTCGCCCCCGACGAGTACTGGAACCCGCGCAACGAGACGATGCCGCGGGAGTCGCTGACGGCCCTCCAGGTCGCGAAGATGAAGCGCCAGCTGGAGTGGGCCGCCGCCCGGAGCCCCTTCCACAAGAGGCGCTTCGCCGCGGCGAAGTTCAAGCCGGCCCAATTCAAGTCGCTCGATGACCTGCGCCGCATCCCCCCCATGACCCGCGAGGAGTGGATGGAGGCCCAGGCGAAGACCCCTCCCTACGGCGACCTGCCCGCCGCCCCCCCCGAGGTCGCCATCCGCCTCCACACGACGAGCGGGACGACGGGGCGGATGCCGCTCCGGGCGCTCGACGGCACCCGCGACTGGCAGTGGATCGCCGAGATGTGGTGCTACGGCTTCCACGGCTTCGGCGTCCGGCCGCGGGACACGGTCTTCTTCGCCTTCTCCTACGCGTCCTTCATCGGCTTCTGGGGCGCCCACTACGCCTGCGAGAAGCTGGGCGCGCTGGTCATCCCGTCCGGGAGCCTGCCCACGGACGCGCGGGTGAAGCTCATCGTGGAGAACGGCGCCACGACGGTCTGCGCGACGCCGACCTACGTGCTCCGGCTGGCGCAGGTGGCCAGGGAGATGGGCGTCGATCTCAAGAAGGCGGGGAAGGTGGAGCGGATCATCCTCTCGGGCGAGCCCTCGGGCTCGGTCCCGGCCGTCCGGCGGAAGATCGAGGAGGTCTGGGGCGCCCCCTGCGGGGACACCGCGGGCATGACGGAGATCGGCACCATCATGGTCTTCGAGTGCCGCCACCGGCCGGGCGGGATGCACATCATCGAGGACCACTTCATCGAGGAGGTGGTGGACCCGGAGACGATGGAGCCGGTGAAGCCGGGCGAGCGCGGGGAGCGGGTCGTCACCTCATTCGGGCGGGGCATCCTTCCGCTCATCCGCTACCGGACGCGGGACCTCGTGGCGCGGGTCCCGGCCTCGGAGTGCACCTGCGGCCGGACCTTCGACATCTACCGCGGCGGCATCCTCGGGCGGGTGGACGACATGCACAAGATCCGCGGGACGAACGTCTACCCGCGGGCGGTGGAGGCCATCGTCCGGGAGCACGCGCTGGTGGACGAGTTCCAGATCGTGCTCTCGCGCGAGAAGGACCGGGACGAGATCACCGTGCGGGTGGAGCTGCAGAAAGGGTCCGAGGAGCACTGGCCGGGGACCAAGAAGGCCCTCGACCGCGACCTCGCCGAGGCGCACGAGAACCTCCGCTTCCGTCTGGAGCTGGCCGATCCGGGCTCTCTGCCGAGATTCGAACTGAAGGCGAAGCGGCTCGTGGACAAGCGGAGCCTGTAGGGGCGGCCGGTAGGGGCGGCCGAAGGCCGCCAGGGAGGGACCCATGGCCAAGGCGACCAAGATCCTCGAACCCCGGGATATGGCGGGGCGCCCCATCGACCCGGTCCACCAGGAGGTCCTCCGGCTCTACCAGAAGACCAAGGCGCTCTGCGGCCGCGACGACCTCCCCCCCTACGCCGCGCGCAACCTCCGCGCCTCGCTCGCCGCCCTCTACCAGGTCGTCAACGACGCCGGCATCGAGTTCGAGCACCTGTACGACCTGGGGGTGTAGGAATTGAGGCTGCACCTCTTGCCCCACGGCCGGAGGGAGTGGATTCGGGCGGGGTCGATCCTCGGCGTGCCGCTCCTCTCCCTGACCGCCGCGGGGCTCTGGATGATTCCCATGCCGGGGCATTCGCACGAGGGGCCGCTCCCCGTGTTCACGACGTCGCAGACCGCCATCCGCGACAGGTTGCGGAGGCGCGTCGAGTTCCTAGCGAAGGCCATCGGGCCCCGCGGGATCCACTCCCCGGGGACCATGGAGAGGACCGCGGCCTGGCTCGAGGGGGAGTTCCGCGCCGCGGGGTGCGAACCGCGCCGTCGGTCCTTCCCGGCGCGCGGGGCCGTCGTCGCCAACGTCGAGGCCGAGATCCCCGGCGGAGACCGGGCGGAGGAGATCCTCGTCGTCGGCGCCCACTACGACACCGACGCCGGGTGCCCGGGGGCAAACGACAACGGGACCGGGGTCGCGGCGCTTCTGGAGATCGCCGCCGCGCTCCGCCCGAGGACGCCCGCCTGCACGGTGCGCCTGGTCGCCTTCGCCAACGAGGAGCCCCCCTTCTTCCAGAGGGAGGGGATGGGGAGCATGGCGGCGGCGCGCGCTTCCCGCGCGAAGGGCGAGAAGATCCGCGGGATGATCTCCCTCGAGACCATCGGGTACTACAGCGACGCCGAGGGGAGCCAGAAGTACCCCTTCCCCTTCGCGCTCTTCTATCCCTCGAAGGGGAACTTCATCTCCTTCGTCGGCAACGTCGGCTCGCGGAACCTGGTGCGGGAGAGCGTCGCGTCCTTCCGCAGCCGGGCGGCCTTCCCCTCGGTCGGGGCCGCGTTGCCCTCGACCATCCCCGGCATCGGCCTCTCCGACCACTGGTCCTACTGGCAGGTGGGATACCCCGCCCTCATGGTGACCGACACGGCCCCCTTCCGGTACGAGCAGTACCATACCGGCGGCGACACCCCCGACAGGGTCGACTTCGAACGAACGGCCCGGGTCGTCGAGGGACTGGCGGCCGTCGTGGGCGATCTCGCGGGGACGCCGGCGGCTCCCCGTTGAGGAAGAGCGTTCTCAGGACGCCCGGCCGTCAGACCTCCAGCAGCGCCCGCACCGGGCTAGCGTCGAGGCCGCGGAGGCGGAGCGGTGGGGCGATGAGGCGGTAGCGGCGGGGCCTCGCCTTCGAGAGGTCGAGGTTCTCGAGGATGGCGACGCCGCCCCGCAGCAGCGCCTTGTGCCCGTCCATCGTCTTCGAATCGCGGTGGTCCACGCTCGGGGTGTCGATGCCGAAGAGGACCGCGCCCGCGGCGGCGAGCAGAGCGGCGGACTCCCCGGTGAGGTGGGCGAAGCGCTTCGGGAACACCCGCGGGTCCACGCGGCGCCGGGTCCGCACGAGGATCCTCTCCCCCCGCCGCACGCGCCAGCGGCGGACCTCGTCGGGCCCCAGCGGCCCGTTCCCGATGCGCTCCACCACCCGGCAGGGCCCGATGTACTTCCCCGGGTCCACCTCGCCGATCCCCGGTGTGCCCAGCAGGAAGTGGCACGGCGCGTCCGCGTGGGTCCCGTTGTGTGGCGAGGTCGTCACCTGCGAGACCGTCACCGCCGCGCCCTTCCCGAGGTGCGCCACCCACTTCGAGGAGAAGGGCGTGTCCCCGGGCCAGGAGGCGACGGACGCGTCCACCGGCAGGCTGATGTCCAGGAACCGCCGCCGCATCAGGTCACCGTCCGCTTCGCGTGCAGGTGCTCCTCGTAGGCCCCCGTGTCCAGCACCTCCCGCATGGCGGCCACCGCCTCGTCCAGTTCCCGGTCCCGCGTGTAGAAGTGCGGCGAGAGCCGGACCCCCGCTCCCGGCCGGTAGTCCACCACGACGTCGCGGGCGTTCAGCGCCGCCGACACCGCGCCCCCGTAGGGGCAGTCGATGGCCACCGTCCCCCCGCGCCGCGCCGGGACCGGCGAGGCCGTCACCTCCCACCCCTCCCGCTCCGCCAGCGCCACCAGGCGCGAGGACTGCCGCACCGACTTCTCCCGGATCGCCGCGGCACCGATCTCCCCCACGATCCCCAGTCCCGCCCGCGCCGCGTAGAGCGCGGGGATGTTCGGCGTCCCCGTGAGGAACCTCCACCCGTCGACCCGGAAGCGGATGGGTCCCGCCTCGAAAGCAAAGGGCGCGGCGTGCGCCTGCCAGCCCGTGAGCCGGGGCTTCAGCTCCCGGTGGAGGTCCGGCCGGACGTAGAGGTAGGCCGCCCCCGGCCCGCCGCAGAGCCACTTCAGCGCCCCTCCCACGGCGAAGTCCACCCCGAGGGCCTCCAGGTCCACGGGCACCGTCCCCGCCGACTGGAAAATGTCGAGGCAGACGCGGGCGCCCACCGCCTGCGCCTTGTCGACGATGGCCTGCGCGTCGAGGACGAAGGCGGAGCGGAAGAGCACGTGCGAGATCGGCACGAGCGCCGTCCGCTCGTCGATGGCGTCGAGCAGACGCTCCATGTCCACGCCGACCCCGTCTCCCCCCTTCACCACCTCCAGCTCCACCCCCTGGGACTTCATCCGGTGGTAGAGGTAGAGGAGCGACGGGAACTCCCCGTCCACCATGACCACCTTCGGGCGTCGGCGGCGGAAGTCGAAGCAGGAGGCGACGATGGCCGAGGCGAGCGTCACGTTCTGGTGCATCGTGATCGAGCCCGGCGCGGCGTGCACGACCCGCCCGACGAGGTCCCCCGTGTCCACGGCGAGGGTCCACCACCCCTCCTCCCAGGCCCGCACCCCGCGCGTCGCCCAGGTCTCCGCGTACTCCGCGAGGTCGGCGCGCGCCCGCTCCGGCATGGCGCCGAGCGAGTTGGAGATGAGGTAGTTCGTCCGCCCGACGATGGGGAACTCCCGCCGCCACCGATCCAGAGGATCCCTCGCAGCGGCCAGCGCCCTCGGGAGCGGGGTGCTCATGCCGGCGGCGCCTCGGAGGCCGGCCCCTTCTCGAGGTTCGTGCGCACGGCCCAGATCTCCGGGAAGAACCGCCGCCCGAGCGTGGTCTCGAGGTAGGGCACGCCCTGGGAGCCGCCGGTCCCCCACTTGCGCCCGATCATCCGCTCGACCATGAAGACGTGGTGGCGGCGCCAGAGCGCGAACTGCGCGTCCGCCTCGAGCAGGGCCTCCAGCAGCTCCTCGAGGAGAGCGTGCTTCCCCGGGGCCTCGTAGATGCCCTTCAGCGATTGGATTCTGCGCCTTGCCTCGTCGTCGCCTCCACCCGCGGGGTAGTCGAAGCCGCGTGAGCGCAGGAGGCTTCCCAGCCGGTCGGGCACCGACGGCGCCTGCAGCCGCTTCTCCAGCCGCTCCCGCCGCACCGGGTGGGCAGCGTGGTGCGCCGCCTGCGCCGGGTCCTTCAGCCCCCAGGCGCATTCGAGCTCCCGGAACTGGTAGGACTGGAAGCCGCTCGCGGGCTCCAGGATGTCCCGGAAACCGAGGAACCGCGCGGGCTTCATGGAGTCCAGCAGCCCGATCTGGACCTGCAGCGACCGCTCGATCCGGGCCACCCGGCGCAGGAGGTGGACGGCCTCGCGCAGCGAGGCGTCGTCCCCGCGGTCGAGCATCGCCCCGACCCGGTCGGTCTCGTGGAGGAGGAGCCGGAACCAGAGCTCGAAGACCTGGTGCACGACGATGAACTGGATCTCGTCGTGGTGCGGGGGCTTCGACTCCGTGCGCTGGAGCGACAGCAGGTCGTCCACGCGGAGGTAGTCGGCGTAGGTGAGGCGGCCCTTCGCGGGAGGAGGAGGAGGAGCGCCGTCGGCGCCCGGCGCGCCCTTGCGCCCCTTCGCCCCGCCCTTCGCCATGAGGTCCTCCAGGCCCGCTTCTACCCCCCCCGGGAGCGGGGGTCCAAGGGAGAACGGGCGGGGCTGGCTAGAATGCCCGCTCCATGCCCCGCTTCTACCTGACGACGGCGATCTACTACCCCAACGCGGTCCCCCACCTCGGGACCGCCTACGAGATCCTCGGGACGGACGCCGTCGCGCGGTGGCGGCGCCTGCGCGGGGACGAGGTCTTCTTCCTCTCGGGGAACGACGACCACGCACAGAAGGTGGCCCTGCGCGCCGCCGAGAAGGGGCAGTCCCCCGAGGCCTACTGCGACGGGATGGCTGCCGCCTACGATGAGGCCTGGCGGGCGCTGGGGGTCTCCTACGACGAGTACATCCGCACCGCGTCCGACCGCCACCGGGACACGGTCCGCTGGTTCTTCGAGCGGGTCCGGGAGCGGGACCGCGACCGCAAGGAGCCGCTCGTCTACAAGGGCGCCTACGAGGGGCTCTACTGCCTGGGATGCGAGGCCTACCTCCGGGAGAAGGACCTCGCCGACGGGAGGTGCCCCTCCCACCCCGACCGCGTCCCGCAGGCGCTGAAGGAGGAGAACTGGTTCTTCCGGCTCTCGGACTTCGCGGGGCGCCTGGACCGCTGGTTCGGGGAGAACCCGGAGTGGCTCCGCCCCGAGTCCAAGCGCAACGAGATGCGGGCGCTGCTGCGGGAGGGGCTCCAGGACGTCTCCATCTCGCGGCCGCGCAGGGCCGTCGGCTGGGGCATCCCCTTCCCGGGCGACGAGGAGGCGCAGGTCGTCTACGTCTGGTTCGACGCGCTCATCAACTACGTGAGCGGGGCGCGCCTCCGCCCGGACGGGACGCCGCGCCCCGACGAGCCCGGGCGCGGGCCCGGCTTCTGGCCGGCGGACCTGCACGTCGTGGGGAAGGACATCGTCCGGTTCCACGCGCTGCTCTGGCCCGCCATGCTCTGGGCGGCCGACCTCCCGCTCCCCCGGTCGGTGTTCGTCCACGGGTTCGTGCAGACGGGCGGCGCGAAGATGTCGAAGAGCCAGGGTGCGGTCGTCTCCCCGGTCGAGGTGGCCCGCGAGTACGGCACCGACGCGCTCCGCTACTTCCTGCTGCGCGAGGTGGCCTGGGGCGCCGACGGGGAGTTCTCGCTGGAGCGCCTGGAGGAGCGGTACGCCTCGGACCTCGCGAACACCCTCGGCAATCTCCTGCACCGCACGCTCACGATGATCGAGAAGTACTGCGGTGGTCAGATTCCGGACGCTACTGCCGACTTCTTCGAAAAGTATCGGACCGCCGCCATCACTAAGGTGACGGTGCTCGATACTGTCACCTACAAGTTCGATAACCTCCAACTGTCCGATGGCATTGGTGAAGTCATTCGTCTTACTCGCTTCCTCAACGAACAAATCGACAAGATTGCACCATGGGTGCTTGCAAGAGATCCCGCAGCACGCCCCACACTAGACCAGTTCCTTTACGGTCTTGCAGACTACCTAAAAGTCGTGGCCATTCTGTTGTCCCCAATTCTGCCGAAGAAGTCCCTCGAGATGTGGCTCCAACTCGGCCTGAATGAGGATGAACTAACTCAGATACGAATCGGCTCAGACCTAGAGGGGTTGCCTAACTGGGAGGACCTCGAGGAGAAGAATCCGGGCATTCGCTTCCGCGCAGTCGAGGGCATTACCATTGCTGGTCGGCGCGTCCGCAAGGGTCAGCCTCTTTTCCCGCGGCGAGAGGTCAAATAGACCTCCTTCACTCCGCCAGCGCCATGCCTCCATTCGCGGGTGGAGTCGCTCTCATAGTTTGCCCGACCGCAACTCGCTTCGGACCAGTGCGTTCGCCGAGGAGTAGTTTCCAATGCCCCATTGAGTAAAGTCGCCCAGGAAGTTCGGCTGCGCAGCCACTCTCCTAACGAGCCACATGCTGACTCGACCGAATAGCTCTAGCGGCAGCGGCCGATCATCACCCTCGGAAAGGCTCATATCTTCTGGATTCCCAAAGGTAGGGAACCGCTTCCGTGTGATTGCGCTTGCATCATTCAAGGATAGATGACCTCGCTTCATCTCGTGAAATGTGAATGCTAGTCGGAATAGGTTGGGTAGAGACTCAGTATAGAAACATCTACATATCTCCAGTTGATTCCACAGTCCCTTGATGTCGTCTTCGGTCACGCCCTCTTTGCGGAGTTGTGGGAGCATTGAGCTCATTCGATCAGCGTACTTTCTCGCCACAGGGTGGTCTGTTCTCGCATTGCCTAGGATTATGTCTCCCATATTCTCCGGCAAATCATAAGTACCATCCGTCTTCAGTTCCGAATGCAGGCTGTCGAGCAACCCCTTCACTTCGCTTCGTGCCTGGTCTTCGCTGTAGCCAATCATCGACATTAGTAGGCGAGGGGCTTCTTCGAGGATTCTGAGCTCTTGCGCGGAGTAGGTAGGATTGGGGACCATGGTCGAGCCTTTGGATGCAGGATCGCTTGACACCGTCTCTGCGTCGATGACGATGCGCGCACCCGGGGCGCGGTGGCGGCCCTTCCGCGACCGGTGGGGGACGAGGCCGATGAGGTAGGAGAGGATGATCGACGCCCCGCAGAGCGCCCAGAACATCGCCCAGCCGCCGACGGTTGCAGACGCGAAGGCGTAGCCGAGCCCGAGCCCCCAGAGCAGCGGGTGGGGCGCCCAGCGCCACTGGCCCTTGAACACCGCGTTCACGAGCCACATCCCGCAGAACACGACGAGGATCCAGGGCCAGAACTCCCCGAGGTAAAGCAGCGCCGCGACGGCCAGGAAGAAGACCCCGAGCGAGACGTTCCGCCAGACCGTGGCCGCGGCCTTCACCGGAGGGCCTCCTGGATCGCCGTCTTCTTCGGTCCCGCCACGGCCACCTTCACCGGGACCCTCGCGTCGGGGACGCCCTCTGCGCCCGTGGCGAGGAGGCGGGCCTTGACCTTCTCCGCTCCCCGGTCGAGGAGGACCCATGCGGGCGGCGCCGGACCGTCGAGGACGGCGGCCGTGAAGAGTTCCGGGCGTCGCAGGAGCACCTCCCAGGCCACGCGCACGTTCTCCCTCCCCGAGGCGAGGAGAATCCTGCGCCGCGAATCCACGGCCCCGCCAGCTGCGGCGACCTCGAGCGCGTGCTCGATCTTCTCGGCGGCCCGCTCTCCCGGATCGAGGCGGGTGGCCCACTCGCATCGGTAAGGCTCCCTGCAGTAGGGAGGCGTGGGCCAGGCAACCGCGAGCCCGGCCGGAAGGCGGGTCAACCCCGTCGATCTGTAGTCGGGGAGACCCGGAATGCCGACGACGAGGGGGAGGGGTTCCCGGGGATCCCCCCCCGGCGGGCCGACGACGACCTCCTCGTTCCACGACAGCCGCCGCAGGAGCGCCTGCCACCGCGGCTCCCCGTGGAGGGACTCGAGGTCCGGGTCCCCGGCGAGGTGGTCGAACCCGATCTCCCCGAACCCGTCCCCCACCGCCTGCTCCAGCGCGTCCATTGCCGCGGCGGTCCTCCCGCCGAGCGCCCGGGCGCAGGCGAGGTTGTAGAGGTCGCGGCGCCGGGGCTCCCGGAGCCGGGCGGACATCGTCCCGGGGTAGAGGGAGACCTT
>Ga0247727_10006918_pt1 | contig 21966 bp, 13 predicted proteins | sample WisWelCaveWW1625_FD_202498 | JGI IMG/M metagenome (GOLD analysis project Ga0247727, IMG submission 202498) | Biofilm microbial communities from Wishing Well Cave, Virginia, United States - WW16-25 | ecosystem: Environmental > Aquatic > Deep subsurface > Groundwater > Cave microbial mat | place...
CCGCCGCCCGCCGCAGGCACGCGGCCCGCCGCACCCACGCGGCCCGCCGCTCCCCCGCCGGTCGCCGCCGCGCCGCGGGAGCCCGAAGTCATCTCGCCGATCAGCGCGCTGCGGGCCGCGATGGCCGCCAGCGCGCCGCCGAAGCCGGCCGCCCGGCCCGCCGGCGCGACCGGCCGCGCCCCCACGCATCCGGCGGCCCCTGACCGCCCGGCGACCGGGCCCGATCCCGCTGCCGATCCCGCGCCCGCCGCCGAGCCGGCCGCCGCGGCGGCGCCGCCGGTCGACGGCTCGGACGCCCCGATCGATCCGCCGGCCCTGGTCGAGGCCATCCTCGAGCGCGTGCACCGGGAGCGAGAGGCGATCGCCGCCATGCTCGACCAGGCGATGAGCATCAGGGTGAACGGCGACACGCTCCAGGTCCTGTTCGGCGAGCCGCAGGCGTTCTTCCGCGAGAAGGTCAGGAGCCGCGAGGTCTCCGGCCACCTCGCCCGCATCGCCCGCGCGGTCGCCGGGCGCGACCTGACGATCGTCGTCGAGACCGCCGGCCCGGGCGCCGTCCCGGCGGCGCCCGGAGCGGGAGCGGCGCGCCCGCGGCCGGCGCGCGACGGCGGCCCGCCCCCGGGCCCGCGACCGACGCTCGTCTCTCCCGCGGGCCTGGCCGGGCGCGGCCCGGCGCTCCGGACCGACGACCCGGCGCGCCGCGCCCTGCTCGACCGGGCGCGGCAGGAGCCGGATGTCCGCTCGCTCCTCGATCTCTTCGGGGGCGAGATCGTCGACATCGAGCCCATCTGACCCGCCCGCGCGGCGGGCCGCGCGCGCCCACCGCCCCGGCGGCGCACCCGGGAGGAGATCCACGATGGACATGCAGTTCCTGATGAAGCAGGCCCAGAAGATGCAGGAGAAGCTGCAGCGCGAGGTCGCCGGGCTCAGGGTCGAGGCGACCTCCGGCGGCGGGATGGTCACCATCGCCATGACCGGCAACCACCAGGTCACCTCGGTGAAGATCAGCCCCGAGGCGGTCGAGGCGAAGGACGCCGAGATGCTCGAGGACCTGGTGCTCGCCGCCCTCAACGAGGCCAACCGCAAGGTCGAGGAGGCGCTGGCCGCGAAGATGGGCGGCATGCGCCTTCCCGGCTTCTGACGCCATGCCGTTTGCCGCCCCCCTCGAACGCCTGATCGAGCGGCTGCGCAAGCTCCCCGGCGTCGGACAGAAGTCGGCCCAGCGCCTCGCCTTCCACATCCTGCGCAACAGCGACGCCGATGCGCGTGCCCTGGCCGCCGCCATCGTCGAGGTCAAGGAGCAGATCCGGCTGTGCACGGTCTGCTTCAACATCACCGACACCGATCCGTGCCTGGTGTGCGCCGACGCCTCACGCGACCGCGCCGCGATCTGCGTCGTCGAGGAGCCGCACAACCTGGTGGCGATCGAGAGGTCGGGCGGGTTCCGCGGGCTGTATCACATCCTGCACGGCTCGCTGTCGCCGCTGCGGGGAATGGGCCCCGACGATCTCAAGATCGCGCCGCTCGTCGAGCGCCTCCACGACGGGACGGTGAAGGAGGTCATCCTCGCGACCAACCCGAACGTCGAGGGCGAGGCGACCGCCGTCTATCTCGCGCGCCTCCTGAAGCCGCTCGGGCTCAGGGTGACGCGCATCGCGCTCGGCCTCCCGGTCGGCAGCGAGCTCGAGTACGCCGACGAGGTCACCGTCGGCAAGGCGCTCGAGGGCCGCCGGGAGATCGGATGAGCGGGGTGAAGCAGGGACTGTTCCTGCGCATCGAGGAGTTCGCGCGGCGGCGGTACCGGCTGGTCTTCCTCGTCACCGCCCTCATGGCTCTCGGGTCGCTGGCGCTCGGGCGGCGGCTGCGGCTCGACGGCGACGTCCTGAATCTCGTCCCGAAGAACAACCGCGCGGTCAACACCTTCAAGGAGGCGCTGGTCGACTTCGGCAGCCTCGACTATTTGCTGCTCCTGGTCGAGACGCCGCGGACCGAGGACGGCGGCGGCGCGGCCGCCGGCGCCGGCGAGGACGACGGCCAGGCGCTCGAGGACCTGCAAGGGTACGCCGACCTCCTCGCCGCGCGGCTCCAGACGCTGCCGTCGATCCGCTACGTCGAGCACCGGCTGGACGCCAGCGGCCCGTTCTTCGACTTCCTGCGCCGCAACCAGGTCCTGTTCCTGCCTCCCGACCAGGTGGAGGCGCTCGCGGAGCGCTTCAAGGACGACGCCATCCGCGTGCGGGTGGCCGAGAACGCGAGGCAACTGACCGGCCCGGCGTCGGTGATCTCCAAGCGGCTGCTCGAGCAGGACCCGTTCCAGATCACGCCGCTCCTGTTCGAGGCCGTGGTCAGGAACCGCGGCCCGATCACCGTCGACATGAGCGGCGGCTACTTCCTGTCGAAGGACGGGCGCTCTCTTCTGGTGATCGCCAAGCCGGTGCGGCCGAACCAGGACATCTCCTTCTCGAAGACCCTGGTCGCCGACGTCGGCACCGCGATCGCCGCCGCCGCCAGGGATTTCGAGGACGAGATGCGCGCGGAGCCCGCGCGGGTCCCTCATGTGGAGATGGGCGGCGGCTACATCATCGGCCTTGAGGACAGCAAGCTGATCATGCAGGACATGCGTTGGAACGGTGTCCTGTCGTTCGTCGTCATCGTCCTGCTCTACTACTTCTGCTACCGGCGCTTCGCCGCCATCCTCTACTCGGCGGTGCCGCTCGTGGTCGGCCAGGTCCTGACGCTCGCGGTCGCCTGGATCTTCCTGCGCAGCCTGAACTCGGCGACCACCGGGTTCACCGCCATGCTGATGGGTCTCGGCACCGACTTCACCATCGTCATGTACGGCCGCTACATCGAGGAGCGCCAGAAGGGCCTGCCGCTCGACGCGGCGCTGCAGCGGATGATGGGCTCGTCGGCGTTCGGCGTCTTCACCGGCGCCATCACCTCGGCCGGCACCTTCTACGCGATGTGCGTCACCGAGTACAAGGGGCTCAGGGACTTCGGGTTTCTCGTCGGTTCGGGGATCCTGCTGTGTCTCGTGGCGATCCTGTTCCTGCTGCCGGCGATGATCGCCTGGAACGACGGCCGCCCGCGCCGCCGGGTCGTGACCTCGAGATTGTACCTGCACTCCTTCGGCCTCGAGCGCCTGATGACCTGGAGCGCGCGGCACCCCGCGCCCGTCCTGGCGGCTTCATTTATCGTCACGGCCTTCGCCGCCCACCATGCCTGGAACGTCGAGTTCAGCGACAGCGTGCAGGAGCTGCGCTCGGCGAAGAACCGCGGCATCCTCATGCAGGAGCGCATCGGCCGCGAGTTCGGGGCGTCGTTCAACCCGATGATGGTGGTGGCGCGCGGGCCCGACGTCGACACCATGATGGCGCGGAATCGCGAGGCCAACCGCGTCCTCGACGGCTTCGTCAAGGACGGCACGCTGCTCGGGTACGAGTCGATCTTCACCTACCTGCCGCCGCCGCAGGACCAGCAGGAGGTCATCAGGAAGATGCGCGAGGGCGCCCGGGACGCCTTCGCCGTCGACCGGATCGGCGCCACCTTCCGCGCGGCCCTGCGCGAGCAGGGGTTCCGCGACGGCGCCTACGACGACTACATCGCCGCCCTGCCGGCGACCCTCGGGCCCGAACGCCCGGTCACCCTCGCCGACCTCGAGACCGCCGGTCTTGATCGCTTCGTGCGCCGCTACGTGCATCCGGATGACGACGGCTCCTGGACCTCGGTCACCTACATCTTCCCGTCCGCCCCCGACGCCAAGCGCCGCGCCCCGCCGGCCCTGGTCAGGGCGTTCGACGGCACTCACGCGGGGGTCGAGATCACCGGCACGAACATCGTCAGCGCCGAGCTGCGCCGCCTCTTCAAGCGCGACGCCTGGCGCGCCGTCGTGCTCGGCATCGCCCTCGTGACCCTGCTGCTATGGCTCGATTTCAAGAGCGTCCGCCTCACGCTCCTCGCCAACACCCAGGTCTTCCTGGGGGTCGTCTGGATGCTGGCGGCGATGCAGGCGCTCGGGATCAAGATGAACTTCGTCAACGCCTTCGTGACCACGATGATCCTCGGCGTCGGCATCGACTACGGCATCCACATCATCCACCGCATCACGCAGGAGGGGCTGACGAACCCGGCCGGCCTGCTCGAGACCGGCAAGGCGGTGGTGATGGCGGCGCTGACGAACGTCGCCGGATTCGGGACGATCGGCCTGTCGAACTATCCGGGGCTGGCGTCGATGGGGAAGGTGTGCGCCATCGGCTCGTTGACCTGCCTGCTGACGGCGCTGACGACGCTGCCGGCGCTGCTGATGGTGATCCGCCCCGCCGCGCGGCCGGGCGTCCCGCGCTGATCGGTCCCATGCGCCGGGGGCCGCGACGCACCACGCCTGCCGGCGCGCCGCGGCCCCGCACTTCGAGGTCCCGCCCCCGCGCTACGGGTTGATGAACGGCTTCACGGTATTGAAGTAGAAGGCGAACGCGCCGTCGACGGTGGCGTTGGCCGCCGCGTCGCAGGGGTCGTTGACGTTGAAGCCGCACGAGCCGGAGAGCTGGCCGACGATCTGCGACGAGGCATTGACCACCGGCGAGCCACTGCTGCCGCCGTCGGTCGCCCCGGTGATGTCCTTGCTGTAGATCCTCTCCCCGCGCGGCCAGCCGCTGCACGTGCCGGCGGTGGTGCTGACGTTGTGCTGCGAATACACCTGAGGTCCGAAGTCCGGGTTGCTGACGCGGTACAGCGGCGCGTTGTTGGTGTTGGCGACGGCCGTCGAGGTCCAGCCGAGGAAGACCGACCCCGATGGCGGGTTGGCGTCCAGGTGGAGCAGGGTGAAGTCGCCCTTGCGGCCGGTGGCGGAGACCGTCGCCCCGGTCGTCTTGTAGGGCCAGCCGTTGTTGCTCGGGCAGGCGCCGTTGCAGGAGGACGTGCGGAACCTCCAGTAGAACGACACGTTCTTCGCCGTGTTGTTCTTGCTCACGCAGTGGTTGGCGGTCAGGAAGAAGTTGTTCTGCGACGGATTGGTGTCGTTGATGAGCCCGCCGGTGCAGGTGTAGATGAACGCCCCCTGGATCCACTCCATCTTGGCGATCGCGTCTTTCTCCGGTTGGGCCGGCGTGCCGTTGAAGCAGGATGCGTCGACGACGCAAGTCTCGTTGCCGCAGAAGCCGCTTCCATGATCCTCCGGCCGGGGCCCGGGCGGCGCGATTCCGGCGGCGAAGTTGCGGGTGATCAGCCCCGCCTCGGTGACGCGCAGGGTCAGGCCGCGCAGATCGGCGTCATTGACGCCGGCCGGCACGCGCACCTGGACGACCGCCTCCTGGCCGAACACCGCCGTGGTCCAGAACTCGCCGGAGCCGTCGGGCCCCTCGCCGACGTACGGCCCGAAGGCCTCGCCGCCGGGGTTGTAGACGTACAGGGCGGCGCCGCCCGGCAGCGCCATCCTCTCGATGTGCAGGCGCACGGCGCCCGCCTCGTCCGATCGCACCGCCAGCGCCCACACCAGCCCGCCGTCGTCCAGCACGCGCAGCGACCCGGCCGCGTCGGCACGCGTCGATCGGCCGCGACCAAGGCCGGCGATCTCGACCGCCGGGGTCAGGGCCTTGACCAGGCCGATCCGCAGCGGCGATTCCGAGCGCGGGGCGCGCTCGACGGCGTCGATCTCGGCACGCGTCAGCGGCACGCGCATCGCGGTCGAGTAGGTCGCGGCCGGGGTCTCGCTCGACAGCCAGCGATTCAGCTCGGCCTGCCACTGCGTGTATTCCTCGTAGGTGATCCCCTCTGTGGCCACCCGCATCGGCGCGCTCGCGTGTCCTCCCGCGTCCGCCAGGGCCGGCGGGGCCGCCACGGCGGCGGCGAGGACGACGAGCGCCGGCACGAAGGCCACCCGGCACTTCCCGGCAAGCCGTGTTGCGATCGACATTGAGATCCCTCCCCCTGTGGATTCACTGCTGCGGATTCACGGCGTTGACGGACGCACCCGGCGGCGGGCGGCCGGCCGCGGAGAACGACCGGCCGCAGGGGACTCTTCGACTCCGATCGGGAATCGCCGTCCTGAATTCATCGCGTCTTTTCAGGGAAAAGCGGTCGAGCCAACTGGCCGACTCTAGCGGGATTCCGACCGCCGGGTCAAGCCCCCGCCGCCGGCGCCGCCGCCCCCGGCCGTCCGGGCGGCCGCGAAGACCTCCGCCCAGTCGACCTTCGCCGTGGCCTGCATCAGGACGAAGAGCGTCAGGACCGAGCCGATGGTCACCGTCAGCCCGACGTACCCCTCGAAGAAGAAGACGTAGGAGAACAGGACCAGGTAGACCACCTGGGCCGCCCCCGCCCGCAGGAGGGCGAACGGCATCCCGGTGACCCGGGCCAGGTAGCTGACGACCAGGGCGACGCTGACGACAGCGGCAATCGCGAACGACAGGTGGATGTCGAGGTGGTCGACCAGGTACGCGAGCAGGAGGTGGAACGCGAAGAACGCCGCCGACAGGAAGAAGAAGTGCATCGGGTGCAGGCTGCGGCCGCCCAGGATCCCCAGCACCACCAGAACGGTGACGAAGAACAGCAGCGACACCGGCGCGAAGAAGATGATGCGCGCCGCCACGGGGCCGGGGTTGAGCCGGTTCGGCAGGTCGACGCCAATCCGCTGTCCCGTGACCAGGTTCTCGAAGGTCCACGCCAGCTTCCACCCCTCGCCGGCGCGCGTCCTGCCGCCGGGCGAGATCGACCCGGCGGGGAAATCGATGCCATCGCAGTCGGTCGTCACGTTCATCGCGAAGTCGCGCACATGGGCGATCCCCTGGGGCGCGAACGAGTAGGTCCACTCCCCCAGGCCGCGCGAGCGATACGACACCTCGAGATCCGCCGCGCCGCCCCCGGGCAGGGCGATTCGGAGGGTGACCCCCTCCGAGAGGTCGCCGATCTCCCCCTGGTCGACACCATCGAGCCGCAGCGACAAGGCATCGTAGAGCGCCTCGCCGCTGGGGAATCCGAAGTGCACGAAGACCGCCTGCGCGGCCGGGTCGGCGTTGCGCAGCCGGTATCGTCCCGCGAACGTCACACCGTAGGTGTCGTACCACAGCAGCCCCTTGCGCCTCTGGTCGAGCGCCAGCGAAACATCGACGCGGCTCGAGACCAGGGGGACGGCGACTCTGTCGACGACGGTCTTCGTGACCACGCTCGTCCCGGCCGGCCCGGCGGCGCCGTCCCCCGCCCCGCCCGCCGTCCCGCCCGCCGCCATGCGAGCGGCCGCCCCGTCCGGCCGCGCCTGCTCGACCACCACGCGCGTCCTCTCGAACCACGCCTGCGGCGCGACCTGGTTGTGCCTGCCGCCCCAGAGGCGCTCCACTTCGCGGGCCAGCCGAGCGTCCGATTCGCCGGTGCGGACGGCCACCGAGGCGCCGAGGACGAACCAGGCGACCCCCGTGCAGACGATGATGACGGCGATGGCGAACAGGCGTGCGACGGTCATGGAAGGGACCTCCTTTTCGAAGGACCGCGGTCGCGCGGGACCGCCGGTCGCGCGCGGCATGCGCGCGCGGGGGAGGATGCCGTCAACCGGCCCGCGAGTCCTGAGGCCGAGGTGAGGAGATCGTGATGGTGGCGTGAGGAGCCGCTAGCGGGGGCGGCGGGTCAGGCCGGTGACGAGGCCGGCGCCGAAGAACAGCCCTTCGAGTCCGCCCGAGACCGTGCGGGTCAGGGGGCCCGCGTCGGCCTCGCCCAGGATGCGGGCGAGGGGCGCGAGGCCGACGCGCGATCCGCTGTAGGCGTGCGCCAGGACGTTGAGGCTCGTCCCCGCCAGGTTTCCTCCCAGTCGGCAGACGGCGGCGCCGGCGGTCGCGCACAGCACGCCGGCGACGAGCGCCGCCCCGATCCGCGCCAGGCCGCGCGGGGTCGCCATCCCTCCCCCGTGCGGGCGCGGGGTGGACAGGGCATAACCGAGCCCCGCCGCCGCGCCGATGGCGATCCCCTCGAAACCACCGCCGATCGCCGGCACATCCTGCCCGAACATGCCGGCGAGAAAACCGCGGATGACCAGGCGGATGGTGACGCCGGTCGCCCCTCCCGCCAGCGCCCCGCAGACCGCCAGCGCCACGCCGCGCATCGATCGGGCGACCGCCTCCGCGAACGCCAGGCCGGCGCCGACGCCGGCCGCGCCGACGCCGCCGGCCGCGATGCCGAGAAGGGCGAGGGTCGTGGGGAGCCCGGCCGGGGCACCGGCTCCGGGTCCGTTCTGGAGCAGCAGGCCGCCGGCGAACCCGGCGAGCGCACCCGCCACCGCCCCGCCGGCAGCCGCCCCGCCCAGGCGTGCAGCGGCGATACGCGCCGCCCGGCGCAGCCGCAGCGCGACCAGGAACGCGAACGCCCGCGGCCACCCCGGCTGCCCGAGGATCGGCACCGGCCCGGCCCCCGCGATGTCCCAGCGCGCCTCGCGCAGGAGGGCGCGCGCCCGTTCGTGGCCGGGCCGTCGGTCGATGCGCGCCAGGGCCTCGCTGGTGCCGAGGAGGTGCAGCGACGCCGCCGCCTCGAGGCGGGCGTCGTCGGTCGTCCGCGCGCCGGCGACGGGGTCGTCATCGAGAAGCAGGCGCAGGGCCGGGACGAACGGATCGCCGGCGGCGGGCGGGGCCGCCGGCACGGCGGCGGGCGGAGCCGGCGCTTCCTCCGTCTCCTCGACCACGTCGGCATGGACGAAGCGATAGCCGTGCCGCGACACGGTGCGGATGAATCGCGGCTCGCGCGCCGTGTCGCCGAGCGCCCGCCGCAGGGTCCGCACGGCCTGGCTGAGCGCCCCGTCCGACACGACGACATCGCGCCAGACGGCGTCGAGGATTTCGCCGCGCTCGACCGCCCGCTGGCGCTGCTCGATCAGCAGGACGAGGAGATCGAAGTAGCGCGGGATGAGGGGAACTTCCCGGCCGGCCCGGAGGACGGTCCGGCGCGCGGTGGAGACGGTGAATTCCTCGAAGCGGTAGCGCGGCGTCATCGCAGGCGGGTCACGGGGTCCCGCGCCGGATCGTCCGGCGGCCGGCTACGATCACACCCGCGGGGCGTCCTGTCAATGGCGTCCGAAGGGAGCGCGGCGCGCGACCTAGGCGCCGTCGCGCTTCAGGGACAGGGCGTCGTGGCGGGCGCGTCCAGCGTGTCGCGCGGATCGGGCGGCGGCGCCGGCACCGATCCCGGGTTGAAGTTCCCGTAGGTGCCGGCGGCGCAGACGTTGGTGGCGCGCGCCAGGTAGATCCGCGCCGCGCCCTCGAACGGCTCCGCGGCGGGATCCGTCGCCGCCGCGGCGGCGAGATCGGGCGCCAGGCAGACCGCGGTCGTGTAGGGCGGCGGCGTCGCCGACCCCGACAGATCCTGGACGACCACGTCGTAGACGGTCGCCGGTCCGACCAGGAGGCTCTGGCCGTTCCAGGTGATGCCGGTCGTGAAGCCGCCCAGTCCGTCCGCGATCCGGTCGACGAGGACGATCGCCACCTCGAGCGGCGCGACGTAGGCGCCTGCGTCGGCGGGTGCGCAGTCGGTGATGTTGGGGATACCATCGCCGTCGTCGTCGGGGCGCGCGAGATTGGTCTCGTCAATCGCCCCCGGGGCGCCGACGGCGTAGTCGATGGAGTTGTCCCGGGGCGAGGCCGTCCTGACCCGCTTGTGGGCCCTCTGGCGCTGCAGAGCCGGGGCTGGCGTGCCGTAGTTGGTGTTGGCGCCGGTGAAGGCGCCGTAGGCGACGCAGTCGATGAGGGTGCCCAGGAACTCGTCGAGGCAGATGCGGCCGTCCGGGAACGGCAGGCTGCCGGTGACCACCGTCGTGGCCGTGAACTGGAACAGGGTCACGGCCGCCTGCGTCGCCATGATGTAGCGCGCGCCGCTGGCGTTGTTCGTCGGGTTGCGGTTGAAGACGCCGAAGTCGGCCAACCGGACGCCGGCGGCGTCGTAGGTGCGGATCTCGTGCCCGCTCAGGACGTTCTGTCCCGCGGCGGTCGTGCGGAGGACGACATACTGGGCGTCCGGGTGCAGGTGCGAGCCGGGATAGACCTCCTCGATGATCATGAGATGGAAATTGGCCTCGGCGTTCCCGAGCGCCCCGGCCAGGACGAACGCGAGGACCGGCAGGCAGGAAAGAGCGCGTCGCATCGATGCCCTCCTGAGCGAAGAACCTATGCGCCCGTGTCGTTCGACTGTCAAGTGAAAACGGGCGCCGCTCCCGGCTAACGCCCCGCCGCCGCCGGGAGGCGGAGGCGCGCGAGGCATCCCGCGCCATCGCCCCGGTTCTCGAGCGACAGGTGTCCGCCGTGTCCCTCGGCGATCTGGCGGCACAGCACGAGGCCGATGCCGGTGCCGTGCGGCTTGGTGGTGAAGAACGGCACGAACAGGTTGGCGCTCGCCGGCAGCCCGGGACCGCCGTCTTCGACGACGATCTCGACCTGCGCGACGGCCCCGCCGACACGCCGCCAGCCGATCGCGACGCCCCCGCCGGTCTCCTGCGCGGCCTCCGCCGCGTTGCACACCAGATTGATCAGGAGCTGCTCCAGCTGGTCGGCGTCGGCCCGGACGACGGCGTCCGGACCGGGGCGGACCTCGACGGCGACGCGGGTCTCGAGCCCGGCGACCCGGCGCACCAGCGGGCCGACCTCGACCGCCGCCAGGGTCGGCGGCGGCAGCCGCGCCAGCCGGGCGTAGGCATCCATGAACCGGCCGAGCGCCTCGGCGCGCCCGGCGATCACCGACAGGCCGCCGCGCGTGTCGGCGCGCCAGTCGGGCGGCAGGGGGTCGCGACCGAGCAGGCTCGACAGGCTGTGGGCGATCGATCGGATCGGCGCCAGCGAGTTGTTCAGCTCGTGTCCGACGACGCGGATCAGCCGCTGCCAGGCCTGGCGCTCCTCGTCGCGCAGCGCCCGGCTGACGTCCGACAGCACCAGCAGGCGGTGCGGCTCGCCCCCCTGGCGGAAGGTGCCGGTGTGGACCTCGAACCGACCCACGCCGCCGGCGAATGCCAGGTCGAGGATGCGCGGCGCGACGACATCGAGGCACTCCTCGAGCCCGAGCCCGCCGGCGTCGCGCGCCAGGAGCTGCTCGGCCGGCCGCCCGAGGAGCCGCTCGCCGGCCCGGTTCACCAGGCGCAGGCGGCGGCCGCCATCGAACGCGAAGACGCCGACGTCGATCTCCTCCATCACCTTGCGCATCAGGGCGAGGGCCTCGAGGGCACCGAGGCGCTGCTCGCGCAGGGTGTCGGCGAGGGCGTTGACCTCGCGCATGACTTCCTCGATCGGATCGTCGGGACCGCGCCCGCGTCCGCGCAGCGAGAAGTCGCCCTCGCGCAGCGCCGCCAGGAGGTTCGCGACGCTCTGCAGCGGTCGCAGGACGCGCTCGCGCGCCTGGAGCGCGAAGCCCAGCCACAACCCGACGACCAGCAGGCTCAGGGTGATCTGGGTCTTGAACTGGTAGTCGCCGAACCACAGCAGGAGGAGCGCGACGCCGGTCCCGGGCAGGCCGGCGGCGACCGCCAGGAACGCCACCCGCTGGTCGTGGGCGAGGCGCCGGCCGCCGCTCACAGGCCGTGGCGCTGCAGCCGGCGGTAGAGGGCGCTGCGGCTCAGGCCGAGGGCGGCGGCCGCCAGGCTGACATTGCCGCCGTGGCGCGCCAGCGCCTTCCTGATCAGATGGCCCTCGACCTCCTCGAGGCCCATCTCCTCGAGCGCGGCGCGGCCGTCGGCGGCGGGCCGAAGCAGGAGGTCGGCAGGGCGCACCTGCCTGCCGTCGCCCATCAGCACGGCACGCTCGATGGCGTGGTCGAGCTCGCGCACGTTGCCGGGCCACGCGTGCTCGAGCAGGGCGCGCATCGCCGTGTCGTCGAATCCGTCGACCACCTTGCGGTAGCGCCGCACGTGCCGCGCCAGGAACAGGCGCGCCAGGAGCGGGATGTCCTCGCGCCGCTGGCGCAGCGGCGGCAGGTGGATCTCGACCGTGTTGAGGCGGAAGAGCAGGTCCTGCCGGAAGCGGCCGGCGGCGATCTCGGCCTGGATGTCGGCGTTGGTGGCCGACAGCACCCGCGCCCGCACCCGCCGGGTGCGCGACGACCCGACCGGCTCGAACTCGCCGGTCTCGAGGACGCGCAGCAGCTTGGCCTGCATGGCCGGCGTGATGTTGGCGATCTCGTCGAGGAACAGCGCACCGCCGTCGGCCATCTCGAAGCGGCCGACCCGATCGCTGCGCGCGTCGGTGAACGCCCCCTTGACGTGGCCGAACAGCTCGCTCTCGAACACTCCCTCCGACAGGCCGCCGGCGTTCACGGTCACGAGGGCGTGCGCGGCGCGCCCCGAGCGCGCGTGCAGGGAGCGGGCGACCAGTCCCTTGCCGGTGCCGTTCTCGCCGGTGACCAGGACGTTGGCGTCCGACGGGCCGACACGGACGATCATCTGCATCACCGGCTGCATCGCCGGTGACGCGGCGACCAGGTCGTCCGGCGGCTCGCCGTCCCGGAGCGCCAGGTTCTCGGCCTCGAGCCGCTGCGATCGCCGGATGGCGCGCGCCAGCTCGATCTGGGTGCGCAGGATGGCGAGCAGGCGCTGGTTCTCCCACGGCTTCTGCACGAAGTCGCGCGCCCCGCGGCGCATCGCCTCGACCGCGAGGTCGACACTGCCCCAGGCCGTCATGACCACGATCGGAAGCCCCGGGTCGACGCCACGAACCCGCTCCAGCAGGTCGAGCCCTTCCTGTCCCGAGGTCGTGTCGCGGGTGTAGTTGAGGTCGATCAGAAGGACATCGAACGCGCCGTCCTGGAGCGCCTGCACGACACCCGCCGGCGAGCGTGCCGTCTCGACCTGGCAGCCCTCCCCCTTCAGCAGCAGACGCAACGCCTCGACGACGTCGGCCTGATCGTCGGCGACCAGGATGCGCGGAGGGTCGGCGGTGGCGGTCATCGGGTTCCGGCGCTGTTCATCGATCGAGGCGGATTATAGCCCCCCGTCGGGCGCGCCGCGTCGCGCCCGGGTGATACGATCGGCCGGCCGCGTCAGGCGGCGCGGGGTGGGAGACGATGGACGAGTCGCTGTTCCAGTCGATCCGATCCGCGGGGTTCGCCGGTTCTTTCGCTCTGGTGCTCGCGCTCCAGATCCTGTCGCCGTACCGCCGGCCACGCGGCCTGACCACACCGAGCTGGCGGCAGAACCTGCCTCTGGCGATCCTCAACACCGCCGTTCTCGGCCTGGTCTGCGGCGCCTGCCTGTGCACCGCGGCGCGGGCCGCGGAGAGCCACGGGTGGGGATTGCTGCGGGCCGCAGACGCGCCGCCGTGGCTCGCCACCGCCCTGACGTTCGTCGCGCTCGATCTCACCCTCTGGGCCTGGCACCGGGCGAATCACCGCCTGGGCTGGCTGTGGCGGTTCCACCGCGTGCATCATTCGGACGTCGATTTCGACCTCACGACCGCGGTGCGCTTTCATGCCGGCGAGCTGCTGCTGTCGCTGCCGGCGAAGATCGCCGCGGTCCTGGCGCTCGGGGCATCGCTCCCGGGGCTGCTCCTGTTCGAGGTCGTGTTCGGTCTGTTCAACATGTTCATCCACGGCAGCATCCGCCTTCCGGCGGCCTGGGAGCCGCGGCTCGCCTGGGTCTTCGTGATCCCGGCCGCCCACCGCCGGCACCATTCGACGCATGCGGAACAGCGCGCCGGAAACTTCGGCACCGTCTTCAGCCTCTGGGATCGCGCCGTCGGCACCTGGGGAGGGGGGAATTCCGCCGAACCGGTCACGACCGGCCTGCCCGATCTCGAGCCGGGTGCGCGCCTGACCCTCGGACGCTGCCTCGTCCTGCCGTTCGAGCGTGGCGCCGCCGGCGCCGCGTCGGGATAGCCGGGGCGGTGCCCACCGGCCGCGCGGCGGGCTTCACCATGGCGGCCCTCGTGGCCTTCGCGGCGAACTCCTGGCTGTGCCGCTTCGCCCTGCGCGGCGGCGACATCGATCCCATGTCGTTCACCGCGCTGCGCCTCCTGAGCGGCGCCGCGGTGCTCTGGCCGCTCGCCCGGGCGCTCGAGCCGGCCGGGGCGCGCGGCGGCTCCTGGCCCGCCGGCGTCGCGCTGTTCGTGTACGCGCTCGCCTTCTCGCTCGCCTACGTCTCTCTCGACACCGGTGTCGGCGCGCTGCTGCTGTTCGGCGCCGTTCAGGCGACCATGATCGGCGCCGGTCTCAGCCGGGGAGAGCGTCTCGACGCGCGACAGTGGATCGGTCTTCTTGCGGCGCTGCTGGGTCTCGGCTGGCTCGCGGCGCCCGGCCTCGCCGGGCCGGCGAGAGCGGCGCCGCAGGGGCCGACGTCCTGGCTGGCCGCAAGCCTCTGCATGGGAACCGCCGGCGTCGCCTGGGGCGTCTACTCGCTCCTCGGGCACGGACGGCCGCATCCATTCGCGACCACGGCGGGGAACTTCCTGCGCACGGTACCTCTGGCACTCGTCGCGCTCGCCGCGGCGGCGCCGGTGCAGCCCGGCGGCCACGCCACCACCAAGGGCGTCCTGCTCGCGGCGGTCTCGGGGGCGCTGACGTCGGGGATCGGCTACGTCCTCTGGCATGCGGCCCTCCGCGATCTGACCGCGACCACCGCCGGCATCGTCCAGCTCGCCGTGCCGGCGCTCGCCGCCGGGGGTGGCGTCATCCTCCTCGGCGAGCGGCCGACAGGGCGGCTCGTATTCGCGGGGGCGCTCATCCTCGGCGGGGTGGCGCTGGCGGTCGTGCGGCCGCCTATTCGCTCCTGATGGCCGTCATCGGGTCGACGCGGGCGGCGCGGCGCGCCGGTAGCGCGCTGGCGAGCGCCGCGACCGCGGCCAGCAGGACCACGACCCAGACGTAGGTCCAGGGGTCGGCGGCCCCGACGCCGAACAACAGCCCGCGCATCAAGCGCGCCGCCATGAATGCCGCCAGCAGACCGGCGCCGACGCCGGCCGCCACCAGCCGAATCCCCTGCCCGAGGACCAGACGCAGCACGTCAGAGGCCCGCGCCCCGAGCGCCATCCGCAGGCCGATCTCGCGGGTGCGCTGCGCGACCGAGTACGACACCAGCCCGTAAAGCCCCACCGCCGCCAGCAGCACCGCGATCGCCGCGAACGCGCCGACGAGCGTCATCGCGGCGCGCCGCGGAGCGAGCGACGACGCCACGACCTCCTCCATCGGACGGATCGAGGCGAGCGGCAGGTCGGCGTCGAGGGCGCGGACCTGGGCGCGCAGCGCCGCCCCGAGCGGGGCGGGATCGCCGCGCGCGCTCACGACCAGCGTCATCGTCTCCGACGCCGCCTGCGCGTGCGGCAGGTACATCTCCTCGCGCGGCGCGGCGTCGAGCGCCTGATGCCGCACGTCGGCCACGACGCCGACGATCTCCATCCACGGGCTGGCGTTCAGGTCCCCCGACCCTAGGCGGAGGCGCCGGCCGATGGCGTCGCCGCCCGCGAAGCGGCGCGCCGCGAACGCCTGATTGACGATCGCCACCGGCTGCGCCGAGGCCGTATCGCGCTCCCCGAACGGCCGCCCGCGCGTGAGCCGCATGCCCGCGGCGCGGAAGTAGCCGGCGCTCGCCGATCGGCGATCGGCGTGCGGGCGGTCGGGCTGGCCCGACGACGGATCGCCCTCGATCGTGTAGTTGCTCGACGTGTTCGACCCCGACAGCGGCAGGACGTTGACCAGCCCCGCCGCCTCGACACCTGGTAGCGCCGCAACGCGCTCCAGGAGGTCGTCGTAGAAGGCGGTCCGCCGCGCCGCGTCCGTGTAGCCGGCCTCGGGTAGCGCCAGGTCGGCGACCACCCGCCCGGCCGCCGTGAAGCCGGGGTCGAGCGCCCGCAGGCTCAGGAACGAGCGCAGCAGCAGCGCGGCGCCGACCAGGAGAACGATGGTGAGGGCGATCTCGGCGCACACGAGGATGCTGCGCAGCCGCTGCCGTCCCGCCCCCGCGGTGAGAGCGCCGCCGGCGTGCAGGATCGCCAGCGGCGCCGACCGCCGGTCGTGAAGCGCCGGCGCCAGGCCGACGGCGACACCGGTCGCCAGCACGACGGCGGCGGCGAACGCCAGCACGGCGCCGTCGATGCCGATCCGATCCACCTGCGCCAGCCCGCCCGGCAACAGGCGCGGCAGGAGGTCGACACCCCAGAGCGCGAACAGCACGCCGAGCACGCCGCCAAATACCGCCAGGACGAGCCCTTCGGCGATCCGGAAGGCGACGAGACGCCCGCGGCCGGCGCCGAGCGCGGCGCGCACCGCGAGGTCGCGCTCGCGCGCCGCGGCGCGCGACAGCATGAGGCCGGCGACGTTGGCGCAGGCGATCAGGAGCACCACCCCCACCGCCCCGAGGAGCATGCCGAGCGCCGGACGGGACCCGCCGACCCGCTCCTCTTGCAGCGGGATCAGCCGGACCTCGTGCACCAGCCCCCCTACCGGCCGGTCGGCCCAGATCGACGCCGCCAGCGCGTCCATCACCGCCCCGGCGCGGGCGATGTCGACGCCGGCGCGCAGCCGCCCGACGACATCGAGGAAATGATGCCCGCGCTCGTCGCGCAGGGCGGCCGGGAGGGCGAGCGGCACCGCCAGCTCGGTATCCTGGGGGAGGCGCGTCCCCTCCGACAGGATGCCGACGACGGTGTGCGGCCTGCCGTCGACGCGGACGCTCCGGCCGACGATGCCGGGGTCGCCGCCGTAGCGTCGCATCCACAGGCCGTGCCCCAGGACGACGGCGGCCTCCCGGCCGGGCGCCTCCTCGTCCGCGCCGAAGGCGCGCCCGCGCGCCGGGACGATGCCGAGCATCGGGAAATAATCGGCCGACAGGCGCGCCAGCGGCACGGCCTCGGGCTCGCCGTCACCGGTGAGGTTGGCGCTGCGGTATTCGACGGCGGCGAGGCGCTCGAACACGGCGCCGCGCTCCCGCCAGGCGAGGAACTCCCCCGGCGAGACCCCGAAGCGATCGATGCCGAGCGGCGGGATGCTCTCGACCACCTGCACCAGCTCCTCAGGCCGCTCGTACGGCAGCGGCCGCAGCAGCACCGCGTCGATGACGCTGAAGACGGCGCTGGTGGCGCCGATGCCGATCGCGAGCGTCAGGACGGCGGCGGCGGTGAAGCCGGGGCTCCGCAGGAGGGAGCGCAGGGCCCAGCGCAGCTCACTCACAGCGCAGCGCCACCATCGGGTCGACGCGCGTCGCGCGCCGCGCCGGCAGGTAGCCGGCGAGCGCCGCGACCCCCACCAGGAGGATCGCGACGGCGCCGAAGGTCGTCAGGTCGGACAGGCGGATGCCGAACAGGAGGCTCGACAGGAACCTGGTCAGAATCGCCGCGGGGACGACCCCGACGGCGACGCCGGTGAGCGCCAGTCGCATCCCCTGGCCGACGAACAGGCGGACCACCGCGCCCCTCCCTGCCCCGAGCGCCATGCGCAGACCGATCTCGCGCCGGCGCCGCGCGACGGTGAAGCTGACCACGCCGTGCAGGCCGACGCCCGCCAGGAGGAGGGCCAGCGCCCCGAAGCAGGCAAGCGTGGTCGAGAGGCCGCGCTGCCGATCGCCGCGGCGACGCACCAGCCCATCGAGCGACGTTGCGTCGGACAGTGGCAGGTCGGGATCGAGATCGCGGGCGATGCGCCGCACCTCGGCAAGGGTCCGGGCTGGGTCGCCCGCCGCCCGCACGACGAGTGTCAGGCCGGAGAGCAGCCCCGGGCGCTGCGGACCGGCCAGGTAGAGGAATGGCCGGGGATCCTCGCTCAGCTCGTCGTACTTTCCGTCGCGCGCGACGCCGATCACCTCGACGAGGTCGCCTTCTCCCAGGTCGATGCGACGTCCGAGCGGGTCCTCGCCGGGCCAGAAGCGCCGGGCAAGCGTCTCGTTGACGATGGCGACGCCGGGCGCCCCGTGGCGATCCCCGGGTCCGAAGTCACGCCCCCGGAGGAGCGGAACGTCGAGGGTTCGAAAGAAGCCCGGGTGAACGGCATTGGCGAAGGTGACCTCCCGGCCGCCCGGGAACCCGGCGGATCCGTCGCCGCCGGAGGGCGGCCCGCCGAACCGTGGCCCGCCGGAGGCTGACCCGCCGGACGCCGGCGCCACCTCCATCGCGAGAACGCGGCCGCTCAGCGGCAGCAGTGCCGCAAAACTCGCCGCCTGGAATCCGGGCAGGGTCCCCACCCGGTCGAGCAGGTCGCGGCAGAACGCGTCGCGCCTCTCCTCCGAGTATCCCTGCAGGGCCGGGTCGAACGACACCGCGACCGCGCTGCCGGCCCTGAAGCCTGGGTCGACCGCGGCCGCTTTCGCGAGGCTCCGGAGCAGAAGCCCGGCGCCGAGCAGGAGCAGGAGCGACAGCGCCATCTGGGAGACGACCAGCATGCCCTGTACACGCGACGGGAGCATGACCCGATCGCCGCGATCGCCGCGCAGGGCCGCCGCCGGGTCCCCGCGGATGGCACCGGCCGATGGCGCCAGGCCGCACAGAATCGCGGCGCATGCCGCCATGCCGATCGTGAACGCCAGAACGCGACCGTCCGGCTCTGCGACCCGCGCCAGGTCGGCCGGTGCCCCGACCGCCGCGAGGAGGAGCGGCATCCCCCACGCGGCCAGCAGCATCCCCGCGCCGGCCCCGAGGGCGGCGATGATGGCAGCCTCGGCCAGCAGCAGGCGGACAAGGCGGGCGCGCGTGGCGCCGAGCGCCAGCCGCACGCCGATCTCCCGGCCGCGCTCCACCGCCCGCGCCAGCAGGAGGTTGCCGACATTGGCGCAGGCGATCAGAAGAACAACGGCGGTCACGGCCAGCAGGACCGCGAACAGCGGCACGGCCTCGCCGCGGTTGACGGGATGCAGCGCCCCCGCGAATGACGACAGCGCGACGGTGAGATCCAAAGGCGGGCCGCCAGCGATCGGAGGGCGGTCGCGCGGGACGGGCGGCAATGCGCCCTGTGCCTGGCGCCGCGAGACACCGGGCGCGAGACGGCCCACAACACGGAGCCACGAGGCGTCGCGTCCGGCAAGGCGGCGCTCGCCGCCCGGGCTCGCCTCGCGGTGCATGGCGAGCGGTACCCAGATGTCGGCCGCGTCACCCACCTCGGTGCCGGTGAACCCCGGCGGCCCGATGCCGACGACCTCGAACGGGTGCGCGTTGAGGGTCAGGAAGCGACCGATGAGCGCCGGGTCTCCACCGAAACGCCCCGCCCAGAGGGGGTGGCTGACGACCGCCACCGGAGCCCCTCCCTCCACGCGGTCGTCTTCGGGCTGCAGGGTGCGGCCGCGCGCCGCCCGGATGCCGAGCACGTCGAAGTAGCCGCCGCTCACGACCTGACCCCGGATGATCCCTGGCTCGGCCATGGCCGCGCGGGCATCCCCCCGCCCGAGCGCGACGGGGAGCGCATCGTAGGCCGCGACGCCGGAGAACAGGTCGTCGCGCCGGCGCAGGTCCTCGTAGTCCGGGTACGACAGGTTGAGCGGGCGCGCCAGGGCGGGTGCGCGCAACGTCACCCACACGAGCCGGCCTGGATCGGCGACCGCCGGGGGCCGAATGAGCACCCCGTTGACGACGCTGAAGATCGCCGAGTTGGCGCCGGTCCCGAGCCCGAGCGTCAGGACCGCGGCGGCGAGCAGAGCCGGCCGCCGCCGGAGACCGCGCCAAGCATGCCGCAGGTCGGTCCCTAGCGCGGTCGCGATCGCGGGGGGTCTCTCACTCATAGCGCAGCGCCACCATCGGGTCGACGCGGGTCGCGCGGCGCGCCGGCAGGTAGCCGGCGAGGGCCGCGACCGCGAGGAGCAGGAGGGCGATGGCGGCGAAGGTCGCGGGGTCGGAGGCGCCGACGCCGACCAGGAGCGCGGCGACGAAGCGGGTCATGAAGGCGGCGCCGAGAAGGCCGATCGCGAGCCCGGCCGCCACCAGCGCCATCCCCTGCCCGAGGACCAGCCGCAGCACGTCGCGCGCCCGCGCCCCGAGCGCCATACGGATGCCGAACTCGTGCGTGCGCTGGCTGACGGCGTACGACATGACGCCGTAGATCCCGACCGCCGCCAGGACGAGCGCCAGAAGCCCGAACACCCCGAGGAGGCCGGCCGCCATGCGCGGCGCCCACAGGGCCTGGCCGAGGAGGTCGCCGATGGTCCAGACGTTGGTGAGCGGCAGGTCGGGATCGAGCCCCTGGATCTCGCGGCGCACCGTCGCCAGGAGGGCGCGAGGGTCGCCCGCGGTGCGCACGTGCAGCACCATCGCCGGCTCGAACGCCTGGGCGAGCGGCACGTATGCTTGAGGTTGCGGGTCCTCGCCGAGGGTGAATATCTTCGTGTCCTCGACCACACCGGCGACCTCGCGGAACGACTCGTCGCCGAAGAACTTGAAGCGCTTGCCGGCGGCCTCCTCGCCGGGCCAGAAGCGCTTCGCCATCGCCTCGTTGATCACCACGACGTGCGGCATCCCGTCGCGGTCGCTCGGGGCGATGTCGCGCCCGGAGCGCCGCGCCACGCCGAGCGTGTCGAAGTAGCCGGGGATGATCGTGTTCACGGTCACGAAGGTGCCGGTCGATCCGGCCGCCGGCTCGTGCCCTTCCGGGAAGACGGTGCGGCTGAAGCCGCCGCCGGCGATCGGCAGGTTGCTGGCGAGGGTGGCGCGCTCCACCCCCGGGAGCGCGGCGGCGCTGTCGACGGCGCGGCGGTAGAAATCCTCCGCCCGCGGCGGCTCGTATCCCTGCGCGCCGACATCGAATGCCATGACCAGGAGGTCCGTTGTCTCGAAGCCGGGGTCGATCCGCTGCGTGTTCGATAGGCTCCTCAGGAACAGGCCGGCGCCGATGAGCGACAGCAGCGACAGCGCCACCTGCGTCACCACCAGGATGCCGCGCAGCGACACCCGGCGGCCGCCGGCCGGCTGGCTCGTCTTGTCCTTCAGCTCGACCGCGAGGTCGGGGCGCGAGGTCTGCAGCGCCGGCGCCAGGCCGAACAGCAGCCCGGTGGCGACGGCGATGAGGAGCGTGTACCCCAGGACACCGGCGTCGAGCGGCAGGTCGGGCGCGTCCTGCAGGAACTGCACCGGGCGCAGGGCCACCAGCAGGTCGCGCGACCAGAAGGCGATCAGAAGGCCGCCGGCGCCGCCGAGCAGCGACAGCAGGACGCTCTCGGTCAGGAGCTGACGGACGAGGCGGCCGCGGCCGGCGCCGAGCGACAGGCGGATGGCGATCTCCTTGCGCCGCGCCCCGGCGCGCGCCAGGAGGAGATTGGCGACGTTGGCGCAGGCGATCAGGAGCACCAGCCCGACCACCGTCATCAGGAGACCGCCGGCCAGGACGAAGACGCGCCGGATGTTCGGGTTGATCATCGCCTGGGTGACCGGAAGGAGGGTGGCATTGCGGCTGCCGTTCGGCACCGGGTACTCGGTCTCGAGCTGGCTGCCGATGCGCCGGACGTCGGCCGTGGCCTGCTCGAACGTCACCCCCGGCTTGAGACGCGCGACGACGTTGAAGATCAGGGCGCGGCGGTCGTCGAAATTCTCCGCCATGAAGCCGAGAAGGACGCGGCCGTGCATGGCCGTCGGTACCCAGACCTCGGGACCGCCCATGACGTTGAGACCGCGGAAGCCCGGCGGCGTCACGCCGATGATCGTGAACGGCAGGCCGTTGAGCGTCATCGTGCGGCCGACGACGCCCGGGTCGCCGCCCAGTCGGCGGTTCCAGAAGCCGTCGCTCACCACCGCCACCGGCACCGCCACGTCGGCCTTGTCCTCCTCCGCGAGGAAGAAGCGGCCGCGAGCAGGCCGTACCCCGAGCAGGTCGAAGAAGTTGCCCGAGGCGATCTCGCCGCCGATCTGCACCGGCTCGCCGGCGCCGGTCAGGCTGAGCGCGACCTGCTGGTGGATGGCGACGGCCTCGAACACCTGGTTGCGGTCGCGGTAATCCTCGAAGTTCGGCCGCGACGTGGCATTGAAGTCGTTGAAGCCGCCCTTGTTCTTCTCGTCGGCGGTGAACAGCGACACCACCCGGTCGGCCTCGCGGATCGGGATCGGCTGCATGAACAGGGCG
>Ga0247727_10006919_pt1 | contig 21965 bp, 18 predicted proteins | sample WisWelCaveWW1625_FD_202498 | JGI IMG/M metagenome (GOLD analysis project Ga0247727, IMG submission 202498) | Biofilm microbial communities from Wishing Well Cave, Virginia, United States - WW16-25 | ecosystem: Environmental > Aquatic > Deep subsurface > Groundwater > Cave microbial mat | place...
TGCTCTGAGCAGGAGGTCTCCCGGGCCTTACGTGCCCGGTTGCCCCCACGTTAAGCGCCTCACGATCCGCGAGCGGTGAGGCCGCTCACGGGTCGGCGGGCCTGTGCGCGGGCGCACGCGCGGGGTGAACGGAAGCTGGATAGTCGCCGCGTTCGGCGCCGCGCCGTGTGGCCTTCGGGCGTGAAGCCGATCACAAAGCCGCTTCAGCTCCGCCCGTGCCGCGCTGCGCGAAGCGCGTCGAAAGGCGCAAGGGCTCGACGGGCCAGGGCAGCCCCGTTAGACTTCGCTGCGGTGCTGAAGCTTCTGATCGTCGGTCCGGACAGTCTTTCCGGCGAGCTCGCTCCCACCGTTCTCGGACGACCGGACATCGACCGCGTCCACGTCTTGTCCGCCGCCGAGGCGATCGAGGCGGCGGAGCGCGTGCGGCCCCACATGGTCGTGGTCGACCTGCCCTCGCCCGAGGCCCGGACGCTCGCCGAACAACTGCGCGACAACGAGGGGACCCGGCCGACCGCGATCGTGGCGCTCTCGCGCACGCCGCGGCCGGACGCCGAGTCGGAGCTCCGCGATGCCGGCGTCAACGTCGTCGTGCCCGTGCCGATCGACCCCTTCCTCTGGGACCGCCGGCTAGAAGAGCTGCTGAGCGTCCCCGCCCGCCGCGGGCAGCGCATCCCGGTGCCCTGCGCGACTGGTCGCGCTTCGTCAGCGACGCCGACGAGGACGACGGCGCCGTCGTCAACATTGGCGCACGTGGCGTACTGCTCGAGACGTCGCGCCAGCTCGAGCTTGGCACCAAGGTCGGGCTCCGCTTCACGCTCCCCGGCGACCCCGCGCCGGTGGCCGTGGTCGGGCAGGTGGTGCGGCTCGCCGGGGAGGAAGCAGGGCTCGTCCGCGTCGGGGTCGAGTTCCTCGTCTACCGCGGCGACGCGCGCGAGCGGATCGCGAGCTTCGTCGACGCCGAGCCCCAGCCCGAGCGACCCGGCGCTCCGACACTCGCGCTCACGCTCCGCCCGTTCGGTGAAACCCGCGAGTGGGAGGAAGAGCTGCGAGCGAGTGAGATCCGCAAGGCGCTGATCCTCGACTCGGCTCTCGACTGCATCCTGACCGCCGACCACGAGGGGCGCATCATCGAGTTCAACTCCGCCGCGAGGAGGCTCTTCGGCTACAGCCGATCGGAGGTGCTCGGCCGCGAGGTGGCGGATACGATCGTCCCGCCCAGCCTGCGCGACGAGCTGCGCCGCCGGCTGCGCGAGTTCGTCGTCACCGGCGACAGCCAGGACCTCGGCCGCCGCCGCGAGGCCACCGCGATGCGCTCCGACGCCACGCTGGTCCCCGTCGAGGTGGTCGTGGTCCCGGCCTACGTCAAGGGCCGCGTGATCCTCTCGGCCTACATCCGCGACCTGAGCGAAAGGCGCCGCAGCGAGCGGCTCTCCGTCGCGCGCCAGCGTGCAACGCAGGCGCTCACCGCCTCGCTCTCGATGCTCGAAGCCGCCCCGGCCGTGCTCGACGCGCTCGTCCAGGGTCTCGCCTGCACCGAGGCGCGGCTCTGGGTGCTCGAGGGCGACCCGAAGGCGCTCGCGCTCGCCGGCACCTCTTCGGGGGCCGCCCACGCTTTCGCACCGGGTTCCGCCGCCGGCACGCTCGCGCGTCACTGCCTCGAGGAGGGTGTCGCCGTCTGGGAGGGGCCGCCCGCTTCGGGCCCCGGCGTCGAGCTGGCGGTGCCGGTGCGGTCGGGCGGGACCGTGCTCGGCGTGCTCGAGGTGCGCTGCGAGCGGGCGCGCGAGCGTGAGCTCGACTGGGTCACGGCGCTCGCGGACGTGGCGAGCCTGGTCGCGCTGTTCCTGAAGCGGCAGCACGCCGAGGCCGACCTGCAGCGCTTTGCGCGCTACGACAGCCTCACCGGGCTGCCCAACCGCTCGTTCTTCCTCGACACGCTCGAGCGCACGCTCTCGCGCGCCGGCCGCCAGCGCACGCGCAGCGCGCTCGTGTTCCTCGACCTCGACGGCTTCAAGGCGGTGAACGACGGCCTGGGCCACGCTGCCGGTGACACCGTGCTCCAGACCATGGCCGAGCGACTACGGGCCGGGACGCGCAGCTCCGACCTCGTGGCGCGCATCGGCGGCGACGAGTTCACGGTGCTGGTGCAGAACCTGGCGCGCGCCGACGACGCGGCGCTCGTCGCGCGCGGGCTGCTCGACCGCCTGGCGCGGCCGTGCCGCGCCGACAACCACGACGTGACGCTGAGCGCGAGCGCGGGGATCAGCGTCTACCCGGAGGACGGCACCGACGCGGACACGCTGCTGCGCAACGCCGACCTCGCGATGTACCGCGCCAAGCAGGAGGGCAAGAACACCTACCGCTTCTTCACCACCGAGATGAGCGAGCGCGCGCTGGAGCGGATGCTGCTGCTCGACAGCCTGCGCAGCGCGCTCGAGCGGGACGAGTTCGAGATCGTGTACCTGCCGGTGCTGTACAAGGACCAGGCGGCGTCGCTCGAAGCGCTCTTACGCTGGCGCCACCCCAAGCTCGGGCTGGTGGCGCCGGCCGCCTTCATCGCGCAGGCCGAGGAGAGCGGGCTGATGCTGCCGATCGGCGCCGGCGTGCTGCGCGGCGCGACGCGCTTCGCGGCGTCGCTCGCGCAGCGCGAGGTGCGCGTGGTCGTCAACCTGTCCGCGCGCCAGTTCCTGCAGCCCGACCTGCTGGAGACCGTGCGCGGCGCGCTCGAGGCGAGCTCGCTCGAGGCCTCCCGATTGGAGCTGGACCTCACCGAGCCGGCGGTGATGACCGAGGGCGAGGAGGTCACCGAGCGGCTGCGCCAACTGCGGCGCCTGGGCGTGCAGCTCGCGCTCGACGACTTCGGCACCGGCTACTTCTCGATCCGCAGGATCCGCGACCTCGGCTTCCGCCGCCTCAAGATCGACCGCTCGCTTGTGGCCGAGCTGCCCTCGGGCGAGGCGCAGGCGGCGCAGGTCGAGGCCATCCTGGCGCTCGGCCACAGCCTGGGCCTCGAGGTGGTGGCCGAGGGCGTCGAGACCGAGGCGCAGCGCGCCTTCCTCGAGTCGAAGGGCTGTAACGGCCTGCAGGGCTACCTGCTGAGCCCGCCGCTCGCGGCCGCCGACGTTCCGGCCTTCCTCGAAAAGCACAGATGAGGACGCGCCGCGACGAGGAGTGAGCGCCGCAGGCGCGAGCGGGAATCGAACGAGGCGCGCCCCACGCGCGGGCTCAGGCCGCCGCGGCCGCCACGATCCGCTCGAGCTCGGGGCGCGCGGCCTCGAGCCGCTCCAGCAGCCGGAGCTGCGCGCGCGCCCGGTCGAGGTTGTGACCGGGGCGCGTAGTGCGGTAGTAGCGGTCGCCGTCCAGGTGATCGGCGAGGAAGCGGACCGCCTGCTCGTAGACGATCACGAGCGCGCCCGACACCAGCAGTGAGCGCTCGGCGGGGGAGAGGGCGTCGCCGATGCCGGCGAGGAACCCGTGCGCGATGGCGGCGAAGACGCCGGGACGGACGCGGATCCGCCCCAGCTCCCGCTCGTCCTCCTCGCTGTCGCTCACCGTCGAGCGCACGAGGTCGCCGAAGTCGTGCGGCACGACGCCGGGCATCGTGGTGTCGAGATCGACGACGGCGAGCGCTTCGCCGCTTCTGGCGTCGAAGAGCACGTTGGCGACCTTGGCGTCGTTGTGAACGGGGCGCTCGGGGATCTCCCCGCGCGCGGCGGGGCCGGCGAGTGCCGTTGCGAGCGGCCTGCGCTCGAGCAGCGCATCGATCTCGCCGCGATTCGCGGCCACTCGGCCGGCTGGATCCTCGCTCACGACGCGCTCGAACGCCCGTAGGCGCGCCTCGGTGTCGTGGAAGCCCGCGATCGTCGCGCGAAGCGGCGGCGCCTCCAGGTCCGCGAGCTGCCGCACGAAGCGCCCGAACGCACGCGCCGCCTCGCGCGCCTGGGCCTCCGTCGCCGCGCACTCGAGCGAGCGCGTGCCCTCGATCCACGGCACGAGCCGCCAGGTCTCCCCGGCCGCATCCACCAGGCTGGTGCTGCCCTCGCGCGTCGAGACCAGCGCTTGCACCCGCCGCGCCGCGTCGCCTTCGCCCTCGCTTCGGACCCGGCTCGCAACGTGGCTCGTGATGCGCAGCATGTTCTCGATCACGTCTGCGGGGCGGTGGAACACGTGGCGGTTGATCTGCTGCAGCAGGTAACGTCGCTCCGCCCCGGCCGACTTGAGCGCCGCGACCCACGAGTGGTTGATGAGGCCGCTCGTGTACGGCTCGAGCGACACGAGTATTCCATCGGCCGAGAAGCGTCCGAGCGCCGCCCGCGCGTCGTCGCGGGACGGAACCCTCACGCCCAGAGGTCCACCGGGTAGTCGCCCGCGTCCGTCAGCCCGCGCAGCAGCTCCACGAGCCGAGGGCGGTCGCCCGGGTGCGTGAGGCCCGCCCAGGGTCCGCCCCCGGTCAGCATGCGGACGCGCGCCCGGCCCGCGTCGACGAGCGACTGAACCGCCGACGGCAGGTAGTACTCGGCGGTCAGGCTCGTGGCGCTCTCGGCCAGGAAGCGGTGAAAGCCTTCCGCGAGCGCGGGAAGCACCGCGGGCGTGAAGCCCCAGAAGTTGAGCGAGACGGGCGTGTCGCCCGCGAGCGGCTGCCAGGCGCCCGCGTCATCGAGACCGCGCGCGCGATCGCCGTCGCGCTCCAGCTTCAAGACCTCACGGATCGCCGTGAGAAAGCCGTCGTCGTCCACCGCGCAGACGGCGCGGCTCACCGGCCCGTCCGGGCTGAGCGTTGCGGCGAGCGGAAAGGCCACGAGCGCGAGCTCGGCGGTCGGCCCGGACGCCGGTCGCCGCAGGTGGTCGGCCAGGATCCGGTAGCTCGAAGCACCGTAGAAGTCGTCGGCGTTGATCACGGCGAAAGGTCCGTCGATGTGCTTCTCCGCGGCGAGCGTGGCCTGTCCGGTGCCCCACGGCTTGGTGCGGCCCGAAGGCGACGCGAAGCCCGCGGACGGGGCGCTCGGCTGGGCGGCGTAGTCGAGGCGCATGCGGCGCGCGATGCGGTCGCCGAGCGCCTGGCGCATGTCCGCTGCCAGGCCCTCGCGCACGACCAGGATCGCGCGCTCGAAACCAGCGCGGCGCGCGTCGAAGACGGCGTAGTCGATGAGCGTCCCACCACCCGGGCCGACGCGGTCGATCTGCTTGGGGCCGCCATAGCGGCTGCCGACCCCGGCCGCGAGGACGACGAGGCTCAGGCTCATCGGGGCGCATGTTATGACGGGACTTCGTCGAGCCGAAGTCCCGTCATTTCACCTCGCTGGCGCTCGGGTCAGCGCACGCCGTCAGCGGCCCGTCTGGAAGCGCGTCAGACGGTCAGGGCGGCGACCTGCGGCTCGATCGGAAGCACGTACGAGCCCTCGCTCTCGCGCACGGCGCCGGTCGGCACCATGACGACGGCCCAGCCGCCGCAGCGGGGGCACGCGACCGCCATCGGCAGCGGAACGTCGTAGGCGGAGCGGCGACAAACGACCGCGAACGGCCGCCCGCATCGGGGGGCCTGGCAGAAGTGCCGGATTGCGATCGTCTCGTCCATCCTGGCCGGGAGTGCAGCAATTGCCGTACCCGGGGGGAAACGGGGTGCGTCACCCGCACTCGAACTCCATACCCCCCAAGCGGTTCCGAGTGGCCCCGACCCGCGGGGTCACACGCGGCCTTGGGCCCCGGACCGTCCTCTTTCCGGACCGGCCGCCCGCGTTTCTGGACGAGCCCGCTCGTGTCCGCCCGGGGTCACGACGGGTTAGCATGTTCGCTCCATGAGCGAGAGCGAGCGACCGCGCATCCTGGTTTCCAACGACGACGGCCACCAGTCCGAGGGCCTGCGTGCCCTCGCGGCAGCGATGGAGGAGCTGGGCGAGGTGTGGGTGGTGGCGCCCGAGTCCGAGCAGAGCGCCTCGTCGCACGCGATCTCGATCCATCGCCCGCTGCGGCTGCGCGAGGTGAGGCCGCGCTTCTACGCGGTCGACGGCACGCCGACCGACTGCTCGTGGCTCGGGATCCACCATGTGATGCGTGGCCGGCGGCCGGCGCTGATGGTCTCGGGGATCAACCACGGGCCCAACCTCGCGGACGACGTCACCTACTCGGGCACGATCGCCGCGGCGATGGAGGCCTCGATCATCGGCGTCCCGGCGATCGCCTTCAGCCTCGCGGGCTACGGTGTCTTCGATTTCGCCCCCGCGGCGCGCTTCGCGCGCGCGCTCGCGAAAGCGGCGCTCGCGAGCGACGTGCCGCCCAAGCTGCTGCTGAACGTCAACGTGCCCCCCGGCGTCGAGCCCGACGGCTACATGGTGACGCGGCTCGGCAAGCACTCGTACGGTTCCGAGGTCGTCGAGAAGAAGGACCCGCGCGGCCGCTCCTATTTCTGGATCGGCGGCAACGAGTACCAGCACGAGGACATCCCGGGCAGCGACTGCAACGTGGTGCTGCGCCAGAAGCGCGTCTCGGTCACGCCCCTGATGCTCGACCTCACCGACGAAAGGAATCGCCCCCGCGTCGCCGCCTGGACCCTGGACGGCTTCCAGCAGTACTGAGAGGGGTCAGGTCTTGAACTGAGGCGCATGCGTGGGCCCTACTTCCCGCCGGCGAAGGACGGCAGCGCCAGGCTGCGCATCGTGTGCAGGCCGGGAGCCGCCTGGAGCACCCTGGGGATCGAGTTGACCGTGATCGAGGCGGTGGCGACGTCGCCGTGGTAGCCGCCGAGCGCCTTCACGTGCAGGCGCGGCGAGCCCTCCAGTTGGACGCTGTCGTAGGTCTCCGGAGCGCCCAGGTACGCCTCCATGTGGAGCACGATGCGCGGCTCGCCGGAGACGTAGCCGATGCCGTCCTGCACGATGCCGCACACCCGGCCGGCCGCCACCTTCAGGAACTGGCTCTCGACCGGCGCCTGCGCGATCTTCGGCTGGATCTCGTCGGTGATGCGGCCGAGCCGCCAGCCGAGCGCGTCGGCGATCATCGCCACCGACTCGCTGAGGCCGACGTGGCGGACGGTGAACGCCTTCACCTTCTCCGCGAACTGCTCCGGGGTGAGGCCCGAGCCGATCTTCTGCTGAAAAGGCAGCCTCCGGATACGGGCGTCCTGGATGCGATCGACGCGCACGGAATCGACCCGCTCGCAGATCGCCGTGAGCGTGATCGGGAGCGCGTCCATCGCGAAGCCCGGGTTGACGCCGGTGCCGACCACCGCGACCTTCGCCTGCTTCGCCGCCGCATCGATCTTCCGCGCGAGCGCCCGGTTGGAGAACCAGGGATAGGACAGCTCCTCGGTGGTCGAGACGATCGGGAGCTTCAGCTTCAGGATGCTCTCGAGCTGCGGCCAGACGCTCTTCAGCGCCGAGCTCGTGCAGAGCACCGCGACCTGCGGCTTCGCCTTTCGGATCGCGGACTTCGCCTCGGCCACGACCTTGACGCCGGTCTTCCTCCCGAGGCCTATGACTTCGCCCAGGTCCTTGCCCGCCTTGGCCGGGTCGATGTCGACCGCTGCCACGATCCGGAAGTTGCTGCGGGCGCTCAACTGGCGGGCGATGCCCGCCCCGATCGGGCCCAGGCCCATGATCAATACCCTGGTCGGCATGAGTTCGGCTCCTCGAGGTCGATGAGACGACGGCCACCCGTGTCGGGCGGCGGGCCCGATGATACCCCTGCGTCTCAGACCTGGGCGAGGTCGCTGGGCCGCCCGCGGCGCCGCTCGTCGAGGCACCGGCAGCCTTCGAGCAGGAGGGCGTTGAAGTCCTCGTCCATCGGCTGCCCCTCGGCGACCGCGTCGCGGTCGAACTCGAACTGCCCCTGCGGCCAGCCGATGAAGTCGTACACGACCTCGGCGCCCCGCCGATCCGGCCCGGTCGCCGAGACGACCTGGCCGCGCCTGAACGCAATGCGCAGCGACTGGCTGCCCCGCCGCGCGACGAGCACGCCCGTCAGCTGGTTGAGGTTGCAGATCTGGAGCACCGCGGGGGCGCCCATCAGCTCGACCGCCCCGCGCAGCCCGGCGCCGGGCTTCTCGCTCGTCGCATCGTCTCCGGAGAATCGCTTCAGCACCAACTCGAGCCGGACCAGGAGCTCGCGCGAGGGAGCGGGCTTCACCAGGTAGTCGTCCGCGCCGGCCCGGAGCGCCTGGTGACGGCTCTCGCAGTCGTCCTCGTCGGAGAGGAACACGACCGGCGTCCGCCGCAGCAGGCTGTGCGCGCGCACCTGCCGGCAGAACGCGACGCCGCTCTCGTCGGCGAGCCGGGTCTCGGTGAGGATCAGCCAGGGCCGGCGGGCCACCGCGAGCCGCAGCGCGGCTTCGCCGCTCGCGGCCTCGTGCACGGTGAAGTCGTGGCGGACCAGGCAGTCGGCGAGCGCGCGTCGCTGTGCCTCGTCGGGGTCGACGACGAGCGCCGTGCGCAGCGCGAGCGGCGTGCCGTCGAACGGCCGCGCCCGGGTCAGCGTGCGCAGGCCGCGTCCTCGCGCGGCCGGCCCTTCGCGGTCCGGCGCATCGCGTTCGATGGCGGCCTCGCGCCCGATCAGCTCGAGGAAGCCCTCTTCGAGCCCGTCGACGAGGCCGCTCGCGCTCCACGGTCGCGGAAGCAGCCCCACGATCGCGAAGCGACAGGGCGGCACTGGCTCTTCGTGCCCCGCGCCGAGGCGCAGCGTCACGATCGGCAGGTGCGCCTGGGGGTCGAGGTGGAGCGGGCGCAGGATCGCGTAGCCCTCGCCGAGCGACGGCGGCACGCCGCTGAACCCGATGTCGCCGCGACGGCGCGCGGACGCTGGAACCGCCTCGAGCAGGCCGATGCCGAGGTCGACGAGCACGAGGTCGATCGCCGAGACCGCCGCGACCCGCACGGCCGCCGCCGGGTCGTCCGTCACGAACACCCAGTAGTCCGCACGACGCAGGATGCGCTCGGTCGAGAAGCGCTGAATCGTGTCCCGCTCGAGCACGACGAGCCGGCGCTCGGGCCCCTCTGTCTCCGGCTGCAGTCGGTAAGTGGCTGTGACCTCGGACAACTTCGCCGCTCCGGTGACCACACGACCGACAGTCACGCGCCGAGCGGGAGGGAGAGACCCGGACGAGGGCCCCGGGAACCGCCGCGCTACGTCCCGCATTCGAAGCGGGAGCGGAATGATGCGAGCGGCCGCAGTGTGGTGTCAAGCCCCTTTTTCGCAGTGGCTTACGGTCGAGCCCTCGTTGCCGGAATCCGTATCCGCGTGCTTCACCTGCCCTTGACTAACGCTTGAACGCCCCGAGCGGAATGCGGGTGGCCGGAATACAGTCACAGCAGATGGCAGCGGGGCGGGCGACGCGTGTGATTCACGCCCTCGGGCCATCCCGTATCTCATTGCAGCAAAACAGGATCCAATGGAAGCCCGCGCGTTTTCCCAAGGCCGGTACGACCTTTGCCTCTCTCCCGAAGCGGCGGGAGAGAACGATGCGGACCAGCTTCTCGTGGGTGGTCGTGGCGGCGGTGTTGGCGAGTGGTTGCGGCGTCGAGCAGCCGGCTTCCGTGGAAACCGAGGGTCTCGCGCTCATCACGGTGCGGCCCACGTCCGCGGCCTCGCTCGCCCAGTCGCAGTTGCCCGGGTGCTCCTGGTGCACGACCGCGTTCGGCGCGGAGCTGCAAGTCGCGTCCTCGAAGACACTCCCCGGCGTCAACCTCTGGCTCGACGGCTGGTCGGGCACGCGGCGCTGCCTGTACTCGCAGCACGACTCTCCGGCCGACGGCTTCACGCTCGCGGCCGGCGAGCCCACGCTGGTCCGCTTCAGCCAGGCCTCGGTCGAGTGCGCCGCGCCATTCACGATCGATCGCGTCGACGCGCGGGCCCGCTCGGGCGATACGCTGGTCTACGAAGGATCGTGGCCGGTCAACCTCTCCTTCAAGGAGTAGCGCGCGAGCCGCCGGGCGCGCTTTCCGTCAGTCGGGAAGCGCGAACGCCACGTAGGCGTCGCCCGACTTCGTCCCCATCTTGCCCCCGCCTGCCGCGATAACGACGTATTGCTTGCCGCCCGCCTCATAGGTCGCGGGCGTCGCGTAACCGCCCGCGGGCAGGGTCGTCTCCCAGAGCACACGGCCCGTCCGCTTGTCGAACGCCCGAGACTTCTCGTCCTTGGTCGCTGCGATGAACACCAGACCGCCCGCGGTCACGATCGGCCCGCCGTAGTTCTCGGTCCCGGTCGGCGGGATGCCGCGCCTGGTCAGCTCCGCGAGCTCGCCGAGCCTCACCGACCAGCGGATCTCGCCCGCGTCCAGGTCGATGGCGTTGAGCGTGCCCCAGGGCGGCTTGACGGCGGGGTAGCCCTCGGGGTCGAGAAAGCGGTTGTAGCCGAGGTGAGTGTACGGGCGGCCGGCGCGGGCGGCCTCGCCATCGGCGGCGTCGGGCTCGCCCTCGCCGCGGGCGAAGGACGCCACCGCGGCGCGCTCGGCGGGCGGCAGGAACGGGAAGCCGGGCATGACGCCCTTGCCCTTCTCGACGATCGCGAGCGTGTCGCTGCGTGCCTGACGCTTCTCGAGCCCGACAAGCGACGGAGACTGCGCCTGTGGAGCGCCCTGGCGCGACGCGCCGTGGCATACGGCGCAATGCTGGGCGTACACGCGCGCGCCGAGCGGGAGCGTACCGGCGGCCGGTACCAGTCGCATCTCGAGGATCCACGGCATCTCGTTGGCGTTCACGTAGAGCAGGCGGGTCTCCGCGTCGAACGCGGATCCGCCCCACTCGGCGCCGCCGTCGAAGCCCGGGAAGATGACCGTGCCCTGCGGGCTCGGCGGCACGAACTGGCCGGCGCTGCGCACCTGGCGCAGCCGCTCGAGCACGGCGGTGCGCGAGGCCGGGGAGAGATCGGTTGCGTCGGCCTCGCCAAACACCTGGCGTGAGAAGGCCGGCGGGTATCGCGGCAGCGGCTGCGTCTTCGAGGCCTCCTCTCCCAGGAGGTCAGAACCCGGGACGCTGCGCTCATCGATCTCGAAGAGCGGTTCGCCACTATCGCGGTCGAACACGAACACGTGTCCCGACTTGGTCGCCTGCGCGACCGCGTCGATCGTCCGCCCGCCCCGCCGCACGTCGAGCAGCACGGGCGCCTGAGGCAGGTCGCGGTCCCACAGGTCGTGGCGCACCAGCTGGTAGTGCCAGACCCGCTCGCCCGTCGCGGCGCGCAGCGCGATCAGGCAGTTGCCGAAGAGGTTCGCGCCCTTGCGGTCGCCGCCCCAGAAGTCGAAGGCGGGCGAGCCGGTGGGCACGTAGACGAGCCCGCGCGCGTGGTCGACGCTCAGCCCGCTCCAGGAGTTCGCGCCACCCGCCGTCTTCCAGGCGTCGGTAGGCCACGAGTCATGGCCGTACTCCCCGGGCCACGGGATGGTGCGGAAGGTCCAGCGCACGGCGCCCGTGCGGACGTCGAAGGCGCGCACATGACCAGGGGCCGCGGGGCCCGGGCCCTCGTGCACGCTGCTGCCGAGGACCAGTAGCTCGCCGTAGACGACTCCGGGCGTCGTCGCGCGCACGTAGGCCCCGGCGAGGTCGCGGCCGAGCCCTTCGCCGAGATCGACACGTCCGTCCCGCCTGAATCCCGGGACGGGACGGCCGGTCGCCGCGTCCAGCGCGAAGAGCGTCTGGCCGGCGCTGTAAAGGATGCGCCGCTCGCGGCCGTCGCTCCAGAAAACGACGCCGCGATTGACGCCGATGCCGCTCGCCTCGGCGCCCGATGCGAACGGATCGAAGCGCCAGAGCTCGCGCCCCGTCGCCGCGTCGAGGGCGAATGCCCTGAGTCCCGCGGACGTCGCGTAGAGCACGCCGTCCACGACGATCGGGTTGCACTGGATCTGCGAGCGGCCCTCGGGGCGCGCGTCTCCCGTGCGGTAGGTCCAGGCGCCCTCGAGCCGCGCGACGTTGCCGGCGTGGATCGCCGCGAGCGGCGAATGCTGCGTGTGCCCCGGGTCGCCCCCGTGCGTGCGCCACTCGCGCTCGGGCGGGACGTGGGACGGATCCTCGCCGGCAGCCAGGGCGAGCGTGGCGAGAGCGGGAAGAACGTGTCTCATGGCGCCGCAGCATAGAAGCTCGCGCGACCGGCGACAACCGCGGGCATGCCATCGAAACCCTGTGCTTCAGGCGCGCTTCGCTCTCCTGGCCCACTCGGCCCTGCGGCTCACCTCCTCCCAGCTCACGTTCGCCATGAAGGCATCGACGTAGCGGGCGGCGGCGGCGCCGAAGTCCATGTGGTACGCGTGCTCGTACATGTCCAGCACCAGCAGCGGGGCTCCCAGAACGGCGTTGTGCATGTGGTCCCAGGCCCAGTAGTTGTGGGCCTCGCCGGTGTAGAGGTTCAGGGCGAGGACGACCCAGCCCGAGCCGCCGGCGAGAGCGCCCGCCGTGCGCCGGAACTCCGCCTCCCACGTCTCGTAGCTGCCGAAGGCTCCCTTGATCAGGTCGAGGATCGTGCCGGACGCCTTCCCGTCGCCGCCCAGGTTGGCGAAGTAGTGCTCGTGGAGGACGACGGAGCCCGTGCGCACCAGCTCCTCGCGCTTCAAGTCACCGTAGACGTACGCCGGCAGGTCCTTGTCCTCGAGCATCGCGCCGAGCCGCTGCTCCACGGCGTTGAGTGCGCGCACGGCGCCGCCGTAGTTGTTCTCCCAGTGCGACCGGATCAGCCGCTCCGAGAGCCCCTTGAGTTTCGCCGGATCGAAGGGGAGCGGCCGTGGCTGATGCTGACCCCGGAAGGCCGGCGGGCGGGCCGCCTCGGGCGCGACGGCGGCCGCGGCCTGACCGAGAGCCTTTCGACCAAGCGCGAGAGCTGCTCCGCCTGCACCCAGTGCGCCGAGCAGGGTGCGGCGGGAAGGACTGGATGACATGACGACCTCCTTGCTTGTCGCGTGTCCGTTGAGGCTACTTGACGACCGCGAGCTTGATGTCATCGAAGTGCGTGACCGAATCCGCCTTCGTCCAGACGCCAACCTGGCCGGGCCCGCTGAACGTGGCGTCCTCCACCTCGAAGAGCTTCGCGCCGTTCAACACCACGTCGAACCGGTTCGCTCTCACGTGGACGGCGAGGGTGCTCCAGACGCCCGAAGCGACCGTGGCCTTCTTCCCGTACGTCGGCCTCACCCTTGAGCGGGAGATCCGTTCGCCGTCCGCTCTCGACCTTGTACAGGACGGACGTTGTTCTCGAGGGCGTTGGCACGGACGACGTAGTAGTTGTCCGCGTCGCGGTACCGCCAGACGAGGCCGGCCACCTGGTCCAGTGATCCGGACTCGCCCCCTTGCCGGTGGCGGCAGCCACCGGCAAGGGAGGCGGCTCTACCTGATCGCGACGACGATGAAGTCGATCGGCTTGCCGCTGGTGTTCTTCGACGCGTGCTTGACGCCGCGGGGGATGAACTGGACGTCGCCCCGCTGCCACTTCGTCATCGGGGCCTTGCCCTCGAGCGCGATCGTCATGTCGGCTGCGCCGAGCGCGATCACCACCTGGTCGAACTCGTGGGTCGAGCCGGCGGGCTCCTGGAAGTCCGGGGCAGCGGTCGACTTGTAGGCGACCGCGCGCGGGCTCTCGGCGAGCAGCGTCTGCTGGATGCCCGCACGTGTGGTCGGCAGCGTGGCCGTGCCGGCGGCGGCCGCCTTGAACTCCACGAGGATCGCATCGAGCTTGGTGGCGCCGATGTTGGCCCCCACGTGCGTGAAGGCCGGCGTGTAGGCGGCAGTCTCCTTGACCAGCTCGCTGTCCTCGGTCTTGCCGTCCGGCATCGTGAAGCGGGCCTTGCCGCTGTCGAGCGGCACCAGGATCGCGTCGGGGTGCGAGTGCATCGGGCTCTTTTCGCCGATGCCCACTTGTATCTTGAGCACTCGGACGGCGGCGTTGTCGAGCAGGACCTTGTAGTGGCCCGGATCGACCTTGACCGGGTCCTGGGCCGTAGCCGCGAGCGGCAGTGCGGCCAGGACCACGGCGAGTTTCAGGCACTTCATGGGGACCTCTCTCTTGACGTCACCAGCATCTTGTCGAGTCTGCGCCGCGAGGATTCCCGGGGGCTGGCGCCCCGGGGTCTCAGGCACGGTCGAGGCCCTGGTCAGGGCCGCGGGTGCGCCTTCTTCCATTCTTCGAAGAGCTTCTCGAGCTCGGGGCTGAGGCGTGGATAGATGTCATTTGGTGCGGTACTTACGGCTCCGGATCATCTCGCGTTTGAAGGTCTCGGTGTAGACCGTGTCTTCCGCTCCCTTGATCGCCTCGGCCTCCTTCCGGACGTGGGCCCGCGATGAATGGATAGCGACAAAGACGTGGGCGCGCAAGCTGGCGTATTAACTATTCAGGCGGGGGCAGGAGTCAAGGCCCCCTCGCGTGAAGGACACCGTGTGGTCAGCGCCGCGAGCTGTGGATGGCCAGCGGCCTCCCGGGTTAGGCTTGGCGCCATGAAGCGATCGGCCGTGTGGCTGTGCCTGCTGCTCGCCGTCCCTGCCCTGGCTCGTGCCGACGATCCAGACAAGAAGGAGTGGGTGTCGCTCGTCAACGGGAAGGACCTCACCGGATGGGTCCCGAAGATCACCGGCTTCGAGACCGGCGTCAACTTCGGCGAGACCTTCCGGGTCGAGCACGGGGTTCTGAAGGTCGCCTACGACAAGTACGACACCTTCGGTGGGCGCTTCGGGCACTTGTTCTACAAGACCCTCTTCTCGCACTACGTGATCGCCGTCGAGTACCGCTTCGTGGGCGATCAGGCGAAGAACGGCCCGGGCTGGGCCTTCCGCAACAGCGGCGTGATGCTCCACGGCCAGCCGGTCGAGACCATGAAGAAGGACCAGGACTTCCCGATCTCGATCGAGGCGCAGTTCCTGGGCGGCCGTGGCGACGGCAGCGCGCGCTCCACGGCGAACCTCTGCACGCCCGGCACGAACGTCGTGATGAACGCGGAGCTCGAGACTCGGCACTGCATCAACTCGAGCTCGAAGACCTTCCACGGCGATCAGTGGGTGCACGTGGAGATCGAGGTCCACGGCGGGAGAGAGATCGTCCACAAGGTGAACGGCGAGACGGTGCTTCGCTACGAGCAGCCTCAGATCGGAGGCGGCAACGTGGCCGGGCACGACCCGGCCGTGAAGCGGGACGGCGAGCTGCTGACGAAGGGATCGATCTCGCTTCAGGCCGAGAGCCACCCGATCGAGTTCCGCAAGGTGGAGCTGCTGAACCTGGCCGGCTGCATGGACAAGAAGGCCAAGAACTACAAGTCCTACTTCGAGAAGGACGAGCCCTCTTCCTGCCGGTACTAGCCTTCGCCGGGGCCTTCGTCTCCGCGGCGGACTCCCGCGCGCCCCACCCCTGCATTTGAACCCCGCGGAGCAGGGGCGGGGCTCTCCGCGGGAGCACGCCGCTACCCGTGGCCTCCGGACGTGGCTGCATCGGGTAGTCAACGTGCGTTCACACGCCGCGCGTGGACGTCCCTCAGTGCGGCGGCAGCAGTCCCACCACCTCGAGGTCGTAGTCGGTGTAGCTGCGGTAGCGGCCGCGCAGCCAGAGCAGCAGCTCGTCGCGTCCTTTTGTGCGAGGCACGATCGGCCGCAGGTTGTCCGCGGTCGAGTCGCGCGTCACCGCCTGCCAACGCCAGGTACGGCCCGCGTCCCTCGTCTCGCCCCGTAAGATCTCCCAGTGCCGCATTCCGTCCTTGGCGCTCAGAAGCGGAGCTCCGGTTACCGCGTCGGCGTCGGTCGAGATGAACATGCGTGTGGGATCGCCGGGCACGAGGGCCACGCCGCCCGTGTAGTCGTCCTCGTTCGCGTAGAGGCGGCTTCCCGCGTAGGCGATCTCGGCGTCCTGCCAGGCCCCGCCGGTCCAACGCGCGAGCCGGTAGCGGTGGTCGGCGCCGCCCTGGCCCGGGGGCAGGCCCGCCGAGTCCTTCTGTACCGAGTACGCGACGAAGGGCCGTCCCTGCCTGTCGAGCTCCAGGTCGATCACCCAGGCCACGTTCGCCGGGTCGCCCTGGAAGATGCGCGTGCCCTCCACCGGGTCGCGCAGGCCCTCGGCCAGCGGCCGGATCGCGCTCGCGTCCGAGCGATGAAGGACGCCGCCATGGTAGTAGGTGTGATAGAGGCTGTTGTCGAAGTTGCGTGGGTGGCCTTCGGTGTAGACGAGGTGGACGGCGTCGTTCCCGACCGAGGCGTACTTCACGTAGGGCCGATGCCGGAACGCGGCCGGCACGTCGATCACGACGCCGCCGGTCTTCCAGCTCTCGCCCTCGTCGTCCGACCAGGCGACGGACGGCTTGAAGCGGTTGTCCAGGCCGCGAAAGAAGTCGTAGATGCGGCCGCGCTCGCCCGCGAGGCGGTGCAAGTTGGAATAGGTGACGCTCGAGGACGGGGTCGGCACGAACACGCGCTCGTCACCCCAAGCCGAAGCGTCGCCCGGGCGGAGCGACACCCGCGACAGGATGCGGTTGTCGAAGCCGTGGCCTGTCCAGACGGCGACGAGCCTTCCGTCGCGGCGCACGACGAACGCGGGCGTGTCGTGGTCGTCGTAGCGCTCGGCCCTTTCGACGGGTGTCGCGCTCAAGCGAAAGCGCGTGCGAGCGCCCGTCCCGAGATCGACGCCCGTGACTTCCACCGTGCCCCGGCGCGACGCGTCGGAGCGCCCGGCCGCCACGCTCCCGAACACGAGGCGGTCGCCGACGACCAGCGCGCGCTCGTCCTGGAACCAGCACCAACCGCCGTCGTCGTTCAGGACGACAGGCGCGGTGAGCGGACGCGAACCAGGCGCTGCGCTCGCGGGCGGCCGCTTGGGCTCCTGGGCCGAAAGCGACACCGCGAGCGCGGTGATCGCAGCCAAGAGCCACGCCTGCTCTGCCCGACAGGGTAACGACATGCGCCTCCTCCCGCTCGCTCGACGAGCGCTGGACGATTGCCCTGCTCCGCTCTCCTGTCAAGCCGCCGTCCCACCGGCGGCCGTCCCACCGGCGGCCGTCCCACCGGCGCGGAATCCGACGAACTACAATCCCGGGACGGGAGCGTGTGATGGAGTACCGCCAGCTCGGGCGCACGGACATGAAGGTGTCGGCGATCAGCTTCGGCGCCTGGGCGATCGGCAGCACGTGGGGGCCGGTGGACGACGAGGTGTCGATGCGGGCGCTCCACGCCGCGATCGAGGCCGGGACCAACTTCATCGACACCGCCGACGTCTACGGCGACGGCCGCAGCGAACGGCTGGTCGCCCGCCTGCGCCGGGAGCGCAGGGGCGAGACCGTGTTCGTGGCGACGAAGGCCGGCCGCCGGCTGCCGAAGCAGGCGCCGGAGGGCTACAGCCGCGAGAACCTCAACGCCTGGGTCGATCGCAGCCTGAAGAACCTGGAGATTGACGCGGTCGACCTGCTGCAGCTCCACTGCCCGCACCCGGACGTGTACGACCGGCCGGAAGTTTTCGGGATCCTCGACGAGCTGGTGAAGGCCGGCAAGATCCGCTACTACGGCATCAGCGTGGAGAGCATCGACGAAGCGCTCAGGGGAATCCGGTACCCGGGCGTCCAGACGGTTCAGATCATCTTCAACATGCTCCGCCTGAAGCCCGCCCTGAGCTTCTTTCCGGCCGCGAAGCAGCGCGGCGCCGGCATCCTCGCGCGCGTGCCGCTGGCGAGCGGCCTGCTGAGCGGGAAGATGACGAAGCAGTCGACGTTCGCCGCCGACGACCACCGCCGCTTCAACCGCAACGGCGAAGCCTTCGACAGGGGCGAGACGTTCTCGGGCGTCCCGTTCGACGTCGGTCTCGAGGCTGTCGAGCGGCTTCGTCCGCTGGTGCCCTCGGGCGCGACGCTCGCCCAGCTCGCGCTGCGCTTCATCCTGATGTTCGACGCGGTCAGCTGCGCGATCCCGGGAGCGAAAACCCCGGAGCAGGCACGCGCGAACACCGCCGCTGCCGACCTGCCGCCGCTCCCGCCCGAGAGCATGAAAGCCGTGCAACAGATTTACGACGACACGGTCCGCCCGCTCGTGCACTCGAGCTGGTAGGACCTCAGCCCTGTGGCTTCTCGCGCCCCGCCCACCATGAAGATGACGAAGAGCGCCCCGGTCAAGATCGCCACCACCCCAGGACGTGCTTGAGCGCCTCCGCTGCTTCCTCCCCCGGCACGAGGTCCAGCACCCAGAGGCACGCCATCACCGCGCTGGCCAGCGTTCCGAGGATCACTCCGACCTTCACTGAGGTCCGGGTAGGCCTCGGCCACGGCCAGCAGCTTGCCGAGCGCCCCGCTCAGCACTCCCTCCGCCCCGGCCAGCGACTGGAGCGTCTGGGCCTTCGAGGGGTCGGCCTCGACGGCGCGCAGCGCGCGGCCCGCGTCGTCGCGGGCGGCGATCACGGCCTCGAGCGTCTGGCGCTCGTGCTTCATGTAGCCCTTGGCCGTCTCCACCAGGTTGGGGATCAAGTCGTAGCGGCGCTTGAGTTGGACGTCGATCTGCGCGAAGGCGTTCTTTACGTCGTTCCGCAGCGCCACCAGCCGGTTGTAGATCGAGATCAGGTAGGCGACCGCGACCGTGGGCAGGGTCAGCGCGCTGGGGCCGTGTACCGCTTGTCGCGTGGAGCGGGGTCGCTCCACGAGCCCGTCCACACCCGCCAGTGCTCCGACGATTGGAGGCCGAGCGCGTCCCACCACAGATCGCGCATCGCACGCTCGCCGCGCAGGATGCCGTCGCGGGTGACCCCGTCGGGGGGCGGCACTAGTGCCTTCAGCCGGTCGAAGACGCGGCCGCGGTCCTCGCCCTCCAGGCGCCCGAGAAGGTGCCAGAGCGAGAGCCCGTCGCGCGCTCGTGCTTCAGTCAGGACGCGCTCGAGCGCCTGCTGTCGCGCCTCGCCCGGCGGTCCGAAGTCGATCGTCTCGAGCGCCTGCGCGAACGCGCGCGAGGCCGTCTCGAAGCTCGGGGTTCCCGGACCGATGCCGGTGCGCGTCGCGCAGATCGCTCCGGCCGGCACGAGCGACTGCAGGCCGCGGTGCTCGAAGCCCACCCAGCCCGCCTCCACGCGCAGCAGGCCGGCGCCCTGCTCGTCGACCTCGAGCGTGTAGCGGCAGCCCATGTCGACGGCGACGGCCGAAGGCGTGTCGACGACGAAGTCGCCCGGCGGAGCCCAGATCGTCGCATGCATCACCCCGCGCGAGAGCGACAAGCGATGCGCTTTCTCTCCCGGATCCACCAGGCCCACGCGGGTCTTGGGCTCGAGCTGCACCTCGCCGATCTCGTCGCCCATCCTGCCGACCGAGAGGCGCGCCCGGGCCGCGCGCGTGTCGATCCACTCGCCGGCGCCGAGCGTTTCCTCACGCACGACGCGCGAGTCGCTCCACGAATCGCCCTCGAGCCAACGCAGGCCCCAGCCCACGCGCGCGCCGGGGCTTCGAAGCACAGTGACGCCGAGCGCGATCGCGAGGACGGCGGCAGCGGCGAGCCCGGCCCACCGCCTCGGCCCCTTTCGTCCGGCGTCGGCCGGCCACGCGGGTCGTAGCGGCAGGCGGCGCAGCGGCCGCAGCCGCTCCTCGAGCTCGCGCACCTCAGCGTCGGGCTCGCCCTTGCCGTCCCAGAGATAGTCGCCGCCGCTCACGGCTTCTGACTCCTGCCGAGCGCCTCGCGCAGCATTTGAAACCCCCGGTGCAGGTTCACGCGAACCGACCCCGGCGTGAGCCCCGTGCGCTCGGCGATCTCGGGGCCCGTCATTCCCTCCACGAGCCGCAGCACGAGCGTCTCGCGGTACGCCTCCGGAAGCCGGCGGATGAGCGCCAGCACGGCCCAGGCCTCGCCCTCCGGGTGGAGTGCGCCCGTCACGTCCTCTGGCAGCTCGACCGTGTCTTCGCCCCGGCGCCAGTGATCACGCGCGCGGTTCCGGGCGATCGTCGCGATCCAGCCACCGAACGCTTCGGCGCTCCGCAGCGACGAGAGCCGTCGCATCGCCTGTAGGAACACGTCCTGGACGAGGTCGTCCACGTCCCCCCTCGGCACCCGGGCGAGCAGCAGCCCGTGCACCATCGGCGCGAAGCGGTCGTAGAGCCGCCCGTAGGCCCCGCGGTCCCCGGCCTGGGCCGCGGCCACGAGTTGCGCCTCGGCGGACGGGGCCGCTGCCGGGATCAGGCTCGCGAGCTCGTCCATCGCCGGAGTGTACCCAAGCCCCAACCGTCCTCCGCGCCCACACGTACCCTACACCGTACTGGACGCCGTCAGCGGGTGGGGCGTTAGCGGCAGCCCACGGCCGGAGTGAAGGGCGGTCGACAGGTCCCGTCCGCCAGGTGGCCCGCGAGGGTCGCCCGCACGCAGCCCTCGGAGTCCTCGTTGCCCGGGGCACCCGATCCGCGAGCTTGCGCGCTCAGCCGCCCGCGCATCTCTTCCGAAAGCTGCCAGCCGAGAGGGACCGGAGGTTCATCGTCCGCCGGGCACACGCCGAACTCGAGGAAGCGCCGGCCGAAGGCCAGCTTCATGTGGGCGACGGCCAGCGAGCCCCGGGCGTCGCGGGCGCCGAGTAGGGCCCGCACGGGAGAAAAGACCTCGCCGAGACCCGGTGCCTTCGCCTGGCCCCGGGCGGGGTCGGAACCGATGCTGGCGCCGTAGCAGCGGTCCCCGTTGTTGCACAGGTAGACGACCACGAACTCGACTTCGTCGGCGACGACCGAGTCCTCGAGGACATCCAGCACGTCCTTGAGCGTGGCAGCGCCGGAGTTCTCGAAATAGCCTCCATCTACGACGTGCCCGAAATCGCGGCCTTGGGCGGAGAGAAGGCGGCCGGCCGGACTGATGTAGGTGAAGCGGGCGCTGTCGTGCGCAGCCGTCGCCAGCCGGACGTCTGCCTGCAAAAGCGCCGTGAGGTCCGTGACCTCGGGCATCTGGTTGTCGCCGGGATCGTCCGCGAAGGTGGTCGGCCACGTGAAAGGGGCGCGCAGGAGTCTCTGGCCGGTGTGCACGTGGGTGCCATTCAGGAGAAGAGCGGGGTAGGCGAGCTCCTCGCCGGCTCGGCAGCCCTGGCCCTGGCAGCGCGAGGCCGACAGGAACGGCTGGTCCAGCGTGTTCTTCCCCGTCACCTGCGCGTACGCCTTGGACCAGGAGTCTTCGATCGCGCGCGCCCGATCGAAAGTGGGCACCGGCACGGGAATGAACCACTGCAGGAAGTCCGGCGCCAAGAGCTTGCCCACTCCGGGAGCCAGCAGGTCCTGGCGCAGGACCTCCTGGACGCACGTCTCCATGGGTCCGGCCTGCGCCGGGTCGACCGAATGCCCCTGTCGGCGGGCAAAGTCCCGGCAGTTCGACTCGGGAACGCCGTCGTGCAAGAGGGCGACGAAGACGGCCCCGCCGAGGCTGCCTCCCGAAACGCCGCTGATGCCGAAGACCTGGCGCGCGAAGGCCGGGTGGCGGTCCTGCAATCGACCCAGAACGACTCCGGCCCAGTACGCGGCCCGGATACCTCCCCCTTCGGCCGCGACCAGGAACACGGGCATGCGGCCCGTGTGAGCCTCGTCGTTCTTCCATTCCTCGAGCCGCGGCTGGGCCCAGGTCTCGAAGACCGCACGGAGCTCCGGCCGAACGCTGGTCTTGTCGATCTCGAGGAGCCGGACCGCGTGGTTGTCGTTCCACCTGCTGAAGACCGCCGCAGCCAGCAGGGCGAACACCACGAACGGTATCCGGTACGCCCGACTCACGAGCACGGTGCCGCTGCCGAAGAAGACGGCGTTGGCCGCAGCCAGGAACACGATTGCCGGGGCGCCCAGGAGCCATCCCACCGAGACCGGTGCGAGCGTGAACAGGATCAGCAAGAGACCGCTCAAGGCCAGGGAAGCCCTCGCAATGGCCTGGGTCGACCGGGGAAGCGCCTGCCAGGCGTCCACACGGTTCGGCTCGCGCGACAACCCGAACCACTGCCGCCGCCGCTTGATCACGTGGAAGAACGCGAGGCCGAGCGTGAGGCAGTAGGCCGCGTGCCAGAGAAGCCTGCCATGCAGGGGATCGGCGACCCCGGAAGAAGCCTT
>Ga0247727_10006920_pt1 | contig 21963 bp, 15 predicted proteins | sample WisWelCaveWW1625_FD_202498 | JGI IMG/M metagenome (GOLD analysis project Ga0247727, IMG submission 202498) | Biofilm microbial communities from Wishing Well Cave, Virginia, United States - WW16-25 | ecosystem: Environmental > Aquatic > Deep subsurface > Groundwater > Cave microbial mat | place...
CGTTCGGACATGTATAACGCCGTCACGCGCGAGTTTCAGCACGTCGATAAATATCGCCAGTATCAGGAGCACATTTACTGGGGACGGAAAGAGATCATCGATCTCGTGGCCCAGCGCCTGCGGGTCAATCTCAAAATTCGGCGCCCCTTGCCGGCGGCGGAAGTTTGGGACGAGGTGTTTGACGCGCAAAATACGCCGGAAAAAATTCCTCAGTATATTATTGACCGCAGCTTGTTGCGACCGCGCGAAGTTTTGCAATTTTGCCGACATGCCGCGGAAAAGGCAGATCAGCGCGGGCATTTAAAGGTGACCTGGGAAGACATTTCCGACGCAGAGAATGAATACTCACGCTGGAAAATCGGCGATCTGGGCAGCGAGTTTCTGTCGTATTATCCCGGACTCAAAGACGGAATTTTGCAGCGTTTCTTCGGCGGGCCGAAACGTCTCGCGCCGGCGAAAATAAAAGAACTGCTCGAAGAGGCGCTCACTGATCCGCGCGGCGGCAAACACGATTGGCTCGACAATTTACGGCACGTCGACGATTTGATCCAGATTCTTTATGACATCGGCTTTCTCAAAGCGCGCGGGCAAGGCAAAGTCTGGCAGAGCGCGCGCGATCCGGATTTCAACATCATACTCGCCGAAGAATTCGCGGTGCATCCCGCGTTTCATCGCTATCTGCGCATCGGGCATCGGCGTTGAAACAACAATAGAGCAAAACAAAAATTTTTCATCTTGTCGCCTGCCAAAAGCGTTCGATAACAAAACACTGTTTCATATCGAAACAGGTTTTTAAGATTCCCACTTATTCCCCTCCGGCGAAAATTTCTTTTAAATAATGGAAATTTCTACGCCGTCATCTGTCGCACCAATGTGGCACTGCTCTTGCTTTAACAAAAATCAATAGCAGGCGCATGATAAACCTTTATGGCGTGTAAACGCCGACCGTCTTTATCACGCTGAAGTTGAGGCCCGCCTGTTTTAAAAAACGAATTTTAAATTTCATGTTGTCCAATTTTTTCTGGATGCTCGAAACGGCGCCCTGCAGAGTTTCTTTGCACGAGGGGAAACGGATACCTGTGCCGGCAAAGGAATTTTCGCGGGGCGCCGCTTCTACGCAAAATCTGCGATGCCGAAAAAAGTGAATGTCAAATCTTCGGACGCGCGGTCGAAACCAATGCGTTCCTATTCCGAGCGTTGGCGCGAGCTCTTCACGGGGAACTTAATGCTCGGGATGATCGCCGCGATTGTCATGCTCGGCGTGGTTCGCTGTTGAGCGGCGCGAGCAACTTTCTTTTCAAAAATTTTATTAGCTGGCACCGCTGCACACGGTGTGCTCTCCAACTCGTACTCGCCTTTCGCCGCCGGTGAAGCGGGTACGAGACCTTCCGCGTTTTCCTCTTGACTTTCCCACCTTTTTTTGATATGCTTTCATAGTCTACACGAGCGATGATTCGCTACTGTGGCTGTTATTTTCATTTGCACATATTGTTGTATTAATTCGCCATTGGTTAACTCATGAGCGCCCTCGGCCTTGATGAGCAACATGCTTTGCTCAAAATCGTGATCGAACGATTGGAGTGCTGCAACATTCCCTACATGGTCGCCGGCTCGGTGGCGGCGAACAGCTACATGACGCCGCGGGCAACAAATGACGTTGACGTCGTCATCAAAATCAGTGAAGGCGACATTGATAAATTGATTGCCGTATTCGAAGCAGATTTTTATATCAACTCACGTGAAGCCATACAGGATTCACTCAAGCGGCACTATCCGTTTAATGCGATCTATCTCGCGACGGCGGCAAAAGTCGATTTAGTGCCGCTCAAGCCTGAGCCATTCGCGCAAACCGAGTTTAACCGGCGACATCTAATTATGATTCGAGATGAGAACGCCTGGTTTGTCACTCCTGAAGATTACATCATATCAAAACTACGAACTTACGTTACTACAAAATCCGATTTTCAACTCGCCGATCTGCAAAATGTTCTGGGCCTACAAATGAATAAATTGGACTGGAATTATGTGTGGGCGTGGGCTGAACGATTCAACTTGCGCAGTGAATTGGAGACAATTATAAATGATATACGCAGAAGACACACGGCCTGAAACGCGGGAAGTTTTGTTACGGCTCTGGCGCGCCAAGACGGAAGGCGAACGACTCATACACGGGTTTCGCCTGTGGAACAGCGTCAAAAACCGCATCATGAGCGCGATCGAAGCGAAATATCCTGATATCGATCCCATCGAGCTTCTGGTCGAAACGTTTCGCTGCATTTATCGCAACGATTTCGCGCCGGAGGAAATGGAGCGCATTTGTGAACGCATTCGACAATACCACAAGCAGCCAGTGATCAGTGGTCAGTAATCAGTGATCAGTTACCAGTGTTCAAGTAAGAAGCAACGAGCAACCAGCAACCAGATTGGAGCCCACTATGTCGGACGAAGCGGTCAAAACGCCGAAAAAATTTTCGCGGCGTGACTTTCTCAAAGTGAGCGGCGGCGGTGCGGTCGGCGCGGCGGTGATGCCGGCGCTCGTCAAAACCGTGCCGGCGCTCGCGGATGATGCAGAGGTTTTTAAAGGCTTCACCACAATTCAGCTCAAAGTCAACGGCAAAGCGCGCAGTGTCGAAGTGGAGCCGCGTACGACGTTGCTCTCGGCGTTGCGCAACAAGCTCGACGTCACCGGCTGCAAAGAAGTGTGCGATCGCGGCGAATGCGGCGCGTGTACGGTGATCATGAACAACAAAACCGTGCTCTCATGCATGACGCTCGCCATCGATACGATCGGCAAAGAAATCACCACGGTCGAAGGCTTGGTCGTCGATGGCAAGCTCGATCCGGTGCAGCAGGCGTTTGTTGACAAAGATGCGTTGATGTGCGGCTTCTGCACGCCGGGCTTTGTGATGTCGGTGCGCGCGTTGTTGAACAAAAATCCGAATCCGACCGAGGCCGACGTGCGCAAAGCCGTTGCCGGCAACACGTGTCGCTGCGGAACTTATGGGCGCGTGTTTGAAGCGGCGCTGGCCGCGGCGAAACCTGCATCCGGACGGAGATGATTTTTGTAGTATTCGGATTTTACGAATCGTCCGGATTGAATGGTCGTGACCGCAGAGCGATTGCGAAGATCAAAATACACGCGAGTCGCAATCCAGCAGGCGTCAAAACAATTGCCCCACGGATAAAAATCCGTTGGCAGCTTTTTATCCGTGGGTGACAAAAGGGTGGAGTTCAAATCTGGGGACGAAAAATTTGTGAGGAGAAAAACTCATGGCAAATTGGAAACCCCTCGAGCAAATGACGTATCTCGGCAAGCGCTATCCGCGTTTGGACGGCCCGGCGAAAGTTTCCGGCGCGGCGAAATACACGTATGATATCAACCTGCCGAATATGCTTTACGGCGCTCTGCTGTCGTCGCCGCATCCCGCGGCGGTGATTAAAAATATCGACGCGAGCGCGGCGCAGGCGTTGCCCGGCGTGAAAGCGGTGTTGACGAATATTCACGCCACCGGCACGGTGCGTTACGTCGGCGAAGAAGTCGCGGCGGTGGCGGCGATCTCGCCGGAGATCGCGCGCGATGCGTTGGAGCTGATCAAAGTTGAATATGAAGTTTTAAAATTTGCGGCGGATATCGACGCGGCGATGAAACCCGAAGCGCCGCGCGTCTTTTTTGAACAGGCCAATATTCGCGATCCGCGCAAAGGCGGCCAGGGCGATGTCGAAGCCGGATTTAGCCAAGCCGCAGTTGTGATTGAAAGCGATTACCGCACGCAGGTGCAAACGCACCACAGCTTGGAAGTGCACGGCTGCGTGGCGAAATGGGAAGGCGAGAATCTGATCGTGTGGGACTCGACGCAGGGCGTGCATCCGATTCGCGAGGGCATTGCCAAATTTCTCGAGATACCGCAGAGTAACGTGCGCGTGATTTGCGATTACATGGGCGGCGGTTTCGGCAGCAAATTGCAATCGAGCCGCTATAATGGAATTGCCGCGCGACTCGCGAAAGCGGCGAATGCGCCGGTGAAACTCATGCTGACGCGGCAACAGGATTCGATGACCGCCGGCAATCGCCCAAATTTAATTGCGCACATCAAAATTGGCGCAACGCGTGAAGGCAAGCTTGTGGCCTTTGCCTCTAAAACTTACGGCACGGCCGGCATCGGCAACAACGCCACGGCGCGATTGCCGATTGTTTATGACGTTCCGAATACGTTAACCGAGCATTACGATGTTTATACGAATGCCGGCCCGGCGCGCGCGTTTCGGGCGCCCGGCTGTCCGCAGGCTTCTTTTGTGATGGAACAAGTGATGGACGAGCTGGCGGAAAAGCTGAATATGAATCCGCTTGATTTCCGTTTATTGAATGATACAAATGAAACGCGCAAAAAAGAATGGCAGCTCGGCGCGGAAAAATTCGGTTGGGCCAAACGCGCGCTGAAACCGAATGCTGATCCCGGCCCTGTCAAACGCGGCATGGGACTTGGCGCGGCGATCTGGTGGCCCGGCGGCCGCGGCACGAAATCGCAGTTGACGATTCTTCCCGACGGCGGTATCGAGATTCGCTGCGGCACGCAAGACATCGGCACGGCGACGCGCACGATCGTCGCGGCGATTGTTGCCGAAGAACTCGGCGTGCCGATTGAGTCGGTGAAAGCGCTGATCGGCGACACGAACTATCCATATTCCGGCGGCAGCGGCGGCAGCACCACCGCGCCTTCGGTTGCGCCCGCGATTAAAAATGCCGCGGAAAAAGGCAAAGATAAATTGCTCGATCTCGCGGCAACGCAACTTGGCGTCGCGAAAATAGATTTGGTAATGGCGAACGGCAAAGTTTCTGCGAAAGGCGGCGCGGCGAAATCATTGAATTGGAAACAACTCTGCACGCTGCTCGGCACCGCGCCGCTCGAAGTGCAGGGCGAATGGGTTGAAGGTCTTTCCTCGTCCGGCGTCGCGGGTTGTCAATTCGCCGAAGTCGAAGTTGATACCGAAACCGGTTTCGTGAAGGTGTTGCGCGTGTTGGCGATTCAAGATTGCGGCCTCGTGCTCAATCGGTTGACGGCGGAGAGCCAGATCATTGGCGGTGTGATTCAAGGCGTGTCATATGCGCTGCTGGAAGATCGTTTGATCGATCCGCAAACCGGCATTCCGATTAACACGACGTTCGAGAATTACAAAGTGCTCGGCGCGTTGGAGATGCCGAAGATCGAGGTGATCGTTTACGACGAACCGGCGCGCGGCGTGATCGGCATCGGCGAGCCGCCGAATATTCCGACGGCCGCGGCGATTGCGAACGCGGTTTATCACGCGACGGGCAAACGCATGCGCGAGCTGCCGATGACGCCGGATCGGGTTTTAGCGGCGTTGAATTCGTGAGGTGGAATAAATTGATGTGGAATAAATTCCACATCTAAAAGCTAAAGTCGCCTGAAGGCGACTAAAAAACAACGATTCATATCACGCTTTAGCGTGATTTAGCTTTTAGCCTGATGATTTATCATCAGGCGGAGGAGATTACCATGTACAATTTTGAATACGTCAATCCGAAATCATTGGAATCCGTCCCGGCGTTGTTGAGCAAAAAATGGGATGAAACCATGCTGCTCGCGGGCGGCACGGATTTGCTCGATATGTTGAAAGAACGTTTGGTGCAGCCGCAGCGCGTGATCAATCTCAAAAGCGTGCCGGGGTTGAGTTATATTAAAAACGGCGCCGGTCTCGACATCGGCGCGCTGACGACGATTGCGGAGATTGCCGAGCATCCCTCGGTACGGAAAAATTTTGCCGTGCTCGCCGAAGCCGCGGAGAGCATCGCGACGCCGCAGTTGCGCAACATGGGCACGCTCGGCGGCAATCTCTGCCAGCGGCCGCGCTGCTGGTATTTTCGCAACAAAGATATCGTGTGCATCAAAAAAGGCGGCAGCAAATGCTATGCGGTCGATGGCCTCAACAAATATCATTGCATCTTCGGCGGCGGCCCAAGTTTCATCGTGCATCCCTCGGACGCCGCGCCGGCATTGATGGCGCTCGGCGCGAGTCTCGATCTTCTCGGCCCGAATGGCAAAGAGAATGTGGCGCTGGCGGATTTTTATGAATTGCCCGTTGACAACATTCGCCGCGAGCATATTCTCGAACCGAATCAAATTGTTACCGCCGTGAAAGTCCCGCAACCCACGTCGGGAACCAAAAGCACATATCTCAAATTCCGCGAGAAGCTATCGCTCGATTTCGCCATCGTGAGCGTCGCCGCAGTTTTGCAAATGGAAGGCAAAGTCTGCAAGAAAGCCAGCATCGTGCTCGGCGGTGTCGCCCCGGTGCCGTGGCGCGCGGAAGCAACTGAAGCTGAATTGAATGGCAAAACGCTGACGGTCGATGTCATCAAAAAAGCCGCGGATGCAGCGGTTGACAAAGCCGTTTCGATGAAGCAGAATGCGTACAAGATTCAATTGACGAAGGTGATGGTAAAGAGGGCGCTGGAGAAGTTGGCGTAACGCAGTCGGCTCGTCTGTACATTGTTTATTAAAACAATTTTGACTGAAGATGAGTGCATGATTAAAAATCCTTTAGCCGAAGTTTTTGGATTTCCAACGGACAATCTTTCTACGAAAGCTGAACGCTTTCGTAACAATAAGCTATGTCCTTTCAACAACAGAGTGCCATCTTGTACAAAGGATAAAGCCAATGATCCGTTGGGTGTTTGCAGCATTTATCATAATGAAGAAATTGTTGTGACCTGCCCGATCCGGTTTCGGCAGGATTGGCTCGTAGTTGAAGACGCGGCCAGATTCTTTTTCGGCAAAAGTAAGTCGTGGACTTCACTTTCTGAAGTAAAGCTGACTGACAAACATGGTGGTGTCGCCGGAAACATCGATCTGGTATTAGTCGCTTATGATCAGCGCGGGCGCATTACAGATTTTGGTTCGCTTGAAATTCAAGCCGTTTATATTTCGGGCAATATCCGTCGCCCTTTTGAGAATTATATATCCAATCGCAAACGTGGGAGGGAAATGAACTGGAAAGGTCCCAATTTTCCCAAGCCCGATTTTCTTTCTTCATCTCGAAAACGATTGGTTCCACAAATGTTGTACAAAGGCGGCATCCTTAAGGCTTGGGAAAAGAAACAGGCGGTTGTACTCCAGCGGTCATTTTTTGATACACTTCCAGAGTTAAAAACAGTTAAACTTGAAGAAGCCGATATTGCATGGTTGCTTTACGATTTGCAATTGGATGAGACCGGCAAACAGTTTAACTTGACACATGCAAAAACCGTATACACTGAATTCGCGCCAGCATTGGAAAAAATCACGACGCCGGAACCGGGAGATGTCGAAGATTTTGTTGGAGAGTTGCAGGAAAGACTTGACGAAAAGCTCGACGGTCATCCGCCGGAAGCTCCGACCTTGACAGAGATTATCACTCAATAAAGACTTATGGAACAGATCACACTGCCGATTGCCACCCGCGTTATTAATGTGGCTACCGTTCCCATGCGCAGCCCCTTCCGCTATCCCGGCGGCAAGACGTGGCTCGTTCCTTACGTGCGATTATGGCTAAAAAAACGGCGCGCGGAAACGAAAGATTTGATCGAGCCTTTTGCGGGTGGAGCAATCGTAAGCTTAACGGCGGCTTTTGAAAAACTGGCAAAGAGCGTCACGATGGTTGAGCGCGATGAGGATGTCGCCGCGGTGTGGAAAACCGTTTTGTCAAAAGATGTCAGATGGCTGGCGGAGCGCATCGCCACATTTGAAATGACAGCCGCAAGGGCGCACGCGATTTTAGAACAGGATACGACGTCCATCCGTGAAAGAGCTTTTGCAACCATTTTAAAAAACCGCGTCAGTCACGGCGGCATTCTCGCGCCGGGCGCCGGTCTGTTGAAACATGGTGAGAATGGCAAAGGCGTTCTGTCGCGCTGGTATCCGCAGACGCTGAAAAAACGGATTCTTGCCATTGCGCTGGTCAAAGATAGAATTAATTTTATAGAGGGCGATGCTTTCAAGGTGATGGAAGCAAATATCAGCCGCAGAGATGTGATGTTTTTCATTGATCCGCCGTATACCAAAGCCGGAAGGCGGCTCTACAGATATTCCGAAATCGATCATCCCGCCCTTTTTGAGTTGGTGGCGCGTTGTGCCGGCGATTTCTTGATGACGTATGACGACGCCGAAGAAGTTCGTGCCTTGGCCGACCGTCACAACTTTGCAGTCCGAACGGTGGCGATGAAAAGCACGCATCACGAAAAGAAAATGGAATTATTGATTAGCCGGAATCTCGATTGGGTGCCGTATGAGTATCAGCGCCAATATTAAAATAATTGACTACGATGAAAAGTACGCTCTCGACACCGTAAGAATGTGGCGAGAGAGCAAAGAGAAAGCACTTGGCGTCAAAGACGTTCACAGTTTTGACGACCATCTGGATTTTTTACGAACAAAACTGATCAAAGAAAATCTGCCGGATCTCAGGTATGAATGGGTTAAAGGCTCAAAATAAAAAAACTGCTGCTTGATTTCGTGATGGAAGTTTTGTAATTTGCAGAACCAAAATCCCATTGAAGAACTTCTGACAAATATCTACGAAGCGGTTGAAGCCTGTTTATCGGTCGATGTCGCGGCGTACGATTCCGACAACGCCAGAGTGTTGGAGATTGCGGTGTGAAAAGCGTATCGGGCAAAAAATTCGCGCGACTGCTTGAAAAGAAAGGCTGGCATTTGCAGCGCGTCAAAGGGAGCCACCATGTTTATACGAAAAAAACGACACTGTGTTTACTCGCTATACATTTCCGTGTTTACCTGACACGTTGGGTATAACATAAAGCGCAATGCGGCCCGGCTTAAACACAGAGCGGCGAGCGCGTAAACTTCAGATCGACAACAAAATAGCAGTTGCTTTTCTCCCCGAAATATTCGTACATTCTCTCCGCAGCGGCTGGCATCGCAATTGCATTAATAAATTGGGAACAATCTACATTTTCAGCCATTTAAGAAGTATATCGCGCCGTATTGAACCGAACCGTAGGATGAAAACACGAAAATAAAATAATGGTAATGTTTACTGGTTGCATACAAGACGTTTTTAATTGGTAAAATAAGGAGACCTGGTCTATGAAAGCGAAAAATTGGTTGTTGCTCTCTGGGCTGGCGTTGAGCGGTCTGGTGTGGAACGGATGCTACACGCAAATCGCCCGGCCGGACCAAGAAGAAGATACGCAGGTCGCGGAAGCCACGGACGAAGAATCCGGCGAGGCGCAGCGCGACCTGGAAGCCGACGAAGGCTACACGGATGATCGTCACGTCACCAATGTTTATGTGTACGACGATTTCCGGCGGGGCTGGCGTCGGCCTTACTGGGCGTACTCGTCGCGATACGGTTATCGCTATCCGCGCTCGGGATTTTATTTTTCCGCCGGCTACGGCTATTACGACCCCTACGATTCATGGGGCTGGTGCGGCACGCCTTGGAGTTGGTGTGATCCGTGGGATTCTTATTACGGCGGCTACTGGGGTCCGTATTCCGGCTGGCGTCCTTCCTATTATTATGATCCGTTTTATCGTCCCTACGTGAGTCGCGATCGCGTCGCCGACCAAAGAAAGCGCACGATCACGCGGCGCGGTTCAACGCCGGCCGATGACAATTCCGGTTCGGCGGGAACTTATGCCGGCGGCGGCAGTCGCGGCAGTTTGGCGCGCCCGGTTTCGGGAACGTATGCACGCGGGGACGACGGCAGTTATCGGCGCGTTCGGCGCACGGACGCCACGAATAACGGCAGGGGCACGGAACCGACGACTATCATTGACCGCGGTAACGGCAATTCGAATGATAGCGGCCGTCGCACGGTGAGACGCACCACCAAGGATGGCCGCGATAAAACCGTGGTGCGTCGTCCGAGCAATGACGGCAATTCTTCCGGCGGCTCGGATCGTCGCGGCCGCAAAGAACCGGCTTCTAATGGCGGCAATACCGAACGTCGCGGCTCCGGCGATTCGGGCGGCAACGTGTCGCGTCCATCGGGTTCCGGCTCCTCCGGCAAAAGTTCGCCGCCACCGAGCTCCGGCGGTTCTTCGGGCAACAGCGGCTCCTCGGAGCGCCGGCGGCGCAATTAATAAAATGTGCGATTAACCGCGAAACAATTTGACACAACGAATGATTTTTTTGATGGCATGGCTCATCGATTTCAGGAGATGATGAATTATGAAACGTAAATTGATGATCGGCGGAATTTTGCTCGCTTTGTTCGGCGGGCATTCTCTCGCGACGGCGCAGGAAGAGATTTTTCAGCGCGGCGTCGAATTGGGCATCGGCTCGCGCGCGCTGGGCATGGGCGGCGCTTATATCGGCGTCGCGGATGACTACAGCGCGAGTTTCTGGAATCCGGCCGGCCTCACGCAGATTCGCCGGCTCGAAGGTTTCGGCACGCTGTCTTACACGCAACGCAAAAACGACGCCTCGCTTGATGTTTTGGGTCTGCGCAATCTGGATGAAGTCACCTCGACCAATGTCAACAGCATCGGGTTGGCTTATCCGGTGCCGACCTATCAAGGCAGCCTGGTTTTTTCGCTCGGTTATCATCGCCTCAAGCCGTTTGATTCGAATCTGCTCTTCGGCTGGGCCAACACCACGCCGGACGATTCGGTGTCGCAAAGCTGGAGCGAAATTGAAGAGGGCAGCCTGAACAACTGGACCTTTGCCGGCGCGCTGGAAGTGGCGCCGAGCTTTTCGCTCGGCGCGGCGTTGAATGTGTGGAACGGCAAAGATGATTATCTTTTTAGTTTTGAAGAAAAAGACGATTTGTTCGACTTGTATACGGTCAACAAATTTCGCAAAGACAACACGGTGACGTCGACGTTTACCGGTTACAATGTCAAGCTTGGCGGCATGTACCGGCCGATCTCGAATTTCCGGCTCGGTTTCACCATCGCCACGCCGGTCACGTACACGGTGAAAGACGAATGGCGTGAAAGCGAGCGCACGACGTTTGATGACCGCGGCGTCGATGAAACAACCGACCGCGGCACGATTGAATATAAAATCCGCTCGCCGTTTTCGTTCGGCGCCGGCGCTTCGCTGAATGTGGCCAATCTGTTGCTGGCCGCAAGCGTGGAAAACACCGATTGGACGCAGGCGCGCTACATTTCCGATCCTCCGTTCGATGGCGTTACCAAAATTGAAGCGAACGAGGAGTTGACGCGCAAGTATCGCAACACCACGCGTTATCATCTCGGCGCAGAATTTACTTTCCCGCTCATCGATTTGCAGGTGCGCGGCGGTTATTTTTATGATCCCACGCCGCTGGGCCCGGATTATTTCTCGAACAACTCCAACTCCATTCGCGGCGCGCAGGTTCCGCCAAACGCCAATCGGGAATTCTTCACCGCCGGCGTCGGCGTTTTTCTCGATAAGCAGGTTCGCCTCGATGTCGGCGTTATCTCCGGCCGGTGGAATGATTACAAAGACCCGCTCACCGATTTTGTGGACGACACCGACGACGATCTGCCGATTACGGAGAAAATCACCTTCAACAAACTTTTTGCGGCGCTGGCGTTTCGTTTTTAAAAATACGCCTCCTTTCCAAATAAAACGACCCCGACTCTTCTGCGACTTATCAGTGCCGCCACCGGAGAGCCGGGGTTCTGTTTGTTGGGGATAATCGGGGTTGCGGTTGACGACTCGTGAATTTGCCGGCTCTTCTTTTGATGCTTGAAATTCCTGTGGGAGTTTTGTATATTGAAGAGGTGATGCTCTAAATGTAACAAGAAAGGTTGCCATGCAATTCGCCGATCCGCGCACCGATTTCGCTTTCAAAAGAATCTTTGGCAACGACAAAGCCAAAGAGGTTTTGATCAGTTTTCTCAACGCCGTTCTGGGGCTGGATGAGGCCCACGCCGTTGTCGGCGTCACCATCCTGAATCCCTATGAAGCGCCCAAAACCAAATAGTTGAAGAAATCGAAAAGCTGAAATAAAAATTATACATTTTAAGATTCATTATCCTATGCAACTCAAGACCTTATCCGGCTTCATCGCGTTGCTCATTATTTGTAGCGCGGCCTTGGCTCAGGCGCAAGCCGAAAAGGCCGTGCTGCTCTTGCAAGGCGGCGAAGAGATCGCCTGCAAAATTCTACGCATCGCGCACGGCTATATTTATTTCGATGCCGCGACGAAAAGCCTGACCTACAAATACGGCGACTTCATCGAGATCGAAAAAGTCGCTGCGGTCCGGCTCGGCGATGGCCGCACGTTGACGTTGAATGATTATCTCAGGGCGCGCGGGCTCAGCCAGCCAACGGAGGAACCGCCGCCGTCGAGGCCGCCAGGAAATGATCGCCCGGAAATACAAACACCGCCACGCAACTTGCCGCCCGTAAGGGCTTTTGAGCCGCTGCCGAGCGGTCCGGGCCTGCGCTTAACGAACCCGTTAACCGATACCGTGAAAACGTCGAACCCCATCGGTTTACGGCTGCCGGATTTGCCGCCGCCGTCTGCGGCTGATATCGAGATGAATTACGCCGAGCTGGCCAATCTGCTCGCCGAGGCCGGGCTTGTGGGCAAACTGTTGAACGAGATCAATTCCGGCGCTTTAACGACGCGGGTTTTAACGAAAAGCCAGAAAGAATTGCTGAACGTCATTGCGCAATCGCCGGCCTGGATTGCCCGCAAAAGCGCTTTACGTGAAGCGCAACGCGTCGCTGCCGCTGAATTTAACGTGCTCCGGCAACGCCAGCCGGATTTTCTTTCGCGAGAATTTCGCTTCAACCCTGCAACGAACAAACATGCCTTTGAAGAATTTGTGCAATTTTTGCACGTGCAAAATGCCGTTTCATTTCAAGAACGGTGGGAAGAAGTCGCGAGAGCTTTTGGCGAGGAGGCCGCCACGGCGTTGCGCGATATTTTGACGAATTATGATGACTGGTATTTTTTGTTTGGCGAGGCGCTGGAAAAGCGCTGACGCGGTGTTTTAAAAAATCTGCTGCGCTGTAACTTTTTTTAAAAATTCGTCAAACACCTCTTGACTCTCACAAGAAAATTTTGTATAGTACATGACATGAATTCGGGAACGGCGATCACGGATCGGTCGCCAAAAGTAACAATGGAAAGGAAACCGATGCGCGTTAAGAAAAAAATACCAAGCCGCGCCCTATATGGGACGGCTTTTTGGGGGCGAAAATTTTTCCGGCAATTCAGTTCAAGGTCTACCGAAGTGTTTTCAGGGTAGGCCTTTTTTTATGCCTAATCGCGGCCGGGTTTTTTTAAATTTTTACCTGAAGGCTAAAATGTTTGCCAGCGACTACAAAATCACAGCGGTGCTCATGGATGATCGGTCGCTGAATCGCACGTTGTCCCGTCTCGCGCACCAGATCGTGGAATCGAATCGCGGCGCGGAAAATCTGGTGTTCGTCGGCATTCTCACGCGCGGCGCGGAAATCGCCGAGCGCCTCATCGAAAAAATCGAGCCGCTCGAGGGCCGGCGGCTGCCGCTCGGCATGCTGGACATTACGTTTTATCGCGACGACATGCTGCGCTCGCTGAAAAAGCCGCGCGTGCAGGCCACCAACATTCCTTTCGATATCGACGGCAAAGTCGTGATGCTGGTGGACGACGTGCTCTATACCGGCCGCACCATTCGCGCCGCGCTCGATGCGTTGATGGATTTCGGCCGCCCGGCGCGCATTCAGCTCGCCGTGCTGATTGACCGCGGCCATCGCGAGCTGCCCATCAAAGCGGATTTCATCGGGCAGGAAGTGAAAACCACCGCCGGCGAAGAGGTGCGCGTGAAATTAAAAAAACTCGACGGCGAAGATGGCGTTTATTTAGTCGAGCCCACTGATGAAAAAAAATCAAAAAATTTGGTTGATCCACTCACCAAAGTTGCGAAGGGCGTTGACCCCAGCGAGTAACCTCTTTGTTTTGCCCTTTGCAACTTGCAAATTGCTGAGGTCGCCATGATCATCTCTAAACACCTATTGGGCCTCGAAGGTGTTCGACGCGAAGAGATTTCCCTGATTTTAAAAACGGCCCAATCATTCAAAGAAGTTCTCACCCGTCCCATTCCCAAGGTTCCCACGCTGCGGGGCAAAACCATCGTCAATCTCTTTTTTGAAGCTTCCACGCGCACCCGCCTTTCTTTCGAGCTGGCTGAAAAACGTCTCTCCGCTGACAGTCTCAATTTCACCACCTCCGGCTCTTCGGTCGCGAAAGGCGAAACGCTCAAAGACACGGTGCGCAACATCGAGGCGATGAAAATCGACATGGTGGTGATTCGCCATCAGGCTTCCGGGGCGGCGCACTTCCTCACGCAATGTCTCGAGGCCGGCGTGATCAATGCGGGCGACGGCCAGCACGAGCATCCGACGCAGGGCCTGCTCGATCTGATGACGCTGCAGGAAAAATTCGGGCGGTTGCAGGGATTGAAAGTCGCCATTGTCGGCGACATCACACATAGCCGGGTCGCGCGCAGTAATATCCACGGGTTGATGGCTGTAGGTGCGGAGGTGGCGATATGCGGCCCGGCTACTCTTTTGCCGCGCGATATTCCCGCGGCATTCGGCAAAGATTTGATCGTGTTCAAAAAAGTCGACGAGGCCCTGCGCTGGGCCGACGCGGTGAATGTGTTGCGTCTGCAATTGGAGCGTCAGAAGAGCGGCCTGTTGCCGTCGGTGCGCGAATATTCGCTGCACTTCGGCGTCACGCGTGCGCGCCTGGAAGCGGCGAAAAAGGACGTTGTGATTATGCACCCAGGCCCGATCAATCGCGGCGTCGAATTGGAAAGCGATCTCGCCGACAGCGAATTTTCCGTGATTCTCGATCAAGTCACCAACGGCGTCGCCGTGCGCATGGCCGTGCTGTTTCTGAAGAGCGGAGGTGAACAGGAAGTGATGAATGGGAATGCGTAACCCAGTCGGCCCGACTGGAGCGGGAGATAATGAACACGAGGAGGAAACAATGCGAAGAACCACTTTTACCCGGCTTGCGTTTTGTGCAACAGCATTCTCGCTGTTTACATGCCGGAATTTATTGGCGCAAAAAACATTTGAAAACGTCGATCCGACGGTGTCGCAATTCGAGATCATCCGCGGCAGCGGTGATCCCGATTATACCGGCGCACTGAATTTCAGAATTCCTTTGATGAAAGTTCCCGGCCGCGGCGGTTTGGATTACAATCTCGAATTGTCGTACGTGCATGGCAGCGGCGTCCCGGCCGCGGAATCCGCCTCGTGGGTAGGTTTGGGTTGGAATTTGAATATGTATCAGATCAGTTGCTCACCGGCGTATGCGCCGCAAGGCGATGGTGTCTCTTCGACCGGCAAGGACACATACTTTCTCTCCTACCCGGGCGGCTCAACCGCCATCTACCAATTTGCCGACGGTTGGCGGCCACTGGATTGGAGTGCCATGAAAATTGCCGCCACTACAGAGTCCAATTATAGCACGGCAGGATGGGTTGTCGTTGAAAAAGATTTTAAAAAATTTGCCATAACCGACGTCGATGGAAAACGCTACATTTTTGCGCATCGGCTGCGTCAGGAGTCGACGAGACCACTGCAGAATCATTGCAACCTTCCTCCGGCCTACCACAATCACTCGACCAGGCATCCTTATTTTTACGTTTTTAAGTTGAGCACAATTTTAGGGAGCGATTATGTGGATGGCAATGGTGATGACATCCCCGGGAATGGCGGAACGGATTCGGGTAGTTGGATCAAGCTTAAATACTCTCCGGCGCGGACATATTTATCCAGTTACACCAATGCCGCCAAAATGGAATTGAGCCACCTTGAACAAATTATAACGCCGACGCACACGGCCACGTTTGATGTTCCTCTTGCAATCAACGGTTCTGACACCAGCTACGCGGGCAATAATTACTTCATCTATGAAGGACAGCAGCGGAGCACGGCACCAACGTTGAATAGCATTACACTTGCTCCCGGAGGAATAAAGGTTGAGTTTTTTACTTCAAAACAATTCGCCTGGATTAAACAGGATGGAACCGGGGGTTATAAACTGATCAAACGGGATAGCACCGATACCGATGGGTACGGCTTCGAGTACTTGCGCATCGGTTTGGATAGCCTTCGCACAAGCGGCGGTTCAGGCAATGAAAAGATTCCTCCTTACAAGTTTGCGTATACCGGCAATCCCGCCGAGCCGCAATACTCTAATAATGTCAGAGTTGATCCGTGGGGATATTACACTTTGATTTCATATTTGTTTCCGACCCCGACGACCGAAGCCGAGGTCAAATGGAAAGTCTGGCTTTTAAAGAAAGTGACCTATCCGACCGGCGGCACGTTGGCGTTCGAGTATGAAACGAACCGTTATCAAACCTATTATACCGATTTTCGCGGTTCGACTGGCGATACGGAGATTTTGTCGGGTGGAGTGCGTCTAAAAAAGCAAACGCTTAAAAACCCTTTGATCCCGCCGGATTCATCGGTCTATCAATATCAATACGCGCTCGGCAATACACGCCACTCCGGCGGATACGGTTTTTTAAGCGTCGAACCACCGGCTCTTAATTTAGGCGTGCCGGCACAAAACAGCGTTGGAAAGAATCTGCGAACGGAGGTGCATTATCCTGACGTCGAAATCACCCGGCCGGATGGCAGCAGAATCCGCAAATACTATACGTCTGCCTTTTCAGGTTCTAAAGGCAATCCAACTGATTATCCTAAATGCCATGAGTATGTGACCGTGCAGCCTGATGCGGATCTCCAGGGCATCAGTTTTTGTCCTTCCTGTTACTGGTATGTGTTTTTCAGTTCCCGATGTAACGGTTGTCCCGATGATGAAAAGTGCAAGTATCTTCTAAGTCCTGGCTGTGGTTCTGATCCTCAAACCACTTTTCTCAACGAAGCCAAGGAGTTTGATGACACGGCTTTTAATACCTATTCCGGTTGTGGCAACTACCTCGAAGTGCCGCTTTTCAATAACGGCTGGAAACGCGGACGTTTGACCTACGAAGAATTATATCAGGCGCCGACCGGCAATCCGCCGCTGGATAACAACCCGATGCAGTATAAAATTTATTACTACAACATGGCGCCCATCAAATCGGAAGAGTACAGCGTTACAATGACTAATGGCGGTTGCAGTGGGGGAGGTTCGGTTAACGCTTTCATTACTTCAGGCTGGGTCCAGCTTATAAAAGTCGAGGCGTATTTGAGAGACTACAATGCCACGGCTCTTGTCTTGGTTCAAAAAGAAGAATATCAATACAACACCACAAACGGCCTTCTCAAGCGGCAGGCCGACATCAACAGCGACGGCACGAAGCGCTTGACTTCGCTCAAATATCCGACCGATTACACCACTTCGCCGGCGAATGATGATTACGTGAAGGCCGTCGATTCGCTGAAAACGCGGCATATTTATAACGCCGTCATTCAAAAGGTGCTTCGCCAACAAAAGGCCGGCCAAACCGATAGCAGCGTTTATTCGGCGGAGCTGGTGAAATACAAGAAAACTCCCACCAATCAAATTTTGCCGTTTGAGTCGTTTCAATTCGATACGACGGCGTTTTTGAATCTAACGGATAGTCAACTGTTCAATATTACCGGCGGGTTGTTTACCAAACATGCCCAATATAAAAGAAAAATCACGAACGACCAATACGATTCGCACGGCAATCCCACTTTGGTTTATGACGCCGCGAACACGCCCACCGGCATGGTTTGGACCTACAACAACACTTTGCCCATCGCGCAAGTTCGGAATGCCACACCGTCGCAAGTGACGGTCAGTATTTTTGATGATAGCAACACTTCCGGCTGGGCGAACGGCCTCGGCACATGGGCGGTGACGAACGGCGCTTATCAGCAAACAGACAGCACCGTCATTTCCATTCCGCAACCGCGACGCTACACGAATGTCAGTATCGACGACGCCGTGTTGGAGGCCGACGTCCGGTTTGATAACGTGAAAAAACCGCAGCGGCTGGCGCTCTGCAAGTATATTGACGGCAGCAATTTCGTTCGTTTTGTGCTGCGGCGGGAGATGAGCAATCCCGTGGTCCGCATTTATGCGCAAAAAGGGGCGAGCATAAAATTCTCAGACGCGGCGAAGCTGCTCAATCCCAAACAGTGGTATCATTTGCGCGGCGAAATTCAGGGCAGCACCGCCCGACTTTATGTCGACGGGGTTTTGTTGCTTACTTATACCGACCCGGCCATTGATATCAGCGCCGGAAATATCGGCGCCGGAACGGATTCGAGCCAGGCCAGTTTTGACAACGTGCGTTTCTATCCGCCGAATGCGCTCGTGCTCTCGAAAAGTTATGATCCCGGCTTCTTCACGGTCAACACGCGCAACGAAGAGAACGGCATGTCACGGCGTTTCACGTTTGATGCGCTGGGTCGCTTCAAAACCGCGCAGGACGCGCTGGGCAATTTGGCGCAACAGGTGAGCTATTACTACGCCTCGCCGATCAGCACCAGCAATGCTCATTTTATTAAAACCACTCTCGCCACCAACGCCGCGCTGCACGTGCGCAACCACGATTTTGAAAACGGCAGCGGTACGCAGCCGGATTTCTGGGTAAAATCCTGGAATGGCACGGGGAGCGGAACCTGGGATAATACCGTCAGCTTTTCCGGCGCCAGATCACTTAACGCGAACATTCCCGCCATCGGGGCGAGCAATAGCCTCCTGTGGAGCGTTTATTACGACGAAAAAGTTTCGCCGAAAGAAACCTATCGCATGGAAGTTTGGGCGAAAACCGCGAACGGATACAACGGCAATGCCAAATTCATTCTCTGGTTTCACAATGCCAACCACTTTGTGTTCACGGATACTTTAATCATCACCATTCCCACCGGCGACCGCGAATGGACGAAATATTCGCGGGATTTTACGCCCGCATCGGCCACGGATCATCTCCATGCCATCCACCTTGATTTTACCTCGAACAATCAATACAAAGGCACGGTGTGGTTTGATCGCGCCAATTTCTATGAGCTGAACACCACCAAAGCTTTTGCCGACGGCCTCGGCCGCGGCGTGCAATCCGTGCAATATCTGGGTAGCAAAAACTCCGTGCAAGCCGCGACGATTTACGACAACCTGAGCCGCGTCAGCAAAGTGACCAAAGCCTTTCTCCGCGCCGACACGCTTTTTACCAAGGCCTATGACGCCGGCGCCGCGGAGAAGTATCCGCCGATCGATTCAGCCAATACGTGGTACTCCAGCGGCGCGCAAAAGCATCCGGTTTATTTTGAAGGTTCATGGTCGGACCCCACCAAATACGACACCGCGCCGTATGCGTTTTCGGAAACCGCGTATTATAACGATCCGCTCGACCGCGTGCAAAAACAGGCGGCGCCCGGCACGACCTTCCGCATGGGCACGGGCCGCGAAGTGAAGTTTCACTATTTGGGCAATGCGACGAACGACAGCCTCGCTTATGGCGCCAACACGCTGCTGAAGCAACGTCGCCTCGATGAGAACAATAACGGCGTGAGCAGCTTCACCGATAATTTCGGCAACACCGTCGCCACCATCGTCGATTCCGGCGGCCTGACTTTTCGCACGACGTTCAAATACGACGTCATGGGCAATCTGCTGGCCTCGCGCGCGCCGAGGGCCTCCACCACCGGCGACTCCACGAAATATTTTTATACGACGCTGAATCTGCTGCGCAAGAAAATCTCGCCGGATGCGGGCACCACGGAATATTTGTACGATCCGAACGGCAATCTGCGGTTGGTCAAAGACGCCAACGCCGCGGCCGGCAGTTACTTCATTTATTATAAATACGACGCGTTCAATCGCAAAATCGAAGAAGGCAAGGTCAACAGCCTGGCTTCGTTCCGGCAGGATAGCGCCAACATCGCCGTCTTTCCGACCACCGGCCACACCGTGAAAATTATTTATCAGTACGACGGCACCGGCAGTTTGAGCCTCACCGGCCAGCGCAATCTCCGCGGGCGTCTCAGCGCCATGCAATATGCCTCGCCGCGGTTTACCAGCCGGCAGGGTTATCTCTACTACTCCTACGACAACAACGGCCGCGTCGAGTGGATCGAGCAGCGCCTGCCCAAGAGCAATATCGACGACAGCAACGGCACGCTCACCATCAGAATCAACTATGAATATGACGCGTTGGGCAAAATCACCAAAACGTATTATCGCCGGATTTTTCCCACCGGCATTTCCGGCGACGCGTTTTACACGTGGTACGATTACGACGGCCTGGGCCGGCTCGAAAAAGTTTTTACCAACGTCGCGGACGTGAAGATCGATTCGATCGCGGCGCAATACACCTATTGGCCGAGTGGACAAGTGAAACGTCTCGTGCTCGGCAACAATTTGCAAGGCGTCGATTATCTGTACAACAGCCGCGATTGGCTGACGCAGATCAACCACCAAAACCTTTATTACACGCAGGATCCCGGCGGCGATGGCGGCGGCTCCAGTTTGCTCAAGCCGGATCGTTTTGGCCAGATCATCGGCTACGATCAGCAGAAACAGATCGCCACCGGCTCCGCTGATTTTGTGGCGCAGTTCAACGGCAATATTTCCTGGACGATTCACAACACCCACACCAACATCAACCCGGTGAATTCCGGAATAACCGGCTGGGTTTATAAATATGATAAGGTCAATCGCTTGAAGAAAGCCAATTGGGGCCATTGGGACGGCGCGGCGTGGGCCGCGTCATTGCGTTATGATTTGACGGGCCCGTCGTCTCCGGACTATTTGATCGAATACGACGCCAACGGCAACCTGAAAAAGATGATTCGCTACAACGAAAACAACGTGGCGACGAGCATGACTTACAATTATTATGGCAATACGAACCGGCTGCACCAGGTTGCCGGTTTGAACGGCCAGAATACCAACAATTATGTGTACGACGCCAACGGCAACATGACGAAGGACATCGTGAAACTGGGTTCGGCCAACACGATTAGCTACGATTATCGCAACCTGCCGTACAAAGCGCCAACCGCCGGCGGCACGGTCGATTTTGATTACGACGGCACCGGCCGGCGCATTTCCAAAAACACCCTCGTCTACGTCCCCGGCGCCGACGGCAGAACCCTCGCCGTTTATAAAGACGACGGCACGCTGCTGTATTGGAATATTTGGGGACTGGATTTGATCGGCCAACAGTTTTGGAAACAGTGAGGCAGTGTTCAGTTATCAGTGACCAGTGGTCAGTTTTCAGTAATCAGTAATCAGTTTCATCAGTTTGCTAAGTCTCATGTCATGCTGGAAGCATCTTGTTTGTTGCCAGCACAAATGTTCGTCTTCAAATCCGTTACACGTTCCACGTTACACGAAAACCCAACGGACAACGACCATGAAAAATACATTGCAACTTTTCTGCGCCCTTCTTACATTCACACAAGCCTTCGCGCAAGCGCCGGAAAGGCCGCCGCGGGCCGATAACGCACTGATCGAGCAGCCGGACCGGCGCACGTATTTCAGCAAAACTTTTTACAACGCGTCGGACAATACTTACAAGACCACCATCAGCGCCGGCTATTTGCATTACCGCGCTGGCGAGGGCGGCTTTAAAGACATCGACACGAATTTACGCCTGGACGCCAGCGGCGCGTATTATATTATCGACAGCGGCCTGTACAACGTCGCCTTTGCCGCGGCGATTGGCGCGGGCAATTGGGACGTGGCGTATGAAGTGCCCAGGCCCGTACATGAAAAATATCGCAGCGCCGGCAAGCCTGCGCCGCCGATCACACGCATTCGGTGGAAAGTTTTGAGTTGTGGCTATTTTGATCAATCTCGTAATCGTTATCAGATCATTGATTATGCCAAAGCCGTTCCACCGGTAGTTGCCGGCAGCGCAATTAGCTACCCTGAAATTTTTAACGGCATCGACGTTCGTTATGCCTGCGATAACACCAGGCTCAAAGAGGAAATCGTTCTTTCTCAATCTGCGCGCAATACGCTGCCCGATCCGAGCAAGCTTGGTCTATCGCGAAATAGTTCCTACTTCGTCGTCGCGA
>Ga0247727_10006921_pt1 | contig 21961 bp, 18 predicted proteins | sample WisWelCaveWW1625_FD_202498 | JGI IMG/M metagenome (GOLD analysis project Ga0247727, IMG submission 202498) | Biofilm microbial communities from Wishing Well Cave, Virginia, United States - WW16-25 | ecosystem: Environmental > Aquatic > Deep subsurface > Groundwater > Cave microbial mat | place...
ACCGCAGATGCAAACTATGTCACTACATCAAGCTGTAGCGATGGCAGTTTAATCAGTGCAATTGGCGTTAGTCCTGGTGAATCAGTTACATGTACTATAACAAACACAAAGCAAACACACTTGATAGTTATCAAACACGTGATCAATGATAACGGTGGTACTGCAGTGGCATCTGACTTTACAATGACAATTAACAGTGTTACAGCTTCAGGTGGAAACTCTTTCCCAGGATCTGAATCACCAGGAACAGACAAGACACTAACCAGTGTTGGAATCTATAGTGTAACGGAATCTTCAGTATCTGGATATTCATCAAGCGCATCAGCTGACTGTTCTGGAACAATAGCTCTGGGTGAAACAAAGACATGTACTATAACAAACGATGACCAGCCAGCCACATTGGATGTTAAGAAAATTGTAACCAATGATAACGGCGGTACTGCAGTTGCATCTGACTTTACCTTTACTGTTACTGGTGGAAATCCATCTCCAGATAGTTTCCCAGCAGTTGCATCACCAGGATTTACCACAGTTACACTAGATGCAAATACTCCTTACAGCGTGACTGAATCTGGACCATCTGGTTATGCTCCAAGTCTAAGTGGTCAATGTAGTGGAACGCTTTCACTAGGTGGAAACAAAAATTGCAACATTACTAATGATGACATTGCTCCATCTCTTACACTAGACAAGATAATTGTAAATGATGATGGTGGAACTGCAGCAGAGTCCGACTTTACACTGACTGCAACAGGACCAACAACAATCAGCGGTCCAGGAGCTGTGGGAAGTGCTGATGTAGTAAGTGATGCAACATTTGATGCAGGAACCTACACACTCTCTGAGATTGGCCCGTCTGACTATACTCCAAGCTCTTGGTCTTGTGTTGGTGGAACATTTACTGCACCAGATCAAATTGCACTAGCATTAGGCGAGTCTGCAACATGTACCATAACAAACGATGATGTTGTTCAAACTGGCACTCTAATTGTAATCAAGCACGTAATTATTGACAACGGTGGAAGTGCAGTTGCAGGTGACTTTGATTTAACTGTAACAGGAGACAGTCCATCTCCAGCCTCATTTGCTGGTGAAGAATCTCCAGGAACTGAAGTCACGATTAACGCAGGAGCATACTCTGTGTCAGAGACAGAACAATCAGGATATGCTGCAGATTATTCAGATGACTGTGATGGCACAATAGCTGCAGGAGAAACCAAGACATGTACTGTTACAAATGACGATCAGCAAGCATACATCATAGTTGACAAAACAGTTGTCAATGACAACGGTGGAGATGCAGAACCAGATGACTTCCTCTTGACGGTAGATGGCGATACAGCTTCCGATGAAGTAGCAGTTCCAGTTAACCCAGGTGCACATATTGTAGGTGAAACAAACTTGCCAGGATATACAGCAGGTGACTTTGGTGGAGATTGTGACACAGCTGGCAGTGTAACAGTTGCTCTGGGAGAGACAAAGACATGTACAATAACCAATGATGATGAGCAAGCTTACATCACTGTATACAAAGATGTTACAAACGATAACGGTGGAGATGCAGAACCTGATGACTTTCTCTTAACACTCGATGGAAATTCGGTAATCTCTGGAATAGCAGTAGCAGTAAATCCAGGTACTTACAATGCGGATGAAACACTTCTTACAGGATATTCATTTACTGGTTACAGCGGAGACTGTGATTCCAACGGAGACATTACAGTAGCATTAGGCGAATCAAAATCATGTACATTATCAAATGATGATATTGCACCAAAACTTACAGTTACAAAGACAGTTACTAACAACAACGGCGGTTTACTTGAAGTAGCAGACGTAACACTCACTGTTGACAGCAACGGAGTAACAAGCGGTGACCAAACTGAGGTAAACGCAGGATCACATACTATTGCAGAATCATTTGATGAAGTAGAATTTGGATCATACACTGCAACAATAGCCGGTGATTGTGCCTCTGACGGTACTATTACACTATCTATAGGAGATGTAAAATCATGTACCATACTCAACGAAGATGATCCATCTTACCTTACAGTTACAAAGACAGTTACTAACAACAACGGCGGTTTACTTGAAGTAGCAGACGTAACACTCACTGTTGACGCAAACAATGTAGCAAGCGAAGACCAAGTTGAAACAGACGCAGGAGCACACGTTGTCACAGAATCATTTGATGAAGTAGAATTTGGCTCATACACTGCAACATTTGGCGGAGCATGTGACGTAGATGGAAACGTTTCACTATTGCCAGGTGACGACAAGACATGTACCATACTCAACGAAGATGATCCATCTTACCTTACAGTTACAAAGACAGTCACAAATGACAACGGTGGTTTACTTGAAGTAGCAGCTGTATCTCTAACTGTTGACGGCAATGGAGTAACAAGTGGTACTTCCACTGCAACAGATGCAGGTCCACATTCAGTTGCAGAAACATACAACATTACAACATACGGTACATACACTCCGACATTTAGCGGAGCGTGTAACGCATCTGGACAAGTTTCACTACTTCCAGGAGATTCCAAGTCATGTACAATTAACAATAACGACGTTGCTCCAAAGCTTACAGTTACAAAAGTAGTGATAAACGATGACCTAGGTACAAAAGTGGTTTCAGACTTTGTACTAAAAATTGATACTACAATAGTAACATCAAGTGTTCAAAATACGATTAATGCAGGCGCTCATACAGTAAGTGAGATAAATCTTCCAGGCTATGGCTCAACAATCAACGGAGCTTGTGCTGCTAACGGTTCGATTTCATTACTTCCAGGAGATGTCAAATCATGTACAATTACAAACGATGATCTTTACAGACTAGATGGATACTACTCACCAATTGATAATCCTGGTACAAAGAATATGTTAAACACCGTAAAGGCTGGCTCTACGGTTCCAGTGAAATTCAATATCTATCAAGGAACAGTAAAACAAACAGATACTGCTTTGATAAAATCTATCAAGTACCAACAAGTTAGTTGTACAACTAGCGCTCCAGAGGATGCTATTGAAGAAGTAGTACCTACAGGAGGAACTGTATTGCGATATGATGGAACAGGTGGCCAGTTCATAGACAACTGGAAAACACCAAGCCTACCTGGCAAGTGTGTTGACTTGACTACCACGATATACAGCGGAGCTAGTATCATGGCTCACTTTAAGTTAAAGTAAAGTGAATAACCAAACCCCACTAATTTCTAATTTTTACCATTTCTTGTAGGTCTATCTTGTGATTAATTTTCCTGTATCATAACAATTCTTGCATAACCAATGGTCTTCTACGCTAGGTAAAAAAGGGCTAGCTAGTTTTATCCTATCTGACTTTTGTTACTTTGCTAATATTCTCAGGATTACAAACCAGAACTACATTACATGATTTGCAAGAAGGACAACAAACTTTTCTGGTATGATATGATATCAAAGATTTCATAACTGTCTGAATCTCTCCCCAAAAAGGTCTTTTCTGAGAAGGCAGATCCAATAATTGTAAATCCAGATACCAACAAGGTCTACCAGACAGAGGGTAAACTGGGAATCTTGCTTGAAATTGACGGATAAGAGTTTTTACAATAGTTTAAGGGTAAAATTACAATGTTGTTTTGTATCTGTCACAAAGTCCCGGTTGATTTTTTTTGATTAAAATATTGTCCAAACTTTATCCTAAAAATTATCTGATCTACCGTTTTATACAACGCCTGACTTCGAATCAATTGTGAGAGTACTAGGTGACAAAAAAGATTTTGATCCAGTATTTTCAAGGTTAGATAAGAAAAGTATCTTATTCAAGGATATTTTGGGAGTTATTGACAATTTAAAAAATGACATTCTAGTTGGACAAAGAATCAAGTTTGAAAAGATTCCAAAATACTATACAAAAAGACATGGTATTGACAATGCCTTTCATGTTTATCTCCCGGAAGGAATGAGACTGGTCTACTCCATTTCAATATATCAGGGAAATAAAACCGCCTTTTTAATGGAACTTACAGACCACAAAAACTATGAACAAAGGTTTGGCTATTGATGTGAACAAAATCATATACGAATTAGTATGTACGAATACGTATATACTAGTACGTACATAGTCTGGTATAGCAGCATGCCTAAAATGCTCAAGTCTAATAAAAGTAATCCAAACAAATCTGAAACCACAGCCATTATGGACTATATTCTAAAAAGTACCAAGAAATTCAATCCAACTCTGAGAAGCTTAACTATGGTTGAAAAGCTGATCTATGAGAACAAAGAATTTGACTCTAAATCACATCTTTACAAAAAACTGCCTACCGGAATGCAGTATCCATCCTTTAACTTTATTTTAAAAGTCTTGGAAAAACAAAACAAGATAATGATTGACAAGGACGGCTCTATTTTCTGGACGGGCTCTGCTAGTCCGAAACTGCAACAAAGCTTGGACAAGTCTGTCAAGTATTAAAGTCTAGTTAAGTGCATTACAACACCTACTCTATCGGAAGAAAGATGTTATTATTAGATCCGCAGTATGTCTAGAGTTCAAGAAGCAAAAAAGCCTAGTTTTTACTCCTTTTCTAGGCACAAATGCGCATCTTTTTGCTCATTATATGGACTGTGTGAATCTTAAAAAAAGAGAGTCTAGTCTTGCAACTAGGATTCTATTTTTATTACACAATTCTATCTACCAAATAATAATGACATCACAAAAAACTGCAGATATTTTGATGAAAAACCCGATACATTTTAAAGAACAAAAAAAATCAAAACAATACAAAGCGTTTCCATACCCAAGTAATTTGGCCACACGAAAAGAGACAATATTAATTAATTAGAAATAACTTTAGAAAAAGAGTACATTAAAACTCAAAAATATGTGAGATTTTTTTACCCTTAAACTCAGAACCCAGCTTGTATAATTTGAGAAAAATTTAACAAGTGTGATAAATATGTAAAAAAATCCCTTGTAAGCAAAAAATAATTATTGCAGATAAAATTTTACTTTACAAAGAAAATGCTAAAACTACAAACTAGGTTTGCTAGTTTAATTAAAGGACATATTGGGACATTTTCTAGGAACAAAATGTCTCATTTTGGGACATTTTTTGATCCTTTTCATATGTTGCACTAACCTGAAAGCTTGCTTTTGTGAAGAATGCCAGAAATTTTCTTCTGGATAAAATGTAAGCCAAGTTTATTTATCACACAATTGTAGACGCCACAATGAGCAAAAAGGGAACCATTGTAGGAATAATTGTAGCAGTTGTTGCAGCAGCTGGAATCTTGACCTACACAAATGTATTTGAGCTTGCCAAGCCAGGAATAGAATCAGGAATAGACACAGCAAAGGATGCTATATCCAAGGTGGAGGGAGAAGCTGTTGTCAAAGGAGCAGAAATAGTTTCAGACAAGGTAAAAAATGTAACCGAACAGATCAAAGTAAAAAACCCGTTAGAGCCATAGAGTAATTCAAAAAATAAATTTTCAATACTAGATATTTTGTCAGGTTTACAATTGAACACTGACATTTTCATTTTTGGCAGAGGCCATTTTTATATCAAAAGTCCCAATTTGATCTAACTTGCTAAGCAATCAACAGGATCTCAAAGGCGTTTCACTGACAGACATGGTAACAGATGTCATAAAGATTGAAAAAGGTGAAATGTCTTTTGGTGCAATAAATCCAAACTCCAACACGATTTATCTTGGCTATAAGAATTTGAATCTCATTTTAGTTGTAGATATGAATACAAAAAAGGCAGTGAAAAAAATTCCGCTGTTTAAACCAAAGTACATCCAGGTTAATCCAGAAACAAACATGGTTTATGTCATTGCCAATGGTACAGTCTCTGTCATTGATGGAGCCACAAATACCAAAGTCCAAGAAATAGAAGAATATGCACCATTTGCTAGATTCCTAGCTATTGATCAAGCAAAGAATTTGTTATACGTTACCTATAACAACGAGTCTGACAAGTCAAGAAAAAAAAATCCTATTGACAGAGTAGTTGTATTTGATGGTTCCACACATTCAAAGATTAATGAAATCATCCATGGATTAAGTGAGCCAGAAGGAATAGCAATTGACACCCAATCAAACTGTTTCTATGTTACCAATTCAAAGATTAACACAGTATCTATAATTGATAAAACATCAAACTCTGTCATAGATCATATAGAGATCCCACGCGACAAGCTTGGCTGGCTTGGCTCCGGTTATCAAAGGTTAGATAACATAGTCATGATAAACGAAAAAACAAGAATGCTTTACGTTGTTGGAACAGTTGGTTCATCTGGAGATGGAGGAGGAGCAGAGCAGTTCTGTCTTTATGTTGTGAGTGTTACTGACAAGCAATTAATTCACAAACTAACTTTGGATAGCAGCGCGTCAGAGATTTGCTCAAGTGTAATGATTAATCAACAAAATGCCAATGTTTACGTTCGAAAACCATCAAAAAATGCCATTCTAATAATGGACGATTTTGCAAAAACAACCCTTGCATCTGTTGAACTGACAAAAATAGGATTTTTTAAAAAAATTTTTTCTGATAGAGCAGATCCAATAATTCTTAATCCATCTACAAACAAGGTCTACCAGGCAGATGGACGATTAGGGCTATTGCTTGAAATAGACGGATAATAGTTTGTAGTAATGTTTTCCAGAAAGGATTCTTGTTTTTCTTCTAAAGGAAATATGATCTAGTACTTTAGATTGCCAAAGAGTTTGGTTCTACCTATAATTGCAACCATTCCTACCACTGCTGCAATCAGGCCAACTACAACTACAGGAAATTCAGGTACTACCTGAGTGCCACTAATTGAGAACTCGTGGTTTCCAGAACTGTATGTCATCTCAAGGATATTTCCTTGTTCATCTGTGGTAAAATCTTGGGTCTCTTTATCATCCATCATGACAACAAACGGTCCTTTGAGGACATTTCCCAAGAAGAGGTGTGTTGTACCTTCTTTATCTCCATCTGCTGTAAATGATATTTTCTTGTTTTCCTCGTCTAGTCCAAATTTGGTAATTGATGATGAACTTTCCACGAGAACATCAACATTCTCTCCTCCAACTGAGACAGGTACTGATCTTGATTCAAGTTTAGCTGGTTGTTCTGTGGTTTCTGGTGTTGGATCAGGTGTTACTTCAGGCTGAACTTCTGCATCTTCCACATTTAGAATGTTCAGAGTCGATACAGAGCTATCAAATTTACTAACACTGCTGTCAAACTCTAACTCTGGAGCCATGAACATGGCACTAATCCAATGTGTTTCTGTTTGCGCTGCAACAATCTTTACCTTAACGACCTTGCCGTCTGCATCAGTGCATGTCATGGTAGATTCTGTTGCATCTGCTCCACTAACTGTAGTTTGTTTCACTGTTGGTGCATCACACTCTGAATCTTGTTGTGTAAATTCTGATGGGTCCTTTGGTTGTGCATTGGTCCTCTCTATCATAGCTAGCGTCATCATTTGAGTCGGTTCTGATTCCATTCCTCCTGGAGAGACTGTAGCAATTGTTCCTTCAGGGATCTCCATTGCTATTCCTGACCAACCAAATGGAAATTCGATTTTGACTCCGATATCATCGTTTGAATATTTTCCGCTGACTTCTTCCATTTGAGGAATGTTTGGCATTCCTTGTCCAAAAGCTGATACCGATGTCAAAGAGAGTACGATTGCAGATACCATAAGAAAAGAAAAATGATATTTTTTCAATACAAGCAAGAATAGTTGAAGATATAAAAATATGATCCCAAAACTGGGAAAAAGGCGTAACTCTTTATGTTTGTCTTTAAGAGAGTCACTTTATCAGGTCCAATGCCTTGAAATGCTCTATCTGTTTTAGCTCATTCATTTCTTTGACACCTTCCCTATCAGAATTTCCTGCATTGCCTTGATAGTGAAAGGACTCGCCTGTCTTGAACTTTGATTTAGATGATGTCTTTTGTGGGAACGTTGAATTTGCAGTTCACGTTTTTCATACAAGACAATGAAACTGGATTAATTTTTTTCTTGTGCAAGGTAAATGATCCAAGTGAAAAGAAATGATTGATTCGCATATTGAAAAAAATAATAATTTCACATCATGACATTTCATTTTAAGAAAAAAACACAATTCATACAAAAAGGAGATCCAAGAAAAGATCGTTATGCACTTGCGATCTAACTTGAAAAATCGGACAAATTCAATGGTGAAAAACAAGTGATGCTCTTGTCATGAACAATTCCATCCACATATTTATTAAGAAATAGGAAGCTAATTTTTTTATGGAACAGAGATTGACATGTGCAAACCATACAGAGGAAGTAGTCCTTGATCAAATAGGATGGAATCATTTTAACTGCTCAATATGTGGTAGCGATTACTCTATTGGAAGAAAGATTGTACTATTAGATCCAGAGCCTGTAAAAAGACCACGAAGCAAAAAACAGATCCTTAAATGATTCTCAAATTTTTACTAAAACGTTTAGGCTAAATCTGACAATTCTAAATTATCCTTTGATGTCAGATTCTATCCGTATGGATCCTCACGCTCTTTTGGCTTGTTGATATAATCTCCCAACTGGTTTTCGTCACAGGTACAGGAACCAAGCGTCTTTTTACAGAACCTACAGCGTCGCGCCATGTTTCCTTAATTTAAAGATCCAAGGTATTAAAATTATTTCCAGTAAAATCATACCTATTCATGACACTGATTGTTATCCCTAATGCAAGATGGGAACCTGTATAGGTTAATTTTACAAAGGCTATGAGATTCTTATTTACCAAATCAGAAAATATTTGCACTTTTTGAGAGATTTGCTTTTAGTTATATTTAATTAATATAATTGAATGAATCAAAGGTACGTAGTAATTGCTATGCTCATGTTACTCTTTGGTGTCCCATTTTCTGTAAATGCACAATATTCGCCTATGGCAAATATCGATGTCACAGATAGGCTTGATATCACAGACAAGGCAATGATTACAAAGCGACTGACTACGTCTGCACCATGGGTTAATTCTGTTGTCTGATACAAAGCATCAAAGGACAGCATTGGTAGTAGATGATGACCAGAACACCGTTGAGGTTTTTTGTGACCTTTTACAAATACTAGACATCACAGTCATAGGAAGAGCTTACGATGGAAAACAAGCCGTGGAACTTTACCGAAAATTTAAACCTGATCTTGTTATTTTAGATGTTTATATGCCAAGATATGATGGATTTTATGCCCTAGAAAGGATTAGAGAAATAAATCCTAGTGCTATAGTTATGATGGTTACAGCAGAATCGATTTCAGAAACCAAAGCAAGGTTACGAAATTTGAGTCCAACAATTTTAGTTCACAAGCCTACTGGCACAGAAAAAATATTAGAAATAGTAAGTGGCCTGCTTTCTACCGGAAGCACTTCTGACATAAAGTAATTTAAAAAATCAAATTGTATCAATTAATTATTTCAGATTTAAAAAAACTTGCAGACAAAAACAAAGCCAAAGTAATGTCAGGATTTTTCAAGGTAAAAAAAAGGACAATACGGCGAAGGCGACATATTTCTTGGAATCACAGTACCAGACCAAAGAAAGATAGCCAAAAAATAAAGAGACTCCCGTCTTACAACTACAAGGATTCTTTTTTCATTACCTAATTTTATATACCAAATACTCGTAATGACATCCATGGCAGAAAGAAGAGACTATAATATCATGATAAAAAAAGATGGCAAGTTTTATGCTGGATATTGTCTTGAAATTCCGCAGGCTAGAGGACAAGGAAATACAAAGAATGAGGCAATACAGGATACCAAAAAAGCTATCAAGCTATGCAGATCATATTTAGAAGGAAAGAAGAAAAGTTCTGCTTCTAAACTAGTAACCGTTTCAGTTTGAGCCTTCCAATAATAGGGTGGAGAGAAGTTCTCAAAGCATTAAGAAAAAATAATTGATCCATACAAGGATGATACAAAATGAACAAACAACTGGGAGATGAGGGCTTTGCCTAATATGAAATATGATCTGTTTATCATGGAAATTATCTGGTTTATCGTTTTATACCACACTTGGTTTCAAATCAAGTGTGAGAATATTAGGTGACAAAAAAGATTTTGATCCGGTATTTTCAAATCTAGATAAGAACAGTGCCTTATTCAAGGATCTTCTGGGAGTTATTGAAAATTTAAAAAATGATATCCTAGTTGGTGAAAGAATCAAGTTTGAAAAGATTCCAAAATATTATAAAAAAAGACATGATGTTGACAACGCATTTCATGTTTATCTCCCAGAAGGAATGAGACTAGTCTACTCCATTACAACATATCAGGGCAAAAAAACTGCTCTTTTACTGGAATTGACTGACCACAAAAACTATGAACAAAGGTTTAGTTATTGATTCGCCGGAGCTAGATACGATTTAGTATGTACGAATACGTATATACCAGTATGTACATGATGTAACATGCCTACAATGAATATTTCCCACAAAAGTAAACAAAATAAATCTGAACCCGTTGCTATTATGGACTATATTCTAAAACATACCAAGGAATTCAATCCAACCCTGAGAAGCCTAACTATGGTTGAAAAGCTGATCTATGTGAACAAAGAATTTGATTCTAAATCACATCTTTACAAAAAACTGCCTACCGGGATGCAATATCCTTCCTTTACCTTTATTTTAAAAATCTTGGAAAAACAAAATAAGATAATGATTGACAAGGACGGCTCTATTTTCTGGACAGGTCCTGCTAGTCCAAAACTGCAACAAAGCTTAGACAAATCTGTAGAGTATTAAAAAGTCTAGGTGTAACTAGAAAGTCAAATGTATGATTCAATTGTCTTAGATTTAGAAAAACTTGCAGACAAAAACAAAGCCAAAGTAATGTCAGGATTTTTCAAGACAAAAAAAGGACAATACGGCGAAGACGACATATTTCTTGGAATCACAGTACCAGACCAAAGAAGGATTGCCAAAAGGTACGAAGGGGCAAGTTTTGATGATATAAAAAAATTACTTGCAAACAAGATACACGAGTACAGGTTGACAGGATTGATAATTTTAGTAGAAAAATTCCTAGAGTCTGACGAGTCACAAAGAAAAAAGATTATTGATCTTTATATGGAAAACATCAAACACGTAAACAACTGGGATCTGGTTGACCTTTCTGCAGACAAGATTCTTGGTGCATACCTGGTAGACAAGGATAAATCGATTCTAAAAAAGATGGCAATATCGAAGAATCTATGGGAAAGAAGAATATCCATTGTTTCTACATTTGCCTTTATCAAACAAAACACGTTTGATGACACTCTAAAAATTTCAAAGATCTTAATGTACGACAAAGAAGATCTGATACACAAAGCGGTAGGATGGATGCTAAGAGAAGTTGGAAAAAGAAACAAACAAGCAGAAATTTCTTTTTTAAAAAAACATTACAAAAACATGCCAAGAACAATGCTAAGGTATGCAATAGAAAGATTCTCTGAATCTGAGAAGAAATTTTTTATGGCAAAGTAACCATCTGTATTGTTTTATAAAAAAAGAGAATTTGGGACATTTCTCAAGCACAAAAAGACACGATTTAGGACATTATGATAAGTTCTGATTTTAAATTTAAACTAGGACTCAAAAATTTATCCAAATCATATTTATGTCGTCTTGTGATTCTGTTTCATTCGTCATATCTAAATCTCATCTAAAAATTCTGTTTTTGTAATGTTTGCTTGGGAAAGAATTGATCTTAAAGTACCTTCCTTGACTGGATCGTGTCTTGGCACAGTTACATATCTTCCATCAGGATGGGTTAATTGAATATGACTTCCACTCTGCCTATCCACATAGAAACCATGTCTATTTAGAACTTTTAAAACATCTCTAAAACCATGATTGCGTAAGCTCAAAAAGATCAGGCTGGAATATTTATGATGAATTTTTTAGCTTTACTTGATCTTGATTCAATAGATTCTAAGACTAGTTTAATTGCATCCGTCATGTTTTCTTTTAATTCTTTAATTGTTTCTCCTTCGCTTATGGCACCAGGTAACTCTAGACACTTACCGCTATACCCGCCCTCGCGTTCCTTGAGCACTATTACTGTGTATTTTCCTTTCCCCACTTTTGAGATCTTCATTTTGACCAAATAATAAAGAACAATTCAAATATTTAAAATGTGCTGACATTTCTAAAATACAAATAACCAGATGTTCAAATTTACGCAATAAAATTAATCTTTATTCTAGCTGATTTTGGTACCTGTTTTTAAACTCTGATTATTCCCTTTTCTACCAGATACTGTATCCCTTTGACAAAGTCATCATCTGTTATCAGTCCATCTGCCCACCATAAGGCATTATTCTTAATCCAGTCTGGAACACTTATCTTTGCTACATCAGACGCAGTTGGTGGAAGATTAGGAATCTTCATGATTCCTTCTTTTATCATGTACTCTATTCCCTTTGTAAAGTCGGACTCTCCAATTGAACCGTCTGCAAACCACCTAGCATTGTTTTTAATCCAACCTGGAATCGCTGTAGGGAGATTTTCTTTGATTGTAGAAGCTTTGAGGACAATTGTCTCCATGCCAGGAGTTGCAGTTGAATTGATCGCATATCTTACAACAGACACGTCTGAGAGAATGATGGTATCACACTTGTCACCAAGACAAAGAGCAATGGTTCCTTGCTTGATGTGTTCTCCCAAAGCAACAGTTTCTAAAAGCAGTGGAGACGATTTATCGACTTGTTTACTCAGAGTCCACAGTGGATTGTCGGCTTGGGCTACATCAGGATTTGGAATGCCTTTGATAAAATCAAAATCGCTTTCATTGTACTGGACTGTATACAGCTGAATCCACCCACTTTCACCGTTTACAGTTGCACTTCCTTTGATGCCATCCAATTTTAAAAAATAATCTGCCTGGGCAGAAAATGATTCTAGTACATATGTTGAACCAAAGATGGACAAAATAGAAATTGAAAATATGATTATTTTCTTCATTTAATCATCTACTGATTACCATTTATTAAACAATAAGATAAATTTTAGGAAAGAGCTTATTAATGTCAGCAAATAATTATTTTTGTTGTCAAAAATCTGGCTGATTCCCCTTGTATTTACGATTCTAATTGCATCAAGTTTTGGAAGCGCATATGCTGCTGTTGATTATTTTCTAAAAATTGAAGGAGTTCCAGGAGAGTCTACTGACGACAAGCACAAGGGTGAAATTGAGATCGATTCGTTTTCCTGGGGTGTCTCAAATTCTGGCTCTATGGCAGGCGGAGGTGGAGGTGGAACTGGCAAGGTACAATTCCAAGATTTCCACTTTACAAAAAAAGTTGACAAGTCATCACCAAAATTAATGGAAGCTGTTGCTACAGGCGAACATCTCAGGTCAGTCGACCTAGTAGTACGCAAAGCTGGTGGCGAACAAATGGAATACTATAAAATTGAACTCCAAGACGTTGTGATATCTGGGTATTCTACTACTGGAAGCTCTGGTGAGGCTCCAACGGAAAGTGTATCATTTAATTTTTCAAAAATAGTGTTTGAATACACTCCTCAAAACGCAGATGGAACAGCAGCTGCACCAATAAGGACAGGCTGGGATCTAGCAATATCTAAAAAAATCTAAACTGAAATAAAAAATACCAAGTGAACATCTAGAAGCAGAACTAGTTTGTAAAACATCCCACGTACATCGATTTTGTTTTTCATTAGAGCCAAACTTCTTGGCAATTCATTAGTACTAGATAAAGTCTTCTCATAAAGGATGCGTGGATGTAATATTTGATTAATGGTTGAAAATATCATTGGATTGCTATTCAAAATTTGCATATGCCCAAAAAAGGGAACAAGTACCTAAATCTAATCTAAAGAAATTTATAAAAAAAGCAAATTCAAGTCAGATGATACAAATTGACTAGCACATTACAATTAAAATTATTTTTTATCGTTTCGGTTCTGGTGCTTGGAATGTTTAGTATGGGAGCGACTGTCTCTGCCGATAAAGGTGGAATTCCAAATGAACACGCCAACAAAAACAAGTCCGGAAACCAAAATGACGATGACGATTCTTCAGATGATGATAATAAAGTAAAACAAAACAAGGGAAATAAAGAAAAGAAGGAAAAAGAAAAAGAGGAGAAAGAAAAGGAAAAAAAGGAAAAGAAAGAAAAGAAAGAAAGGGAGCATGGCAAGAAACATAAGAAAAAATCTCTAGTCTGTCACATCCCTCCTGGTAATCCAGATAACGCTCACACCATCTGGATCTCAAACAAGGCTGTTGCAAGACACATAGCTCATGGAGATCATGTTGGCAGGTGTACGGCTGACGAAACCGGAGGAGGATCAGGAACAGGAAATGATAATGCACCAAAAGCATCTAGTGTTTCATCAACAACACAAAACGGCTCGTACCATGCTGGAAACACCATATCAATTACTGTATCATTTAACAAAGCGGTAACTGTTACAGGATCACCAAAATTACAACTAGAGACAGGTGCAACTGATAGATTTGCAACTTTTGTCAGCGGTTCAGCAACCAACAAATTGACATTTAATTATCTAGTCCAGTCGGGTGACAGCTCAGGCGACTTGGATTATTTATCAACAAACGCACTGACCTTAAACGGCGGAACAATTAGAGATTCGGCAAACACCAATGCAAATCTTTCTCTTCCAGCACCAGGGGCAGCAAACTCACTAGGTGCAAACAAAAATATCGCAATCTCCACAACAAATCCAGTTGTATCAAGCATATCATCAACTAATGCAAACGGTGCATATGTTGCAGGAAATAACATTGCTATTACAATAACATTCTCAGAACAAGTAACTGTAACAGGAACTCCAAAGATACAGCTGGAGACTGGACCAACGGACAGACAAGTAAATTATGCAAGCGGTTCGGGAACAAGCACTTTGACATTTAATTATGTTGTACAATCAGGCGATTCTACAAACGACTTGGATTACGTCACCACTACATCGCTGACCCTTAATGGTGGTACCATAAAAGATACGGCAACAAACACAAACAATGCAGCACTGACTCTCCCAGTCCCAGGAGCGCTAAACTCGCTTGGCGCAAACAAGAATATAGTAATTGACACTGCTTCGCCTGTCGTAACTAATGTGTCAGCAACAACTGCAAATGGTGCATACAACGCAGGTGACACCATAGCAATCACGGTAACATTTAGTCAAGCTGTCATTGTAACAGGAACTCCACAACTATTACTAGAAACCGGAACTACTGATAGACAATCAAATTATGCAAGCGGTTCAAGCACTAGTACCCTGACATTTAATTACATTGTCCAGCCAGGTGACTCGACAAATGATCTGGATTATCTTACTAATACATCTTTGACACTAAATGGAGGTACCATAAAGGATGGAGCAACAAACACAAACAATGCTGCTCTTACACTTCCAGCACCAGGCGCCACAGGCTCGCTTGGATCAAATAGAAATATTGTAATTGATGCTTTAGCACCAACAGTAACTAATGTTTCTTCAACAACTGCTGACGGTTCATACAATGTTGGCCAAAATATAGTAGTCACTGTAGCATTTAGTGAGAATGTCAATGTTTCAGGAACACCTAGACTCTTACTTGAGACAGGTGCTACTGACAGATTTGCAACTTTTGTAAGCGGTTCAGGTACTAGCACACTGACATTTAATTATCAAGTTCAGGTAGGTGACAATACAGCAGACCTTGATTATTTCTCAACAACAGCACTTGAGCTAAACGGGGGAACAATTAGTGACGCAACAAGTAACAACGCTGTTCTTACATTGCCAGTACCAGGCGCTGCAGGATCACTTGGCGCAAACAAAAATATTGTAATTTAATTTTTACCTTCAAGTGTAGAATAAAAATACTGAGCAAAGATATAAGTGCCGTTTAGAAAGGCGAGCTTGGAAAAAACATTCGAAATTTACTTTAGAGGTATCCCATTTTTGGAACAACATTTTTCAGCGATCATGCGATCAATTTCCCAATTTTGGGGGAAGAAATTTTTATAGCCGTTTTCATAAGCGCAAATGTGCGTAATGTATTTGGAGATAAGAATCTCACAAGATTACGAGGAATTATTCTAGCTGTTATACTGATTAGCGGAGCTTTAACTATTGCAGTTCCATCTGCACTTCCAGATGCATATGCTATAGGAAACAAACCATCAAAGGTTGAAAATCTTATCTTAGTAATTTCTTCAACACAGATAATTTTAATTTGGGATGAACCAGCAAGTAATGGAGCTCCTATCACAGGTTATCACGTTGAGATACAATATCCAGGAAGTATAGGATTTGCTGATGTAATTGCAAATACTGGAAGCCCAACCACAAATTATCCTGTAACGGGATTGACTGCCTCTACGACTTACAGTTTCAAAGTCTCAGCAATAAACTCAGCCGGTGAAGGCCCCTCATCAAACGAGAAACAAGGGACTACGCTTCCGGCACCAACTGTCACACTTTCTTCTCCTGCACCAAACCCAACAAATGCCGCATTTGTAGTAACAGCAACATTTAGTGAGCCAGTCACAGGCTTTGCAGCTTTAGATGTCCTTACAGGTAACGGTGCACTTAGCGGATTTGCAGGATCAGGCGCAGTTTATACATTTACAATCACACCTATAGCTAATGGTCTAGTAACAGTAGACATTCCAGCAAATGCAGCAGTGGATGTTGCAGCACACGGAAACACTGCAGCAGTACAACTCAGCAGAATTTTTGATAATATACCTCCGGATACAGCAATAACTTCAAACCCATCAGACCCATCACCAAGCCCAACTGCTTCATTTAGTTTTACATCAACAGAAGCAGGAACATTTGGATGTAAACTTGACGGTGTAGGTTTTTCTGCTTGCATCAATCCTAAAATCTATCTTGGACAAGTAGATGGTTCACACACATTTGATGTAAGAGCAATTGATACAGCAGGAAATGTTGATCCAACACCGGCATCGTTTACTTGGACCATAAGTATCGATACTGACGGCGACGGAATTCCAGATGTAATTGACAACTGTCCTGTAACACCAAACACAGACCAATTAGATAACGAAGGAGATGGTATTGGTGATGCATGTGATCCTGATGATGACAATGACGGAGTTCCAGACGGTGATGACAACTGTCAATTTGCACCAAACACAGATCAATTAGATACTGATGGCAACGGTATAGGCGATGCATGTGATGGTGATATAGATGGTGATGGTGTTCCAAACGACGATGACAACTGTCCTCTGGTACCAAATCTAGATCAAGCAGACAATGATGGAGATGGATTAGGCGATGCATGTGATCCTGACGATGATGATGATACAGTACCTGATGAAACTGACAACTGTCCTTTAACTCCAAATACAGATCAAGCAGACAATGAAGGGGATGGCATTGGAGATGCATGTGATCCTGATGACGATGATGATACAGTACCTGATGAAACTGACAACTGTCCTGTAACACCAAACACAGACCAATTAGATAACGAAGGAGATGGATTAGGTGATGCATGTGATCCTGATGATGACAATGACGGAGTTCCAGATGATACTCCTGATAACTGTCCTCTTGTAGCCAATCCAGATCAAGCAGATACTGACGGAGATGGTATTGGAGATGCATGTGAAGCAGATGACGATGATGACGGTGTTCCAGACGGTGATGACAACTGTCCATTAGTAAACAATCCAGATCAAACAGATACTGACGGAGATGGCATTGGAGATGCATGTGACTCTGATGATGATGATGATACAGTACCTGATGAAACTGACAACTGTCCTCTAGTAAACAATCCAGATCAAGCAGATACTGACGGAGATGGCATTGGAGATGCATGTGACTCTGACGATGATGATGATACAGTACCTGATGAAGCTGATAACTGTCCATTAGTAAATAATCCAGATCAAGCAGATACTGACGGAGATGGTATTGGTGACGCATGTGAAGCAGATGACGATGATGACGGTGTTCCAGACGGTGATGACAACTGTCCATTAGTAAACAATCCAGATCAAACAGATACTGACGGAGATGGCATTGGAGATGCATGTGACTCTGATGATGATGATGATACAGTACCTGATGAAACTGACAACTGTCCTGTAACACCAAACACAGACCAACTAGACAATGATGGAGATGGATTAGGTGATGCATGTGATCCTGATGATGACAATGACGGTGTTCCAGATGGTGATGACAACTGTCAATTTGCACCAAATGCAGATCAATTAGATTCTGATGGTAATGGTGTAGGTGATGTCTGTGATGGAGATATTGATGGTGACGGAATACCAAACGATGATGATAATTGTCCCACAATACCAAATCTCTCACAAGCAGATATTGACGGTGACGGTATTGGTGATGCATGTGACTCTGATGATGATAACGACGGCGTGCCAAACGATGATGACAACTGTCCATTAGTAGAAAACCCAGATCAAGCAGATACTGACGGCGATGGCATTGGAGATGCATGCGAAGCAGATGACGATGATGACGGTGTTCCAGACGGTGATGACAACTGTCCATTAGTAGTCAATCCAGATCAAGCAGATACTGACGGAGATGGGATTGGTGATGCATGTGACTCTGATGATGATGATGATACAGTACCTGATGAAACTGACAACTGCCCTCTTGTAGACAATCCAGATCAACTAGACTCTGACGGTGACGGACTAGGTGACGTATGTGATCCTGATGACGATGATGATACAGTACCTGATGAAACTGACAACTGTCCTCTAGTAAACAATCCAGATCAAGCAGATACTGACGGTGACGGTATTGGAGATGCATGTGACTCTGACGATGATGATGATACAGTACCTGATGAAACTGACAACTGCCCTCTTGTAGACAATCCAGATCAACTAGACTCTGACGGTGACGGACTAGGTGACGTATGTGACGCTGATGACGATGACGACGGCGTGCCAAACGATAATGACAACTGTCCATTAGTAGTCAATCCAGATCAAGCAGATACTGACGGTGACGGTATTGGAGATGCATGTGACTCTGACGATGATGATGATACAGTACCTGATGAAGCTGATAACTGTCCATTAGTAGTCAATCCAGATCAAACAGATACTGATGGTGACGGTATTGGCGACGCATGTGAATCTGATGATGATGATGACACAGTACCTGATGAAACTGATAACTGTCCTCTAGTAAACAATCCAGATCAAGCAGATACTGACGGAGATGGTATTGGTGATGCATGTGAGACAATAGATCTCACCGCTACTGCATTAGATCAAACAATAATCAATCTTACTTGGACTGATGCTCCCACTTCAGAGTGTGGTGAATTGACAGGATATGACATTTACAGAATAGGACCAGACGATGAAGACTTTGTTCTCATTGCTTCAGTAAGTGGTGACACCACAGAATATTCCAATACAGATCTTGAAGGAAATACAACCTATACCTACAAAGTAGTGGCAGTCTATAATGGCGAAGAATGTACTCCAGTAGAATCAAACGAGGCATCAGCAACGACAGAACCTTTCATAAACAGAAGTGGTGGACTCTCATTTGATGTTACGTCTCCAACGGTCAATGGAATTGGCTTTTCCACAACACAGGATGGAACTCAAGGATTTGGCGGCAGACTAGCATCATACTCTAATGATATCCCAACCCAGATAATGAATACAGGAGTAGAACAACGGCTCCAAGTTAGTGTATCAGACAACAACGGAATTGGAGCAATCAAGCGAGTAGTGATAAGCATGTACTTTGATTATAATCTAATCCAAAAGAGCGATACGTACTTTATGTATAATGAAGAGACTGGAGAACTGACAGTATCTGATCCATTAGAAATCTTTGGCGATGTCAAGGTACACAGAACATTCACAGAGACAGAGATGATACTTACCTTTGTCTTTACACCACAAAAGCCATTATCAATTACCGATCTTGTAATCAATGCAGAAGATGAGTACAGAAACAACATGAACACTATCGTCTTTGGTGCATTTGAGATTCAAGGTGAACCATTGATATCTGAAGAAGGAACTACGTTAGCAGTAGTGATTCCATATTACAAGAATCCAGACTGGAACCAGTTTGTAATTGATGCGGATGGAAACATGCTAACATATGACTCCTTTGGAAACTTGGACATAATGCCGATGCGAGTAATAGCGCCATCTGTATATGGAGATGAGGTAGGAAAATCAGAGAGACACGATGACGGATTCTATGACAAGGTCTCTGCAGAAAAAGAAAGAATCCAAGAGCTTGTTGACTCGATGAATCCGCACAAGTTGCTCTCTGAACCAGAAAAGACATCTAAGGATGTAAAAATATTCAAGTATCCAAGCAATGTGGGCAAAGCAGACAGAGAGAATCCGAAGTCAATGAATGACCTAAAACAAAAAGAACATTCAAAGGCAATGAAGCTTGTCAAAAGAATTTCATAAGAGATTATTATATCTAAAAAAATATTTTTTGGATTTAATTGAATTTTAATCAGAAAATATTTTCAACAAGAGTTTGAAGTTAAAATAAAATATCATGCGATTTCACAATTCCCGGAAAAACAGTGATTGATATCAACATTTCAATAAAAAAATGTTGAAATCATCACAAGTTCTGTTTTTTGTAGTGACAAGTTTTTTTACTAGTACTATGGAGATTGATTGTGAAAAATATGAAATTGTTTATTTCAACGATTTTTGTGTCGCTTTTATTTAGCTTATTTTTCCCAAATGTGGAAGCTCAAACCGAATCAGCAGCTGATCTAGTCCAACAAGGAAATGACCTCTCAACTCAAGGAAACTATGAAGAGGCAATTGCAAAATATGACAAGGCACTAGAAATTGAACCACAAAATGTAGGTGCCCTAATCAACAAAGCATACGCACTTGCAAGTCTTGGAAGATATGATGAAGAGATATCATACTATGACAAAGTCCTTGCAATCGAACCACAAAACATTGATGCCCTGCTTAGCAAGGGTCTTGCACTAATTGATCTTCAAAAATTTGAAGAGGCAATCTCAAGCTTTGACAAGGTTCTAGAAATTGAACCACAAAACGTTGATGCGCTACTTAACAAGGCATACGCACTTGCCTATCTTGGACTATATGATGAAGAGATATCATACTATGACAAAGTCCTTGCCATTGAACCACAAAACATTGACGTACTATTAAGCAAGGCCTTTGCGTTTTCTAATCTTGGCAAATATGAAGATGCAATCTCAAGCTTTGACAAGGTTCTAGAAATTGAACCACAAAATGTTGATGCACTACTAAACAAGGGATATACACTTGCCAGTCTTGGACGATATGATGAAGAGATATCATACTATGACAAGGTTCTAGTAATTAATCCTCAAAACATTGATGCACTATTAAGTAAAGGCTTTGTACTTTCTAGTCTTGGCAAATATGAAGATGCAATCTCAAGCTATGACAAAGTTCTAGCTATAGATCCGCAAAATCTAGAAGCACAAGATTATAAAAAGACGGCCTTGGATGCACTTGAAAAACAAAAGCCAGTAGATGAACAACCAAAACCAGTTGATGAACAACCAAAACCAGTTGATGAACAACCAAAACCAGTTGATGAACAACCAAAACCAGTTGATGAACAACCAAAGCCAGTAGATCAACCTAGCAACAATGGAGGGGATTGTCTCATTGCTACTGCAACCTATGGTTCTGATATGGCACCACAGGTTCAGGAGTTACGGGAAATCAGAGACAACACATTACTTAAGACAAAATCGGGAACAGCATTTATGGTGGGCTTTAACCAATTTTATTATTCATTCAGTCCTACAGTAGCAGAGTGGGAAAGACAAAACCCAATCTTTAAAGAAGCTGTAAAAATTACCATTACACCGTTAATTTCTACACTTTCTATTCTAAAGTACGTTGATATTGATTCTGATGCAAAAATGCTAGGCTATGGAATA
>Ga0247727_10006922_pt1 | contig 21961 bp, 22 predicted proteins | sample WisWelCaveWW1625_FD_202498 | JGI IMG/M metagenome (GOLD analysis project Ga0247727, IMG submission 202498) | Biofilm microbial communities from Wishing Well Cave, Virginia, United States - WW16-25 | ecosystem: Environmental > Aquatic > Deep subsurface > Groundwater > Cave microbial mat | place...
GCCCGTGGTAGCGGGCGACCCAGAGCTCGTTGCCCTCGGCATCATACTTGATCGTGGCGTAGTCATTGCCTGTGCCGTCGCCGACGCTCGAGCCCGTCACATACACATACCCTTGCGCATCCACCGCCAGAGCACGCGCGAAATCATCTGAGTTCCCCGGCCCGTGGTAGCGGGCGACCCAGAGCTCGTTGCCCTCGGCATCATACTTGATCGTGGCGTAGTCATTGCCTGTGCCGTCGCCGAAGCTCCAGCCCGTCACATAAACATTCCCCTGCGCATCCACCGCCAGAGCAACGGCAGAATCCATCCCGTTCCCCGGCCCGTTGTAGCGGGCGACCCAGGATTCCACTTGGGCGGAAAGAATGGTCAGGTTCGAAACCAACAGCAAAACAGCCAATGCCAGATTCCCCTTCATGGGTCCCCCTGTTCTGCTTCGGCCATGCACGTATATTGTAAGTGATTCTACGGGCACCCGACGGGATTTGTCTTGTTTTAGGCGGCGCGGCTGTCGCGGATGTCATCGAGCCGGCCATCAGTAACCGACGGCGCAGCCGTCCTTGCGGGGGTCGGAGCCGCCGACCAGGGTCCCGTTTTTCCAGTCATCTGGATGGCCTGGTAACCGCCGAAATGCACGGGAGTGGTGATGACCGGATGGCCCATCCGGCCGAGCTCGCGCTGGACGGCGTCGTCGATGCCGGGCTCCACGGCCAGCCCGAAGGCGGGGGAATGCCGGAACCGGGGAGCTTCGCCGGCCTCCTGCACGTTCATGGGCTGCACCAGGGAAGACAAAATGAAAGGCCCGGCCCGCCGGCAATCGGGACGCCACGCCGGAACTGATCGAAATGGAGGAGATGGGTATCCACTTCACTCATGTAGCGCCTGCATCTTGTGGGGCGCGCCATCCAACGCCCGTTTCGGCGGCCCGAGAAAGGCCCGACGCCACTGGGAGTGAACACCGACGACCTCTCGTGGAGGCCATCCACGTTTGCAGCGGGTGTGTTCGTGAAGGATATCGCTAACCAGGGCATGGAAGCGGCTGCCCCAAAACCGGGCGACGGGTGATGCCCGGGTCGTTACACCAGGCAGCGCGGACGCGGTAAACTTGAAGGGTGCCGATCATTTCGGTGTTCTTCGGAATCATCGTTCGGATGTTCTATAGGGAGCACGAGCCAGCTCACTTCCACGCCGAGTACCAGGGACAGGAGGCCAAGTTTGACTTGGACGGAAAGATGATCGTTGGAAACATCCGGTCGAGAACGGCGCGCCGACTCATCCGGCAGTGGGCGGCCCTACATCGGCGGGAGTTGGCGGTCAACTGGAAGAATATGAAGGCGGGCCGTCCCTTGGAGAGGGTCGAGCCCCTCGATTGAGGTGTTGCCATGAGCTTTCTGCCATCCGTGATACGGGCTGAGTACCGCGGTGGTCATCGGATTCACATGACGTTCAACGACAACTCCGAGAAGACGATTGATTTTTGTCAGTGGCTGGAGGGTCCTGTGTTCGAGCCCCTAAAGAACCCGAGCTACTTTCGACGCTTCTTTCTCGACGGCGGCACGGTTGCGTGGCCGAACGGCGCCGACATCGCTCCCGAAACCCTCTACGAGTACCAGTGGTCAGGCGGCCGGCCCAACAAGGCGTTGCACCGGACGCGCCAAAAAGCGGCGCGCCGGTGAACGCCGGGCGTTAGCCAGATCGGCGGCGGCGGGTCGCCGGAGGAGCGTGTTTGGAGCTATAGTCCAAAAATGGAAATCCTGGCTGCTATCGCGGATGAGTTGTCGCAGATGACGATGAGTAGGTTTGTCACCGTCCTCCTGGTGGTTTCGACGGCATGGAGCCGGCACACCGACAAGCCGTCGAGCCCCAAGGCTGTTTGCGGCGACCTGCGCAGTCTGACCAGTTACGCGTTCTCGGTGAGCACTGCAAGTGCGGCTTTCCAAGGGCGGCTGCGCGGCGGTCATCGAGCCGGCGGGAGAGGCGGGCGCGCGGTTCGTCGAGAAACCAGGAATCGCGCTGGGCGGCGAGATCGCCCGGCTCCTGGACAGGGGGTTCCAGAAATTTCTCTCCACCCGGAGCGGCGGCGAGCGACCGGCGCTGCTGCCTTGCGTATTCACACCTTTTTACCGTCCTCACCACACCATTATGCACACAGGTTCGCAGTATGGCGAAGACACGCCGGCTCAGCGCCAACCGGATGCTGGTGGAACTTATCGAAAACGGGATCAGCGCGGAAAAGCGCAAACAGCAAGAATTCTTCGAGCTTGCCGAACGTTTCCGGGGCGCCACCGGCCCGCAAGAAGCAAAGCGCCTCGGCAATCAACTGGGCCGCATGGTCTTCGGCGGCTGATGCTCGCCAGCCGCTCCCAAGCAAGGTCCGCCGCCATGGCGACGAGCCGCCCGCCGGTTCGTACTGCTGGGGTCGAGCGCGCGGCGTCTGAAGACCGCGGGCGCGAACCTGCTCGCTGGACGAGCGGCGCTTCGGACCATGTTTCCGCTGGCGCCGGCGGAGTTAGGCGGGGATTTTGAGCTGGCGCACGCCCTTTCAAAACCGAAGTCGACTTCCTGCTGCGGCGCCGGCGGGAGTATCTCGCGGTGGAGGTCAAAGCGCAGTCGCGGTTCTCGCCCACCCAGCTTTCCGGCCTGCGGGCCATCGCCGATCTGCCCGGTGTCAAGCGGCGCCTGCTGGTCTACTTGGGGGACAGACCTGGCTGGAGGCGCTGGCTCACGACAAGATCTGGCCCTGACGTCGAAAGCTCCGCCGGCGCCGGGTCACTTGTCGCCCATCGCGGCCCTTTGCCAGTTCGAGACCACGGTAAAGGGCGCCTGGGTGGATCCCTGGCTCTCGGCGACCACAAACCGCTGGCCGTCGGCGCTGGGCTGGTAACCGAAAGAGAGCAAGGGGGGATTCCGGGTCTCGAACAGCGGCTCCGGGGCGCCCATCTCGAAAGCTGACTTCGCGGCCGTTTTCACCGCGACCGCCATCAGCCGCCCGCCGGCGTCGAGGTAGAACAACTCCTTGCCGTCCTGCCGCCAGCGAGACGCGTGGCCCCCAGCGGTTGAGACCTTCCACTTCCCTTCCGGCCCCGAACCCCGCGGGAAGCTCTGGACATACACTTCCTGCTGGCCCGACTCATTCGACGTGTAGGCCATCCAGCGGCCGTCCGGGGAGATTTGCCCCATCGTCTCCCCGAACTCGGTCTGCAAGAAGGGAACGGGCTTGCGATCTCCCTGCATCGGCAACACCCACAGGTCGCTCCTCGTCTTGTTATCCCGAACGGTGTAAACGAGGAAGCGCCCGTCGCGGGACCACTCGAGCGGGTCCTTTATCGCGTTCGGACTTCAGCAGCAACTCCTCCTGGCCTGCTCCACTCGCTGATTTCACATACAGATCGTAAGTGCCCCCTCGGTTGGAAGAAAACACGATGCGTGCTCCATCCGGGGACCAGATCGGCCGGTAATTCACCGAGGCGTGAAAGGTGAAGCGCGTTTCGGTGGCCCGCTCGATCTCGTGCAGCCACAGGTCAGACCCTCCACTTGCGGCACGCACCAGGGCGATCCGTTTCCCGTCCGGGGAAAGAGAAAAATCCCCCTGGGCCCGCGAGACCGCGGCGCCGAGCCGTTTCCCGCTGCGGTCGAACCAGGCGAGCTGCCTGCCCTGAGCGCCGCCGGCCAGGTAGACCAGCACGCCGTCGCGGGAAATCGAGAACGACGAATCAGCGCCCGGGCCGCCGGCGCCCACGTGCTCCGCCAGCGGGAAGGGCTCCCCAGTCGCTTGCAGGCTGGAGGGGTCCACGGGCTGGGCCATCAGCGTGGATTCGCGGACAAAGAGCAGGTGGCCATAGCGAGCGCCCGGCGCCGCTGGGGCATAGGCGGCGTCGGTGTCCTCGCCCACCAACTTCCGCTTTTCTCCGGAGTCGAGCGTTGCCAGATGTACGCCCATCTGTCGAGAACCGTGGACCAGATACAGCAAGCGACGGCCATCCGGCAGGAAGACCGGTCGGTGAAGGTGAGCACCGGCTTCGGGCTGCACGGCCGGTGAGGGTACTCCGCCCGCCGCCGCCACCCGGAACAGTCCGTCGCCCTCGCCATCGAAAACGATTACGTTGTCGCGACTCCACGTCCCGGCGCGGCCCGACCGCGCATCACAGAGGCTCTGGGCGGGGCCTCCGCCAACGGCGATCTTCTTCACCTTGTCCGGGGTGAAGAAGCCGATGTAGCGGCTGTCCGGGGACCAGAATGGGTAGCCGGCGTCGTCGGTGCCCGGCAGCGGCTGGAACTCGAGGGCGTCGAGTGGGCGGATCCACAGCCGGCGCTTCCCCTCCACGGCCGCCGCGGCCGCCAGGTAACGCCCGTCCGGAGACACGCTGAAGCTCTGCACGGACGCTTTCTCCGGCGGGTCGAGCGCGTAGCGCAGGACGCGCTCCGCCGCCGGCGGCGCCTCGCGGAAGTGGACCACGGCCAGCCCCAGGGCGGCCAGCACGGCCGCCGCGGCGACAATCCACGGCGCGCGCCGGGGCGTCGCTGCCGGCGGCGGCGCCGGACGCTCGGCCGCCGGGGCCGCGGCGAACCCCGCGTCAATGGCGATGCGGACCTCGCCGATGGCTTGCAGGCGGTTGCGCCGCTCGCGCTCCAGGCACCGGCCCAGCAGCGCGCGCAAACCCGGTGGAGTGTTGGCCGGCAGCGCGCTCCAGTCGGGGTCCCGCATCAGCACCGCCGCCAGGATGTCGGACGCGTTCGCCCCGCCGTACAGCGGCTTGCCCGCCAGCATCTCGAACAGCACCACGCCAAACGACCAGATATCAGCACGACGGTCTACCGGGATGCCGCGGACCTGCTCCGGCGACATGTAGCCCGCCGTCCCCAGGATCACCCCGGCGCGCGTGGGCGCCAGGCTCAGGGTCGGAGACTGGCCGGCCTCGGCCCCGGACCGGTCGTCGTCGAGCGCCTTGGCTAAGCCGAAGTCCAGGACCTTCACGACGCCCTGCGGCGTCACCTTCACGTTGGCCGGCTTCAGATCGCGGTGGACCACGCCCTTTTCGTGAGCCGCTTCCAGCGCTTCGGCGATCTGACGGGCAATCGGCAGCGCCTCCTCCAGCGCCAGCGGACCGGCCGCGATCCGCTGGGCCAGCGTCGGCCCCTCCACCAGTTGCATCACCAGGGCGCGCACGCCGTCCGACTCTTCCACCCCGTACAGCGGAGCGATATTGGGATGATCGAGCGAGGCCAGCACCTGCGCCTCGCGTTCGAAGCGGGCCATGCGCTCGGCGTCGCGCGCGAAGGCCGCCAGAAGCACCTTGAGGGCCACCTCGCGGCCGAGCCGCGGGTCGCGGGCGCGGTAGACTTCCCCCATCCCGCCCGCGCCTAGCAACTCCACGATTTCATACGGCCCCACCCGGGCCCCAGGGGACAAGGCCATGACAACGCCACCTCGGCTGCATTATAACCAGTGGGGGCCGATGCACGCCGATCTTTGTCGTGCCGAGCGCAGCGAGATAGCTGTTAGAGGATGCTCCGCAACCAGGCCGTTATTTTTCCCGGTAGAATTACGTCATGGTTGCAGCGCTTTCACCGTGAAGATCAGGATGTGCTGGGCCGGCAGGAACTCCAGCGCCTGATGGAACTCGAAGCCCAGCGGCTCGATCTCCAACCGCACTTCTTCCGTGCTCATCTTGTGCAGCGGCAGGATGGGAATGGTCGGGTCTTCCTTGCGGTACTCGATCAGGACCAGGCGGCCGTCCGGCTTCAGCGAGCGCCGGATATGGGCCATCATGACTTCGGGTTCCGCAAATTCGTGATACACATCCACTAGCAGCGCCAGATCCACAACCCCCGCCGGAAGCCGGGGATCGCGGGCGCCGCCCAGCACCATCTCGACGTTGGAGATGCCGCGCTTTTCGAGCTCCGCGGCCATCAGGTCGAGCATCTTCTGCTGGATCTCGATGGCGATCACCTTTCCTCGCGGCCCGACCCGTTGGGCCAGCCGCCAGGTGAAGTACCCCACCCCGGCGCCGACGTCGGCCACCGTGGCGCCCTCGGGGATCCTCAGCGCGTCCAGGACCTTTTCCGGCTGTTCGGTGGAGTCCCGGTCCGGCCGGGTCAGCCATCCGGCGTGATCGGCGCTGAAGACCGGCGCGATCTGCCGCTTGCGGGTGACTTTGCCGAGGGCGAGAACCTCTTTGCGACCGTTTTGCGCTTCGGCCGAACCGGCGCCGTGGCAGCCCGGCTGCACCACGACCAGCACGGCTCCCAACGCCAGGCTGACAAAGCTGGCCCCGAGTCGGCCTTTGGTCATTGGCAAACGTCCCTAGTGTGGTGTCCCACCCCTAATTCTTGACAGCAGCTTGTGGGGCGGGCTTCAGCCCGGCGGGGACTTCAGTCCCCGCCGGGGCCGGGCTAAAGCCCGGCCGCGGCCTGAAGGCCGCCCCACAAAGTCATCTTCTCAGAAGCCGGAGCGGGGAGCAATGGTTTTGCAGTTCTACTTGCCAGCCGCTCTTCGATCTGGTATATATTCCTCAGCACGCAAATGGATGGCGGGGCTCGCCGGGCTCGACCCGGGCTGTGGCGTGCCCAAGTTGCTGATTATATTGGCTTTATATCTGGAATGCAGTCCAGTATAAGAGGGTTGTCCATGAAAGCGCGAGGCGCCCGGGCCAAGTCCGGCAAGACGGCTCCAGCATGGAGGCAAGCAAAGAGCCCGGTCTCCAAGGGACGCGCTGGAGCCAAGCCGCGTGCAGCCTCCAAGCCCGCTACGCCGAAGCGGGCCCAGAAAGCCGCCCGCGGCCCGAAGGTTTTACCGGTCCGGCCGTCTCCCCCGCCAGCGCCGGTTCGCCTCAGCCAACCGACGGAGGGCGCCTCCGCGGAAGCCAAATTGCAGCAGCGCCAATATGAAGGGGCTGTGCGGCTGTTTCAGGACCACAAGTTCCGGCGGGCGGATGTTCTGTTCCAGAACGCGATCCAAGGGCCCAACCGAACCCTGGCCCACCACGCCCAGATTCATTCCCAAATCTGCCGCAAACGAATCAACCCCCCCGAGCTGAGTTTCAAGACGGCCGACGACCACTATTACTACGCAGTGACTCTGATCAACACCCGGCGCCTGAGGGAAGCCGCCGAGCATCTGGACAAGGCGCTGCGGCTGGCGCCTCACCTCGACTACGTGCACTACGCCCTGGCGGCCGCGCAGGCGCTGCAGGGCAATCCGCACGCCGCCTATGAGCGCTTAAAGGTCGCCATCGATCTGCAACCGCGCAACCGGTTTCTGGCCCGGGGGGACGCCGACTTTGCCGGGATCCGGTCTTATCCGCCGGTGGCCTCCCTCTTGCAGCTTGGCCCGGCCAGGACGGACCCGCCCGCAGGCCCGGTGTAAACTGGAAGGCGGGTGGTTTGGGATGGAGAAAGACTTTGCCATAGCGATCCTGGCCGCGGGGATGGGGATCCGCATGAAGTCCCGCCGGGCCAAGGTTCTACACCAGGCAGGGGGCAGGACCCTGATCGAATCGGTCGCCGCCACGGCGGCCGAACTGGCGCCGGCTAAGCAGATCCATGTGGTGGTTGGACACCAGGCCGACGAGGTTCGCCAGGCCTTGTCCGGCTTCGGAGTGGGCTTCATCACCCAGCGGGAGCAGCGCGGCACCGGCCACGCGGTCTTGGTGGGGCGGGAGGTGCTGGAAAAAGGCGCCCGGCGCCTGCTGATCCTCTACGGCGACACGCCCTTGGTCGAGGCGGAATCCCTGGCGGCGCTGGTGGCACAGCAAGTCCGCTCGGGGGCCGCGGCCACGGTCCTGACCACCAGAATCGATAACCCCGACGGGTACGGACGCATCGTCCGCGACGGGGCCGGCGAGCTGCGAGCTATCGTCGAGCACAAGGACGCGACTCCGGAGCAACTGGCGATTACGGAAATCAATTCCGGGATCTATTGCTTTCAGACTGCGCCGCTGTTCGAGGCCCTGGCCGGCCTGCGCCCGGAGAACCGGGCTGGCGAATACTACCTGACCGATGTGATCGCCGGACTGGCCGCCCGCGGTCTGCCGGTGGACACCTTCCTGATCCAGGACGCCTCGCAAGTGCTGGGCATCAACACGCGGGTGGAGCTGGCTCAGGTGGATGCCCTGCTCCGCGCCCGCAAGGCCCGCGACCTGATGCTGAGCGGAGTCACCATCGAGCGGCCGGAAACGGTAACCGTGGACGCCGGCGTCGAGGTGGGGACCGACACGGTGCTGGAAGCGTTCGTCCAGCTCCGCGGCCGCACCAGAATCGGGTCCGGCTGCCGAATCCGCTCGCACTCGATCGTCAGCGATTCCACGCTGGATGAGGAAGTGACCGTCGAGCCGTTCTCCTGGATCAACGAATCGGTGGTAGAGCGGGGCGCGCGCATCGGCCCTTACGCCCGCCTGCGAACCGCCAATCACATCGAGGCGGGCGCGCAGATCGGCAATTTCGTCGAGCTGAAGAAGACGCGCCTGGGGGCGCGATCCAAGGCCATGCACCTGGCCTACCTGGGCGACGCGACCATCGGATCCCAGGTCAACATCGGCGCCGGCACGATCACCTGCAACTACGACGGCGCAGGCAAACATCCCACGCGGATTGAGGACGGGGCGTTTGTGGGCAGCAACTCGACTCTGGTGGCCCCACTACGGATCGGCGAGGGCGCCTACTTGGCCGCCGGGAGCGTTCTGACCGAGGACGTGCCCCCCGGATCGCTCGGGATCGCCCGCGGCCGGCAATCGAACAAGCCGGGCTGGGCAGCGCGCCGGAACAAGCGCGCGGCCGAGGAGAAGACCAAAGAGCCCGTGGCTCGGTAGAGGCTTCAGAAGCTGGCGCGTTCTTCCTGGCTGACCGGTTCCAGCAAGTGCTTGGGCCGCCACTTGGCGCGGTCCCAGGAGCAGTCGTTGGTGAACTCGACTCCCACCTGGTATCCGTAGTCTCCCCGCTGGCAGTAGCGCACCTCGGCCTCTCCATCGAATCCCCGGGTGTGCAAGTGGACGGTGTGACCCACCGGCGCCGGCACATCCAGATTCAGGCACAGACCTTCCGGAGTCACATCCTCGAGCAGCCCCAGGTAGGAAAAGCGGTTGTTGTGCTGGTCCATCCAGGCGATGTGCACGAAGTCGGAGCACATCTCGCGCTGGTTCTGGCGACGATCTTTGTGAGGTTTCAAGCGCCTCCTTCGGGTTTCTTATCGGCCAAAATCACGTCGGGATGACGGGCACATCGTTTCCTCCTTGTATCGGAACATGGATGACGGTGGGACAGCCGGCGCCGAGCCCGTCGCGGATCGCGGCGGCGATCTGGTCCGCTTGCTGAACACGCCCGCCGCGCGCTCCCAGCGATTCGGCCAATCCGGCGAAGTCGATGGGGCCCAGATCGCTGGCCATCGGCTGGCCGAACTGCCGCTGGTGGCCCGCCCGGGTGATGCCCCAGGCCTGGTCGTCGGCGACCACGACCACGAAGGGCAGACGCTGGCGAGCGGCGCTCTCCAGCTCGGCGATGGTAAACGTCAGGGCGCCGTCGCCGGAAACCAGAATCACCGGCCGGTCCGGATACCGCAGTCGCGCAGCCATGGCGCCAGGCAGGCCCCAGCCGACCACGCCGCTGGCGCCGCAGGTCAGCCAGTGTCCCGGATAGCGGTCGCAGAGCAATTGATGGATCCATTGGCCGATGCTGCCGCCGTCGATGAGCAGCGCCAAGTCGTCGGTCAGGACTTCCCGCAGCGCGGCGACGATGTCGAGGGCATGAAGCCCGGCTCGGCGACTGGCCTGGGCGGCGCTCAGAAAGTCGCGCTGGAACTGGTCGCGACGCCGGCGCGCCTCAGCCAGCCACTCCGGCCGCGGGCGCAGCCGCGCGCTGTCGAGCTGCTCCGGCGCCAAGCTCCGGAAGCGCGGGTCGCCGTAGCCGACCCGGTAGTCGGGCTGGGCGCCACACAGCAGCACCAGGTCGGCGTCGGCGAGCAGGCGCGGGCCGCCGCTGGCGGCGCCGATTACCCCGAGAAATTCCGGAATGGGCCGGTCGATCGGGCCGCGGTCCCAGATGGGGACCACGACTGGCACGGCGCATTGCCGGCAAAACCGCGCCAGAGCCTCCTGCCGGCCGGCGTGGAAGACCCCGCTGCCGGCGATCAGCAGGGGGCGCTCGGCGTCGGGCAGCTTCGGCGCCGGGGCCGCGGACGGCTGGGGAGCGGGACGCGGGGGCGGGGGATCGATGGTGACCGCGCCGCGTTGCGCGTCCATGGGGAAGGTGAGATGCACGGGGCCCGGCCGCGGGGCGATGGCGGCGGCGAACGCTTCGTCCACCGCCTCGGCGACGCTGTCGGGGCCGCCGATCAGCCGCGCCAGCTTCGAAACCGGCGCGGCCAGGGCGACTTGGTCGAGGTCCTGAAAATGGCCGCGGCCCATGGTCGCCAGCTCGGCGCTGCCGGTGACCAGAAGCATCGGCGTGCCGTCGAAGAAAGCGTTGACCAGGCCGGCCAGGGCGTTGACGTGGGCCACGCCGCTCGAGCTGGCCGCCACTCCGGGACGACGCGTCAGCTTGCCCCAGGCGTCGGCCATGTACGAGGCGGCCTGCTCGTTGCGCGTATCGACCAGCCGAAGGCCGGCGCGGCGGCAGGCGTCGAACAGCGGGTCCAGGCCATGCCCGCACAGCGTGGCGATCCACTCCACTCCGAGAGCCTGCAACCGCTCGACGAACAGCTCGGCGCCAGTCACGGTTGAGGCGCTTCCTTCACCACCGTGATCGCGCCGCGCGCCGGACGCCACTCCTCGCCTGTGCGGCGGATCTGGGTGATGCGAACCGTGCCGGGGGGATGTTCGGCGGGGACGGTGAGGCGCCCCCGCCCCTCCGAGTCCAGCCGGCAGAAACGAGTGGCCGAGCCGCTCGAACGGTCCAACTGATAGACCACGTCGATAGAAGAGTTGGGGAATTCCCGCACCTGAATCGTGTAGTCCTGCCGCGGGGCCACCTGGCCCGGGGAGAACTCGATGGCCACCTCCGGCGGCGCCCCGGCGCGCGGCGAGGCCCCGCCAACATATACCTGATAGACGATCTCCCCGGAGCGCTCCTGGAAGAACGCCACTTGACGCACCGGGATACCACCCTCGGCGAGCGAGAAGAACACCTCGGCGGCCGCGGGGTACAGGGTCCGTTGAGGACTGTGCAGCAGAAATACATTATGGGGATCGCGCATCAGTTTGGCCAGCCGCGCCAGGGCCTCGCGATGGCCTGGGGCGCCGGGAGCGTTCAGGGTGAAGAAGAAGAAGAAGTCGTCCACGTACAGGTTCCAGCGCGCGCCCAGAAACATGACCGGGTTGGAGAACCCCCAGTCCAAGGCGTAGAGCGCGCGGCGAGGGTGATCCTGGGCCAGATAGGGGACCAGGCGATAGGCGGCGTCGGTGAATCTGCCGGTTCCGCCGGTGCGCGTGTAGATGGCCAAATGCCGGGCGTTGATGGAGAGGTTGACCGCCAGCGCCGCTGCTGCCGCGACCCCGGCAACCGGCGCCAGAAGCCGCCACCGCGAACTCGGCATCCACAGCGACGCCGCCAGGAACAGCAGCGGGAAAGGCTGGAGCATGACCACGTGGTGCGCGCTGGCGCCGCCGTCAAAGGTCAGGAACATGGAGGCATAGATCAGCAGCGAGGCGAGCAGGGGGAATAGCAGCCGCCGCCGGCCCCCGGGACCGGCGATCCACAGATTGAGCGGCAAAAGGAGCAGCGCCGCCGCCAGCAGCGGCAGGATGATGGTGCGGCTGAATCGTCCCAGCCGGTGCATCCAGCCGGCCAGCCCGGGGAAAGACACGGCGGCGGGCGGGGAAGAATCGAGCTGATCCTCGCTGGTGAAGGCCTGCATGAATTGGCCGTCAAACGTGCTCCTGGCTTGCACGAGCTTGAACCAGCGGATCTCGAATTGCGCGTTCTCGCGCCAGGTTGGGCCGGAGTGCTTCAGGTTGTAGGCCAGAAACGGCGCCGCGCCCGCCAGCAAAGCCGCGACGGCCAGCGCAGCGGCGCGAGGATCGGCCAAGGCGCGCCGGGCCGCTTCGCGGGGAAAAAGCAGCAGGACAGCGGCGCCTGCTCCAGCCAGGAACCAGGCGAAAGTCGCCTTGTCCCACAAACCCAGGCCGAAGAGGAACATCGCGCCGGCCAGGGCGCTCCGAGACCTGGTGTCGAGCCACCGGGAGACCAGGCACAATCCGCCGATCCGGCACAGATGAGCGACGGCCACCGGCCCGTAGTCGAGCCGAATCGTGTGGACGAAACTGGGATCGGTCGCCACCAAGGCAGTGGTCAGCGAGGCGATCCCGCGTCCCCAGTGGCGGCGAATGAACACGAAGATCAGAGCCACCGTGAGGAGGCCCAGGACCACTCCCCAGGCGCGATAGCCGGCCACCCCGCGCGGTACGATCAGAAACCACAACCACAGCAGCCAGCCTTTCAGCGCCCCCACGTACGACATGATCATCAGCGGGTATTGGCGGCCCTCGACCTCCAGCGAATGCAGCGCATCCTTGCGCAACTCGGGCAACACCACCACTACGTGAAGCAGCTCGTCCTGCTGCGGCCCGGGCAGCAGGATCCAGGCTGTGGTGAAGAACAGAAACGCGAGCAGGCAAGCGGCCAGAACCAGAGTTTCGGCGCGGGACCAGCCGGACATGTATCAACGATTATAGTAGGATAAGCGTTCTTGCTCCCCCGCCACAAACAGCTCATCGCCCTGGCGGTTTTCTTTGGCGGCCTCGTGCTGGCCAGCCGTCTGCCGCTGGCGCCGGGCCAGCTCTTCTCGTTTGACGACATCAATTTCGCTTACGCCATCGGGGATTTCGATCCACGAGTCAGCCAGCCGCATCCGCCGGGGTATCCGCTGTTTGTGGTCCAGACGCGGCTGCTTTCCTGGATGCGGTTCAAGCGGGCGGAGAGCAACCTGTTGGCGCTGGCCCTGTTGGGGAGCGCGGCCGCGCTAGTGGCGCTGGCGCTGTTCGGCGACCGGCTACTGGGAGCCGATGCGGGACTCTGCGGGGCGTGGCTGCTGGTGTTTCATCCGTCGTTCTGGTACGCGGGTTTAACTTCGGCGATCCGTCCGCAACTGGCGCTCGTGTCGGTGGGGGTGGCCTGGACCTGTTATCGGGCCTGGCGCGGGGAGGCGGCCTGGATCTATGGGGGCGCGGTGGCGCTGGGGGTAGGAGCGGGGATCCGGCCGGAGATGGGCCTGCTGCTGTTTCCGCTGTGGGCGGCCAGCGTGGCGCGGTCCGGCGCGGCCTGGCGTGACCGGCTGCGGGCCTTCGGCGTGCTGGTGGTGGTGGTGCTGGCCTGGCTGGTCCCGACTGTCCTGCAGTCGGGCGGCCCCCGCTCGTACCTCCTTTATTGCTGGCGGTATCTGGTGGAGCAGGCCTCACTGACCTCGGGCTTGTTCGGCGCGGAGCCACAGAAGTGGCACGCCAGCATCGTGTGGCTGCTGGTCTGGACGTTAGGGGGTGCGCTGGCTTGGCCCCTGGCCACCGCCCTGGCCCGGCGTCGCGGCGAGGGCTGGGGATGGAAGCGGGGTCAGCTCGGATTCCTGGCCCTGTGGTTTTGCCCTTCGTTTCTATTCGCTTTGCTGGTCCACATCGCCGACGCCGGGCAGGCTCTGGCGATGCTTCCCGTGGCTTGCCTTGTCGGCGGCCACATGGTTAGCCGGGCGGCGAGCCGGCTGGAGGCCTGGCTGCCCCGCCCCCACGCCCTGGTCTTCTTATTGATACCCAGCTTCTTCCTCGACGCGCTGATCTTTTTCAGGCCGGTGTGGTACTACAAGGGAAACTCCACCAGCGGGTGGCGCGTGACGGCGGAGCGGATCTGGGCCGACGTTTACAGCGGGTTGCACCTCTCCTCGTTAGGTCAGATCCGCGGCGTGGCTCGGCTGGATGACGTCGCGCTGCAGGAGTTGCGCCGGCTGGAGGCCGAGCGGCCTGGCCGGACGGTGGTGCTGTGGGAGCGGGGCGCGACTTCCTGGCGCAAGACGGCGTACTATTTTCCGCAAGTGCCGGTGGTGGTGTTGAACGATCGGATCCGGCGTGCCGGCTCGATCCACTGGGTCACGGTGATGCAAGGGCCGCGGATCCAAGGGCGCCGCGTCGACCTGGCGCCCCTGACCATTCGCTTGCCCGCGGGAGCGCGCCTGGTCTGGATGGTCAATCCCAAGACAGATTTCTTGGAGCGCTTGAAACAGGGGTTGCCCTTGCGCAATTCCGATCCGCTCTACTTTTGTGACCTGCCCGAGCAGGACGGGGAGGCTCGTGTCGGCAGCTACCTGCTGAGCTGGGCGGCCACCCGTGCTAGTCTGGAATTATGACAAGAAGACTCCTGGCAACTGGTCTGACCGTGGGCGCGATTGTGCTCGCCCAGAAAAAGCACGAGGGCGACTACGCGAAGCACCATACGCCCCACTCGGCCGAGGATTACCTCCGCCACTTGGAAGACCCGGCGCGGGACGAGTGGCAGAAGCCGGGGCAGGTCGTGGAGGCGCTCGGACTCCAGCCGGGATGGACGGTGGCTGACATTGGCGCCGGCTCCGGCTACTTCGCTCTGCGCTTCGCCCCCGTAGTGGGCGCGGAGGGCGAGGTCCTGGCGGTCGATATTGATCCGAAGCTGCTGGAACACGTCTCCAAGCGCGCCGGCGAGCAAGGATTCTTCAACGTCCACCCCATCCAGGGGGCTCCCGATAATCCCCGCCTGGCTCCCCAATCGGTGAACGTCTTCTTCCTTTGCGACGTGATCCACCACATCGAGAAGCGCCAGGATTACTACAAGCACATGGCGCGGGCGCTGCGGCCCGGCGGCCGCGTGGCGGTGGTGGATTTCCACAAGCGCCCGCTCCCGGTTGGGCCCAAGCCGGAGATGAAGATCGACCGCGAGGAGATGATCCGCGAGTTCGAGTCGGCGGGGTTCCGCCTGGCGGGCGAGCACGCCTTCCTACCCCATCAGTACTTCCTGGTGTTCGAGCCTCGGCGATGATTCAATCCGGACACCATGAGCGTCCAGTCTCTGAAGCCCACCGTTAGCAAACTTTACGACCAGGACTTTGTGGCCTGGGCCTTCCAGACTGCGCGTCTGCTCCGCGCAGGGCGCTTGGAGGAGATCGACGCCGAGAGCCTGGCCGAAGAGGTGGAAGCCATGGCCGGACGGGACCAGCGGGAAGTGGTCAGCCGGTTGAAAACGCTCCTTCTGCACTTGTTGAAGTGGCGGTATCAGGCAGGCAAGAGATCCAGGAGCTGGCAGAAGACGATTGACGCGCAGCGCGTCGAGCTGGAAGACGTCTTCGAGCAGTCGCCGAGTCTGCGGGCAACCCTTCCGGAAGCGCTTGCCAAAGCCTACCCCCGCGCTGTCCGCACCGCCGGCATTGAGACCGGCCTGCCAGCCGGGATCTTCCCCGCAAAGTGCCCGTTTTCAAGGGAGCAAATCCTGAGCTCCGAGTTCCTGCCCGAGCCTCGGCGGTGATCTGAACAGCGCCAGGCCTTCAGATCCAGGCGTTTCACATGAACCAGCCTGTGCCTGACCATATCCACGGCGGCTTGTGACTGTTGCAAGACCAGATAACCGATCAGCGGCTCGAAGAGGCCATCGGCCGGCTGCACGGGCACGAACAACACTTCGGTGAATATGGGTCGAAACCCCTCGATCTGAATCTTCACCGGCCCGCAGATCTCTCCCCTGGTGACTTCCTGGTTGGCAAGTTCCAGCTCGACCGTATCAACAGTGGCGAGCGTCTCCAGCCGCTCCCGCCAAGCTTCCGGGAGGGTCATGTGGGAGGCGCCGGTATCCACCAGGGCGTCACAGCGAAATCGCGAGGCTGGCTCACCGGCGTTTTGAATCGTGACCGAGGCAACGATTCGGCCCACGCTCCTATGGTACCTTGGTTCTGTCCCGGAGGAACACGATGTTCACCCCCGAGCAGGCTCGCGGGCTGGCGGCCTTCCTCATTCGCTGCCTGGAAGAGGAGGCGCCCATCACCCGAAAGGTGCTGGCCGCGGTCCCCGACGCCTGCCTGGACTTCAAGCTGGGCGAAAAAGGACGCACGGCGCGTGAGCTGATGTGGCACATCATCCTGAGCGAAGGCTGGTTCGCCGAAGGCATCGCGGCGCAACGTTTCGGCGAGGAGCCCAAAGCGCCGGCCCCGGCGGCAGTCCGGGAGATGGCGGCCCGCTACGACCGGGATTTCGCCGCAGCCATCGCCAAGATGAAGGCCGTTCCGGCGGAGCGATTGGCCCGGCCGATCGATTTCTTCGGCATGTTCAACCTGCCCGCGGTCGCCTACCTGCAATTCTGGCTGACCCACAGCATCCATCATCGGGGTCAACTGAGCAGCTACCTGCGCGCGATGAACGCCCGCGTGCCCGCCATGTACGGGTCGAGCGCCGACGAGGAGTGTGCGGCGCCGGCCAGCATGGCCTCGACCTGATATGAAACCCCCGGCGGCGATTCTGCTGGCAGCCGCGGCTCTCGCGATCGGATCGGCCTGGGGCCAGCCCGCCGAACTGGTTCTCTACAACGGCATCATCCACACCGTCAACGACCGCCAGCCACGCGCCGAGGCGGTGGCCGCTCGCGGCGGCCGGATTGTCTTCGCCGGTTCGACCGCCGAGGCCAAGAAGCTGATCGGGTCGGGAACCAACGCCATCGATCTGCGCGGGATGACCGTGGTTCCCGGCTTGACCGACGCGCATTACCACCTCAGCGGCGTCGGGGCCCGCGAGCTCGAGCTGAACCTGGAGGGAATCACCAGCCTGGCCGGTTTCCTGGCCGCGGTCAAGGCCCAGGTCGACCAAGCGAAGCCCGCCGAATGGGTCATTGGCCGCGGCTGGAACGAAGGCGCCTGGAAGCCGCAGGTTTTTCCCACCCGCTCCGATTTGGACAAGATCGCCCCGCACAATCCGGTCTGGCTGACCCGCACTGACGGCCACGGCTCGGTGGCCAACTCCGCCGCCATCAAGATCGCCGGCGTCACGCGCGAAACCAAGGACCCCTTCGGCGGCGAGATCATGCGCGACCCCAAGACCGGCGAACTGACCGGAATGTTCCTGGATAACGCCCAGGGCCTCGTCGGCCGCCACGTCCCGCCGGAGCCGCCCGGCCGGCGGCGGCAGGAGCTTATCCTGGGCGTCGAGCGCAGCCTGCGGCTGGGCTGGACCCAAGTCGGGATTCCCGGCAATTCCTACCGCGAGGTGGACGAGATTCGCGAGCTCTACCAGGAGAAGCGGATCAAGCTGCGCATCTATGACGCCGTCCGCGGGCCGAGCGACGATTCCCGCCGCCTCCTCAAAGAGGGGCCGACGATCGGCGCCTACGACGGCCGGTTCACCCTGCGCGGAATCAAGGTCAGCTTCGACGGCGCCATCGGCTCCAAGGGAGCGGCGCTGCTGGCGCCTTATGCCGACCATCACACCAGCGGCTTCCTGAAATGGAAGGAGGCGGACCTGCTGCCCATGTTCGAGGAAGCGCTGCGAACCGGCATCCAGCTTCAGGTACACGCCATCGGGGACCGCGCCAACCGCGAGATCCTGAACTTGTACGAGAAGGCCTTCCGCAACCTGCCGCCGGAAAAACGCAAGATCGCCGAGCCGCGCTGGCGAGTCGAGCACGCTCAGCACGTCACCGCCCAGGACATCCCCCGCTTCGCTCAGCTCAAGGTCATTCCCTCGATGCAGCCTTCCCACGCCATCAGCGATCTGTTGTTCCTGAAGAGCAGGCTGGGGCTGGAACGCATGGGCGACGCTTACGCCTGGCAGAGCTTCCTGAAAACCGGATCGCGAATCGCCGGCGGCAGCGACGCCCCGGTCGAGCGCGGCGAGCCGATGATCGAGTTCTACGCCGCCGTGGCCCGCAGGTCGCTGGAAGGAAGGTCCGGCGAAGGCTGGCGCCCCGAGCAGGCCGTCACCCGCGACCAAGCCCTCAAGATGCTGACACTCTGGCCGGCCTACGCCACATTCGAGGAAAACCTGCGGGGCTCGATCGAGGTGGGCAAGTGGGCGGATTTCACCGTGCTCTCCCAGGACATCCTGACAGTGCCGGAGCCCGAGATCCTCAAAACCACCTGCCGGATGACGATTATTGGCGGCGAAGTGGTCTACCGGGCAAACTGAGCGCCTGCCGCAAGGCGGAGAAGCAGGCGAACGTGTCGCCGTCCGCCGGCGCCGGCCCGGCTGCAAGCTACTTCGCGGCAGGCGCCGGCACAGGCAGATCCGAGTTGAACATGTCGGCGACGGATTTCCACTTCCCGTCCGCCTGCTTCTTGAACACCGTGACGTACTTGCCGCGGTCGTTCACCGGATTGCCCTTGGCATCGCTCAGGGTCATCGTGTAGGTCCCGTGCGTATAGGCCAGATCGCCGCTGCGGGCGACTTCCACTTTCGCCGTCTGGAAACTCAATGAGAAGCCAGGGCTGCCGAACAACGGTTTTAACGTCGCGCGGATCGCCTCCTTGCCGCTGGCGATGGGGCTGTTCGGGGCCAACACCGAGGCATCCTCGGTGTAATACGTGAGGAAGCGCTCCACGTCCTTGCTCGTCGCGGCGTCTCGGGACCACTGGGCTTCCGTATCGCGGATAGCCTGCTCGTCGGCCGCCCGCGTATCGGGAGCCGGCTGCGGTCCGCACGCAATCAGAACTGCGAGCATGACGGCGCTACACACCTGAAAACAGATTCGCGTCATCGGTTTCTCCTCGCTCAGATCGGTCCAATCCAGGATTTCCATTCAACTCTATCCTTCCGACTTCCCAACCAAGGTGATACCCAGCTCCACCGCCCCAATCTTGACCTGAAGGATATCGTGGTTCTCGCTGTTCCGCCGAACCGCGGGGAACTTGGCGCCGGACTCCGGAGCGGACAGGAACAGAACGGCCGGGTGCGCCGTCCCGCTGGCCTTGCGGCTCAATTCCACCGCCTCGTCGAAGCTCAGCTTGGCCGCGGCGTCCTTATCCACGGCCACTGGCATCAATAATATGAAGTCACGGCCGGGCGCAACACCCTGGTGGTTGCCGTCCTCGGGATGCACGTTGTACCGCATGGTGTAGACGCCCGCTGGGATCGGCTGGCCACGAAAGTCGCCCCCCGGCTTGGCGTAGCGGATGACTCCCAGCAGGGCGTTGGCCGGGATGCTCGCAAAGTCGGCCCCGCGGGGCAGATCGGCGCTCTTTTCGGTGGGAACCGCCTTGGCCAGCCACACTTCAACGAAAGCCGCCCCCGAGGAGTCTTTGACCCGGTAGCCGGGGTTGGCCAGGACGGCTTTGACGCCGTCGGAAACCCCGTCGGCCGCGCAGGGTCCCGCCGGCTCGACCGTGAGTTGGGCCAGGGCCGGAAACGCCAACAGGGCCAGCAACAGCCAGCGCTTCATGATGGTTCGATTATAACGCGGGAAGGCGCAGGGCAGGCAGCCGCGGGTGCACGACATGAAAGTGGAGGCTGGAGCTGAGCCCGAGGAAATCGAAGACCTCTGAGCATACTGAGTACTGCCAGACAGACGTGGCGCAGTCTTCAGGCAGCCTTCAGGCTGCCGTGTCGAGACTGACTAGACTCGTCTCGACACCCGCGCCGAGACGAGTCTCGGCGCTGCACGCAAGAGTGCGTGCGCCACGACGGGCCACTCCGCTTGACCCTAGCCGCGCCACTTTCAAGTCGCGCACCCGGCAGCCACCCGCCCTGCACCGTCGAACTCGTGGCGGGACGCGTTATTCCGACGGGACCGCGAAGATCCCCAGAAACGAGCTGTTCTTGCTCGGGCTGGACCATTCCGCGTCCAGGCCCCGGCCGGAGAACCGGTTGTCCACGGTGTGGGCCGGCATGGAGTGCGAAAGACGGGTCAGCGGCGGATAGTACACGTATGCGTTGTGGCACACCGCGTCGCCGTCCCGCAGCGGACGCGTCTCGATGCGCGCCAGGCTTCCGGCGGTCATTCGCGCCGTGGCGGCGTGAATGCTGCTGCCGAAGTCGAACGCGATCGGGGCCGTCTCCACGCGCGTCACCGTCTGGACCAGATCCCCCGCCATCTTCTTAGCGAAGCCCTGCAGGGCGGCTCTCTGCTCCGCATTGGCGCGCTCGTCGAGGATCAGGACCGACTTGGCCGGATAGGCGCTGCGGAACGGGTCGCCCAGCGTGCCGCTGGCGCGGACCACGGCGACCACGCCCAGCCCGTCCAAGGTCACGTTGTTCCACGAGCCCTGCTCGACTCTCCAGGCCATCACCGCCAGGTCGCCGGCTAGGTTCAACTCGGCGTTGGCGAAGCAATGCGCGACGTACACGTCGGCGTTGCGTGCCTCCAGGTAGCTGCCGCGGATGTCGGCCCCCATCGCCGCCACCGACGCAACCGCCAGCAATAACAGGACCTTTTTCATTTCTGGACCTCCCATACCGATTCTATCACAATGCGGGCCCCCGGCCCGAGCGACCCTAACATTCCACAAAGCAACCCCGCGAGAAGTTGCAAATGTCCTCGCCCACCACCTGCCCGTCCGGGCCCATGCAGTTCTGCGTGAGGACGCACCAGCAAATGTGCGACTCCGAAAAGCCGCCCGCCGCTGCCGGATCCGGCTCTCCGTCGATCAGCATCCCCTTCCACCGGATGTGGAAACAGCGCTCGGGGACTACCCTGGCCGTCGCGCTCTCCAAGGTCATGCCTTCATAGCCGCCAGCAGAGCCCGCTTGACGGCCACGCGGGCCAGTTGCACCTTGTATTTGTTCTGGCTCAGGGGAGTAGCACGGGACAGGGCCGCCTCGGCCGCTGCCTGCGCGGTCGATTCGCTGATGGACTTGCCGGCCAGCGCCTGAGCCGCCTCTGCCGAGTTCCACGGCGTTGGCGCCACATGACCAATAACCACCCGGGCGCTCTGGACGTTCGAGCCGCTCATCTTGAGCGCCACCGAGGCCGTGGCCAGCGGCCAATCGAGCGCCAGCTTCTGCCGAACCTCGTAGGTTGCATTGCGCGTCCCGGCTGCCGGCGGCAAGACAACCCCGGTCAAGATCTCGTTCGGCTTCAGGTCGACCTCGCGCCCACCCGGATCGCTCGGCGTGACGAAGAACTTCTCGACCTCGACCGCTCGATTCCCCGCGGCCGAGGCAATCTCGACTTTGGCCCCCAGGGCGATCAGGGCCGGTCCGAGGCTCGAAGCGCTGACGAACTTGGCAGCGCCGCTGTTGCCCAGGATGGCGTGGTACCGGTTCTCGCCGTTGGGGACCAGGTCACGCCCGCGGCTGTCCCGGCCGAACAGGCCGAAACCTCGGCGGAAGTACCAGCAACGGGGCCGTTGGCACAGGTCGCCTCCCACGGTCCCCATGGCCCGGATCTGCGGGCTGGTGACGCCGCGCGCCGCCTGGATCAGCGAAGGATACTCCTTGCGGATCTGGGCGCTCTCCAGCAGATCCTCCAGCGTGGTCAGGGCGCCGATGTGAAGTCCCCCCGCCGTCGAGCGGATCCCCTTGAGCTCCTTGATGCCGCTCAGGCTCACCACCCGCTTCGGGGTATGGACGTAATCCTTCATCAGGCTGAGAAGGTCGGTCCCGCCGGCCAGCAGGTCGGCTTCTCCCCACTGCGTTGCGAGCAGACCGAGAGCTTCCTTGACCGTGTTGGGCTTTGCGTACTCGAAGCCTTGCATTATGCCCTCCCCCCCTTCTCCAAAGCCGCCAGGACTTTGTCGGGCGTCAGCGGAATGGTTGGCACCCGGACGCCGATGGCGTTGGCGACCGCGTTGGCGATCGCCGCGGGCGGCGAAATGGCCGGCGGCTCGCCCAGCCCGATCACGCCCCGCTGATCGTAAACGCCGGTCATCATGTGGACCACGATTTCGCCGACATCGCCGATGCCGCTCAGCTTGTAAAACTCCATGTCGGCGTTCAGCATGGTGCCCGTCTGCGCATCGAAGATGCGTTCCTCGTAAAGGGCGGAGCAGACGCCCATGATCACCGCCCCGTAGACCTGGCTCTCGGCCGTTTTCAGGTCGATGACCAGACCG
>Ga0247727_10006923_pt1 | contig 21959 bp, 20 predicted proteins | sample WisWelCaveWW1625_FD_202498 | JGI IMG/M metagenome (GOLD analysis project Ga0247727, IMG submission 202498) | Biofilm microbial communities from Wishing Well Cave, Virginia, United States - WW16-25 | ecosystem: Environmental > Aquatic > Deep subsurface > Groundwater > Cave microbial mat | place...
GACGTAGACGAGTCCATCACGGTGTCAGACGAGCTTCGCGATCTGCCCCGCTTTGACCAGACATCCGACTTCCACTGCGTCACGACGTGGACCCGGCGCTCGCTCCGATGGAGCGGCTTTCGGTTCTCAGACTTCTATGAACAAATCGTCATTCCCCGAGCCCGTCCTCAGCGGAATACTCCGTTCGTTATTTTTCGAGGTCAAGACGGCTACGCCACGAGCCTGCCGCTTGCGGACCTCCTGGCCGACACCGTGCTTTTGGCCGATCGCTTGAACGGTGAGCCGCTGTCGATCGAGCACGGGGCCCCGCTCCGCCTGGTGGCGCCGGCTCACTACGGGTACAAGAACCCCAAGCATGTATGCGCCGTCGAGTTCCGGAATGATGATCGACAATATCGATCACCGACGCCCTTTCGATTCATGAACCATCCGAGGGCTCGGGTCGCCTTGGAAGAGCGTGGCAGAGGCGTTCCTGGTTGGCTCCTTCGTTATCTGTATCGCCCGATGGTTCGCCCGGGAATCTGGCTGTTCCGACGCGCGCTCGACCAACACTTGAGGTAATGCCTCAGTCTTCGGTGGAAAACGTAGCGCAGTCATCCTGACTGCAGGCAAGCTGCCTGCGCTACCCACCCGTAAGTGAGGCATTACCACTTGAGTGCCAAGTCTCAAATCGATGGATGAGTATGTTCGGGAAAGCACGCCGCCCAACAAGCATTGCAGCCGGCCGCGAATAGCGCGGCTTTCATTCGTCAGTTTGGAGGCTTGTTTCATTGTGTGCGCGGCGGCTCAATTCCGGCGTTATGCATGCTGTACAAACACAAGGGAGTAGAACTATGAATTATGTCGCCCGTCGCTGCGCGGCTGTCGCAGCCCTGTTGCTCGCCTTGACGAGCGCGGTGAGCGCGCAGGAGGCCAAACGGATCACGATCCTCTACGATGCATTTGGCGCACCGTCTGCGCTTCAGAAGGACTGGGGCTTCGCCGCGCTCGTGGAGTGTGGGGGCAAGCGAATCCTGTTCGATACCGGCAACAGTGCGAAGATCTTTGAGCACAATGTCAAGCAACTCGGCATTGATCTCACACGGCTTGACGCCGTTGTGATTTCGCATCGCCATGGCGATCATACGAGCGGGCTCGCATACCTGCTGGAGGTAAACTCAAGTGTCAAGATTTACGCGCCACAGGAAGCAGGCTTCTTCAAGAGCCGCCCGCCACAGGGGTTCCTGAAGGCGCATCCTTCCCTCCCAATGGATTTGCGCTACTTCGAAGGCAAACCGCCCGAGCGGTTTGTCACAGGAACGCCGTGGGAGAAAGGAAACTTCGAAATCGTGACAAAACCGACCGAGATCTTCCCCGGCTTCTATGTCATCACGACCCAATCACAGAAGCCGGGAACCGTGGAAATGAACGAAGTTTCCCTTGCCATGCGCACACCAAAAGGACTAGCTGTTGTCGTTGGCTGCTCCCATCCAGGAGTAGAGAAGATTCTCGAAGAAGCCACGAAGATCGATTCCCGACTGTACACGGTGACGGGAGGATTCCACCTGGTGCTTACGCCACAGGACCAGGTGCAACGCACGGCTGACACGCTCCATAACGCGCTGAAGGTAGAGCGCGTAGCCCCCGGACACTGTACGAGCGAGCTTGGGTTCGCGGTGTTTCGTGATCGGTTCAAAGAGCGTTTCGATAGGGCGGGACTGGGCGCGGTGATCTCGCTGCCATAAGGTTCGGTGCTGCCGAGGAATTCGTTATTCTCCCACATTTTAATGGGGTTGATCGCTTGAGGTGATTTTTTTAACTTCGTGATGGCATGTAAGGTATCGCTGAGTGATGACGAGTCACGAAGTTTATGTCATAAATAAAAAAGGAGTCCGACTTGCGCACGACGATTCATCTGGTTTGATAAAAGCCGGCCGCGCAAGTCGGACTTCGCTCAAATTCGCTCAAATATTAGAACAACCATGTCTTCTCACCTCAAAAATTTTGTGCGAGCGTTGCTGATTCTTGGCATGCTCACCGCCGCCACAACAATTCACGCCCAAACCTTCACCGACATCGGCGCCAATCTCGACGGCGCTCTGGGATCGGCTGCCATCGGCGCCACGGCGTGGGGCGATTACGACAACGATGGCGACCTCGACTTAGCTTACACCGGCTCTGGCGCCGCGAACGCCAAAATCACTCGCCTCTATCGCAACGATACCGGCACATTCGTTCGTGTTGCGGCCAACCTTCCCAACCTCGGCAATAGCGCCCTGGCTTGGGGCGACTACGATAACGATGGCGACCTCGACCTGCTGCTGATGGGAATTGACGCGCAGTTCAATGCGTTTGCCGATATCTTTCGCAACGACAGCGGCACTTTTACTGCCCTCGGCCTGGGCTTGCCCGGCGTCGGCGCTACCGTCTCTTGGGCGGATTTTGACAACGATGGCGACCTGGATATTCTTTTGGCCGGCTTCGGTTTGTTCATCAGCGGTCCACGGCTGTATCGCAACGATGGCGCGAATACTTTCACTTTGATGACCACGACCTTCCCGCAAATCAACGACAGCGATGGCGCGTGGGGAGATTACGATAATGACGGCGACCTCGATCTCGTTATTATTGGATTTGAAAGCGGTGGCGTGGGTCCCACGGCCAAAATTTTTCGCAATGACGGCTCAGCCGGCGGCAACTCATGGAGCTTCACCGACATTGGCGCCGGTCTCAGCGGCGGGCGCTTTGGTCCGGCGGCGGCTTGGGGGGACTACGACAGCGATGGCGATCTCGATCTCGCGCTGAACGGCTTCGATGGCACGAATCGCCTCTCAAAAATCTATCGCAACAACAACGGCGCATTTGTCGACCTCGGCGCCGGCCTCATCGGCGTGCAATACGGCGACTTGGCTTGGGGCGATTATGACAACGATGGCGATCTCGATTTGCTGCTCACCGGCCAAAGCCGCCAGGGCAATGTCTCTCAGAATCATCTCAGAATTTATCGCAACAACAACGGCACGTTCACGGACAGCGGGCTCTCATTCACCGGAATGGGGAACAGCTCCCTTGCTTGGGCAGATTACGATAACGACGGCGATCTCGATTTCTTCGCCATGGGCGCTGATGGCACGAGCATTACGGCGAAGATTTTCCGCAATAACGGTAGCACGCCCAATTCCCGCCCGAGCCCGCCGACGGTTCTCTTTGCCAATTTCAACGATAGGGGCGCTCTGGCTTTGGCCTGGAATCCCGGTAGCGACAACGAGACGCCTGTGGATGGGTTGACTTACAACCTGCGCGTCGGCGCCACGCCCGGCGGATCGGAAATTGTTGCGCCGATGTCGCTCAGCTCCGGCTTTCGTCAAGTGGCGGAGATGGGCAACGTGCAACAAAATCGTTTGTGGACGATTGAGAATATCGACACGACAAAAACCTATTACTGGAGCGTGCAGGCCATCGACAATAATTTTGCGGGCGGCGCGTTTGCGCCGGAGCAGGTTTTCAACGCGGCGCCGCCCATGGAAAATTTTCCGCCGGTTGCTGTTCCGTTTGTCCCGCTGCAAGACGGCAAGGCTGCCTGGGGCGATTACGACAACGACGCTGATCTCGACGTGCTCATCGCCGGCGCCGATGCCAGCCTCAATGGACGCACTCTTCTCTATCGCAACGAAGGCGGCGCATTCACCCCGTTGGATAATCTTGTTCAAGGGCATCCATCTCGAGGGATTACTCTATCCAACGGGGTCACTGAAATCAACACCGGCATGATCGGCGTGCGCGGTGCGGCGCCCGCTTGGGGCGACTTTGACAACGACGGCGACCTCGACGTGCTGCTCACCGGTACTATCAACGCGAATGATCATCTCAGCAAAATCTATCGCAACGATGGCAACAACACTTTCGTCGATCTCAACGCCGGCCTGCGTGGTGTCAGCTTCGGCTCGGCAGAGTGGGGCGATTACGACAACGACGGCGATCTCGATGTTTTGCTCATGGGCAACTCCGGCCCACGCGCCACGCTGGTCTATCGCAATGATGGCGCCGCAGGATTCACGGAAATCAACACCGGCATGATCGCCGCTAATGCCGGCAGTGCGTCCTGGGGCGATTACGACCGCGACGGTGATCTCGACGTGCTGCTCGCCGGCTTCGATGGCGCCAACCGCATCGCCAACCTCTATCGCAACGATGGCGAGGCTGCCGGGTTCACGCTGATCGACGAGGGGTTCGTCGACGTGATGAGGTCTTCGGTGGCGTGGGGCGATTATGACAACGACGGCAATCTCGACGTGATTCTCCTCGGCCAAATGTCCTCCGGTCTTGCAACCCGGCTGTATCGCAATCGCGGCCCGGCAGAAAATTTTCAATTCACTGAAGTCAATACCCTACTCCCAGGCATACGATTCGGTTCCGTCGATTGGGGCGACTACGATAACGATGGCTTGCTGGATCTGCTTGTCACCGGCAGCATCGTGGTATTCGGGTTTGATAATATCACGCGCGTTTATCGCAATCTGGGCAACAACAGTTTTGTCGACCTCAATGCGGGACTCGAGCCGGTATCCGACGGCAGAGCGGCGTGGGGCGATTACGACGATGACGGCGACCTGGATATTTTGCTCACCGGTGAAGGCAATGGGAAAATCTATCGCAACAACACCACTACAACGAATACGCGTCCGAGTGCGCCCACCGGTTTGACAAGCGCCGTCAACGGGCAGTATGTGACGCTTTCCTGGAATGCCGCCAGCGACAATCAAACCACGAGCTCGACGCTGAGCTATAACCTGCGCATCGGCGCCACTCCCGGCGGACAGGATGTGCTGGCGCCCATGTATGTCTCTGGGCCTTTCGGTCGACAAGTCGTCGAGATCGGCAATGCCAACCACGCCAGGAGCAAGCGCTTCAAGCTGGCGCCCAACACGACTTACTACTGGAGTGTGCAAGCCCTCGATCAAGGATATGCGGGTTCCGTGTTTGCGACTGAGCAGAGCTTCACCACCGGCTCGGCAAGCACCCTCGTGCGCTTGGTCAACAGCTCTGCCGATCCCATTCTCCCCAATGTGGATATTTATCTTGGCTCGGGAGGACAAAGCAACTCAAGCTCACAACGTGCGCACTTTGGTGCAAGTAACAGCGCTATCCAAGCGGATAGCCTTTTGCTCGACGACCTCGGCTTTCTGCAATCTTCTCCATTTCTCATTTTCCCGGCGGATGCCGCGATGACCCTTGCGGTTGCGCCCGGCAACAGCCAGAACATCGCCGATACTTTGGCCTCATTTGGCAGCCAGCTTTTTACCGGCGATCAAAATCATATTGTCATTCTTGCGGGCGTTGCCAATCCCAATCAATTCGCGCCGAATCCCGAAGGCCGCTCAACGGCGCTCAATCTGGTTCGGGCTGAATTTCCGGCCGATATCTCGCAGCAAATAGTCAATTCCGCACAACAGAACATGGCGCGGATTATCTTCCTGCACACCGCCACCGATGCTCCGGCTGTCGACCTCATCCGCAGCAGCGACGGCGGCAGACTGATCGAGAATATCGGCTTCGGAGAAGCAAGCGCGGTCATTGCAGTTGAGCCAACGAAATTCGAGGTCGAGATCTTTCGCCACAACACCCGCACCTCGCTCGGGGCATTCAAGATCGATCTGCGCCATTATGCCGGCGCCGTCACACCGGTTATGCTCACCGGCTTTCTCGATCCGGCCGTCAATCAAAACGGCGCCGCTTTGAGCTTGCATCAGGTCACGCCCGGTGGTGAGGTTGTCACCCGTGTTGAAGAACAGCCTGCCGCTATTATCCCAACGGCATTCGCACTGACGCAGAACTATCCGAATCCGTTCAATCCGGCGACCAGTATTCATTACTCAGTGGCCAGCGATCAGTTGGTGAGTTTGAAAGTTTATGATGTGTTGGGGAAGGAGGTCGCGACGCTGGTTGATGAAAGAAAGCCGGCGGGGACTTATCGCGTGAGCTTCGACGCCGCCGGGCGGGCGGGTGGTGTTTATTTTGTCAAAATGCGGGCGGGCGAATTTTCGGCGGCACGAAAAATTTTGTTGATGCGATAAAGCTCGAAAAGCTGTAACCTCAAACTTTTAAGGAAAGAACGATGCCGCAAACTATAACCATCGCCGCCTTCGTTCTCGGCGCGGTGCTGTTGTTGACCGCGCTGCTCGGAGGGCGATTCAAAATTTTCGGCGCGGAAGTTTCCGTGACGACGGGCAGGCTGGCGCGCGCCATCGCGTTCGTGTTCAGCCTGTTTTTCATCTCTATCGGCCTGATGAAATTTTCTGAAACGCCGCCGTCCGAATCAAACTCAGCGCCATCGACTCGAACTTTGCCGCCAATCGAACCGCCGCCAACGGAAATGCAGCCGGCGAAATTGCCGCAGCCCGCAGTCCAAACCCTCAATATCAGCGGGCTTTGGCGCGATGGTGTTGGAATGAATTATTACATCACGCAAAACGGCGACAGCTTCACGTTCACCGCCAGCAATCCCTACAACGGCGCGGCCTCGAGCGGCTCCGGAACGATCGCGCAGAACCAAGTCATCAGCTCGTTTCAAACCAACTTGCCTTCATTTGGCAAGGGCAGCGGCGCCGTCTCCGCTGACGGCCAAGTCATGCAGGGTACGTTTTTCGATTCGGTGTTGGGGCAATACACGCTCACGCTTTATAAGGTGAATTAAAGCGAAGATTGTCATTACAAAAGTTTGAACATTTTCCTTGCCGCGCAATCTCAAAAGTATTATATTGGCTCGTTTATTTTGAACTACGAAGGATTGCTCATGCTGCACATTCTTTGGGACACGCGCGGCTATTTTTTTTGGCTGATGGCGGTGTCTTTATTCTGTTGGATTCTCGAACGGCTCGCGCCGTGGCGGACGGAACAAAAAGCGTTTCGCCGGCAAATCGGGCAAGATTTTTTTTGGCTCGTGTTCAATGGGCATTATGCCGGCGTCGCGCTCGCGTTTGTCAGCAGTTGGCTCATTCAACAACTCAATCCGCTGTTCGGCAAATGGAACGTGCCGCCACCGGAATCGATTCGACTTCTCGCCGATAGTCCGTGGTGGGCGCAATTCATCGTCTTCCTCTTGCTCAAAGATTTTCTCGAATATATCGTACACAACCTGCTGCATCGCCTGCCGATTTTGTGGGAATTTCACAAGCTGCATCACAGCATCGAAGAGCTGGATTGGATCGGCAACATGCGTTTTCATTGGATGGAGATCGTCGTTTACAAAGCCTTCACGTATTTGCCGCTGGTGATGCTCGGCGTCAACGGCAACGTCATTTTGTGGATCGCCGTCGTCTCGACGCTCATCGGCCATCTCAATCATTCGAATTTAAATTTTAATTGGGGGTTTTTGCGGTACGTCATCAACTCGCCGCGCATGCACGTGTGGCATCACGATGTTATTTTGCGCGGCCAGCACGGAAAAAACTTCGGCGTCGTGCTTTGTTTGTGGGATTGGCTCTTCGGCACCGCATATTTGCCGGCAGATCAAGATCAACCGGAAAAACTCGGTTTTGAAAGTATGGAAAAATTTCCCAAAACTCTTTTGTCACGTCTGGTTTATCCACTGTTCAAAGTCAAATAAATCTATGGTGACGGCGTTATTGCCATTGCAAGTGGCTCTATTCAATCATTCTAATCTTACAAAACATTTTGAGGAGAGAAGTATGCGTAGACTGATGTTGTTGGCGATGGGAAGTCTTTTGGCGGCGCTTTTCGGCTGCGAGCAAAAAGCCCCCGCGCCCGATCCGGTCAAGCGCGGCGAGTATTTAGTCACCATCGGCGGCTGCCATGATTGTCACACGCCAAAGAATATGGGCGCCGGCGACATGCCCGAGCCGGACATGACGCGCATGCTTTCGGGACATCCGGCCGAGGCGCCGTATCCACTGTGGAAACCCGAAGATCTGCAACTGAACAACGCCATCGCTTCCACGAACACCATGCTGACGGCTTGGGCCGGGCCATGGGGCGTGAGCTTTGCCACTAACCTGACACCGGATAATGAAACCGGTATCGGCGAATGGACCGAGCAGGCGTTTATTCAAGCCATGCGCACCGGCAAACATCAAGGCCAACCCGATGGCCGCGACATTTTGCCGCCGATGCCCTGGCCAAGCATGAAAGCCATGACGGATGACGATCTCAAAGCCGTCTGGGCATATTTGCGCAGCATCCCGGCGGTGAAGAATCAAGCGCCGCTGCCGGTGCCGCCAAGCATGCCGCCGGCGCCGGAGCAATAATAAATTTTTCCCAAATTATCGTGTCAGAACCGATAACGACTCGACGTGTCTGGCCGGATTATCTGCGCTTATCATTCGGCGCGGTGATTTTTTCTCTGGCGTTGTTATCCATCTTTCCGGCGCCGACAAATTTTCTCTGGAAGCTTGCGATTGGCGCGACGGAATGGGGCCACATTCTCGCGGCGATAGCGTTGGCAGTTTTGCTTCCCGGTTGGCGGCGTTCGCGGAACGGCCGAATGGCCGGAATGTTGGGCGTTGTCGCGGCGGCATTGGCTTTGTCCTCGACGATGCGCGCCACACTCGTGGCTCGCCAACTTGACGACCAGCTTCGCGCCGCTTTTGATGAAACCGAACAATTCGTCGTTGATCGCGCAACTTTGCGGCCCCGGCCGTTTGCTGCCGTCGATCTCGTTCGCGGCGTCCGTTCGCCTGAAGTTGGTTACAAAAGCCTGATCTATGCCGAAGTCGATGGCAAAACACTTCGACTCGACTTCTATCAGTCGCAGGCGGCGAAACAACCAACGCCGGTGGTGCTCGTGATTCACGGCGGCTCGTGGCGCAGCGGCGACAGCCAACAACTCGCGCCACTCAATTCGTATCTCGCGGCGCGCGGTTATGCCGTTGCTGCTATCAATTATCGACTTGCGCCAACTTGGCGCTTTCCGGCAGCGCGAGATGATATCATCGCCGCATTTACTTTTCTCAAAACACGCGCCGATTCTCTTCACCTCGATCCGGAGCGTTTCGTTCTGCTCGGACGTTCAGCCGGCGGCGAGCTTGCACTGCTCGTCGCCTACACGCAACACGATCCGGCGATTCGCGGCGTTATTTCATTCTATGGCCCAACCGATCTGCATTGGAGCTACGCAAATCCCGGCAGTCCGCTCGTCATCGATACGCATGATATTTTGCACGCCTATCTCGGCGGCAGTCCGGTGCAGGTTCCGGCGAATTATGACGCGGCCTCGCCGATTCAATTTGTCGAGGTTTCGACGCCGCCGACTTTATTGATTCACGGCGGGCGCGACGAATTGGTTTCGGTGCGCCAAAGCGAACGTCTTGCCGAGCGTTTAGCGCAAGCGCGCGTTCCACACTTTCTGCTGCGCTTGCCGTGGGCCACTCATGCCGGCGATTTCAATTTCAGCGGGCCAATGGGACAGATCAGCACGTATGTGGTTGAGCGATTCTTGGCGGCGGCGATGAGGTAGTGCAGTCGAAGCTGCAATCTTACCCACACAATGATGGGGGCAATCTCTTCTTGTTTCTTTTCAGAAAAATATTTAAGTTTTACTATTCAAAAAGGACCGCACCATTTATTTTGCTCAACAGAAAGGAGCAGCAGCTATGGCAACTTATGCAAATCCCGACGTGCTGGTGTCAACCGATTGGGTCGATCAGCACAAAGGCGATGCCACTTTGGTGATCGCCGAAGTGGATGTCGATACCAACGCCTACAACGAGGGCCACGTTCCCGGCGCGATTGGTTGGAATTGGCAGACGCAATTATGCGACACCGTTCGCCGCGACGTGATCAGCAAAGCCGATCTGGAAAAATTGCTCGGCGGCAGCGGCATCGGCAACGACATGATGGTCGTGTTGTATGGCGACAACAACAACTGGTTTGCGGCGTGGGCGTTTTGGCAATTGAAAATGTACGGCCACCAAGACGTTCGCATCATGAACGGCGGCCGCAAGAAATGGCTCGCCGAAGGCCGGGCGCTGTCGAAAGACGCATCTACGCCGAAGACGAAAATGTATCGCGCGTCAGAACGCAATGATTCGCTGCGCGCGTACTTGCGCCAAGTGCAAGATGCAATGAACGCGCCGGGCAGCGTAATGGTTGATGTGCGCTCGCCCGATGAATTCTCCGGCAAAGTTCTTTCGCCGCCCGGACTGCCGGAAACCTGTCAGCGCGGCGGCCATATTCCCGGCGCGAAAAGCATTCCGTGGGGACAGGCGTGCAACGAGGACGGCACGTTCAAAAGCGCGGATGATTTGAAAGCGCTTTATGGCGGCAAGGGCGTCACCGCCGACAAAAATGTTATTGCATATTGTCGTATCGGCGAACGCTCAAGTCACTCGTGGTTTGTGTTGAAATATCTGCTCGGCTATCCGCACGTGGTCAATTATGACGGCTCCTGGACCGAGTGGGGCAATCTCGTCAATGCGCCGGTTGAGAGAGGAGCGTAGACCATGCGCGCCGAAGAATATCGCACAACCGCGCGGACGATCAACGGCTTCACCGTCAACGTCACCTCCTATAAAATCGGCGTGCAGTTTTATTGTCACCTCACGAATATCGATCCCGATGCGACGATCGCGCGCGCCGAAGCCGCAACACGCGAGGAAGCGGAACGGCTGGCGATAGAGAAAGCGACGGAGAGACTGAAGCCGGCGAAGAAATAGAAACAACAGCTCAAACCACAAAAAGATTGATCAAAGGGTCATCAACTCGATGTTGGAGTGATGGCCCTTTTTGCTTGGAGTAAAACTGGGATTGCATTTTATACAATTCTACTGAGCAAGGCTTGAATATTTTTTGCTGGAAATTTCGTTGGGCGCGGTCAAAACCCGACCGCGGCAGGCAATGAAGAAGCTTCACGCGCTTCTGGCCGATCACCGGCAACGAGTTTGGTAAATCCGTTTGCGCGACTTGCGCGTAGAGATAATAACCGGCGTTGAAATTTTATCAGCGTCGCAAAAGTTGACGAAACCGTTATAACGTATCGTAATAAACTTTATACCGGCCTGTTGGCGTATCTTTATCTGTCGAAATCCATCACGATAGCGGCAGGCGATTATAACGCCGAGCTGTTCACCGAAAAAATCACCGTTGTCGGGCAGATCAGCAAAATCATGATTCTGGTCGGTTTTGTCGCGTTGATGGCGTATCTCGCGCGTTATACGCGACGATTGTTTGACAAAATGGTCGTGAGGGAAGTCGGCCTGCGCGTCGAAAAAGAGTCGATGGAGCGCGAGCTGCAAATCGCGGCGCAAGTTCAACAGGAGCTGTTGCCGCAGACATTGCCGAAAATGCCCTGCGTTGAAATTCATGGCACGTTGCTGCCGGGCCGGTTCGTGGGAGGCGACTATTTTAATTTTTTGCCGTTATCTGAAACTTCTCTTCTTGTTGTCATCGCCGATGTCTCCGGCAAAGGCGTGCCGGCGGCGCTGATCATGTCCGAAGTGCGCGCTTCCATTCATCTGCTCGCTTCGATGCGATTGACTTTGGAAGAGCTGGCGCAGCGGCTCAATGCGTTGTTGTTCAAGAGCATAAATCGAAAATATTTTTTCAGTTTTTTTTGCCGCCGAGATTGATACAAAACAAGAAACGATGTATTATGTGAATGCCGGACACCCGCCGCCGTTGGTTTATTCACAAGGGCGAATTGGCGCCTTGACAAAAGGCAGCCTGCCGCTTGGCGTTCGCGCGCTCGAGATTGCGCTCTATCGCACGTATTGCGTGCCTAGCGTCTCGGCGTTGCTGGATAGAACCGGCGAGTTTCGCCAGCGCGCGCAACGACGCTATGATGACACCGCCATCATCGTTGCCGAGATGTGCGAATGGGGCTACGAAAGCGGACGCGGCCGTCAAGCGCTGGAGCGCATGAATTGGATTCACGGCCATTTTAAAATTTCGAACGAGGATTATCTGTACGTGCTCTCGACGTTCATCTTTGAGCCGATTCGATGGATTGATCGCTTCGGATGGCGGAAACTCAGCGAGCAGGAGAAGCTGGGCGCGTATTACTTCTGGCACGCGATCGGCAAGCGCATGGGGATCAAAGATATTCCACCGACATATCAGGAATTTGAACAATACAATCTCGACTACGAACGGGAAAAATTCCGTTATGCCGACACCAACCACCGAGTGGGATCGGCAACCCGCGATCTGTTTGCTTCGTGGTTTTCCCGCTTGTTTGCGCCGATGGTACGGCACGGCATTTATGCGATGCTGGACGACCGCATGTTGGAAGCGTTTGGATTCCCGCGTCCGTTTGGGTTCATGCCGCCGCTGGCGCGTTTTGCTTTGAAAATGCGCGGCAAATTTGTTCGTTTTCTGCCGCCGCGCCAGAAGCCGCATTTCTTCACCGACATTCCGAATCGAACCTATCCGCAGGCCTACGAGATTTCCGAGCTCGGCCCGCCGCGATTGCAAAAACCTGTTAATAAGGATAAAGTCGAATTCTCAAATTAAGGTTTTTTATTTTCAAGTTACGCGAGCGAGATGTAGAAAAAGCTCAATGCCATTTGAAGGGCAGAGAGCATGGCGTCAAGCGTTAAGCCGCTATGCTCTCTGCGCAATCAAAGCTCATACTCCAGCCCGAAGATCGGCAGCAACTGCCATTGATAAATCACGTCCTGCTTTTGCTCCTCGTCGTTCCAAAAATACGTCGCGAGATTTTTGCGGTTATACACATTCCATACACTCAAATAGAAAATAAGATTCGCCTGGCTAAAATTGAAGCGCCGGTCAAAGCGTATGTTCATCGCGTGGTAATCGGGATAACGCGATTCATTGATGCGGTTTTCGTCCAACACGGCGCGATGATTTAATTTCGAGGCCGCTAGATCGAACGGTGTGTGCGGCGGACCGCCGGCATAAATCCAGCACAGGCTGTATTCCCATTTGCGATTGGGTTTGTAGCCGCCTTCGAGACTAAACGTGACACGATTGTCGAAATCACGATCGCGCCAAACGCCGTTGCCGTCCTGATAGCGCGCGCGAAAATAAGCCGCGCTCGCCAAACCGTAAAATTTTTGCGCAAGCTTTTTCTGCAACATGATTTCGACGCCGCGCGCCAATGCTCTGCCGTTGTCCTTCAACTCGCCGTGATGCGTGAAAAAACTGCCGTCGATGGGAAACAGCGCAAGCTGCGTCGCATCAATCGGAAAGCGGGCATAATTCTTTTGATAAACCTCGAACGTGAGCCGCGTGTTTTCCGTGAGCAAATGATCGACGCCCAAAACATAATGCGCTGCGCGCGGATCGCGCAAGACGTTGTTTTTTTCATTCTGCGAGAGCAACAGCAAAGGCAGATTTTGATAAAACAAACCCGCAGAACCGTTGAGCGAAGTCAACGGCGACAGTTGATAAGAAAACGCAAAGCGCGGCGACAAAGTCGTATTCTGATTATATGAAAAATAATCGGCGCGCAGACCAACGGTGGTCGAGAGACGCGACAAAGGCTTTGCCGAGTAACTGGCAAACGCGCCCAACTTGTTGGCCGTGATCTTATTCTTCAAAGCGAGCGCGCTAACCGTGTCGCCCAACGCATCGGTGGTTTCCGCATAAAAATTATCGTAGTCTGCCCCGAGATGTTTTGCCTCGACGCCGAACTCGAGGCTGTGCCGCTGGTGCAACCGAAAATGGTTGACGTTCCGAAATTTGAGCGCCTGCTCGTGCGAGCGATTTTTCACCGAGAGCAGGCCGGTATTGGTTTCAAAAAAATCTTCTTTGAATTTTGAAGACGTGTGCGCGAGCGAAGTGTTGGAATAACCACGCTGGCCCCACACCGCGCGCCAGTTCAGGCCGGCCGTGCCTTCGCGCAAATCCTGATTCCCGTAATAAATCATGTCGTTCTTCTCTCCGGTCTCGCGGTCGGGCGAATTATGATCATCGCCCCAAACGCCGAGCAGCGTGAGTTTATGATTGGCGTTGAGATCATAAATGATCTTTCCCTGCGCATCGCCGTAAATCGGCGCGACGCTCGTGCCGACGTCAAACGCTTTCACGACATAATCCAAATAACTGCGGCGCGCGGAAAAGAGCCATGCGCCTTTTTTGCCAAGCAGCGGACCTTCCGCGACGCCGCCGAAACCGGCAAAGTTCAAATCGAGCTGGCCGTCAAACTCCTGGCGATTGCCTTCGCGAAACGAAATATCCATGATCGAAGAAAGTTTGTCGCCATAAATCGCGGAAAAGCCGCCGGTGTAAAAATTCACGTCTTGAATGAAATCGACGTTGATCATGCCAATCGGCCCGCCGGAAGAAGCCTGCGTGGGAAAATGATTGATGTTCGGAATCTCGATGTTGTCGATGAAAAACGTATTCTCCACCGGATTGCCGCCGCGCACGATGAGATTGTTGGATTGATCATTCACTTTCGCAACGCTCGGCAACGACATCATGATGCGGCTCACGTCCCCGGCTGAGCCCGGCGCGCGCCGGATTTCCTCATAAGAAAAATTCACCGCGCTCACCGGCTGCTCATCGATTTTCGTAAAATAACCCGCGGTCACGGTCACGCTCTCGCTTTGCAAAACCGTCATTTTCATTTCCGCATGCACAAACGTGATGCGCTGCGGCTTGACAATCACATCGGTTTTCACGATGGTTTCATAACCAATATAACTGCATTGCAGCACATAACTGCCGACGGGCACGTTTGGTATGCTAAAATTCCCCTCCAAATCCGTGACAGCGCCCAGCGTGGTATTTGTGATGAGAACATTGGCCCCAACAATCGGCGCTTTCGTTTCGGTGTCCTGAAGCTTACCCTTGATGGTTCCAGTAACCTCGGCATCGTTGCCCAGAATTGTGGTCACCCATACTCCTGTTAAAAAGAGCAAAAGTTTCAGACGAAGGTTTTTCATTTTCATTCTCCAAGTTTATTCGTGCATTTGCCAGTAGCGCAAGCATCTTGCTTGCAGTCAGGGTGATGACTGCGCTACATTTTTACTCAAGAGGTAATGCTTTCAATACGAACAAAGGTAAAGAATAAAATGAAGACATTCGCTCCTCCCGATTGGATTAGACCTGTTGCGGCGCGATTTATCGTCCATGCCTATTGGATGGGACATGGGAAAAATCTGTAAAATCGGACACGACGGCTTTTCGAGTCAAGCCGATTATCTCGTAACCAAGAACATTAAACATTGATTTTACAGGCTAAAACATGTCAAGCTAATTTGCGATTATCAGTAAGTGGTTTTCCACTAAGCTCTAAGTTTTCTTCCCCACCGCTCGCTTGCGATATTCCGACGGCGTCAAATTCGTCTGCTTTTTAAAAATCAAATTGAACGAAGATTTGGAATTGAACCCCGCGTCAAACGCAATCGCCAGAATCGTCAAATGGCTCTTCGCCGGATCGACTAAATCCTTTTTCACTTTTTCGAGGCGATAGGCATTGACAAAATCGAAAAAGTTTTGCTGAAGTTGCGTGTTGATAATTTCAGAAAGATTGTGCGAGGAGATCGACAGCATTTCGGCCAATTGATTCAGCGTGAGCTCGCTGTTGGTGTACGGTTGCTGCTTTTCCATGAGATCGAGAAGCTGCTGCAAATAGGCTTTGGCCCTTTCCTCGGAAAGTCCGGATTTTTCGTATTTCTGCGCCGGAGATTCGGGCGCGGCGGTTTCCAAACGGTTTTGCTCGCTCAACGCGGCGAGATGGCTGATGGAATCGACGATCTTCGGCTCGGCAAAAATTTCGGATTTCGACAAGCCGAGATACCCGAGCGCGTAAACATACACCGCGGTTAAAACCGATGACAAACTGAAATAATTCGAGAGATTGATTCCCGCCAGCAGGAGGACGTTTTCAACCAAAAAAATAACCAAAATCCCCGCAAACATGAACGTGATGTTGCGGAGCCAATCCAGCTTGATTTTATCGAGGGTGGAAAAAACTTCTTTGAGGTAGCGGGCGTAACGGCTCAAAATACGGATCGTGAGCTGCACATAGATGAAGCCTTGCAGCAGCACTGCCCAATTGTAAACGATGAAATCAAACGGCATCACCTGCGGCTTGGCGCTGCCGAAAAGTTCGACGAGTGTTTCGCGCGCGAAAAAATACTGGAGCAGCCGATAGCTTTCATAAATTAGAAACGGCAAAAAGTGCAGCCAATCCGTTATTCGAAAAGGCCGGTCGCGGCGCACCAAAAACTTGGCGTAGAGATAGTGCAGCGGGGAAATCAAAAAGCCGAGGCCAACCAGCATGGCCGAGAACAAAGGTCGCGCTTGCTTATCGCCCTGTTCGGTCAAAAACAAATGCACCAAAATGAGGGAGAACAGCATGATCAACGCGCCGAGAAAGCGGTTCGCAAACAGGCGTCCGTGCTTGTGGAAAATCAATATCGCCAAAAACAAGCCCTGTCCCGCGGCCAGCAATAAAATGAGATTACTGATTTCGATTAACATCTAAGAATGACGGTGTTGTGGACCGGAATTGGATCACGAATTATAAAGCCACTGTTAATTTAATTATTCTACAGAAAATAAAAAAATAAAATAGGATCTACCCATGTTCAACCTTTCCTATATTTCCCCCCAAGCCGCCGTTAAAGCTAGCCCGATTCATGGCCGAGGCCTCTTCGCTAAAGACTCAATCGCGAAAGGCGAGATTGTCTGCATAAAAGGCGGGCATATTTTTAACCGGGCCAAGCTTCGTGAAATTCAAAAGACGCTCGGTCCAGCGGAAATTCAGATCGGCGAAAATCTTTTCATCGACCCGCTGACCAAAAAGGATTTGCAGGAGAAATACAAAGATTGCATGTCGTGGTATTGGTTGGAGAAGATAAAGACGGAATCATAAAAACGAATTAAATTTTTGCTTCCCACTCAAATTTTTATCTCATTGGACGCAGCCTCCCGAAAGCGATGCTCTTCGCGTTATGATTTGCTTTTTTAGTGAAATTTTGTTATGATAAAAGTCGATTCGCAGCGGAGGTTGAGATGGAGATACCGTTGCGGCTTGATGCGATTCATGCGCGAGGCAAACAAATGGTTTCGACGTTTGACTATTTTAGCGCGGATTCTTTTGGCTCTCGGATTCGCGCCTTCCGGATTAACGAAAATTCGCAACAACCGTTTTACGATATTGGGCCGGAAACGGCGGTGGGATATTTTTCTCATCACCGTTTCCAGGCATTTTACCGGCACGCCTTTTATTGCCGGTTTAATGCTACTCGCCAGTATTTATCTATTGTGCTGGGATTACGACCGCTTGCAGTATGTTATCGTGCAACCTCCGCAACAAGCGCCTTGGCCACATGAATAACGAAGCAGTCCCAATACAAATTCTTCCCGCAACGGAAGAGCACATCGCCAGTTTTCGCGAGTGTCTCGACAGCGTCGCCCGCGAACGCAAGTATATCGGCTTTGTCGAAGCGCCGTCGCTTGAGATGGTTCGCGATTTCGTTCGTTCAAATTTTATTCACGGCAATTCCGTGCAATTTGTCGCCGTTGCTGATCATGCCGTCATTGGCTGGTGCGATATTTTAATCGGCGCGCTGCCCGGCTTCACGCACGCCGGGTGCTTGGGCATGGGCGTGAAGCAAGGCTTTCGCGGCGCCGGCATTGGCAAAAAGCTTCTGGCTGCCGCCCTGAATAAAGCGCGCGAAAAAAATGCGGAACGTATTGAGTTGGAAGTTTTTGCTTCCAATAAAATCGCGCTCCGGCTTTATGAAAAAGCCGGTTTCGTTATCGAAGGCGTCAAACAAAAAGCGCGCAAGCTTGACGGCGTGCATGATGATGTGGTCTGCATGGCGCTGCTGTTTAATGAGATGAAATCATGAGGAGGCAAACATGCCTAAATCAACCAAAAAATCGGCGGCCCGGAAAGCCGGCATAAAAAAGAAAACCGTCGCGAAAAAATCAGCAGCAAAGCAGGCGAGCGCGAAAAAGAAAAACGGCACGAAAAAATCTGCCAGGGAAAAAACGGCGCTGATGCCGACGGCGGCTACGAGTGCAATGCCAATCATGATCGGGCAGCCGGCTCCCGATTTTACGCTGCTCAATGATGAAGGCCAACTCGTGAGTCTCGCCGACTTTCGCGGCCAGAAAGTCGTGCTGTATTTCTATCCGGAAGACGACACCCCCGGCTGCACGAAAGAAGCCTGTTCATTCCGCGACGGCCTGAGCGAGCTGCACGATCGCGGCGCCGTCGTGCTGGGCGTCAGCGCCGATTCGATTGCGTCACACGTGAAATTCAAACGAAAATTTCATCTGAATTTTCCGTTGCTCAGTGACGTTGATAAAACTGCCATCAACGCCTATGATGTTTGGCAGGAGAAGATGAGGTTCGGACGAAAATACATGGGCATCGCGCGCACGACGTTCATCATCGACGAAGCCGGCCGGATCGCCAAAATTTTTCCCAAAGTGCGCGTCGATGACCATCTTGAAGAAGTGTTGGCGGCGCTTTGATATGACCGCGCTGAAAACCGCAATCTTTACGATCATCATGCCCGGCACGGTCACGGTTTATCTTCCGTATGGGCTGCTCTCTTTGCCCTCGCCGCCGCTGCCACTGGGAATTTTCCGTTACTTGGGAGTTCCGCTGATACTGCTCGGAGCGGCGATTTACTTTCGGTGCGCGTGGGATTTCTCGTTCGCGGGACGGGGCACGCCGGCGCCGATCGATCCTCCAAAAGAACTGGTTGTAAAAGGTCTCTATCGTTACGCGCGAAATCCGATGTATGTCGGCATATTAACGTTGCTCTTCGGGGAAGCTTTATTCTTTGCTTCATTGCGTTTGTTTGCATACGCCGGATTGATATTTTTGAGTTTTAATCTTTTCATCACTCTTTATGAAGAGCCGGCTTTGCGGCGAAAGTTTGGCGAATCCTATCAACAATATTGCAATAGGGTGCCCCGCTGGATTCCCAATTTGTAAACCATTTGCATTTCAAGTCGGCATTTTCTATTTTCTATCATCAAAAAAAGGAGAGAAGATGAATACACAGGAAATCAAAATCGTTCGCATCGAAAAGCCCGAGACGATGAATTTCATTCTCGGCCAATCGCATTTCATTAAAACCGTCGAAGATATTCACGAAGTATTGGCCGGCGCGGCGCCGGGGATCAAATTCGGCGTGGCATTTTGCGAGGCCAGCGGCCCGTGTTTAGTGCGCTGGAGCGGCACGGATGAAGAATGCCTCGCGTTGGCAAAAAAGAATGCGCAAGCCATCGGCGCCGGACACAGTTTCATCATTTTTCTTGGCAACGTTTTTCCCATCAACGTGCTCAAAGCCGTGCAGGGCGTGCCGGAAGTTTGCCGGATTTATTGCGCCACCGCCAATCCGGTCGAAGTGCTGCTCGTCGAAACCGCGCAGGGTCGCGGTATTATCGGCGTGGTGGACGGCGACAGCCCGCTCGGCGTCGAAGGTGAAAAAGAAATTGCCGAGCGCAAAGGGTTGTTGCGAAAATTTGGCTACAAACTTTAGCGTAAACGGAGTGATGGATTCTTGGATTAATGCTACAACGTTAAGTCGATACAATTACCGTCGCGAAAGGGACGATTTGATAATAGCCACGTCATTTATGGCGTGGTAAATGGGAAAATAGAATGGTAGTCCGGTTAGGGACGGTTGAAAATGGCGCTCTGGTCAAGGCAAAACCGTACAATTTCAATCGTCCCTTCGGGATTTGTGATAATTTTCTCCACTATTCCCAGAGATAAATCTCTGGGCTAATAGCATTTCGTCCCTTTCGGGACTTTTCAAGCCACATATGAAAAGCTTCGGTACTCAACTTAACGTTGTAATATTAATGTAACTTCCAACTCCCAATTACTCCAACAATCCGACTCTCCATCAATCCAATTGTGAGATGCCCGAACTTCCCGAAGTTGAAACCATCCGGCGCGGGCTGGAACGCGCGCTGATCGGCCAAACCATTCGCCGCGTCAAGATTCGTGAAGCGCGTTTGCGCCAGCCCGTTAATGTTTCCAAATTAAAAAAGTGGATAAACGGCCAGCAAGTGCGGTCGCTGCGCCGGCGCGCGAAATATCTTTTGTGTGAAATGGAAAATCGCGCCCATCTCGTTCTCCATCTCGGCATGAGCGGGCGCTTGCTTTATTGCGAGAAAAAACTGCCGCTGCAAAAGCACGATCATATCCAATTCGTCTTCGACAACGGCCGCGAGCTGCGTTTTTGTGATCCGCGCCGCTTCGGCATGGTCGATGCCGTGCCGCCCGGCAAATTGCAAAGTTACAGCCATTTCCAAAATCTCGGCCCGGAGCCGTTATCGCCGGAATTCACCGCCGAATATCTTAACGCGCGCGCCCAAAGACTGTCGCGCCCAATCAAAAATTTTTTAATGGATGCCGCCGTCGTGGTTGGCGTCGGTAATATTTATGCGAGCGAATCCCTCTTCCGCGCCGGCATCAATCCGCAAAAACCGAGCGGCCAATTGCGCCGCGAAGAATGGAAAAAATTGGCGGGAGCCATTCGTGAAACTTTAAAACTGGCCATTGCGACCGGCGGCACGACACTCAACGACTTTCATGACAGCGACGGCGAGATGGGTTATTTTCAGCAACATTTGATGGTTTATGATCGCACCGGCGAGCCGTGTCATGTTTGTGGCGCCAAAATTAAAAGAATCGTGCAAGCCGGGCGCAGCAGTTTCTATTGTCCGCGCTGTCAAATGACCGGGAAGACGAGACGAAAGTAGGCGCAATTTTTAATAATTAGCCGCGCCTTCCGTTTAACGCAAAGCCCGGTGATTGACGGTATAAAAACTGATTGGAAGATCAGCGGAAAACAGATAGGAGAGCTGAACATGACTGCAAAGTTTGCCGGCTTGATTGGGCTGCTTTTATTAACCGGTTGCGCCGGTTCGCGCCAAACCGCAGAAAATCCCGCGCTGCAACCCTGGGTGGGAATGTGGCAGGGCCTGGCGTTGCAAGAGAGCCGTCAGGATCAACCGCGACAATGGAGTTTGGTTTTGGCCGTTAAAAATGGCCGTCTGCGCGGCTTTATGAGCGATGACATCGGCGAGATGCGCCGCAAAAGATTGGAAGATTTGAAAATTGTGGATGACGAGCTGCATTTCAAGGTTTTTTACGAGACCACGCGCGGCTTGCACATGATCTGCGCGCATCGGGCAAAATTGCAGGACGGCAATACGTTGTTGAGTCTCTTCGAAGGCAGCGAAGGCGGACGGGCGCTCGCCGGCAAATGGGAAGCGCGCCGCATGGTTCTCGCGCCGGCCCAAAAGATGGAGTGACGGCGTGTTGGAGTAATGGAATGTTGTATTGTAAATTTTAAAAGCAAAACGATTGGGGTCAAGACTATTAGAGGTTTAATAGTTTTGCCCTAAATCGTCTTGCCTTCCAATTCTTCAAGCTCGCGGCGCAAGGCCTCGACCTCCGGCTTCCGCCGACCGTAGCCCATTTTTTCGATCATCTCTTTCGCAATGTTGAGATGCTCTTCCGCTTGCCTTTTGCCGTTTGCTTTTTGCTCTTTGATTTCCAACCGGCACGCCTCCAAATGATAATCCGCCAAATACAATTTCATCTCCCCGCGTTCGGCAATTTCTCGCGCTTCTTCGAGATCGGCCCAGGCTGGGGCAAATTCGCCCTGCAGGCGATACAACAATGCACGTGCAAACAAAGCACGAGGCAAATGATGTTGCGTTCCCGCTTCCCGTAAGCCTTGCACTGCTTGATTCAGGTAATCCCTACTAGCTTGACTGAAATCCTTGCTTCCTCCTGCCTGCTCCTCCAGCATAAAGGCATGGCCTAAAGAAAGTTTGTCCAAGGCGATCTCAAGAAGAAACTTTTCTTGAGTTGCCCATACCAGCGTTTGAGTGGCGCGCTTTCGTGCCTCCTGATAATGCCCTTGACTAAGCAGCAGATCGCAGAACCGAAAGCCGCTCCATCGGAGCGAGCGCCGGGTCCACGTCGTGACGCAGTGGAAGTCGGATGTCTGGTCAAAGCGGGGCAGATCGCGAAGCTCGTCTGACACCGTGATGGACTCGTCTACGTC
>Ga0247727_10006924_pt1 | contig 21958 bp, 17 predicted proteins | sample WisWelCaveWW1625_FD_202498 | JGI IMG/M metagenome (GOLD analysis project Ga0247727, IMG submission 202498) | Biofilm microbial communities from Wishing Well Cave, Virginia, United States - WW16-25 | ecosystem: Environmental > Aquatic > Deep subsurface > Groundwater > Cave microbial mat | place...
TGGGTTACGGCGAGGCGCAGCCGCTGGCTTCCAACGAGACGGTCGATGGCCGGCAAACGAACCGTCGCGTCGATCTGGCGGTGATGGCCAATGATAAGTTGAAAAAGGCCGCCCAAGAAAAATCGGGATGAGGCTTTCGTTGATTTATTGACCGGTCAATTTTTCATAAAAAGAAACGGCGACAAGAGCTAGCTATCTTGCCGCCGTTCGGTTTTTGTTACGTCCTCTTGTAAAATAAAATTTACGGCTTTTTGCAACCAACCAAACACCGCCGTTCCGGGGTTATTTTATTGCCGCCGAATTGCCACCGCCAGCGGCGCGGTCATCGGGCTGGGCCAGAGGCCCATTTGCCGCAACAAGGCGTCGCGTTGCTCGACGAAACGCGGCAAGCGCTCAGCCGGAATCGGATCGCCGGATGACGGCTGAATTTTCAGCGGGTCAATCGCCTGCCCATTTAAAAACATCGTGTAGTGCAAATGCGGCCCGGTTGACAAACCGGTCGAGCCGACGTAGCCGATCACCTGATTTTGCTCGACGGCGTCGCCGGCTTGCAACGACTCGGCGTAGCGCGAAAGATGGCCGTACAGCGTGGCAAAATGATTTTTGTGCTCGAGCAGCACGCAATGGCCGTAGCCGCCTTTCCAGCCGATTTCTTTCACCGCGCCGTTGGCCGAAGCCACGACCGGCGTGCCGTGATCGGCGGCGAAATCAACGCCGGTGTGCGCGCGGACTTTTTTGAGAATCGGATGCCGGCGCCCGAACGAGAAAAACGACGAGATGCGCCGGTAGTTGAGCGGCGACTTCAAAAAGGTTTTTTGAAACGACTTGCCGTCGCGGTCGAAATAGCCGCCCTTGCCGGTTTCCGGCTGAAAATAAAACGCCGTGACAAAATCGTCCGGCAAGTTGGCGTCGCGCGCGCGTTTCGGCTCGTACGACGCCGCCAGAATGCGGCCATAACGCACGAACTCCTTGCCGCCGTCGGGTGTCGCCACAAAAAGTTTTTCAAATAAAATGCGGAAGCGGTCGCCGCGCTGCGTTTCATAAAAAAAATCGATGTCCCACTGCAAAATATCCGTGAAATCCAACAGCAACTCCGGAGTTTCGCCGCCGGCGAGCACGGCTTCATAAAGCGTGCTTTCAATCTCGCCGGTGAGCAGAAAAACTTCCGGCGCCAGCGCCAGCGTATCGCAGCGCCCGGTCAGCTCGCCGTTGGCGCTGCGCTCGACGCGCACCGTGATTTCCGGCGATGGACGATAGAGCAATTGGTGCAACGCGCCGGCGGAATCGACGGCGACGCGAATGGAATGTCCGGCCCGCAGATCGCGCGGATCGAAAATTTTTTGCAGCGCCGCAATCGTCCGCGCGATGTCGTTTGGTTGCACGGCGCTTTCTTCCAAAAGATTGGCGAGCGTTTCGCCGTAGTGAATGGTTTGCTCGAACATGATGGCTGGCGCCGCCGCGAAGGCGGTGGTATCGGCGGTGCCGTGAACGGGCGGCGGGCTTTTTTCCAAAAAATCTTGATCAAGGTTGATCAGGCGAAAAAAGAGAAATAAAATGAGAAGAGCGGCTTGACTGACAATAACTCGCCTAAAAAAAAATCGTTTCGATTTCATCAATGCTTCCGTTGCGCTAAAATAATCAAGTCTCTTTTTCTCCTGTTGATTTTGGTCCACAGCAAGGGTGACTTTTTGCCCCACTTCGCCAAATGGGAAATGGCCTCTGTTGGTTTTTCAATCTAATCTTTTTGGGAAAAATTGCAAGCTTTATTTGCGAGGCAATGGGCCCTCAGTGACGAGTGGGTAGCGCAAGCATCTTGTTTGCAGTCAGGATGACTGCGCTAAATTTTTCCAACTATGACTGAGGGATTGCGAGGCCGGTTCTTGCATTTGATCGGGAAATGTCTTATTTTGGGTTGCAGAATTTGCGATCCAGGCTTTTGATAAACATTTTCAGTTTAAACCATCTCAACGCGAATTCCGCCAAGCGGGAGAATTCCAAAAGTTGGATACCGGTTCAGCGATTTTTTTACCTTGGCTAATTCATAAACCACAAAGACACGAAGACACAAAGCTCCGATCAAATTGAATTTGTTTCAAAAAATCCTGCCCGGTTAATGTAAAACTGAGGTAACCATCAGGGGGACCCAATAAAGGCAGAATGATTTCCGGGAAATTGACATGAAAATTCTTGAACTCAAGCAAAAAATCTCCGACGCCTGGCTGCGGCTGTCGGTCAATTTATACGAACGAACGCGCGCGGAGAACGCCACTTACCTTTATTGGCTGCTCGGCGCAACGACGCTCAGCGAAGTGGCCAACGCGCCGAATTATGCGATGGCGATCGTGGCGCTCACCAAAGTGATCGGCGACGTCGGCGTGGAAACGCTCGGCAGCCTGCTGGAAGATTTTCGCACGCAAAAAAGCGAAGCCGGCCGCGTGCGTTTGCTGGAAAAGGCGGCGCAAAACTCGGAGGAAGTGCGCCAAACGCTCGACCTGCTGCTCAAAAAAGTGGAGGCTTTGTCGTTGGCGCAAAAAGCTTTCGTCGCGCAAAATCCGGCGGCGGAACAACGCGAATGGTTTAGCCAAGCCATGCAGACCGCGCTGCAGCAGTCGGGCAGCGGTTTGAAAATTCGCGCCGGCAAGGGCAGCGTCGTGGTTGCCGGCAAAAAGGCCAAAGCCATCGTCGCCAAACGCGGCGGCGTGGCGGCGAATAAAATGCAGATCAATCAGCTCGTCATTCAATCGCCGCCGGCTGCGGCGCCGAAATCCTCACTCGAAAATAGCGATCAACCTCGCCGGGCTTATCTCGAAAACCTGCAAAAAAATTGCAACCTGCTCCCCCTCGCCGCCATTGACGACAAACGCGACCGCCATTCCGCGCCGCGTCTCACGCTCAAAGATGTTTACATCGATCTCAACACCACCGAGGCCGTTGATAAAAAAACCGGCAAGCCGGTGAAAATGGACGCGCGTGAATTATCGCGGGAACGCGAAGAAACGCGGCCGCTCACCGCGCTCGAAGCGGCGGCGGCCAACGACCGCCTCGTCATTCTCGGCGACCCCGGCTCCGGCAAAAGCGCGTTCGTCAATCATCTCATGTTTGCGCTGGCGGAAAAACAATTGCGCCCGCCAAGCGATTTGCCCGCCAATTGGCGGCCCGGCGCCTTGTTCCCGGTGCGCGTTCTTTTGCGCGAGCTGGCCGTCACCCTCGAGCAAAAAAATGCCGCGGCGTGTTTGCAGCACAGCGGGGAAAATCGCCGGCGCGAGCTTGGCCGCCTCGTGCACGAGCACATTGCCGGCCATCTCGCCGATTATGACGCCCCGGATTTTGCCGAAACGCTGCGCCGGCTCATGCACGACGGCCGCTGCCTGCTCGTTTTTGACGGCCTCGACGAAGCGCCGCCGCGCCAACGCGATCTACTGCGCGAAGCCGTGGAAGCCTTTTGCCAGACCGATTCCGGCAACCGCTTTCTCGTCACCTGCCGCATTCGTTCCTACGAAGGCGCGGCTTGTTTGCCGAGTTTTAAAACCGCCACGCTCGCGCCTTTTGAAGAAGATCAAGTCGCCTCGTTCATCGACCGCTGGTACGACGCGCTCGCGCAGTTCGAGCAATTTGCGCCGGAACCGGTCGCGAAGAAAAAGGCGAATTTAAAAGAAGCGGCGCAGCGCCTGCCGCAAAGTTTGGCGCGCAACCCGCTGCTGCTGACGACGATTGCCAACGTCCACGCCAACGACGTCGAGCTGCCGAACCAGCGCGTCAAACTCTACCAACGCGCCGCCGAGATTTTGCTGCGGCGCTGGCAGGAACACAAGGCCGGAAAAATTTCCCTGTTCGAGGAAATCGGCCTCACCGATGATTTGAAAATTTACCACGCCTTGTGGGAATTGGGCCATTTTGCGCAAAAAGCCGAGCGCGGCAACGAAGCCGCCGACATTCCCGAAGCCGAGGCCCTGCAAATTCTCGCGCGCAATTTTGCCGGCGTCGCGCAGCCCTGGGGCGCGGCGGAGCGCTTTCTCGGTTTTGTCGATCAGACCGCCGGCTTGCTGATCGGCCGCGGCGGCGCCGCCGGCGATGTGTTCGCGTTTCCGCACCGCACTTTTCAGGAATATTTTGCCGGCTGCCATCTCGCCAAAGGCGCGCGCGATTTCAAACGCGAGCTGTTGCGCTTGCTGCCGGAAGGCGATTACTGGCGGCTCACCGCGCAGCTCGGCGTCGAAGAAATTTTGCATCAGGATCGCAACCCCAACGCCGCGTTGGACGTGGCGTACTTTCTTTGTCCGGCGCAGGAACCGGCTTTCACCGAGGCGCCGGCTTGGCGCGGCGCGCTGTGGGCGGGTTATTTTGCGTTGGAGATCGGCTTGCAGCGCGTGGCTGATGACAATGTTCCCGAACAGGGCGCGCTGTTTCTCGAACGTTTGCGCCGGCATCTCGTGACGATTTTGGAAAAGGGCCTGTTGCCGGCCCGCGAGCGCGCCGACGCCGGGTTCGCGCTGGCCAAGCTCGGCGATCCGCGCCCCGGTGTGTGCGCGCTGCCGCCAATTTGGATTGAATTAGCCGGCGGCCGTTTTGTGATGGGCGATGAAAAAGATAGCTCGGCGCACGAGGTTGAACTTTCGCCCTTCCAGATCAGTAAGTATCCTGTCACCAACGCGCAGTTTGCCGAATTTGTCAACGCCGGCGGTTATCATGAAAAAAAGTGGTGGAGCAAAGACGGTTGGGAATATCGGCAAAAGGAAAAATGGCAGCAGCCGCGTTATTGGGATCATGAAGATTTCAATCTTCCCAATCAGCCGGTGGTCGGCGTCTCGTGGTTCGAGGCCGCAGCGTTTTGCAATTGGTTATCCGAACAAACGAAAATGAGCGCGCGCTTGCCAACCGAGGCCGAGTGGGAATTTGCGGCGCGAGGAAGCGAAGGCAGAAAATATCCATGGAACGATACCGTGCCGACGGTTGAACATGCCAATTACGAAGATTTGAAACTGAATCGCCCAACTGCGGTCGGAAGTTTTCCGCTTGGCGCGACGCCAACGGGAATATTTGATCTATCGGGCAATGTTTGGGAATGGTGTGGGGATTGGTATGGCGACAACTATTACGCCGAATGCAAAAAAGAGAAAGGCGGCGTGGTGGAAAACCCAACCGGCCCCAAAACCGGAAGTTGGCGTGTTCTGCGTGGCGGAGCTTATTATTCGGATGCCACCGGCCTGCGCGGGTCGTGGCGCGACCTCAACTATCCCGACTACCGGTACGACAGCAACTGCTTTCGCGTGTGTTTGTCCGGCGAGTCTTGAATTACTGAATATCTGACACACTGAAACCCTGAAAAGGCTTTTCGAAAAAATTTTTTAAGAAATTTGGCCGGAGGATGCAGCATGGCAGAAGAATTAAAATTGACTCAAAAAAGTTTTGACCTGTGCCAGTGGATGTTCCAACACACCAACAAGTTTCCCAAGAGCCACCGGTTTTCGGTTGCGGTTCGTCTCGAAAATTGTTTTTTAGATTTTCTTGAGCTTGTTTTTTTGGCAAGTTATCGGCACAACAAGCTTCCGCTACTCGAAAAAGCCGACGAACATCTGTTCAAGCTGCGTTTGTTGGTGCGGTTCAGCCACGTAGCCAAATTCATCAACACCGGCTCCTATGAGTTTGCGGCCAATGGTTTGGATGAAATCGGCCGCCTGTTGGGCGGGTTAATAAAAAAACAGCCCGGGGCGGCAAAAAGTTGAAATAAAACGGGGTGGAACCGAACCGGCCTGCGCGGGTCGTGGCGCAACAACAACAATCCCGACAACAGGAACGACAACAACGGCTTTCGCGTGTGTTTGTCCGGCGAATCACGTTCAACTCATACCGGCGAGTTCAGCCGGCCAATGCCCCGCGTTTACGAACTCGAGGCTGGTGACTGAACATGACAAGGTTCCCTCCGGTTGGGCCGCTTGAAAAGTGAGCGAGCGGCGCACAAACAAAGTCCGGTCGCGCCGGTTTCTCCACCGGCATGGCCGGTGCGGGCCTGGCGGCGTGAGTAGCTCGTCGAAAGCGCCGCCGCGCCTCAAACATAGCCCAGACGGCCCGTCTGTTCTGTACGATGAAAACTCACCAAAATCTTTATCCTCAAATCTGCTCGTTCGAGAATCTGCTCCGCGCCGCCAAGCGCGCCGCTGCCGGCAAGCGCTTCCGCCCGCACGTGCTCGGCTTCTTTCATGATTTTGAGGCCAATCTGCTCCAGCTTCAGCGCGAGCTTAAAACTCACGCCTACGCGCCCGGCGGCTACAGCACGTTTTTCATTTACGAACCGAAGAAAAGAATGATCAGCGCCGCGCCGTTTCGCGACCGCGTCGTCCATCACGCGCTGATCAACGTCATCGGCCCGCTGTTCGAGCGCCGTTTTATTTTTGACAGCTACGCCAACCGCGCCGGCAAAGGCACGCATGCCGCGATCCGGCGCTTGCAGCAGTTCATGCGGCAGGCGAAATATGTTTTGAAATGCGATTTGCGGCAATATTTTCCCAGCCTCGACCATCAAATTTTAAAAAGAGAGGCTCGAAGAGTTATTGCCGACGCGGAAACTTTGTGGCTCATCGACAAAATCATCGACGGCGGCAATCCGCAAGTGGAAACCAACTGGCATTTTCCCGGCGACGAACTTTTTACGCCCCTCGAGCGGCGGCGCGGCCTGCCGATTGGCAATTTAACCAGCCAGTTTTTTGCCAATGTTTATCTCGACCCGTTCGACCATTTTGTGAAAGAAAATTTGCGCTGCCGTTTCTACATTCGTTACGTCGACGACGCGGTGTTTCTTGACGATTCGCCGCCGCGTTTGCGGTCGCTGCTGCCGCGTTTGCAAAATTTTCTCGACGGCTTTCGGCTCAAACTTTATGCGGAGAAATGCCAGATTCGCCCGGTGGAAGTGGGGCAACGCTTTCTGGGGCAGGTTGTTTTTCCGCGACACCGGCTTTTAGATCGGGCCAACGTGCGGCGCTTTGCGCGGCGCATGCGAAAATTTCAAGACGGTTACGCTCGACGAAACATCGGCTTGCCGGAAATTCGGCAGTCGCTCATGAGCTGGCTGGGACATGCGCGGCAGGCGAATACGCGGGCTTTGCGGCGGGAATTGCTGCTCCGGCTGGCGGTGTTTTCCTCGATTGCAATTTAATTTTTTTTCCTTCCGCTGGAACAAAATCGCATGAAGCTTGGTATATATATTCAAAACGACGTTGCAGCACGGAAGCTGACGAACGCCAGGGAAATTTAAAGGTGTAATCTCATAAGATGTTGTCTCCTTTCGTCGTTTTCCTTCCTCCTCAGAATCCCTAGGCTCCTTGTGAGCCTGGGGATTTTTTTTTGCCCAGCGCCTCACATAAAAATTAGCCGCCTGCCTTTTGCAGTTTGCTTTTCCCCTCGAATTTCCATATTTTAAATAATGCTCAACGAGAAAGAACGGCACGCCTTGTTGGCGAAAGGCCGGTTGTTATTCGATTCCTGTTCGGCGGATAACGATTATGCCGGCGTCATCGGCCACATCGACCACAATCTTTCGCAGGGCGGCTGGCGCGCCGAAGTGATGGCCGAATTTATCGGCTGGCTGAAGCGGCAATGTGACACCGAAACTCGGCGCCGCTAAAAAATGACTGTAAATCCGCAATCAAATAAATAAAATTTTCAAAAAAAATCTATTTTAGAAATCCGCGAAAATCAGCGTTATCCGCGTTCAGAGGGTTTTTGCGAAGAAAGGTTGGGTGAAGATTGCTCGAGCGTCGTTCGCCGCTCCGGCGATTTTTGGCGTATGTGAAACCGTATCGCTGGCTGGTGGCGGGAGCGGCGGGAATGGGAATTCTCAAATTTTGCCTCCCGCTGATTTTTCCTCTCGCGTTGAAATTCATTACGGACGACATTCTCGTCGGCCAACCCAACACGAACCCGGATGCAACCAGCCGGATGTTCGCGTGGTGGACAAAGCAAGCGGTCGAGACTTTTTCGTTCCTCGGCAGCGGCAAAAGCGGCCTGCTGAATGCAACCGCCATCACCTTGCTTGCCATTTATTTGCTGCTGACCGTCGCCACGTTTTATCGCAGCGATCTCGCCGGCCGGGCCGGGCATCGGCTGGTTTTCGATTTGCGCTTTGATTTCTATTTACACATTCAGCGCATGTCGCACCATTTTTTCGCGACGCAGCGCTCCGGCGCGATTGTCTCGCGCTTCATGAGCGACGTGGCGCTGGCGCAAAATTTTGTCGGCAGCGCGCTCACCAACGTGTGGATGGACAGCGCCTCGCTCATCTTCGTTATCTCCATTCTGTTTTATTTGGAAGCGCGCCTCGCCTGGGTGGCGCTGGCGGTGATGCCGGGCTACGTCGCGCTCATTCGTTACATGAGCCCGCGCATCAAAAAAGCCAGCCGCGCTTCGCAGGAAAAATTGGAGGAAATCAGCGGCGACTTGCAGGAAAAAATCGGCGGCATGAGCGTGATCAAAGCTTTCAATCAGGAACGACGGGAAGCGCGCCATTTTTTTCACGCCAGCCACGAGCTGTCGGACATGTTCATTCACAACGTCTATCTCAGCTCGTGGAATCAGGCGTTGAGCGGCTTTCTCACCACCGTCGCGCCGCTCGTCGTGGTTTGGATCGCGGCGCTGTTCGTGTTGCGCGTCGAGATGACTGTCGGCACGATGATCGCGTTTTACAGCTTTCTCGGCTCGCTGTATTTGCCGCTGCAGCGCTTCAGCGAGCTGGGATTGATCGTCAGCAACTCGCTCGCGGCCATCGAACGCATTTTTGAATATTTCGATATGGAGCCGCAGATTATCGAGAAACCCCATGCGCTAAATTTGCCAACGGCGCGCGGCCATGTTCGCTTTGAGCACGTGAATTTTTCTTACGAGCATCAAATGCCGACATTGATCGGCATCGATTTCGACATCAAGCCGGGGGAGATGGTGGCGCTGGTCGGCGCGAGCGGCTCCGGCAAATCAACGCTGGTGAGCCTCATTCCGCGCTTCTACGATGTTTTCTCCGGCCGCGTGCTCATCGACGGGTTCGACGTGCGCGAGGTCACTTTCAAATCACTGCGCCGTCAAATCGGCCTGGTCTTGCAAGATTCGATTCTCTTTAGCGCGACGCTGCGCGAGAATTTGCTTTATGGCCGGCCCAAAGCGAGCGAAGTCGATCTTCACGCTGCCGCCGAAGCCGCCAATGCCACGGAGTTTATCAAGGTGCTTCCCAACGGTTTCGACACGGTCATCGGCGAGCGCGGCATCAAGCTCTCCGGCGGGCAGCGCCAACGCGTGGCGATTGCGCGCGCGTTTTTGAAAGATCCGCACATTCTCATTCTCGACGAAGCGACTTCCTCACTCGACTCCGAATCCGAGCATTTGATACAGGAAGCGCTGGCGCGGCTGATGCGCGGCCGCACCACGATTATCATCGCGCATCGGCTTTCCACTGTTGTGGAAGCGAATAAAATCGTGGTGCTGCACAATGGCCGCGTGGTGGAAATCGGGCGACACAACGAATTGCTGCGGCGCGGCGGCCATTATGCGTTTTTGGCGCGACGCCAATTTCGCGACACGCTGCCGCCGTTGCGAGCGGAAGCCGCGTGAGTCGTTCTACAAACAAGTTTCCCACTCGTGTATTTCGCGGGCTGAAACGACCAATTGCGCAAAGTGAACAAAACGACTTCAAAAAAATTTGAAAAGTATTTATAGGAAAGGATCATGCGCCTCTTAAAATTTTTATCGCTTTTCTCGTTCATCACCTCGGCGGTTTTGTCCGGCGGTTGCAATAACAAGAAAAAAGCGACCGTGCCGCATTTTACCACGCATTGGTCGGTTCAAACTTCCTTTAAATATGACTTGTGCAACTTGATCGGCATTCTGACCGGCCGCGAGCTTTATAAAAAATATTACGCTGATTTGCAGGCGGAATGGCGCCCCAGGCTGCCGCCGCCGGTTTCAGCGGCCGTCAAAAAAATCGACGCGATTATCGGGCCGCAGCAACCGCCGGGGCCGCGCTTGAGCGTGTTGTTTGCCGCCGTTGCCGCCGAGGACAGCATCGCCGCGATTCTGGCCGCGATGGAGGACGATCAAAACGTCCGCCGCCGCTTGATGGCCTCCGATTTTGCCAGCGAAAAAAATTGGCAGCAATGGCAAACGCTTAAACCGTTTTTGCGGCCGGTGTTGGAGCATTTGCAAAAAGAGCGCTTCGATCTTTATTGGCACAAAAACCTTTATCACAAAATTGCCGCCAAATTGCCGCGCCTGCAACAAGAGCTGCAATCCTACGATGTGATCGGCGACATCGAGCGTTTTCTCGTTGAAGCGCAACTTCCCGACAGCCTCGAAGTTTGCGCGTTGTGGTTGCTGCAGCCGCACGCCATCCGCCTCGCGCCGGCGCGTTATTTAACCGACGCCAACTATCCGATGCACGTCACCGTCAAAAGCGCTTATCATGAGTTATTGCATCACTATTGCGAACAGATCGTCGATTCGGTGTTGGCCAAACAATTTGAGGGATTGCGCGCCGATCCGTTTTTGAATCAAACATTGGCGCAAGCGGATCTCAGCCTCGGTTATCGGAATTTCATGGCTTATTGTCGGGAAGAAGTCGTGCTTGCGGCGGATTTATGGCTGGCCGAGCGCCGGCGCGTCATCTCGCAGCTCACCGGCGCCAATGGCAACAGTTCTGAACAGGCCGTGCGCGCCTATCTTGAACGATATGAAGGAGGCGTGCACGTTCTGGCCGGCGTGATCTATTCCTATCTCGAAGCGGGACTGAAACTCGACCGCATGTCGTACGCCACGTTTCTAAAGGAACTCTTCGCCAGCGGCCGTTTGCAGCCGGGGAAAATTGAAATGCGCTATCAGGATTTCATGCGCAGCGCGAAAGTGGCGAGCCGGTGAGTTTTGATTAAAGTTTCGGTGAAAAAATTCCATCGGATGGCGTTTTGCATTGTTACGTTTTCCCATTCAAAATCTCTTTCACAATCTCATGCAGATGGCCATTCGTCGAGAAAGCATCATCGCCATGAATCGTGGCACGGCCCTGCCAATCGGTGAAACGTCCGCCGGCTTCTTCGAGAATCGGCAGCAGCGGCCCGTTGTCCCACACGGCCATGCGCGGGTCGAGCATGATTTCGGCGCGACCGGTGGCGACTAAAATATGGCCGTAGGCATCGCCCCACGTGCGCTGGAGTTTGGTCGAGCGGCACAAGTGATCAAGCGCGGCGCGATGGCCCATCGTCTCCATCCGATAAAAATCAGTCGTGAGCAACACCGCCTCTTCAAGTTTTTTGACGCCGGAAACGCGAGCGCGGCGGCCGTTCCAATAACAGCCGGCATTTTGCGCGGCCCAAATGGTTTCATCGAGCGCCGGGAAATGCGCGACGCCGAGCGCGACGCGGCCATTCGTTTCACACGCCAACAGCACGCCGTAAAACGGCGCGCCGCAGACGAATGATTTGGTGCCGTCAATCGGATCGATATACCAAGTTGTGTTTGTTCCGCGTACCGGCGTCGTGGAACCTCCCTCTTCGCCGACGATGGCGTCATCGGGAAAATAGCGCGCCAGCCAGCGGCGAATTTCCTCTTCCGCGCGCTTGTCGGCAATCGTCACCGGCGAACGGTCGCTTTTTAATTCAACCTGAACGCCGGTTTGAAAATATTCCAGCGTAATTTTTCCGGCGCGCCAACAGGCTTCCAACGCCACTTCCAAACGCGGGCGCAGGGGTTCCACCATATCAAATTCCATGTTCGATCAGATTTTCTGCAAATAAGCCAGAAACAAAAATCCCTCCAGCATTCTCTCGTTGCAGAGAAAACAAAACGCCCGCACGTCACGCCGAAAAGGAAAACCGCGGAGACCAACGACTTTTTATGGCGCGTGCGCAGCGCTTGGCGCTGGAGGGATCAGGCGGCAATCAACAAGGTCTGCAAATCATGCGATCAACGCAAGGCTGCGCCGGTAGCGCGTGTGAGCAGCGTCGGCTTGAAGTTGCCGTCATGGGTTAAAAATTTCCGCCGTCAACGACGACTTTTCTTTTTAGCTTTCTTGGCGCCGCCCTTCTTCGCCGTTTTCGCTTTGCCTTTTGCCATCTTGCTTTTGCCTTTGGCCTTGCCTTTCGCCATCTTGTTTTTGCCTTTGGCTTTTGCCTTGGCTTTCTTGGCTGCCGGTTTCTTTTTAGCGGCTTTTTTCATCGCCTTGGGGGGCGCTGCTGACGCCTTTTTCTCGGCCGCCGGTGCGACCGGCATCATCGCCGGCGCAGACGCGGGTTCGTCCATCATGGACACCGGCTCCGATCTTTCGAACGACATCTCCGTCGGTTCCGTGTCCTCCGTTTCGTCGTCGTAATCTTCGTCAGCGTTGGGCGTGTAATCGAGATTGTTCATCTTTTCCTCCAGAGATTTGAAAAAGTTGCTGATAAAGTCATGCCATCAAAGTCACTTCACTTGCAGCCTTGCTGCTTATAAAAATAAGTTATCAAAGTGCGATTTGCAAGATCAATTTTCAAAATACGCCTAAAAATTTAAAAATTTTTCAAGCCCTGGGCTGATTGAAAAAGAAGAGCGACACAAGGATTTGCAACAGATCAAACGCAGATTATTTTTGGACAGACCGTCGGGCAAATCTGAGCAACAAATAAACCTGCCCGAATTAAAATGTGTTAAAATGTACACCAGTTAAGTTAAATTTTTTCAAATATATTATCGTATATCTCACTAACACTATTTTCCTAACCGTCACTCCATTCCCCGCCTCGAGTTTGAGCAAGTAAATTCCACTCCCTGCTGTTTGTCCGTTTTTATTGCGGCCATTCCGCGTCAGCGCGGGCGTTTCGGTCGCATTTTTTTTCGAACCAATGTCATCTCTTCCGCGCCGAGCAAGTTTAACACTCGCAACGTAACACCGGCTTGATAATTTGAACCTGTTTATGGCTGTAAATAAATAAAAACGATTTGCATTCGCTGCTGTTTGTGACTATAATAATGCCATGTCAACACGAAATAAATCTTCTTTTTATCATCGAACAAAAGTCTTCATCAAAAAAATCCCCCGCGGCAAAGTGGCGACGTACGGCCAGATCGCGGCGCTGGCCGGCAATCCGCGCGCGGCGCGGCAAGTGGCGTGGGTGCTGCACTCGGCTTCGGATCAAGAGAAATTGCCCTGGCAGCGCGTGATCAACAGTCAAGGCGGCATTTCATTGCCGCGCTACGGCGGCTACGAATTGCAGCGGGCTTTGCTCTTAAAAGAAGGCGTGAAATTCGATTCTAATGATCGTATCGATCTAACGCGGTTTCAATGGCGATCGAAAAATTTTAAACTTTAATTTTAAAATTTACTCTGAACAGCTTATTACCTCTTTCTCGGTGACGATCATATCGATCCGCTGATCGTGCGCCTCGACCGGGATGCTGTCAACAATTTGAAACGCAAACACCAGCGCGATTTTTGGCGCTTTGATTTGGGCAAGAAAACGATCATAATAACCTTTGCCGGCGCCGAGACGATTGCCGGCGCGATCAAACGCCAAACCCGGCGCCAGCACGAGATCGAATTGATTTGAGGCCGCGATTCGTTTTGGATTCGGCGCCGGTTCGAGAACGCCAAACGCGCCGGTTTTTAGCTCGGAAAAATCTTTGATGAAGTATTGCCGCAGCTCATTGCCGCTTTCGACTTTGGGCACGGCCACTTGTTTGCCGTCTCGCAAAAGCCGGCGAATCATCTCGTGCGTGTCGACCTCGTGACGAAGCGCCGCGTAAGTTTGGATAATCTGCGCCCGTTGAAAAATTGCCAATGTTTCCAAACGCGCAATAATCGCGGCGCTGGCAAGGTCTCGCCCGGTTGAGTCGAGCTGCCGGCGCTGCGCGCGCATTCGCGCGCGGAGCAATTCTTTTTCTGAGGCGACCGTCACGATTTTAATTTTTGCAAAATGCCGGCCGCGAAATTTTTATCGCTAATGGCAATCACACCGACGCGCTCTCGTCCAAAAAATTTGCCCCATTCTTCCATCGTGCCGATTTCAAAAATCTGCGGACGCTTCTCGGATTGGGCGAGCAATTTCTCTTTTGTTGAAGAGGAAAAATCCGTGGCAAAAAACAGCAACAAATCGCGTGACCGGCGAATTTCACGGCTCACCGCGGTGGCGCCAATGGCGATTTTGCCGGCGCGTTGGGCGAGCCCGAACAATCCAACGATTTCATTCGGCAGCATGTTGGCGCAAAAATTCAATCACATTTTCATAAACGACCGGCGGCACGGGCTGGCGAAAGCCGTGATGCAAACCCTTCTTTTTCTTCAGCAATTCTCCGCAAGCCGGTTGGCGACAGACATACGCGCCGCGCCCGGGCAGCCGTTGGCGAGGATCAAGCGTTATCATTCCATCTTTACTTCGTGCCATGCGAAGCAAATCCGATTTGTCGGCTTTTCGCCCACAGGCTAAGCAGGTTCGCTCCGGTTGACCCATAAATCCGCATTTATTTGATATGGGTTTCTTTATTCGCTGCGTTTCTGTTTGGCGCTTTTCATAAACTGGCTGAAACTTTTCGCCCAATGCGCCACCGTTTGTTGCGGGCCGACGAGTTTGAAAAAGTATGGGCCTTGCGAAGTTTCCAATACCGCCGCGAGCATGCGAAAATTCGGCTTGTTATAATGTTCAGCGTTGCCCGGCATGGTCGGCGCGACGTACGTGCCGCTGAGATCGACGTTGGTCAAATTCATGCCGTCAACAACGTCGCGCGTGACACTCGCCTTTTCAGAGGAAACGCTGCCATCGGGTTGGGCAAACTGGCCGTACCAGCGCTCTAAATTCGCTTCGACGGAGCCGCCTTGCCCGGCACCGAAATAAAAGACGACCAATTCAGCGTCTTCGGTATCATTGACAACATGCGGCAATGTGAATTGCGCTTTCCGCATCATTGAATTGGGCGTCACGGATCGCCATCCGGCATCGGCCTGCAAAGTCACAACCTCAAGATCAACCGGTTGTGTCTGCGGCGATTGACAGGCCAGAGACGGCAGCAGGAATAATAACGCGAAAACTTTCTGAATTTGCCAACATGGTTTTGTGCCGCGCGACATAGATTTTCCTTTTCGATGAGGTTCATACTCGACGTCATTTTGCTTGTTTATGTTAAAAAAATGCGCGCAGAATGTCAAGCAAATAAAAAGGCTCGATCTGTTAAAGTCGAGCCTTTCTGAAAATCCAACCCGCTTGAAAACACAGCCGAAGTTTTAGCGCGCTGCCACCGCCTCTGGTCGCGGACGAAAATCAAAAACACGACCGTCGGCCTTGGCATTTTCCGGCAACGCCAGCGGCCGGCTGTTCTCGCTCATCGCGCAGTTGCCGTCAAAAACCGCTCCTTCGTCAATAACCAACTTGCCGGTTTTCACTTCACCATGCACGATTGCGTGCGCTTCGAGCACGACTTTGCCCGTCGCCAAAACCCGATTTTTCACCCGCCCGCCGATGATGGCGTTGCGAACTTTGACTTCACCTTCGATCTCGCCCTCTTTGCCAACGACAAGTGAATCACTGGCCTGCACTTGACCCTGCACGCGGCCGTCAATTCGAATGCTGCTTTGCACCGTGATGAGTCCTTCGATGACCGAACCTTTGCCAATTACCGTGTTCAGCTCTCCGGACCGCTCGCTTTCGATGCCTTCTTTTTTGCCCAACATAGTGTCCTCCAGCTAAAAGTTACTCTGCAAATGATGATAAAGTACAAGCGGAAGGACACAAATGAAGAAAGCAAATTAAAAAACACTGAGGAGAATTTTAAGGAAGACGTTGAGGCGATAAACTGGCGGAGAGGGTGGGATTCGAACCCACGGTAGAACTTTTGGCCCTACACGCGATTTCCAGTCGCGTTCCTTCGGCCGCTCGGACACCTCTCCGATTTTTTGAGCTTAGAATCTACTCAAACAAAAAAGGCCATTTGTCAATGGCCATCGCCGGCGGAGAGGGGGGGATTCGAACCCCCGATCGAGAGTTTAAGCCCGATAACGGTTTTCGAGACCGCCGCTTTCGACCACTCAGCCACCTCTCCGGTCGAGTAATAGAGTGATGGATTGTTGGAGCACTGGATCATTGGATTGATGGATTTCTGGGTGGTCAGGGTTCCAACACTCCATTATTCCAATAATCCATCAATCCATTTTCTGTTGGTGGAGCAGAGCGGGATCGAACCGCCGGCCTCCACGTTGCGAACGTGGCGCTCTCCCAGCTGAGCTACTGCCCCGGGGTGAATTACAAAAAGAAAAAAAGCAAAAGGCAAAAAGAAATTTTATTTTACTAATTTTGGCGCAGTTTTTTGAAGAAATCTTGCAGCAGCGCCTGACACTCGTTGCGTTTGATCCCTACGGCCATTTCTATCGGCGGGCCGAACGGATTTTTGTCGATAACGTTACTCACCGAGCCGCATGCGCCGAAGCGCGCGTCTTCGGTTCCGTACACGAGTGCTGAAACGCGCGACAGCAACAAGGCCCCGCTGCACATCGGACACGGCTCAACCGTCACATAGAGCGTCGCGCCTTCGAGCCGCCAGTTTGCCGCTGTTCCTGCCGCGGCTGTAATCGCCAGCATTTCAGCATGGGCGGTAGCGTCTTGCAGCGTTTCAACAAGATTATGTCCCCGCCCGATGATACGGTTTTCCATTACCACGACGGCGCCAATCGGCACCTCGCCTTTCGCCAGCGCTTTTTCCGCTTCTTTAATGGCGAATTGCATCCAGTGATCGTGCGTCATGTCGTGATGATTGCCCCGCTCTATAAATTAAAGAGGGCGGAATTCCGATTTTCCTTTTATAAAATTTCACTGAAAGATCGGTATTCTGCCCCTTTGATGAGTACGCCCGGAAGGATTTGAACCCTCAGCCTCTTGGTCCGTAGCCAAGCGCTCTATCCAGTTGAGCTACGGGCGCATGGTTCAATATAAAAAACTTTTCCGAAAAAGTCAAAACTTATGTTGACTTGTTGCAGAATTTTTGTGACGCATACGGGACTCGAACCCGTGTTACCGGCGTGAGAGGCCGGCGTCCTAACCGCTAGACGAATGCGCCCTAAAATTTTTGGGCTGGGGTGCCAGGATTCGAACCTAGATAGCCAGATCCAGAGTCTGGAGTCCTGCCGTTGGACGACACCCCAGTTTCAATTGCCCCGCAAAGTTTTCACGGCGCGGCGCAACCGCGTGACGACACACTTTTGGCCGAGCAGCGCCATCATTTCAAACAGACCGGGGCTAACGCCGAACCCGGTGATCGCCAATCGCGCGGGATGAATCAACTTTGCGGCGGCGAGGCCAATCTCTTCCGCCAAACGGCGTACGGCCTCTTCAATCACCGGCGGCGAAAATTCTTTCAACTCGGCCAATCGCGCTGCCAATTTCTCCAAACGTTCCGCCGTTTCGGAATCTTTCCAATGCTTCACCCGCGCCGCTTCTTCATATCGCTCCGGATCCCGAAAAAAATATGCGCCGACGCTGACGAAGTCAGGAATAAATTTGACCTTCGATTTGAGCAGCTCGATCACACTGTGAAAATAATCGCGCCGGTTCTGCAACTCTACGACGGTCAGTATGCCCGAATCAATAAAAGCCTTTTCGACGAGTGGCGCCAATCGATCCGCCGATACTAAACTCATGTACTGGCCATTCATCCATTCGAGCTTTTTCTCGTCGAAAACGGCGCCGCTTTTAGAGATGCCGGAGAGATCGAACTCTTGAATGAGCTCATCTTTGCTGAAAATTTCGCGATCATCTCCGGGCGACCAACCGAGCACGGCCAGAAAATTGAAGAGAGTCTCCGGCAGAAAACCCTTCGCGGCATATTCACCGACCGCAGTCGCGCCATGCCGTTTGCTCAGGCGCGATTTGTCGGCGCCAAGAATCAACGGCACATGCGCAAAAACGGGCAGCGGCCAACTGAAAGCGTTATACAAGAGCACCTGCTTCGGCGTGTTCGAGATGTGATCCTCGCCGCGAATCACATGGGTGATGCCCATCTCGTGGTCGTCGATCACCACCGCCAAATGATAGGTCGGCACGCCGTCCGACCGCAGGATGACGAAATCATCGATGGTCTCATTGTCAAAACTGACTTCATCGCGGATTTCATCTTTAAAAGAAGTCACGCCGCCGGACCGAACCGCGAAACGAATGGCGAACGGTTTGTTGGCCGCCAGATTCTGTTTAATTTCATCCGGATTCAGCTTCCGGCAGCGGCCATCATATTTGAAAGTTTGCTTCTCCGCTTTGGCGCGTTCACGGACGGCGTTAATTTCTTCCGTCGAGCAGAAACAACGATACGCTTTGCCTTCACGCACGAGCCGATGCGCAAAATTTTGATAGCGCGGAAACCGCTGCGACTGATAAACCGGCTCGCCCGGCCATTCCAAACCGAGCCACGTCAAACTCTCGAGAATGGCGCGGGTCATCTCCTCGCCGGAGCGCTGCACGTCGGTGTCTTCGATGCGCAGAAAAAATTTGCCGCCATGTTTTTTGGCAAAAAGCCAATTGAAGATTGCCGTGCGCGCGCCGCCAATGTGCAGATAACCGGTCGGGCTGGGCGCGAAGCGAACTGAAATCATTTTGATATCAAATTATTCCTTGACAGGCTGGCAGCCCGTCCTACGAGCGGAGAGGCAGGGATTCGAACCCTGGGTAGCGATTTTGTCACTACAACCGCTTAGCAGGCGGCTCCTTTCGGCCACTCAGGCACCTCTCCGAATTGTAAATTGAAAATCTGGCGGAGAGCGGGAGACTCGAACTCCCATGGGTGATTAGCCCAGCGGTTTTCAAGACCGCCGCCTTACCAATTAGGTCTAGCTCTCCGAGATTTTTTCACCGGCATAAATTTGCCGAACTTAAAAATATACGAATCCTATCCGGTGCAGTCAATCTTTTTTTCATAAATTTTTCAACGAGTTACTGCTTGACACCGTGGCCGTAAATGTTTATATTTGTCCAAGTCATAAGGCTTTATAAAATGATTCATCCAAAAGATTACGAAATTTACACCGAAGCCTGGCGTCAAAGAAGGCGCGCCGAAAGAGAAGCCCTGCCATTGCTGCGACAACAATTATTTCAGACGGCGCAAAAGTGTGCCGATTGGCTGGCAGAAAAATACGCCGTGCGCGCGGTTTATCTGTTCGGCTCCGTCGCCTGGCCGGAACGTTTTCATGCCGATTCGGATATCGATTTGGCGGTTGAAGGATTGCCGGAGGGAAGATATTTTCGGGCGTTGGCGGAACTGTGGCGTCTTTTGCCGCCGGGACGTGAATTGAACTTGGTGCCGTTGGAAGCGGCGTTCCCGGAGCTCGCCAAGCGCGTTCGCAAAGAAGGGGTGGTGCTTTATGCGGCATAAAAAGTTTAATGGATTGTTTGCCGATTTTGCCCGCGAGCTGAAAAATTTGGACACGCTCATTGGCGAGCTGGAAGACATTTTCAAAAATCTTTCGAGAAAACCGCCCAAAACCGTCATTCGCGCCTGTGCCAGTATTTTGCACGATTATTACACCGGCGTCGGAAAAATTTTTGAAAGAATTTCCAGCGAGATTGACGGCGGCGCGCCGCGTGGTTACGATTGGCATCTGCAGTTGCTGCAACGCATGCTTGCCCCGATTTCCGGTGTTCGCCCGCAAATCATTGACGCCGGTTTGGGTGAAGAATTGGATGAGTACATGCGATTTCGCCACGTTTTTCGCCATCATACGGATTTCAATTGCGCTGGCAATTGGTCAAGGAATTGGCGGATCGACTTCAAGAAGTTCATCGACGATTTGTCGGGCAAATTCGCGCCTTCGAGCAATGGCTCCGAACAGCCGATGATGAAGGCAAACCACCCATTGAATCCTGATTGTTTGCCTGAATAATTGAATCTTTTCAGCACGGTTAATTTTCCAATAACAATTTAGGGTGGGGAGCACCAATGCAACGTCTTTCTCTTTTGCTGTTTTTCTGCCTCAGCCGCATCACCTCGGCGCAAGTGATTCTCTCCGAGGTGATGTACAATCCGGCTGGCAACGAGAACGTCTACGAGTTCATCGAAATTTTCAATGCCAGCGCCACGGATTCGGTTTCGTTGCGCGGCTGGAAAATCGGCGATCAAATAGAAACTGATTTGCTGGTTTCGCCGGATTTACTTTACAAGCTCGCGCCGGGACAGTTTGCTATTATTCTCGATCCCGATTATTTCCAAACCACTGCGGTTTACGACTCGCTCATTCCCGCCGACGCTTTAATTCTCACCGTTGATGACAACTCCCTCGGCGGCGGCGGTTTGTCGAATAGCACGGCGGAAACCATTGTCCTTCTCGATGTTGCCGGCAACGCGAGGGCGCGCTACACGTATTCACTCGGCAATCCCGATGGCATTTCCGACGAAAAAATTTTTTTAAGCCCGGATGACTCGCCCACGAATTGGGCCAATAGCCGTCGCGTCAATGGCACGCCCGGGCAGCGCAACTCGGCCACGCCCAATCAAATCGACGGCGAATTGCGGGCGCGCAGTTTTTCGGTTTCCCCGGCTTTATTGCGTGAGGGGCAAACGGCAAAATTTAATGTGACGCTGCGCAATGCCGGGCTGCAAACGATTTCCGCTGCAACCGTCGAATTTTCAATTATCAATACCAGCGCGAATTTGAATCTACCTGTGCGTTTGGGTTCGGTTGATTTGCCCGTTGCTTTGAAATCAGCCGACTCAATTCATTTCAGCATCGAATGGCAACAAACCGTCGCCGGCCGCCATGAAATTTTGGCCAATTTGATTTTGTCCGGTGACGAGAATCGCGACAACGACGCGCTGCGTGCGAGCTTCGCGGTCGGCTACTCGCGTGAAGTCGCGCGCATCAATGAAATTATGTACGACCCACCGGCCGGCCAACCGGAGTGGATCGAAATTTTCAATCCGCAATCAATCCCGCTGCCGCTGGCGGATTGGATTTTGCAAGATGAGACCGGAACGCGCGCTGCCATCAAACAAAAAATTGTCATACCACCGCTGCGCTATCTCGTGCTGGCCGTGAGCCCGGCTGTAGCGGCTTTATTCAACATTGCCGATTCTTTCGTCGTCGTTCTCGATAATTTTCCAACACTCAACAACCTCGGCGATGTTTTGCTGCTGCGCGATTTCACCGATGCGGTCATCGATTCGGCGGCGTATCAGACGAATTGGGGCGCTCCTAAAATCTCCTCCGCCGAAAAAATTTGGCACGAGCGCGAAAATGTGGCGGGGAATTGGCGTCCGAGCCAAGATTCTCGCGGCGGCACTCCCGCGGCGTTGAACAGCGTCAGTCCGCGCGACATCGATCTGGCAATGGTTCGCTTATCTTTTGATCCACTCGATCCGCGCGCCGGCGAAGAGGTTCATCTCATCGCAACCGCGCGCAACAGCGGCCGCCGTACCGTCGAGCGTTTTATTGTCACCTTTGCGAACGACCGCAATCAAGATGACGAAATACAAGCTGGCGAAGAAATCGGCGCGATTAGTGTCACACAACCATTGTCGGCGGAGGATTCGGTTGTGATTCAGCAACTTTGGCCGCAACCACCCTCCGGCAAGCATGATGTTCTCGCGGTGATCTCGGCGCCGCTCGATGCGGTGGCGGGCAATGATCGCATTTCCGCTCGTTTGTCGGTAGGATATAAATTGCGCAGCGTCGTGATCAATGAAATTTATTACGCGCCGCGCTCGGGCGAGGTGGAGTGGGTGGAATTTTCCAATCGCAGCAATCAGCCGGTTGATCTCTCGGCATGGCGCTGGCGCGATGCGGATGCGGATTTCCCGATTGTTTTTCCGGACTCAACTTTGATTCTCGCGCCCGGCGAATTGGCGTTGCTCACCGCCGGTCGCAATATTTCGCACGTTGATCCGAGCGCGCGAATCATCGTTCCCAAAAATTGGCTTACCCTCAATAATGATCACGAGCAGCTGGTGTTGGCCGATTTTCATGGAAGCGTGCAGGATAGTTTGTCCCTTT
>Ga0247727_10006925_pt1 | contig 21957 bp, 12 predicted proteins | sample WisWelCaveWW1625_FD_202498 | JGI IMG/M metagenome (GOLD analysis project Ga0247727, IMG submission 202498) | Biofilm microbial communities from Wishing Well Cave, Virginia, United States - WW16-25 | ecosystem: Environmental > Aquatic > Deep subsurface > Groundwater > Cave microbial mat | place...
GTAAAAGTCTCCTCCAAATGTTATTTCCAATCCTAGATGGTTTCCTTGATGAGCCCCTCCTTGGAATTCCCAAAGATCACAGATTCCATCATTATCATTATCAGAGTTACCAGTGCCATCAACGTCGAAATCACAGGTTAAAGCTGGAGGAGCTGGCGCTACTATGTTTCCTTGTTGTGGTGGTGAAAATGGAGGCACTATACTTGCTGTTGGATTGTATGTGGTTGCCCCTACTGTGTATGGTGCAGTTAACATTACTGTATCAATATTATTAACTAGAAGATATGAAGGGGGATCACCAGCAGCATCAAGTGTAAACGTTATGAGGGGACTGCTAACAAACCTGCCAGAGTTTACTGCATCTTCAACCATGTTTACTACAATTCCTCCAGGGTTTGCAATTGATTTCACACTGATAGTAAATGAATCGATGGCTGCTACATTGGTATTTTTAGTAGAGTCATCAATATTTAGTGCACCAGATGTTTCATGTTCATATAGTTCAGAATTAAATCTCACAGCTGGTGGTATTGCACCTACTCCACAACCACTACAAACAATTGTAGCCGAGTCTGTTGGGTTGTAGTTTGCAAAGACAGTTGAACCAGCAGGGGCATTAAGAATATTTAGACCAGCGTTTGTTGCAGCTGATGAAAATACTATTTGTGGGCTGACAAAGATTCCAGTGTCAACGTCTGTTTCAGTTGATGTCACACTAAAACCTGTTTCATCAGTAGTTGAGTTCATGAGAACTGAAACTGTTTCGATTGCTAGAGAGTTTAGGTTAGCCGCACTGTCTGTTACAGTAACAATTCCTCCAGTGTTAACCTCGTATTGTTCTGCATCTAGTTCAATAACGTTGCTAATGATTAAAGCACCAATTCCTGTTGTAGCTGTTGTATTAGATACATTCCTAAAATCAGTATATGACACTACTATAGTAGTCCCAGGAAAACTTGTTGGTTTAATGGTGCTAGAGTTGCCATCACAATAAGTGCTTGGTATTTGAAAGTCGCCTGTGAATATGCCGCTAGCTGTAGAACTTTCAACCAAAGTAAATCCAGTCGAAAATAGACCATCATCAGGTGCACCTGCTACACCACATGGCCCAAGAATCCCACTAATCCACCGTGAGGGTCCGCTGCCATCTTCGAAATATATTTCCAACATATTTCCATAGAGTGGACCTCCGGAAAGGACAGGTAATCCTGCAACGCCAACTGTGTCAGATGCTGGATCTCCTGTGGTAGGGTTAACTACTGTATAGATGTCAATTATATCATTATCCGTATTAAGATCCTGATCAGTAAGAGTTACAGTTGCAGTATCCAAAGGATCGTATGTGACAGAATCAAATATTGCCCCGCCAGAATGGGATGGGGCATCCTGCGAGTCAGATATTGGAGTATGCAACCCTGCATTATCTAAATCATTATACATTATAGTTGGAGCACTAGCTCCTGTCGAGCCCTCTAAAACTACAAATCTTGGAGAGGCACCAATTGGAACAATTGCCGAATCCATAAAAGGAAGAGAAAGTACATTGAGCTGATTTACCATCGCAAATTCTGCCGTACCTGCAAATACTGAAGTATTAACTCCAGTTTCTTCCAGCTCAAATCGGATAATTTGGTTGGCTATTCTTTCTGTTGAAATATCCCCATCATCAATTATTCCATACGAGAAAAAGTCTGCAACTATTGGAATCCTATTTCCAGCCCCTAACGTTACCCCTCCAGACGTATTAACTGTAAAATTTATAGAAACAGTATAATTTCCTATTATTCCAAATAGGTCATCACCTGTAGTATTTGCTAAATTGATAAAGCCCTGTAGAGGAGCACCGGTTGCAAGTGTTACAACACCACCCCCCGGCGGTAATGCCACCAAATGAATATCGACAGAGTCGATTGTTCCACCAGTTACATTCATAGCAAGATACCTTACATCATAATTAAAATAATTATTTCCACTAAACGAGCCAGCTGGGTCATGTATTGAATTGTAAAGATCAGAAAAAATATCGTTTAATACGAGTCCAATAGTATCTCCAGTTAGAAAAGTGACTGGGCTATTTATTTTAATTATTGCTCTTTGTGAAATGTCTTGAACTTCATCAACGGTAAGGAGAGTTGGACCGACTTGTACGGCTAGCAAATTCTCTAGTGTGAAGGGAGTTCCAGTAGTAAGAGTTGGAATTAAGCTAAAATCTGGATAGGTACTATATGCCCAAAATACATCTAAGTCTTCATCAAGAAATGGATTTGCGTTTGCATCAACATCAATAAGTGTAACTGGAATCTCTTCACCGGAATTCCATTCTGCTCCAGCTGAGGCTCCATCAATATCTATGGTTCCTGTCACACCTGGAACTATACTAGCAAATGCATCTAAACCAGCATATGAAACTGTGAGAGTATCTCCATAAGATACCTGTAGAGATGCAGGAGTTGAAGAACCAAGTCTGGTTGTAAAACTTCCAGTAAAAATGCCAGTATTAACGTCAGTTTCTACAAGCGTACGCATAATACCGCCACCATCAGTGTCTGAAAATGCATCCACATCAACTGTATCTAACGCTAAAGCACTCAGATTGGCAGTTGCATCTACTACAGTCACATAAACAGTGTCCGGTGCTTGATAGAAAGCCGAATCTAGCGAGATGGAAGCGGCAAAAGCAACGTGTGATGCAAATCCTGCTGAAAAAAATCCTGCAATCAAGAACAAAATTAAATATCTAGTTACCCAATTATGCATGTTCCAAATGCCCCAGAATATCTTGTTCTCTAGCTATAAAAACATGATCTCTATTAAAAAAAATTCTAGATTATTTTTCTTGTATTCAAATAATATTTTTATATTCAAATAATATTTTCTTATCATAAAAAGAAATTAAATAAATTCTAAACTAAAACTAAGAGTACGAAACTACAATTATCGTAGAACCAAACAAAAATTAAAAAAGTTTGGAACTATCTCCATTTTGCATCATTGTAATGTTCAAATAACTAATTATACAAGATATCAGTTTATTTTCCTACATACCTCGTAAATTGGATATGAATGCTTTAAGCCAATTGATAATCCGGTCACGGCTTTGAATCGATACTCTTTCATATCCTTTACCAGCTCATGCAAGTCTCCACCAATAACCATACCGTTAGATGTAGCCACGTGGTTAATCTTGGCACACATGTTCACAGGGGGACCAATGAGATCAATTGAAAATGAATTGCTTTGTTTCATGATTACCACTTTGCCAAAATCTAAGCTGACTCTGTAGCTTAATGGTGGCAAGCCCTCCTGATGTAAAATTGTAGAAATTAGTGGTTGTGACTCTATTATGGCAAGTCCTGATTCAATGCAGCTCATAAAACCAATTTTGGAAGAAGCCTTTGATTCTGGAAAGTAATACAATAGACTGTCCCCCCCATTTTTTATTGCCTGGCCACCGAATTTTTGTAATATCTTTGACATTGAGTTTAAGAAAATGGTATAATACTTGCACCACTCTTTCTCATTAAGACTAGCAGAGATCTTTGTAGAATTTACCATGTCTACTATTCCTACACAAAAGCTTTTACTCAAACCAGAAAAGGCAACCATATAGTCAGAAAAGCCCATGTCATTTCTGGGCTGAACCTCAGTCTGACCTTGGGGGATTAGCTTCTCAAATGATTGCCGATCTACGCCCAAGTTTGCCTTAGAGTCTTCAATTATGGCCCTAATTTCTGGGATTAAAGATTCCTGAAAATAAATCTCATCGATATGCCAGAAATTACGTTCCATGACTAGTAATTAGCATCAATTGATTATAGCATCTGCTTTACAGAGATTCTAATTAGTTAGCTTGGTTGTAAAGTCAATAAAATAATGTTGTATAAGCAACTATGCTTATGAGAAATGAAACTCAGATAAAAATGGGTGGCGGAACAGGAACGATATTCCCCCAGGGTTATTTCAGGTAAAGACAACTGGGAAAAATTCAGGGATTTAGAATATAGGGCTTCTCAAAATGCTAATTTATTAGTAAAACTAATTTTGTTACAGACTTGTTAAAACAAAAAGGTAGTTCTAAAAAACGTATACCTAATCGCGTAGATGTTGGAGCTATTATGGGATTAATGGAGGAAAAAGGAAGACACAAGGACTGGTTACTAGAGGAGATAAAGAGACATCGCATAAAGCTTAAGGTTCCTGCAACAGCAACAAGTTATGATATTTTAAATAATTCTCCAAGAGAATTCACCAAGCATCTTTATCAAACATTAAAGGAAGATGAATTTTTTATCGAGGATGTCAAAACCATGACTAAAACCTATCATTGGTTTTTTACAGATATTGTTGGCAGCTCAGATCCTACAATGTCAACTAAAGCACAGATTCGAAAAATCTGGGTCCTAATTGATCAGATAAAAAAATCAGAGACTTTTAAAAACTGTGAACCCAAAGACATGTACATATTGCCTACTGGTGATGGCATGGCAATTGGTTTTAGTGATAGTCCAGAAAAACCATTGCGACTTGCAATTGATTTACACAAGGCTTTGAATCGTTATAATGAAACACGAAAAAGAAAAGCCGAGAAGTTGTATGTTCGTATTGGGATAGATACTGGGCCTGTGTACATCCTAAAAGATTTAGCAGGAAATGAAAACGTTTGGGGGCCTGGAATAATTATGACCAGACGAGTCATGGATTTATGCGGTGAGAATCAAATCTTTGCATCCTCTCGAGTTGCTGATCATGTAAGTAATCTTTCCTCCGAATACAAATCCATCATGCATCAAGTTGGGGATTATACTACAAAGCACAATGAGCCTCTTGTAATATACAATGTATATGATGGACGAGCCTTTGGAAACAAATATGCCTCCAAAAAAGGTAAGGTAATTAAAACAAAGGAAAACTTTCAAGAGACTCTAAAATCAAAAACTGCATTTGTCTTCCATGGTATTGATGTCAAGCTTTTCGTTAAAGATCCAAAAACGATGTTAACCCATCACATCTGGAATTGGAATGTAATTAACATGTCAGATGAACCACGAGATGAGATATTTTATTACCTTGATGGAGATGTCCCTAAAGACTTCAAAGACATGAACGTTAAGGTAACGGATGAGGAAGGAAATCTTCTAGATATCAAGGCCATCAGCGTAAACAAACCTTTGAGAAAAGAGTTTAACATAAAGATGAAAAAACCGCTAAAACCTAGGCAAAGAAAAAGATATCTCAAACTAGAATATGATTGGGAGGAACCTGAGAGAAATTATATTTACAAAATTCCAACAGATTGTAAAAAATTTACATATGAATTTACCATACCCAAAGGAGTTGACATAAAAAGCCGAATTTTAAAAATAGATACTGAGCTTGGTTACAAATGGATTGCTGAACCTCCACCAAAAATTTCATACCTTCCTGATAAAACCAAGATAAAATGGGAAGCGTCTAACTTGAAGGCCTTTGATTCCTACAAATTCGAATGGTAGATTCAACTTTCAATTATTTTCATATTATTTCAATAATTTCCAGTAATGAAATCATTTTAGTATTCTTTCTTGAAAAGTATGAGAATCCATCCAGCATTGTTGAAAATAGTCAAGGCACCAATCAAGAAATTGAGGTTCTGAGCTGTACAACATTTCACTCATATCAACCTCAGAGTCTTGATTAGGAAATAGCAGACATGCTTCTTTCTCATTTAAAATAACTGCAACTTGTACGTCTTTTAACATTCGTCTTTCAAGAATTTCTTCATCGATATATTTTTTTAAATGAAATTTCTCCATAACCTCTTTGCGTTCATTAGGGATAATTGAGGATTCTGAAAAAATCGATTTTACATTTATTTCTTTTTTTAATTTTGATACAAGTTCTTCAATTACATCTTTGGTGTAAGGAACTTCAGACAAAACGTTGTAGATATATTTGTCTGCATTTTTGTAAACTTCTTTCCATTTTTCCATTATCTTAACGACTCCTTTGATATGCTGCCCTGAGGCAAGCGAGCCAATTCGTTGAATAAATTTTATTTGCAGGTTACCAAAATTGTGGTTTTTAAAATATTTTTTATGCTGGGGAATAAAAACCAATGATGGAATTTGTATACAGAGAATTTTTCCATAAATTGTAAGGCCATAAGTTCCTTCAGAATCTTTCTCAATTACTCCTGCCCTTGACAAACGTTCGAAATTTCGAAATACCTCAGGAACAGTGGCCTCAAGCTCTTTTGCCAAGGCCGAGATTGTTGATTTTTTTCCATTGAGTTTTAAAATAATATTCAACCTTTGTTCGCTAGCAATCTCAAAAAGATCTCTTGCTATATTTTCTGAGGGATAACTCATATTTTGAGATTCAATTCTTTGAGAATCTAAATTTTCCGCAATCTACTGTTTAGGATTCTGCCCAATCTCCCCCACAGATAGAGCATCGTCCTCTTAACCCATTATACTTGGTTTCTAAAACGATCCTTGCTTGTTGAGAACCACATCCAAGGCACTCTGTATGCAAGACAGTTTTCATTGCTGATGAATAAGTTAGCATAGTATTTCTAGTCCACTCTGAATATGAGCTAAGTATTTAGGATTTTAGCTAATTAAATGCAGGCATCAACTACTATCAAGAAACTTCTTTTGCATGTTTGTAAGGTCTTTTCATTAATTAAAAAATGGTTTGACTATAAGACAATTGATTTTTTTATCTAACGTGGTTGAATTAATCCCATATTCCTTAGGTATTTGACGCTCTTTGTAAATTCTTCATCTGTTATTTTATCATCTAACCACCACGTTGCGGTTTGCTTAAACCAGGAAGGCAGTCCAATCTGGAGATCATCTTCATAAATCCTGTTTAGATCCGATTCAAAATCATAAGGTATTATTGAAAATACTTTTTCTTTATTGTTTGTTCCATTGTATTTAATTATGTCAAACCAATTTGGGCCAGGATCATCAACTGGTCCATCTGCAAACATTATATCCCTTGATTTGAGATCAGCTAATTCCTCTTCACTAACTAGATACCCAAGTGCATTACCATAATCTGCTTCATTTATTTTTCCTTCTGACCACCATTGTGTAATGAATTTATTTAATTGAATTAACTGGGGAGAAATAACACCTTCTTGTGTATCAGACGCTAAGACTCCAATGGCAGAGCTGTACGGTGGCATTACAGAGTAGGAATAAGCTGAATTATCAACACGTAATTTTTCAACTACCTTACTACATTCTGACGAATATGATTCTCTACATTTATCATATGTATCATCATATGTATGAACTAGTGTCTCAATAATTTCTGAATCATAATTTAATGAATATAAAACAAAATGAGACAACTCATGAGATAGTGTCCACACTGGATCTGAATAATAAAAGTTAGAGCAATCACAGACTATGATAACGTGGTTAAGATCTTTATCAAGACCGCTATGAGCGTATAGCCCTCCTAGTTTTACAGAGTTTAATCTTTCTTCGCCCAAATCATTATCAAGCATTATAATTAGTAAATCTAGGTCTTTTGGAACGTTATAATTATATGATAATTTTCCAAGAGTTGTACATATAGAATCATAATTTGAATTTGGAAAATGATATGACTCTAGATATTTTGCAGTAATTTCAGTATATTTTAATACACTTTGAAAATCATAATTACTACACACTGGGTTATGGGTAACAAAGACTAGCTGCCATTTTGTATCATCAGATAAATGTGTAGCATATGATTTTTGAGAACTTAGAGGAACTATCAACATCAGTGCGACAAAAAATACAAATGTAAAGCTTAGTAATCTTGATTCCATTTATGCTGCCACCTCTATTATGTTATTTGAGATCAACCATTCAATTGCTGTGACAAATTCATCTTCACTTATCATATCATCTGCCCACCATCCTGCAGTATTTTTAATCCACGGTTGCACTTCTGAAATAGAAGCAGTATTTGTCGCTTGCAATGACACTTTGATTACCCCTTCATTAACTAGATGTTCAATTCCTGAAATAAAAGTATCGTTATCTATTGTACCATCAGACCACCACTTGGCATTGCTTTTTACCCAGACAGGAATCACTTGGGCGTCAGTCACATCTTCTGTAAAGGTCTCCACTATGGGTTCTTCTGATTGTTCTTCTTGTAAAATTCCTGAAGATAACACCTCAATGGCATTAGGGATTTTATTTATTGATGACCATTTTTTTAGGTTCCAGGATTCTAGTATAATGTCAGACTTTGCCATTGGCTTTGCAAAGGTTAGCTCATACTTTAAGACAAAATGGGTGGCGTCCTTTTGTAAAAGATCAAAGTTTACCTCTGAGAATCGTCCGTTTGGATCATGTATGGTTAGTTGTGGAGACTTTAGAGGATCATAATAGATGTAGGCATCACTGTCTTGTCTTTTTTGTCCATCCCGAATGTTTATGTAAAATCCAACGTGCTCCATATGCCCAATGCCTCCTCCTTCTGTAAGGTCTAATCGTAGAACCGCCTTTTCTCCTACCTTGAATGTCTTTGTTTCCTCCACAGTCTTTGCATCGTTGTCACTTATTATTCCGCCAAATCCTTCCTCTCCTCCAGAAATTATTGCAAATGAAGAGGTTCCAAATGTTGGTGGACTGTTGCCGCCACTACCCCCACCACCTGCTCCTGCTAAGAAATTTACTACAAAACCTGCACGGCTAATACCGCCGGCTCCACCACCAGGAGCGTCAGTAGTTGTTACTGTTTCACTGTCTGGTGGTGCACCAAGATAAGTTGCAGTGACAGTATCAGGTATGAACACCTGAATTGCTCCATTTGCTGGGTTTGGATTTGGAGTTATCAAAAACTTTGTGGCGAAAAATGACTTGTGGGTTATGGTTAGAAAGTCACCCTCGGCAACTTTGATAGAACTACCAGCCACGGAAGAATCGATAGTCAGAGAAAGAACTCCTGAAAATTCATCTGTATCAATTCCAGTTTCAGTAAGAGTAAGTGTGATTCCAGTTGTGTCTGAACTTGAGATTACTTTTACCGTTGTTGTTTCAGCTAGATTGGGATTAGCGTTGTCATCCTCGTCATGCTGGTTTATTGTAATTGTACTAGAAATTGGTGTGAGATAATTGCCTGGCATAAATATTAGATTACTAGCTGGGCCTCCAAATATTCCAGAATCATCACCGGTTTCAGTTAAGCTAAGATCTATTCCACCAGGTTGTGCATTTGTAGTTACGTGGACAGATATTATTTCTGGCAAGCTATCATCGAGATTAGAGTTTTGGTCAGTTACGGTAATGTGTGCAATATCACTAAGACCATAATTAGAGACATCAAATGCTACTGTTCTTGGAAATATGTTTGAAGTTGAAGTCAATCCGCCATAGCTTGCTGTAATAATGTTACCTGGTGCTGCAAGAAGTGTAGTTCCTGCAGAAGGCGGGATTGTTGTAAAAGTAAACGAACCATCAAATATTCCAGAAGCATCACCTGTTTCATCAAGTGTGAGAATAATTCCAGTGGGGGGATCCAAAGTCGAGGTCATGGTGACAGTTATTGTTTCTGCAAGGCCGGAATCTGTGTTGGCAGCTTGGTCTGTAACTGTAACTGTAGCAGTATCTGTCAATCTATAGTTGGATTGATCAAAGACTATCTCCACTGGAGTGTCTGTACCTGCTTTGAATAAAATATCATTATTTGTTGGTGTATTATCTTGCCAGAGTACATACACATTAGTTCCTATTGCAGATATCTGAGGTATAGTTGAAGCACCAGCATTACCGCTAAGATTAGTTACACCGCCAAATGTTGCACCGTTATTTGAGCTTGACTTGGAAAGTATATCAGTAGTTGTACTATCCTGCCATGCTACATAAACGTTAGAGCCAGAGATAGCAACTTGTGCTGCTGATGATGCTCCTAGATCACCGCTCAGATTTTTTTCGCCACCAAATGAAGCTCCGCTGTCTGAGCTTGCTTTAAATAAAATATCAGCTGGGGCCCCATCTTGCCATACCACATAGACTTTGCTATCTACTGCAGATATCTGTGCTATAGTTGAAGTCCCAGTATTATCGCTTAGATTACTTACGCCACCAAATGTTGCACCGTTATCTGTGCTGACTTTAAAGTTGATATCAAAGGGGGTTCCTTCTTGCCATACCACATAGACTTTACTATCTACGGCAGCTATCTGGGCTGTAGTAGAAGTTACGGGAGTTTCGCTTAGATTTTTTGCAGCTGAAGTAAGTGGAGGATTAAAGGTATTTCCATTGTCTGTACTTGCTCTGAACAAGATGTCAGCTGGTGCCCCATCGTGCCAAACCACATAGACGCTATTGCCAGCTGCAGCAACCTGCGGCACAAATGAAGTTGGAATAATAGTATTACTCAGATTTTTTTCTACACCAAAGTTTGCTCCATTGTCTATGCTTGCGCTGAAATAAATTTCACTATTAGCTCGCCAAACAACATACACGTTACTACCCGCAGCTGTTATCTGTGGTCCTGCTGTTACAGGAGCAACTGCGGTAATACTCAAAGGGATTGAACTTCCAAATGTAGCTCCGTTGTCTGTACTTGCTTTGAATAGTATTTCAGTACCTTCTATCCACGTTACATAGACATTGTTATCAGCACTTGCTATCTTTGGTGCTGTTGAACTTGCAATACTTTCACTCAGATTTTTTTCTACACCAAAGTTTGTTCCGCTGTCTGTGCTTGCTTTGAATAACACCTCGTCGTTTCCAGAAGTAATATCCTGCCATACTGCATACACATTACTTCCCGATACAGATATTTTTGGAAGAACAGAACTTCCTGCATTACTACTTAGATTTTTTTCAATACCAAAAACAGGAGTTGCATACACAGGTTGCACCACAGAAAAAACCAAAACTGCTATCATGACAAATAGGGATAGAGTTTTTTGATTAAAGCCAATACGCGGTAGCATTATCCTTCCATCCTCCCATGTTGATTCCAAATTATTATGATGTAATGTTTTAGCACACGTGTAGTTTTCAATTGGTCTTAATAAGATAGAATCAGCTAAAAGTGTTATAATTAAGCTGGGATATTTAGTCAAATTTCTGATATTTGGCGTGTAAGGTAAATTTGTTGCAACTCCTACTAATCATAGAGGAAGGTTGTTCCAAACTTAGAATCGCGAGTTGTGGAATCAAAATACATGCGCAATCCACTTGACTGGCTCTTGCCACCACATGAGCTGTTATCTGGGTTTGTTCCGACTCTAGTTGATAACTTCATCTGCAATTCAGCTGGTGGATCGAAACGGAAGTCTTCAAATGTAAGAGGACTAAGTGAAATTGTGATTTGCTTTGCTTGGGCAGGATTAAGTACGACATTTGTCACACAACGTATCTCTCCGGATGCAATAATTTCAGATCCGTCCCTGGTCAGCTCAGCTTTTATATCAAATTTGGTGCCTTGATCATTACTAGTAATCAGACCTACCCATCCAGTGAAGGAACCAACGGGATCCTGTAAGAATCCATTGTTTGGTGCGGTTTTCCAAGTTCCTATAGGCTTGTATTGATTACCATTCTTGAATGTAACTTGCGTTGAGTCCTTGAATTTTGCAGATGTACCTGTTGGATTAGCAGTATTTAGGAACAGATTAACAGAGTTAGATGCATCAGAATCTAAATGCATTGTTTCAGGAACTGGAGTTGGTGGCGGCGGTGATACTTCTACATATACAGTTGCGACGTTACTTTGTCCTCCTCCACTTACCACTTGATATTGGAACGTTGCAGTTCCAACAAAGGCTTGCGCTGGCGTGAATCTAACCTGGCCAGTACCAGGGTTTAATATATCTAAGGTACCAGAACTTGGGCTACCAACATTTACAAATGTAAGAGGTGTATTATCTGGATCAGAACCGAATAACTGAATGTCTATCGCTGTATTGAAGGCGGTTTCTACATTTAGATCACCTGCTCCTGGCGCGCCATGATCCTCACCTGGTGGCGCCAGTAGTGTAGTTATGATTTCACCCAGTAGTGTAAGAATCTGAGTTTGATAATCAAGACCAGGTCCAAGGTCTACTATTCTTTCTTCTATCAAATCTCTAACTGTAGTGTCTAGAACACCTGCAGCTCCTGTCAAATCACCAATTTGAATCAACGAGTCAACAGGTATTAGAGATCCAGACAACGCAAGTTTGGAATCTGAAGGTTCAAAAATAGTATTAAATGCCTCATCAGGTAAATCTTGTATGCTGCTATCAAGTACACTAATTGCAAGTGATAACAGATCTGTAACCTGGTTTACATTTAATTCATCCAAGACAGGATAAACTCCATCAAGGAAGTTTGCATCAGGCTGGAAGACTAGATTAACGTTGGACCAGTCGTCATAGCTTGTAAGTGTTGCAAGTCCGGTGTCTCTGCAGTCACTAATATCAACATAATGAACATTTTGGGAATAACCTGATTGAACATCTGGTAAACGATTCCAGTCAAAGGTGCTCGCAGAACCTGTAGCAGCTAAACTAGGAGGAAGAGAAGCTCCACTTGCATATCCTCCTATAACGGTATTTAGTCCTAGGGGAATGCTGTTAGGCCTAACACCTACTGCATCGTTTAGATTATTCTCATTTATTGGATCCATGCTGAATCTAGAAAAGTCAAGCGGAGCGCCAACGCCGGGAACTACACCGCCCATCTGGAAGAGATAGTTCATTCTGCTTAGGTAGTTTCCTTCACAATTTGGCAGGTCTGTATTTCCAGAATGACGCAGCCCTAAGTTGTGACCTATCTCGTGCATGAATGTGCCCTGCTGTTCCTCCAAAGTTCCGACGTTATTTGTAAGAATTCCAAATGAAAGTATGCTGTCATTACCTAGTATTTCAGCCCATGCTGATGCCAATGAATCAAATATCTTGTGAACAATAAGGGTGTAATGGAATCCCTGCCTCTTTGCTGTCATAAGGTCTGATCTTGAAGCATCATCTGGAGCAGAAGATCTTTCTGCAGCAGTTCCAAAGTGTGCAAGTTTGAGTTGCTTAAATCCTTGCAGTGTTGGGTCTGCTGATTCAAAGTCATATTGGGTTTCTGGAGTGTGGAATCCAAGGTTTTCATCATTTATAACATGCAGCCTTATCCCTTGACATACACCACCTGTACAATCAACTGGCGCGTTTGCAAAGGCTTCAACAATATTTTTGACTGCTACTTTGTTAATCTTATGTCCTGCCAAGTAATCAATCTCCCAGAATATGTCTTTGATGTTAGGATCTGGACAAAGGGGAGTAGTGCTGTATGGGCCATAATCAGCATGTCCTGGTTCAGAAATATCATCTATTTGTGGTTTGCATCCACCAGCTGTTGCATAAACAAATTCCTGAGAACCATAAGGTATTACCAATCCATCATGCAGGCTCTGATCCTCCCATGTGTTGCATAGACCATCCAAGTCATTGTCATCATCTCCTATTGCTACACAATCTATTCTGTCTGTGAAGATTGCTGTTGCATCAACTACAACTGGTGGGCCACTAACTACCACTGCTTCTGCGCCGTCAACTGCTGAGGATACTGATATGCCAGAGGAGCCGTCAGAAGGCGGTGCTGGAACATTTAGTCTTGATGGATTAGCGGTGGTTGTAGAAACTGAGAAGGTTATTGATGGTGTAGCAAATATCCTTGTATTGTCTCCAGTTTCAATAGCGTTTATGGTCAACGAACCAGTATCGGATTGAACTGTAACTGGGTATGTGTTTACATAATCTCCCCGTACATAGCCTAGCGTACGGTGCTGAAGAGAATCTGCAACATATAAAGTACCATCGGAATGAAATGCCATACCACGAGGATTTTTTAGATTTATAGCACTTGCTGTTGCCGGTGCCGTACTTGTAGTAAATGACGACTGTCCTATAACAACAAATGCGGGTTGGCCGTTTGAGAATGGGGGAAGAAACTGTAAAACACGGTTGTTTAGCGTGTCAGCTGCCATTAGAGTACCATGAGAATCAAGTACAAGGCCACGTGGGCTGTTAAGCGAGCTTGAAGTTGGCGGGGCTGGTGCTGCCTTTGTAGTAAATCCTGACTGGCCTAGTACAAGTGTTGCAGCCTCGCCGTTTGTAAGTGGAGCATCATATCTTAGAATGCGGTGGTTTAGCTGATCTGCAGCATAGAGGTTACCAAAGGCATCAAGGATTATGGAACGTGGAGTGTTAAGCGAGCTTGAAGTTGGGGTGGCTGGTGCTGCCTTTGTAGTAAATCCTGACTGTCCTAGTACAAGTGTTGCAGCCTCGCCGTTTGTAAATGGAGCATCATATCTTAGAATGCGGTGATTCGAACTGTCTGCAGCATAGAGGTTGCCAAAGTTATCAAGTCCAATATCACGTGGGCTGTTAAGCGAGCTTGAAGTTGGTGTGGCTGGTGCTGCATTTGTAGTAAATAGTGACTGTCCTAGTACAGATGTTGCAGCTTGTCCTGTTGCAAAGTTACATGTTGCAGGATTCGCGTCTCCGTCGGAATGTAGTAAAATGCGATGGTTTCCAGAATCCGCAATGAATAGTTTGCCTTCGGCATTAAATGCAATATCACGTGGAGCGTTAAGCGAGCTTATAGTTGGCGGGGCTGTTGCAAGTTTTGCAGTAAGTGATGCTTGACCCAGGGCCACTGTAGCTGCCTTTCCATTAGTAATCGTAGGAGAGATCATTAAGACACGATTATTTATCGAATCTACAATCCATAGGTTGCCACAACCGTCAAATGCAACTCCTTTTGGGGTGTTTGCAGAGGCTGCAGTTGGTGTGGCTGGTGCTGCCCTTGTAGTAAATACTGACTGTCCTTCCACTATGGTTGCGGGGTGCGACGTTTTCAGTACTGATGGCAGTACAGTTGGTACAAGTTCTTCAACAAGATTAATCTGTGCATATCCTCCACTTTCCATTGTATATTGGAATTGATTAAAGACAGCTCGGTCAGTTGGAGAAGCTTCAATGCCGGCTGCGCCAGGTGCTCTTACTTCTGCCGAATCTGTTGCAACTGATCCAGAATACGATGCAGTGATTGTGTCTCGATGGGCTACATTTAAGACGTCAGTATTATCATTGGTTGAATCAGTTGATGATAATCTGACAAAGCCATGTAGACGATAATCGCCGTTATCAATTCCTGATTCACTAACATCGATAGAAATTTCTTCGTTAGTTCTTTCATTTTTCAACGTGACAGCAATTATTGGTGTAAGGTTGGAAAAGTCAGTTATCGATATGTGTAGATTAGAATTTGGCGAATATGTGTCCTGATCAAAATCTAATGTATCTGCAACACTAGCCGTATTAATTGTCCAGGTAAATGGGATGTGGGCTTTATTGCCAGCAAGGTCTATGGCTGCCACTGAAAATGTGTGATCACCGTCAGGCAGACGAATGAAACTATGTGGGCTTGTACAGGAAGAAAAAGGTGAGCTATCAAGACTACACTCATAGGTCAGATCAGCTGTTGCGGTAACAACATCTGTGCCACTAAAGGTGAATTCTGCCGAGTGTCTCAAGTGTGTAGAGTCTGCTGTAATGACTTGACCAAAAATATCTATTGCAGAACCAATTGTTGTTTCCGGTGGTGTTGTATCTCGTACTGTAATTGTAAATGTTGTGGGGATAGCAACATTACCTGCTAAATCGCTTGCATTGCATGTAACCGTGGTAACAGCAAGCGGGAATTGTCCAGGAGGGGGAGAACAGGTAGATATTCCTGGTGGATCAACATTATCACTTGTAGATGGTGGGGTGTAAAGAACTACTCTTCCTGCTGCACTTGTGGCTTCATGAATCTCATCATTATGCGGAGCAATAACTGGAGGTATTGTGTCACCTATTACTGTTAAGACAGTTGTCGCAGGCTGTGTCTGAAATGAACCTCCAAGACCAATATTTGAGATAATGGGTTGGATTGTAAAAACGCCTGCTCTAGAAGTAGTTATCAGCACATCTATACGATCATTAGTACTACAATGATCATAAGTTATAGTTGAAGGGACAAAGGTTATTCCAGCCACTTCGGGAGATGAGTTTTCAACTCCCATGTTAAATGCAACTACAATGGTATCGCCATCGACACCTGCGTTACAACCATCAATTGAATCTCCTTGATTAGCAGAGGTTTCTTGAAGTTTGTATGAAACAGTAACACTGTCCCCTGCATCCACTGTAGCTGAACCCAAATTACCGATGAGGTTATCACCATATGCATTCTGTGTAAATCCCATAACACAAAATAATGCTAAAATTAGAATTATCGTCTCTTTTTTATAATTAAAATTAGATACTCCTCCAATACCCCTCATACCTTATTACTTTAATCACTAAAGGAAGTATAAAAGAATTATGGAGTTGCTAAGACAGATCTGAAGATCCATTAAAAAAATTAGCCTAATTTTAATAAAAAACTAATGAATTACAAAAATATTGGATTCCCAATGTTGATACCGTATAATATTCGTCAGGGATAATCTTGACATTATTTAGGAAATGATCCTACAAGTCATTACCAGAGAAATTGATAAGCATCGTATGCCTTTAGATTTTGCTTTGACCAGCTAACTATTGTTTTATCTTCTAAATGCTTTACAATTGGTGAAGGTTCTGCAAGTATCTTCAATCCCGAGTCCATGTCGACCTTTAGAACCCGAATTTTGATATCAGCACCCTTTGGTATTGAAAAAAGATAGGTGAATTGTTTACATTCTGAAGGGGTACGGAAAATAAATGATCTATCAGGCTCTTCCCAATCATATTGCAATTTAATTGATTTTGTCTTTTTTGGAAGGACTGGTGGCAGTTTTACAACGAATTCCTTGTGGTAGGGCTTGTTTATATTTAGACTTTGAATATCAAGCTGCTTTCCTTTGTCATCTGATATTTTTACATTCATCTCAGCAAAATCTTTTGGTGAATCACCATCAAGACGGTAGAAGATTTGGTCTTTTGTTTCCTTTGATACATTTCGTAATATCCAAGACCATGTATGGTGTGTTAACATTGTTTTTACATCAATAACATCTAAGGCTATTTCTATTGTTTCGAATTTAAAATTGTATATACTTCGCATAGATTGATCAAGTGTTACCGTCTTTACCTTCTTTAATCGCGGAGCAACCTTATTGCCAAATCCCTCTCCATAAATGTTGAAAAGTTGAAGCTCTTCTCCATGTTTTATGTTATAGCTTCCAATTGGGTGCAATATTTTTTTGTACTCTGCTGAGAGTTTCAAAATATCTTCAGCTATTCTTGCGGAAGCAAAAATATTCATGTCCCCTGCAAGGTCCATTACCCTTCTTGTAAGGATAATTCCTGGCCCCCAGACATTATCCATATTGTTAATGTCTTTAATCACATATACTGGACCCATATCAATTCCTACTCGAATCAACAGTTTTTCATGTCCTCGTTGAGATTCGTTATAGCGATTGAGTGCCTTGTGCAATTCCATGGCAAGATGGATAGGTTTTTCAGGACTATCACTAAATCCTATTGCATAACCATCTCCTGTTGGAAGGGCAACTGTTGATGTAGGATCTCTTTTTGAGAATGTTTCAGTTCTTAAAATTAATTCATTTAATACAATGATTTTTTTTACTTGGTTCTTAGTTGGAATCGTTGGATTTGAGCCAGCTACTATATCTGTAAAAAACCAGTGGTAAGTTTTAGTTAATGTTTTAATTTCTTCAAAGCCTGTAATGTCTTCACCCTTGAGTGACCGTAACATCTGAGATACAAAATCGTCTGGACATTCCTTTAGGATTTCAAAACTATTAATGGTTGTTTTTGTGGAAATTTTGAGTTTTTTTAATTGATCAACTAGCCACTGTTTTCCTCTGCCTGTCTCATCTAGTAATCCCAAAATCTCTGCAATCTGAGATAGTTTAGTAAAAGATAGTTCTTGTTTTCCTTTCATAGTATTTTTTTCCACAGATTATTGAAAGACTATAAAATTATAAAGTTATTTTTTAGTTCTCAACAGTCTTTAATTCTTCCAGTTCAGTCTTTTTTTTGAACATCATTTTCAGGTAAATCATTTGAAGATTCAACCCACATGTCTTTATGGATAAATCCATCATTTTTAGGGTCATACTCGCTAATCATGCCATACCCACTTTTTCCATCAGACAAAGGATACTCAAAATATAAAGCCGAAAAAATTTTTTCAGACCCCTCTTTTGCTTTTTTAATTAAACTAGAATCAATGAAAACCCAATAATGCTTTTCCATGTTTGGCAAAAGAGGTCCCAGGTTGAAGGTTTTACCAGGATTTGATTTGAAAACGTCTCTATCCATTATTTTAGTATCAATTTTGCAGTAGGCTTTAACATATTGAGCAGGAATTTCACCGTAATTTTTTATCGTACAATCATATTGATTTGTTTTCTCATTTGATGATAGGGCTTTGATTGAATTAAGCGGTCCTATCCATGGACGAAATCGATAGTCTATCTGAATTTTGCTTAGATGAACTGTGGCTTCAAGCTGTTTTACTGTTCTATATAACAGAAAAACAAGTGCAATATTAGCTGCTGCCGAACCAAGTACTCCTATTGCCTCTAAAAGGGGTAAATCCACCATATTCCTAACTAAATCAAATAGTAGTATTCAAATTTATCTTAAAACTGAAAAAAGTAATACTTACCATTCCACTCGGTCTCACCCTTGATGTTCTTGTTCTGGATAAAATAGAGCAAGAAATCTAGATATCTTTGTGCATAAACTGTATTAATTCTAGGCTCAAAAAATTTCTTAAATGTCAGAGCAGAGGATCGAGGGTCATCGCATTACAATAATTCTTGACGATCAAATTGTTAAAAAACTTCGAAAAAAGCAGGCAAAAATGTTAATGATAACAACAGGGTCTGTCACACTAACCCGTGTAATAAAAGAAATACTAAATGAGTATCTAGACGATAACTAGACCAGTTAAGATAACCTATTGTGTAACTTGATATTTTACTGAGGATATTTTTTGAAGCCTATTTTCAATGTCTGTTATTAGTTGTGGCAGCTTTGTCTTGATTTCAGAAATTTCATGCTCTAAGCTTTGAATTTTTGATTCTGCATCAGACTCGTCGAGATTGATTTTTGCCAAAAAATCCTCATTTTGTTTTAATTCATGTATGTTAAATAGTTCAAGTTCTTTTTGCAGATTATTTTTCTTTTCTGTAAATTCTAATATTTCTTTTACAAACCCATCTAGCATCTCTATTGTTTCATCGATACTTGCAACAGATTTTTCAGGATCCTTTACAGATATGGTTCCGCCTTCTACCCCTTTTCTAACTGCTGAAAGTATTTTTATAATATCATTTTTATTTTCAGGTGTTAAAACATCAAATGGATTTACAACTAATTTTTCCATCAAAATTTTTTGTGGTTTTTCAAGTGATGACCCATACTCGTATCTACCTAACGGTCTTGATATTTTTGTAAATTGAAAATCAATGTTGCTTTTAATTTGATTTTGTTCTGATGATAATGAATCTAGCTTTTTTTGCGTCTCTTGATATTTTAAATACTCTTTTCCAGATTTTAGCATTAAAATGCTTTTTTTAGTCTCGTTTATTTTCTTCTCAAACTCTTCAATAGAGTTTTTCATATCGGTAACGCGTTTTTCAGTTTCTTTTAGTTTCATTTTTGATTCATCATAGTTTGTAATTTTTTGAACAATTTGAGTGGCTTCATCGTTTAATTTTGTGTGCCTGTCAATCATAGTTTGCATCTCGCTTCGGTCAGAGTTTAATACAGCAAGATGGTCTTTTAGTTTATTTGCATATTTTTTTGCAAAGATATGGATGACTCTAGATTGCCTCCCAAGCACATCGCCGATTCTTTTGAGTCTTTGCGTAAGTAATTCTGTTAGAGCCAAAACATCATCATATGATTTAATGTCAGGGAGTTTCTCGGAATTTTCTTTTTTTATGGTATCAATTACCTGTTTTTTTCCACGTACTACTAGAATTTCCAGGTGTTTGTCAATGTCATCTACATGAAGATTATCTTGTTCTAGTTCTTTGATTATTTTTGAGATCTCATCTAGGTTTCCTTCGATTTTTTTTCTAAATGACTTTATCACTGTGATTATAGTTTTTGCACGCAAGCTTTGAATCTCGTCTATTTTGGATTTAATTTCAGATAGTTTGATTTTCTTTTCTTCATGAATAGAGGTTTCTGGCTCTTGATTTTTCTTTTTTCCCCATCCAAAGACCATTAGTAAAATCAGGTTAAAGGGGATTAAATGTGTTAGAATAGTTTTGTACAGATGCCAATATGTCTAGAGCAAAAGTTTTCAAAAATTTAAAAACCAATCAACTGCAACACTAAAAATGACAAAATCTACAAAACAAAAAAAGACGAATTATTCAGGTAGCGTAAAAAAATCAATTCTCATAAATGCTACAAGTGATAAAATTTGGAAAAAAATTAGCAACATTACAGGTTTATCTGAATGGGTCCTAGATGTAAAAAATACAATCTATCTCTCAAAAATAAAACGAGGAATAGGAGCAATTCGTAATATTACATTTGAGGATGGGAATCAGATTGAAGAACATGTTGTTGCGTGGGAAAACAAAAAATATTTTTCATATCTTGCTGTTAACGGACTTCCATTAAGGGTGTACCATGCAACAATTTCAATTGAGTCCAAAACTAGAAAATTAACTCACGTAACTTGGCAATCCTATCTTAATAGCAAAAAAATGACAAAAAAAGAGTTTGACGAGTTTGTATCCTTCCTTGGCAGCTTTTATCAAAGCTCACTTGAGAATCTCAAATCAAAATTAGAAAAATAGCGTGTCTGTACGCTTTAAACAAACAGGAAATTATTACAATTCTAAAGCAACAAAAATTGGATTGGCTCAAGTTTCTAATGATGAGGATTCAAAAAAAATGGACCCTCTTACTGTCCCTAGGATTATTGAGCAGCTAGAACGTGCTCTAATGGATATTAAATACAAGCAAACAGATGATGAATTAGTTTTTAACAATATTGAAAATGTATCAATTGAATCAAAAACTCGTCCTCAGTTTATTGGAAAAGAGCTTATGCTTTTTGAAATGATTGGTATTTTAAATGGAAAAATTACAGAGTTGCAAAAAAAATATCAGAAACTAAAAAGCTTAGAAGATAGAGAAGAAGAGTTTGTTTCTTCTAAAGCAAATCAAATCACAGAGCCAGTTCAAGATATTTTAGAGTATGCAAAGCTTGCAAAATCAGGTCAGATGGATCCCAATAAGGCATTGGAAGGGGTTTTAGGAGTTGCAAACAAGCTTCAAAATGTAACTACTGCAATTTTAGACACTAATCGTGTCATAAATGATAGTCTTACTTTATCTAAAAAGAATCTAAACATCAATGAGATAATCTCAGACGCGATAGACTCTACAAAATCTACTGAAGTAACGGTTCCAATTCGTGTTGGCCTTGATCATGATATTGAGATTCCAGTGGACAGAGTTCGTCTCAGCCAAGTCATTCAAACTATTCTAAATAACTCTATCAAATACACAAAGACAGGCCAAATCAAAGTTGAAAGCTTTGTAGCTCATCAACAAAACCTATTCATAATTAGAATCAATGATACTGGCAAAGGAATACCAAAAGAAATCCTCCATAAGATATTTGATAAAGAAATTACAAGGAATCGCAAAGATGGTAATGATACAAAATTGAATTTGTATTTGTGTCAAGGAATTATTGAGGCGCATGACGGAAAAATTACTGCAAAAAACAATGAAGACGTGGGCTGTACGTTTACAATTACTTTACCAATTAAGAAAAACTAGAGCATCTACATTAAATATAGTAAAGTGTTATTTTCACTGTGAGCGATACTCGCTTTACATTACTTGGGATAGGTTTGATTTTTGCAGGTTTTATTATTCTAGGGATTTTTGGCGCCCCATATTTTGATGCGACGATTCAGGCTGAAGAGTTTGGAGATTGTTTT
>Ga0247727_10006926_pt1 | contig 21955 bp, 15 predicted proteins | sample WisWelCaveWW1625_FD_202498 | JGI IMG/M metagenome (GOLD analysis project Ga0247727, IMG submission 202498) | Biofilm microbial communities from Wishing Well Cave, Virginia, United States - WW16-25 | ecosystem: Environmental > Aquatic > Deep subsurface > Groundwater > Cave microbial mat | place...
AACGTTGAGCCGGTGCCGCCACATCAGCCGCCACATGTCTTTGATGTTCTGCCAGAGTTTCATTTTGGTCGGGCCGGGTTTGCGGTCGTAGCGCAAGTCCATTGGCGTCTCACCGAATTTGAGGCCGGGCAGGAGTGAGAGTTTGAGCAAAATTTCGGTCATGCAGGCAAAGCCCTGCTCGGTGATCAGGCTATCACCCCAGCGGTCGGCGGCGCGGCGCAAGGCGGCGGCGCGATAGAGGCGGTATCCGCACGAGAAGTCACGCACGCCGGGGATGGGGGTGAACGTTTGAAAAAGGACGCTGACGCCCCAACTGAATAGTTGTCGGTGTGGTGGAATGCCCTCCATCTTTGCGCCGGGTTGGAAGCGCGAGGCGATGATGAGGTCGAGGCCGGTGTTCAATTTGTCCAGCATCAATTTGAGTTCGTGCGGCTGATGCGAGTTGTCGGCGTCCATGCTGGCGATGATGCCGTCGGGCGGGGCGGCCTCCAACGCGGCGGCCAGGCCGGTGCGCATGGCCTGGGCCAGGCCCATGTTGCGCGGGTGCGATACAAGTTTGACCCAGGGCTGGTTGTAATCGCAGACAACTTGAATTGTGCCGTCTTTGCTTCCATCATCCACCACGATGACGCTCAGGTTGGGCAGGAGGCTGGCGCGGGTTTCGGCGATGGCGGCGAGCAGAGGCGGGAGTGCGTCTTGTTCATTATAGGCCGGGAGAATCAAGATAATCGAAGAGTTGGGCATGAGGGCGTGGGGTTTGATTGGCAGTTATCTCGTTAAAGGCTTATAGCGAATGCGGTGCGGTGTGTCGGCGGCGAGGCCGAGGCGTTTGTGGCGGTCGGCTTCGTAGTCGGAGAAATTGCCGTCGAAGAACCGCACTTGGCTGTCGCCCTCAAAGGCCAGAATGTGGGTGGCGATGCGGTCGAGGAACCAGCGGTCGTGGCTGACGACAATCGCACTGCCGGCGAAATTTTCAATCGCCTCTTCCAGCGCCCGCAGAGTGTTCACATCAAGATCGTTCGTCGGTTCGTCGAGCAACAGCACGTTTGCGCCCTCTTTCAGCATCTTTGCCAACAGAACGCGATTGCGCTCGCCGCCGGAGAGCGCTCCGACTTTCTTTTGTTGATCAGTGCCGAGAAAGTTAAAGCTGGCGACGTAAGCCCGCGAGTTCATCCGCCGTGCGCCCAGCACCAACGTCTCCTCTCCGCCCGAAATTTCCTCCCACACGTTCTTCTCACCGTCGAGCGCTTCGCGGCTCTGATCCATATAAGCCAGTTTCACCGTCTCGCCGATTTTGAATGTGCCGCTGTCGGGTCGTTCGCGGTCGGTGATCATTTTGAGGAGCGTGGTCTTGCCCGCGCCGTTGGGGCCAATGACGCCGACAATACTGCCCGGCGGCACGACGAATGTCGCGTTGTCAATCAGTAAGCTGTCGCCATACGACTTGCTCACCCCTTTGCACTCGACGACGACATCCCCGAGACGCGGGCCGGGCGGAATGTAGATTTCCAAATTTTCGCGGCGCGCTTCCTGTTCCTGGCTCAACAGTTTTTCGTAGGCCGTCACCCGGGCCTTGCCTTTGGCCTGCCGCGCTTTGGGCGACATCCGAATCCATTCCAACTCGCGCTCCAGCGTCTTCTGCCGCTTGCTCTCGGCTTGCTCTTCTGTTTCCAGCCGGGTCCGCTTTTGCTCCAGCCACGACGAATAGTTGCCCTTCCAGGGGATGCCATAGCCGCGATCCAGTTCCAGAATCCAGCCGGCCACATTGTCGAGGAAGTAGCGGTCGTGGGTGACGGCGATGACCGTGCCTTTGTATTGTTGCAAATGCTTTTCGAGCCAGGCCACCGACTCGGCATCAAGGTGATTCGTCGGCTCGTCGAGCAGAAGAATGTCGGGTTCGGTGAGCAGGAGGCGGCACAAGGCGGCACGTCGGCGCTCGCCCCCGGAGAGGACGGAGACTGGCGTATCGCCGGGCGGGCAACGCAGGGCGTCCATTGCCAATTCCAAACGGCTGTCGAGATTCCAGGCGTCGTGCTTGTCCAGTTCGTCCTGCAGGCGGGCCTGCTCGGCGATCAGTTTGTCCATGTCGGCGTTGGGGTCGGCAAATTTGTTATTGACTTCTTCAAATTTTGCCAAAAGATTGACGATTGGTTGAACACCTTCCTCTACAATTTGCCTCACCGTTTTGGCCGACTCCAGTTGGGGCTCCTGCTCCAACAACCCAACCGAATAGCCTTTGGTCAGCAGGGTCTCACCAATGTAATCCTTGTCGGCCCCGGCCATGATGCGTAGGAGGGTGCTCTTGCCGGCGCCGTTCAGGCCCAGCACACCAATTTTCGCACCATAGTAAAAACCGAGCGAAATATCGCGCAGGACCTGTTTGTTGGGTGGGTGGATGCGCCCGACGCGCACCATTGAATAGATAACTTGTTGATCACTCATAGGGTAATTTTAGCTATCGTAATTGTCGGCGCGCTCGTGTATGCTAATACTGTTCAGTCATTGTGGCCGCAAACAGTTGCCTATTATAATACTCGCTGTTACACTCTCCTTTCCTTGTCTGACACCTCGGCAATCGCATGGCCTAAAAATCAGGGGGGCTGTGGATATTCCTGCGCGCAATTCTATATCCGATCATCGAAACAGAACTAATGGCTGAATCACTTACCCAGTTGGAAGCGCTTCTGCGGCAACACACGCTCGAACTGCGGGCGAGCGAGGCGCGCTACCGCAACCTCATCCACCAGCAGGCGGACAGCATCCTCATCGTTGACCGGAATGGCATCGTGCAGTTCGCCAATCCGGCCGCGGAGGCATTATTTGGCCGGGGAAACGAGCCACTGACCGGCGCGCCGTTTGGCTTTCCGCTGGCGGCGGGCGAAACGGTGGAACTAGATTTTGTTCGCCAAGACGGCCAAACCGTCGTGGCCGAAATGCGAATGGTGGAGACGGAGTGGGAAAACGAGACGGCCTATCTGGCTTCACTGCGCGACATTACCGGGCGCAAGCAATCCGAGGCAGTGGTCCGCCAACAGAGTGAGTTGTATGAGGCCCTGCTCAAAGCGCAAAGCGATCTGGGCGAGGGGTTCCTCATCGTCGAGAGCCAGCGCTTCACCTACGTCAATAACGCCTTCTGCCAGTTTACGGGCTACACCGCGGCTGAACTCAAAGCCCTGCCCTCCTTTTACGACATCATCGTCCCCGAAGAAAAGCCGTTTGTTCAGGAACTGCTGCGCCAGCAAATGTTCGGCAAGGCGGCGCTGACCGATCATTACGAGACCGTCATCCTGCACAAGCAGGGTCAGCGCGTTGATGTGGAAGTGGCTGTCAAGTTGTTGCGCTTCGACGGCGAGCCGCGCCTGAGCATCATCGCCCGCGACATTACCAAACGCAAACAACACGAACGCGAACTGGAAGCCGTGGTGACCATGGCCAACGCCCTGCGCTCGGCCTCCACCCGCGCCGACATGTTGCCCATCATCCTCGATCAGGTGATGAGCCTGCTCAAGATGGACGGCGCGGCGCTGGCGATGCGCGACCCGGCCAGCGACGAAACGGTGATTGAACTTGCCAGCGGCGTCTGGGCCGTATGGGCTGAACAACGCTTGCCGCCGGGTGAAGGCATCAGCGGGCGGGTCATCGCCGACGGTCAGACCTATCTGGATAACAACGCGCAGGAAGTCCTGCTGGTTCCCAAAATCAGCCCGCGCAACAATCTCACGGCCATTGCCTGTGTGCCCCTCATCGCCCACGAACAAACCATTGGCGCGGTGTGGGTGTGCCGCAAAACCGCCATCACCGACGACGAACTGCGCCTGCTCACGGCCATCGCCGATATGGCCGCCAACGCCATTCACCGCTCGACGTTGCACGAGCAACGACTCCAACGCCTTCAACGCCTGGCCGCTCTGCGCACCATTGACATGGCGATCACCGCCAGTTTGGACTTGCGCGTCATTCTGCGCTTGCTGATCGATCAGATCACGGATCAACTCAACGTGCATGCCGCCTCTGTTTTGCTGCTTGGCCCCAACTCCCAGACTCTGGAGCACACGGCCGGGCGTGGCTTCAAAACCAAACTGATCGAACGGTCACGGGTGCAGTTGGGCGAAGGGGCGGTGGGCGCTGCCGCGCTGGAGCGCCGCACCATTCACATCCCTAATCTACTGGAAGCCAAAGACTCTTTTGGCCGCCTGCTGATGTTAAACGCCGAAGGGTTTGTGGAATACTATGGCGTGCCGCTGATCGCCAAGGGACGGGTCAAAGGCTTGTTGGAAATTTTCCATCGAGCGGCGCTGACCCCCGATCCGGAATGGCTGGATTTTTTGGAGTCGTTGGCCGCCCACGCCGCCATCGCCATTGAAAACGCCTCGTTGTTCGACGATCTGCAGCGAACCAACGTGGAGCTGGCGCTGGCTTACGATGCAACGATTGAAGGCTGGTCGCGGGCGCTCGATTTGCGCGACAAGGAAACGGAAGGCCACACCCAGCGAGTGGCGGAGATGACGGTGCGGCTGGCGCGGGCGATGAACATCAGCGAGTCGGAAATCGTTCATATTCGGCGCGGGGCCTTGCTCCACGATATTGGCAAGATGGGCATTCCCGATGCCATTTTGCTCAAGACCGGCCCGCTGGCCGAGAGCGAATGGAGCATCATGCGCCAGCACCCATCGTATGCCTATAAAATGCTCTCGCCCATCGCCTTTCTGCGTCCAGCGCTCGACATTCCCTATTGCCATCACGAGAAGTGGGACAGCACCGGCTACCCCCGAGGACTCAGAGGCGATCAGATTCCGCAGGCGGCCCGCATCTTCGCGGTGGTGGATGTATGGGACGCGCTGAGGTCAGGCCGGCCTTATCGCGAAGGTTGGGAGCGGGCGCGGGTGATCGAATACATTCAACAGCAATCGGGCAAACACTTTGACCCGCAAGTGGTTGAGGCCTTTATGCGGTTGAACGCGGGGACCGGGGGTCACGGCGTAGTCGTGTAAAAAATCTTCTCGTTTGACGCCCACACCACATGGCTGAGGCCCTCAGCATCAACGGCGATTTGTGGATAACCCAGCGTGGTGTCGTTAGCAGCTTCTGAGATTGCCGTCGGCTCGGTCCAACTGCCAGCGGCATTTTGTTTTGTATACCACACGCCGTCAAAGCGTCCCCACACCACGCGCGCCCGGCCCTCGTTGTCGGCGGCCAGATCAGGAAACGCGCCGCTGTTCTCGCCGGTTGAAAGGCGAGTGATCGCCCCCCATCCTTGAGACGGCGTCCATTGGCGATAGAAAATGCCGCTGCCAAAAGCCGCATCGTGTCCGCTCCAAATCAATTGCACGTTTCCTTTAGTGTCGGCCACCATCCCTGTGGATAATCCATCGGATATGCTATTGTCGGTGGACAATCGCTCCACCGCCCCCCACGTCCCCCCGCCGTCGCTCGAATAACGATATTCGATGCTGAAGGGATCATTCAGCCGCGCCCAGACAACGTGATAGCCGCCCGCGGCGTCAATCGCCAGCTTGGTGGCGGCGGCCAACACATCATCCGCCAGGGCCATCTCCCCAAAGGCGACGGCGCCTGAGCCAACGATGTGCGCCTCTTTGAGCGAACCCTCCGGAGCCAGGGCCAACGAATAGTCGCGAGATGAACCGGGAGAGGGCAAGACCTGCTCTCGAGGCGCCCAGAGGCCGTTGACCTGGCAACGCCGGTGCATGCCGATGGTGCCGGAGTCGGTGCTTACGGCGGCGCCAGTCCAATAGGCACACATCGCGCCATCGGCCTGAGGTAATAGAGTGTGGTTGTTGACAAAGATGATGTCAAAGCCCTCGGTCAAGTTCGTCGCCGCCGACCAGACTCCGCCCCCGGGTTTCTGTATTTGGACGTAATCGCCGCCCGGTCTCAGGGCGGTACTCTCCCACAACAAATGCAGGGTGCCTTGACCGTCGAAGGCCAATTGCGGAGGCCCGGCCTTTTCGGTGTCGCCCAACGCAATCTGGCTGACGAAGGGTTGGGCCGCCGTTTGGGCCTCGGGCACATTCTGCAACCACTCTTCGAGTTGATTGCGACTCATGGGGCGCGCGTTGGTGGGCGCTTGCCCCGCGCTCGGGATGTCGGATTGCTCGCCGGGTTTCAAATCCGTCGCGCCGACACTATTGCTCAACAGGCAGGCGCCTTCGAGGCAGGTGATGGCCGCGCCGCCGCTTGAGGTTTGATCCACACTCATCATCGAGCCGCGCACCGTCGCCACACCCACCGGAGTCTCGACCTCGAGCGATCCGCCTCCCAGCGCTTTCGTGACCACGATCCAAATTTTGCCCGACTCGACTTTCAACCGAATCACCGGGTCAGTCTCTGTGCCTGATAACTCTGTCAACTCAAACGCTGTTTCCGGACCGATGCGGACGATGGAGCCATCGGATGTGTCCACCCGAACTTTGGACTCTTGGCCCGTTTTGACTCCGCCGCCCGCCTCGATCTGTTGCCCGTCGGTGGCTGCCACCCAGGCCTCCTCAGCTTGATTCCGCGCCTCCACCTGATTCTGCAACTCGGACACTTTCGCACTGCGGCTCGACGAGGCGCTGCCGCAGAACGGCGCCACGCAGGCAAGAGTGAACAAGGCCAAGGCAACGGGCAACCATCGAGAAAAGCGAGACATGAGTTTCCCTCTCTTCAGCGGATTCTTAAGCGGAAAAGCGGATAGGACTGCGCACTATCCGCTCTTTGATTCGATTGCGCTCCCACAATGATGGAAGCAACACTCTTTACGGCACGTAACGCGTTGCTCCGCCGCCCGTCGCAAACCAGACTGCGTCTGAGCCGTCCACAAAAATGTCGTAAACATCGTCGGCGATCAACCCGATAAGCGGATCAACGGTGAAACGTTCCCATTCCGAGCCGTCGTAGCGCACCGCGCCGCTGTAGCCCGTGCCGAACCAGAGAGTCCCGTCGGGTGCGATGGTGACGTTAAGGATGGAGTCGTTGGGAAGTCCCACGCCGCCCTCCCCGGCGATGAAAGCCTGCCACTGGCCGTCGGCCAACTTGTAGACTCCGTTTTCGGCGGCGACCCAGATCACGCCCTCGGCATCTTCGGCGAATTCGTAGACCTGAGGAACGTAGTCCTTGAAGGGATTGTTCACATCGAATCCTTCCCACGTCCCATCGGGGGCAAGCCGGGCCATGCCCGTTGAACCGGCGGCCCACACCGAGCCCTCATCGGCGACGAAGACCTGGCGGGTAAAATCATCGGGCAGGGGCATTTCGGCGCTGGTGAAGGTCTGCGTCACCGTCGCGCCGTCGGATCGCATCAGGCCAAGATCCGTCGCGAACCAAACGCTTCCATCATCGGCAAAGGCGATGTCGGCCGCGTAGGCCTCTTTGGGGAAACCTTGATCCTCCCCAATGTGCGTCGGATCACTCCCATCGCTATGCGCCACCCAAATGCCGTTCTGCCATTCCCGCGCCCACAAATTGCCTGCCGCGTCAAAAGCCCCCGGTTCGCAACCGCACGGCAGGTCAGTTACTTCATTCCACGTCTCGCTCGCCGGATCGAATCGATCTGTTCCTCCTCCGTACAGTTCGGTGAACCACAGCGAGCCATCGGGCGCGCTGAGGATTTGGCCGAAGGAGGCGCGGCTCGGCGTGTTGGGCGCCGTCCAGTTTGTGAAGGCCTCGCCGTCGTAGCGGAACAGGCCCCCGCCATACGAACCGAAGTACAGCACGCCATCCTCGTCACGCGCCGCCGCCGTGAGTTCGTACACCGGCAAATCGCCGGTTTGGGTGCTGAACTCTTGCCAGTCGGCGGCTTGGGCGTTGAAGCGCCAGATGCCGCCGCCGCCGGAGAAGTAATAGCGCCCCTGTCCATCCTGTGTGATGCCGTACACGCCATAGGACGGGCCTTGTGGCGTCGTCTCAAACTTCTGGCCGTCAAAGCGGGCCGTGCCGCTGGCCGTGCCGACCAACAGTGTGCCGTCCTGGTCGAAATATATGGCGAGGATGTTGTTGTCGGGCAGGCCGTCGTCGGTGGAGAAACGGGTCCACTCTCCATCGTAGTACCCCAGGCCGTTGTTCGTCCCCACCCACAACGTGCCATCGGAGTGAGGGTAGATCACAGTGACGAAGTTGGACAACTTGCCCGGGTCACGATCCGGGTGTGAGGAGGGGAAGTCGGGATAGAGGCTCCAGAGTTGGCCGTCGAAGACGTTGAGACCGCCGCCATCCAGATCCGAATAATTTGTGCCGACCAGGAGCCGCTCACCTTCTTTGGTGATCGCGGTGATCAAATTGTAATCAATCCCATCTTCGACGGTGTAGAGGGTCACTTCTTCGGGCAGAAAGCGCACCAACCCGTTTTCTGTCCCCACCCAAACAGTATCATCCTCTTCAACGAAGATAGCGTGCACGCGTGCACTGGGCAGGCCATCGGCAGTGGTGTATTGCCGGAGGATGCCGCCGTCGGCGCGATTCCAAACCGTCACCCCGCCCGGCCCGGCGGTATAAATTTCGTCGCCGTGAATGTAGATGGCAGTGATCGTGTTCGCCGCTGTCCACGAAGTCCATCCCTCTGCGCCGCCAACGGACTCTGCCTCTGTGGCGGGCGGCGTTTCTGGTGAGGCCGGCTCATCTGTTGAGGGCTGCGTCGGCGCGGATGTGCCAAGCGCGGTGCTGGTGGCGAGCGCGGCGGCTTCCTGTCGGCGGCCAGCCTCGCGGGCGATGACGCCGCAACAGAAGAGCGTGACACACAACAGGGCGACGCTTGCGGCGACGATGGTGCGTGGCGAGAATCGGCGTTTGCGTTTGATCGCGCCGGTTCCGGTTTTGACCTGAGGCGCTTGGGGAGGCGGGGCCACGACGGTGGGGGCCGCGGGCATAGCGGATGTAACCACCGTCGGTGGCGGCTGAAACTTGGCCGTCGAGACTGTCGTCAGGGCCGCTTTCCACGCCTCCAAAAATTCGCCGCAGGTGTTGAATCGATCCTCACGAGCCTTCGCCAGTGCCTTGAGCAAAACACGCTCGACTTCGGGCGAGACATCGGGGTTGACCTCGGAGGGCAGGGGCAGGGCGGCCTGAATGTGTTTGAAGATCACGGCCAGCGGAGTCTCGGCCTCGAACGGCACGCGGCCCGTCACCATTTCGTACAACACGATGCCGAGCGAATAAATGTCACTGCGGTGATCGATCTTCTCGCCCTGCGCCTGTTCAGGACTCATGTAGGCGGGCGTGCCGGTGATGGCGCCGGTGGCGGTGAATTGCGACACGCCCTCGGCCAGTTTGGCAATGCCAAAATCGGTGAGGAACAATCCGCCGCGCGAGTCCACGAGGGCGTTCGAGGGTTTGATATCGCGATGGATGACGCCGCGCTCGTGGGCGTAGCCGAGGGCGTCGGCCAGTTGGGTGAAGAGGCGATCAGTTTCGGCGAGGGAGATCGGCTCGGCTTTGATGCGATCCTTCAACGTGCCGGTGTCGAGGTAGCGCATCACGAAGTAGGGGATGTTGTCGTGCGTGCCGTAATCGTAGACGGGCAGGATGCGCGGGTGTTCGAGGTTGGCAATGGTGCGGGCTTCCTGTTGGAAGCGGCCCATGAACTCGGCGCTTTCGGCGAACTGCGTGGGCAGAACTTTGACCGCCACGTAACGATCCATCGCCGCGTGGTAGGCTTTGTACACCGTCGCCATGCCGCCCTGCCCGATCTGGTTGACGATGCGATAGGCGCCGAGTATTTGACCGGGTTGGATGTTGTCCATTGTTATAATGGGCTTTCAATACGCTCAAACAATTTTCAAAATTTGCTTGATGGTTTTTCTCAACACGGAAGGCACAAAGGGTTTGTTGATGTACTGGGCGACTTCGCGCAGGCGGGCGATGACGCGGTGCGAGGACTCGGTGTGGGCGGTCAGCACCAGCACTGGCACATTCTCCAGCACATTGCCGTTGGCCGAAAGCCAGTTCAGCACATCCCAGCCGCGCATGTCGGGCAGGGTGAGGTCGAGCAGAAGCAGGTCGGGCTTGCTCTGGGCGACCTCGGCCAGAGCCTCATCACCGTTGCCGGCGCGCCGAATTGCCAGGGGCATCCCTTTGAGCGCAATTTTGATCAGTTCAAATTGATCGTCGTCGTCTTCAACGCTGAGAATGTTGTAGGTTTTGGGCATACGTCCCTCAAGCGCAGTCAAACCAGTTCACCGCCCGCGTCCCTTCGACTTCGCTCAGGACAAGCCTCGCGGGTGGCGGAGCCACAGTAATGTAGGGGTAGCCCTTGGGGCTACCTGCCTGATTATATCCGATGCGTATCCTTCACATCATCCCCTATTTCTACCCCGCCTGGGCCTACGGCGGTACCTGCCGTGCGGCGTGGGAACTGGCCCGGGCGACGGCCGGACGGGGACACGAGGTGATCGCTTACACGACAGACGCCCTCGACTCGCGGCGACGGGCGGGGCCGCCGTTTGAAGTGGTGGACGGGGTCGCCATCCACCGCTTCCCCAACCTCAGCAACCGCCTCGCCTGGGGGCGGCTGTTTCTGCCCCCCACCTTTGGGCTGAAGTTGGAGTGGGCGATCCGCGAGGCCGACGTCGTTCACTTGCACGAGTATCGCTCTCTACAAGATGCCGTAGCCTTGCCAATACTGACTCGACTTCGCAAACCCTACATCATCACCGCGCAGGGCGGCGTGCCATTGCTGATCGGGCGTTTCGCCCTCAAGCGCGTTTATGACTCATGGATCGGTCAACGATTGATCGCCCGCGCGACGCGACTACATGCGCTGAACACGATGGAGCACGAACAGTTTTTGCAGGCTGGCGGCAGACCGGAGCAGATTTTCATCGCCCCCAACGGCATCCACATTGACGAGTTCAAAACATTACCCGTTGCCGATGGCTTCCGAAGCAAATATAACATTCCAGACGAGGCGCCGCTGGTGTTGTTCCTGGCCCGCGTCCACAAAATCAAAGGCCCGGATTTTTTGGTCTCGGCCTTTGCCGAACTGCGAAAGGAATTGCCGAACGCCGTACTCGTCATTGCCGGGCCGGACGATGGCTTTTTGCCGGAAGTGAAAAGACAGGTGGCGGCCTTGGGGATCGAGCCGGCGGTGCGATATATTGATTATCTCGACGGCGTTGCCAAGCTGGAGGCTTTTCAGGCCGCCAATGTGTATGTGTTGCCCTCGACGTATGAAATCCTCGGCATTACACTGCTGGAAGCCCTGGCCTGCCGCACACCCGTCATCACGACTGATCGTTGCGGCTTGAAAGACGTAGTCGTCGAAAACAATCTCGGCGAAGTGGTAAAGTTTGGCGAAGTGGGCGCGTTGAAGTCTGCGCTTCTGCGGATGTTGGCTGAGCGCGGCAAAACCGACCGGGGCCGGGGGCGTCGTGGACGCGAGTACGTTCTGTCAAACTTCGGCTGGGATAAAATTGCGGAGCGTTGGGAAGCGGTGTATCAGCAATGCGCGGCGGGTCAGAGATTGCAGATTGGAGATTAGAGATTGGATGGCGCGAAGAGAGTGTCCACTGCCAACTCAAACCCGGCCAGCACTGCTGACTTGATTTTCTCGCCAGCCGTAAACTGGCCAAGCAGGATATATTCCGAACCCTCAGCGGGCAAGGAGTATACTTCGACGGAATGGGTCTTGGGATCGACTAACCAGTATTCACGGACTCTGGCGCGTTCATAGGCGCTAAGTTTGACGTACCGATCAACTCGCAGACTGCTGGGGGAGATCACTTCGACGACGAGATCAGGCGCACCCTCAAAAATTTGGGTATCAGAGGTAGGTTGGCGGGCGGCGGCAATGAAAACAATATCGGGTTGAACGGGCTTGGCAATGCCAGGCAAGTGGACTTCAAAAGGGGCGGCAATAACGACACCCAGGCTTTTGGCCTTCACAAAGTTCCTCAGTTCACCGAAGATCTCGCCGGCAGTGAATTGGTGTTCGTAAGAGGGTGCGTTAGCCACGTATAACACTCCTTCGATAATCTCGTAGCGGTTGTTATCATCGGGCAGGCGCAAATAATCTTCGTATGTCCACTGCCCTTGAGGTGGCCAGCTTTGCTCGGCAGGCAACGCGATTGAGGGTGCGATTTGAGTGACCATAGTGATTACTCTCCATTGGCGATTATAGCATTGAGGATAAAACCATGTGCGGTATTTGCGGAATAGTGACTATTGGCGACGGGCCAAGAGTGGACACGGCCCTGCTCGACACGATGCGGGATACGATTGCCCATCGCGGGCCGGACGACGCGGGCAGTTGGGCCTCGGCGGATGGGCGCGTGGGTTTGGCCAATCGGCGGCTGGCGATCATTGACCTTTCGCCTGCCGGGCATCAGCCAATGTCTAACGAAGACGGCTCAGTGTGGATCGCCTATAACGGGGAAACCTATACTTATGCCGAACACTTCGCGCCGCTCAAAGCCAGGGGCCACGTCTTTCGCTCACAGTCCGACACTGAAGTGATCGTGCATTTGTTCGAAGAGTACGGTCACGATTGCCTGCATCGTCTGCGCGGGATGTTCGGGCTGGCGATCTGGGATGAGGGCAAGCGGGAGTTGTTCCTTGCCCGCGACCGGTTAGGGGTGAAGCCGCTGTATTACACCTTTGCCGGCGGACAATTCATCTTCGGCTCGGAGATCAAAGCCCTCCTCCGCCACCCGGCGGTGAAACGCGAGATCAATCTCACAGCCTTCTATCACTTCCTCACCTTCCTCACGCCGCCCGCGCCGGATACGCTGTTCAAGAACATTCACAAACTGCCGCCGGGCCATCGAGCAGTGTTGAAGGCTGACACCGGCCAGTTCCGCGTCGAGGAGTATTGGGATGTGTACGATGCCGCCCACTATGATCCGCAATTGACGGCGCGTGACTGGGCGGAGCGCTTGCGCGAGAAGTTGGCCGAGGCGGTGAAACTGCGGATGGTGTCCGATGTGCCGTTCGGGGTGTTTCTGTCGGGCGGAATCGATTCGACGGTGAACACGGCATTAATGGCGGCGCAAATGGATCGCCCGGTGCAGACGTTTTCCATTGGTTACAGGGACGCATCGGGTTACAACGAGTTCGAGTGGGCGCGGCAGGCGGCGACCCATTTCAAAGCCGACCACCACGAAGTGCAAATCGGCGTGCAGGACTTCATCGAGTTCCTGCCGAAGCTGGTCTATCACCAGGATGAGCCAATTGCCGATCCGGTATGCGTGCCGCTCTATTTTGTGTCAAAGCTGGCGAAGAACAGCGGGACGACGGTGATTCAGGTGGGCGAGGGGAGCGACGAGTTGTTTTGCGGCTACCGCCACTGGATTGATATTTTGCGTCTGCACAGCGGCGCGTGGCGGGCCTATTCGTTTGCGCCGCGACCCCTGCGGCAGTTGGCGCTGGCGGGCGCGGGCGCTGTGTTGAGCGGCGTGCGCTACGAGTACGTGCGCCGCGCTACCGAAGGCGAGGAGTTGTTCTGGGGCGGGGCCGAGGCCTTCGGCGAGGCGCGCAAAGGCGGCCTCATCGGCGAGTCGGTGCGGCGAGCGGTAGGCGATGTTTCATCGCACGACGTCATTCGTCCCTTTCGCAAAAAGTTTTTGGAGCGCAGTCCGCACGACGACTATTTGAGTTGGATGGGCTATCTCGATTTGCGCCTGCGCCTGCCGGAACTGCTGTTGATGCGGGTGGACAAAATGACGATGGCGACGGCGGTGGAGGCCCGTGTGCCGTATCTCGACCACGAGTTTGTGGGGCTGGCGATGAGTATCCCTCAGAGTCTCAAAGTGGGTGATCCTATCGAGCCGAAGCGTTTGCTCAAGCAAGCGGTGCGCGGCCTGATCCCCGATGCCATCATTGACCGCCCGAAGCAAGGCTTCCGCGTGCCGGTGACGGATTGGATGGCCGAGGCCTTAGGCACCATAGGCCGCGAGACGCTACGCAAGTTCTGCGCCCGCACTGATTATTTGCGCTGGCCCGCCGTCGAGCAGTTGATTGAGGGTCGCGACGAGTTGGCGTGGTATCTGCTCAACTTTGCGCTGTGGCATGAGAGGTGGATGGAGGGGGATGAACCAGTGAACAATGAGACAATGAACAATGGGTGAGGGTGTACAATTATTGCGATGAAAACGCAATTTGAGACTCTGCTTACCCATGTGCTGACAGCGTGCCATGAATATTACGGCGACCGGCTGGTTTCACTTGCCGTTTTTGGCTCGGTGGGCCGGGGCACGCCGCGCCACGACTCAGATATAGACTTGCTTATTGTGGCTGAGGCCCTGCCAAACGGCCGGCTGAAGCGTGTTGACGAGTTCCGCGTCGTCGAGGCGACTCTGGCCCCCCGGTTGGCTGAAGCGCGGATGGATGGCCTTGCTACCGAGTTGTCGCCCGTCTTTAAAACTCCGGCTGAAGTTCAACAAGGCAGTCTATTATTTCTGGATATGACCGAAGATGCACGCATTTTGTATGACCGGGATAATTTTCTGCGGGAAGCGTTGGCTCGGTTCAAAAAGCAGTTAAATCGTTTAGGCGCGCGCCGGGTCTGGCGGGGCAATGCCTGGTTTTGGGATTTGAAGCCGGACTATAAACCTGGCGAGGTATTTGAGATATGACGAACATCTCGCTGGCACAAAGTTACTTAACCAAGGCGCTCAAACGGTTGAAAATTCTGGCTGTCTTGCTCGACGACGAAGCCTTTTCCGATGTCGTGCGTGAGGCGCAGGAAATTGTGGAACTGGCGCTAAAAGGGATGTTGCGCCAAGTTGGCATTGAGCCACCCAAGTTCCACGATGTCAGTGGAACATTGGATGAGTATCGAGAGCGTTTCCCCGACTCCGTGCGTGGGCAAATCGAGCGCTTAATGGAAATATCGCGTTGGCTCCGGAAGGAGCGCGAGTTTTCATTCTACGGCGATATTGATTTCATCCCGACGGAAGAGTACGATCGTGCTGATGCTTTGCGAGCCATTGAAGACGCCAAGTTCGTCGTCTCGATGGCCGAGTCAGTGATCCGCCCGGAGGAGGGGGAGGGAGAACACGGATCGGTAGGATTGGACGGGTCGTGATCCGTTAAATCCCACGCATCCGTCGTTATAAGATGGCGGCGAGTTGATGTGGTATTTGCTCAACTTTGCGTTGTGGCATGAGAGGTGGCTGGAGGGAGAAGGAGAACACGGATCGGTGGGATTTAAGGGCTCGTCATAGCAAATGATTGGCGAACTGCGCAAACGTCGTAACTATCGAGGGTGCAAAAGCTTGTCCTGCCTCTTGCTCAATCTGTTGTAATGCTTTATCTCTCGGCCACGCTTGCCTATAGGGCTGATCGCTTGTTAGCGCATCAAAAACTTCTGTAATTGCACAAATTTGTGCCGACAGGGGAATGGCTTCTCCTTTGAGTTGTCCGGGATATCCTGCCCCGTCCCATCGTTCGTGATGGCATAAGACTATTAAAGAGACTTCCTGTAAGGTTGCTTGAAGGGTTTCAATTTCAGAGTCTGAGAGTTGATTGATGATTTGCCACTCTTTTATCTGCGTCAATTCGTGAAAAGTCGGGCGGAAAAGTGATAGTATGCTTTCATAGCCGGATTGAATAGTTTTGGCCCCGGACTCCGGATGCTTTTTCATAAGTTCCCACTCTTCTGCCGTAAGTGGCCCTCGCTTGTGCAGGATTTGATCAGGTATCACAATTTTGCCAATATCATGCAGTAATGCACTTGTATAGAGTATATCGAGTTTACGCTCTGATAACTGAAGCTTGTATCCCAGTTGTAAAGATAGATTGGCAACACGTTGGCTATGGGCAAGAGTATTCAGGTTACGGGCCTTGAGAACACCTAATAGCTCTTTGACCACTATCTCTTTCGCTGTTCCCAACTTGTCTGGTGGCATACATTTCACTCCATCATCACCGCATCCGCAAACCACTTCGCCATCACCGCCCTGAGATTGAGCGATTGGTGGGACCACTGAAGCACTGAGGGAGATGAAGGCATTGATGCGACGGCCAGTGCCCTCAGTGCTTTCAGTGACTCAGTGGTTCAAACGCCCCTCACTCCACCGCCCCCACTCCCTCAAACCACTTCGCCGAAAGCTTCGCCGTCACCGCCTTGATGTTGAGCGACTGGCGCAGGCTTAGGAAAGCGGTGTAGCCGAAGCCGAGGGTGTAGAGGGCCATGAATGGCGCGAGGCCGGGGGCGAGGCGCAGGGCGAGGAAAGTCGTGAGGCCGCTATAGAGCATGAAGAAGAGTTCAACCCACGTGGATCCATCAACGGGCAGGTGATAGGCGGCGAACTCCGCCGCTCCCTGTCCGTTTTCGTTTCTGGCGCGACCCTCGACTTGCAGTTTGGGCGTGCGCAGGAACAGCGTCGGGTTGCGACCGGTGAGAGCTTCGATGACGGCCCAGGTATTGTTCACCGCCAGGCCGGGGCCGACGAGGATGAGCGCCGGCAGATATTTGAGGCGCGCACGCCAATCAGGGTATAGCCCCCATTGAGCGAGAGCGAACAGGAGGGGACCGCCAAGCCAACCGAGGCTGACGGCGCTCCACTGCAAGCGAGAGAGATCGCCGTTGAGGAGGATAGGTAAGCTCATCAACACTAGCAGAAGGATGAGGGGATGGATGAGATAGCCGCCCAGGTGTATAAGAGCCTGAGCTTTGCGCCACGCCGGTTCGGGAGCGGTGAGGAGTTGCTTGCCGAGTTTGCGCAGGCATTGGATCGAGCCTTTGGCCCAACGGAATTGTTGACGCTTGAAGGCGCTGACCAGAGTCGGGATTTCGGCGGGGGCGACGACGTTCGGAATATATTTCAGTTTCCAGCCGCGCAGTTGGGCGCGGTAGGAGAGGTCGAGGTCTTCGGCCACAGTGTCGGCCCCCCAGCCGCCCACGTCGCGGATGCAGGCGGCGCGCCACACGCCCGCCGAGCCGTTGAAGTTGAAGAAGAAGCCAAAGTGATCGCGCACGGTTTGCTCGATGCCGAAGTGCCCATCGAGCATCAACGCTTGGGCGCGAGTGAGCAGGCTGTACTCGGTGTTGAGGTGGCCCCAACGCGCCTGGGTCATGCCAATTTTTGGATTGGCAAAATGCGGGACAGTGCGTTTGAGGAAATCGGGCGGGGGGACGAAGTCGGCGTCGAAGACGGCGATGAAGTCGGATCCGGTTCGGGCGAAGCCATAGGCCAGGGCCCCCGCCTTGTAGCCGTCTCTGCCGGGGCGCTGGAGGTGCTCGATGTGGACGCCGCGCGCCCGATGATGGACGACCCGGGCCCGGGCCAACGAGGCGGTGTCATCGTCCGAGTCGTCCAACACTTGAATGGTGAGGCGGTCGGCGGGGTAATCCAGTTTGGCGACGGCATCAATCAGTCGCTCGACGACAAAGCGCTCATTGTAAACCGGCAATTGGACGGTGACGGTCGGCCACTCGATGGGCGGCGCTGCCGGCGATACAGTGGGGCCATTTCGCCATCGCCAAAAAAGATAGAGGGCGGAGAAGAAAATGGCGTTGAAGCCGTAGATCGCCAGTCCCAGGGTAGCGCCGGCATACACAATTTCAAAAAACATACGACTCCTTATTTGCCATTAACCTGTCAATAAACATGAAACACGGGTCACAGCAAAACTTTGCTGTGACCCGTGCGCATTAAGGCATGTGTTATTGAAAAGCGATTACTTCAAATCAAGCAGTTCGTAAACCTGCACCGGTTGAACCCGCCCCTTGACCTTCATCGGTTCGATCACGTTGACGATGACTTTGTCTTTCACCAGTTGGTAGGCCGTGTCGCTGAGCAGGATTTGCCCGGCCTTGCTGTTTTCCTGAATGCGCTTGGCGGTGTTAATCGTATCGCCGATGGCGGTGTAGTCCACCCGCATTTTGGTGCCCACCAGCCCCACCACCGATTCGCCGACGTTGATGCCGACGCCGTACGAGAGATGATATTGCGGCTGGAGTGTTTCGTGCAGGGCCAGAATGTCGTAGCGCATGTTGAGGGCGGCCCGCACCGCGCGCATGGCGTGGTCTTCCTGTTGCTCCGGGGCGTTGAAGATCGCCATCACTGCATCGCCCATGAACTTGTCCAGTGTGCCTTCGTGCAGAAGCACGGCGTCTGCCGCCGCGCCGAGGTAACGATTGAGTACGTCAAGCAACACCACCGGGTCGAGCCGTTCGCTGAAGTTGGTAAAGCCGCGAATGTCAGCGAAGAGGCAGGTGACGAGTTGGCGGTCGCCGCCGAGTTTGAGTTGATTCGGGTTGAGGCGCTCGATCACCGCCGGGCTGACCATCTTTTGAAACAATTCAAATTTACTGCGCAGGCGTTTGCGCTCGGTCTGATCATCTACGACGATGGCGACGCCCTGAGTCTTTTGCGCCGAGTCTTTCAGCGGGGCCAAGCTGAGGTTCAAATCCACCGGGCCGCGACCGGGCAGGGTGGGATTGACTTCGTAGGAAAAGGCTCGGTTCTCCGTTTTGACTTCATTGAGGGATTTGCCCAGTTTGCTGTCGAAGGCCGGAAGCACCGCATCGTATTTTCCGCCGACGGCTTGATCAGTGCGGAAGTTGAGGATCGTTCCGGCGGCGCGATTGAGCAGAGTGACGTTGTCGCCGATATCGGTGGTGATGACGCCGCTGGTGATGGAGTCGAAAACGTTGTCGAGCAGATTCTTGAGTTGCGTTACTTCGTCGAGCGAGCGTTTGACGCTCTCGAAGAGGCGGGCGTTTTCAATGGCCACAGCGGCCTGATTGGCAAAGGCGGCCAGAATGTCGCGGTCGCGTTCGCTGAAGAGTCCGGTGCGGACGCGGTTGTCGGCGTAAATCACGCCGGTCACACTGCCTTTGGTCTTCAGCGGCACGCACAAAATTGAGCGCAGGTTGAAGGCCACCACGCTTTCCTGTTTGCCAAAGCGCGGGTCTTCCTGAGCATTGGTCGTCACCACCGGTTCGCCGGTTTCGGCCACCCGACTGACGATGGTACGGCTGATCTCAAAGGCTGAGGCTTGCAGAGTCTCGCGGTCAAGGTTGCGGGCAATGCGAAACTCCAGAACTCCTGTCGCCTCATTCCGCAACATCAAAAAGCCGCGCTCGGCGCCGGTCAACTTGATGATGGTGTCCATCACCTCGTTGAGCACGGTGGTCAGGTCAAGCGACGAATTGACGACGCTGGAAATTTCGGTCAGCGCATGCAACTGCATTCGCTCATGTTCCTGCTCGCCTACCGTGCGCCCGATGCGCTCCAATGACGCGGCCAGTTGAGTCAGCCCTTCGGAGACGCCGGGCGGCAGGGAGAGCTTGGCCCGCGTGAGCGCTTCCTTTTGGCTGCTCAACAGCGATTTTATGTCTAAAGCCAGTTTACGCAGATCAGTCAGCTCTTTGGCAACGCCGCTGACTTCGTTTGTGCTCGCCACCCATCAACTCCTATTGAAGAAACCGGGTTTCTCAAGCCGAAGGAAGCCGAGGGCCCGAAACCCGGTTTCTTTGTCCGGTCTCCTAGAATTGCGCCATTATAATACCATAGACAGAGCGGCGCAAAAATGCGGCGAATAAGAAAAAATGGTTGCGTCGAATTGACTCATCCTCTATAATCCCGCTCACGTGCCACCGGCCTGCCGGTGCGACGGTCTTCACCGGGCCGCCGCCTCCTTCCAACCCGCCACTTATGCTCTCCGAACTCGAACGCCGCCGCCGTCGAATTTACGCTATTCTCACGGGCCTCATCGTCCTCACCGTCCCTTGTTATTGCGCTGGATTTTTCGCCCTCTATTACGCGCCGTCCGCCCCCATCGGCACACCGACCCCGCTTCCGGCGACGCCGACTCAGGTTCCCTCGGCTACCTTTACCACCGAACCCAGCGCCACCTTTACCATCACGGTGACTCTTGTCGCCTCCAACACCCCTGGCGGCCCGACGGCGACCCTGCCCAACACGCCGACTCAATTTGTGCCGCCCACCCGGACGTTTACGCCCTCGCCGACCTTCACGCCCAGCCCGACCTTTACCATCACCCCGTCTCAAACGTCTCAGCCCAGCGTCACACCCACGCGCACTAACACGCCCGACCTGACGGCGACGACCAATGCCATTGCCACCGGCAATGCCAACAATATTGCCACCAACATCGCCGCTACGGTGAACGCCGCCAATACCGCCACTGCCCAGGCCAACTCTATTTCCACCGGGGTGGCCGCCACTCAGACCTCAGCCGCCGCCACCGTCCTGGCCTTGTCGGCGACGGCCACTTCGACGGCTACCGCCACAGCGACAGCAACACCCGACCTGACGGGGACTGTTGCCGTATGTCAAACGGCCACGGCCGCTGGCACGCCTGTTGGCACCCCGACTTGCCCATAAGGACACCTTGATGGATGCTCTCGCTCATCTGAAAACCCTCGTCGCCGCGCCTGGCCTCTCCGGCCACGAAACACCTATCCACGACCTGATCGCCGAAACCTGGAAGCCGTTGACGGATGAAATCGGCGGCGACAACCTCGGCAGTTTGTGGGCAACCAAACATGGCTCAGCCAAATCGCCGCGCAAGAAAATCATGCTCTCCGCGCACATGGACGCCATTGGCTTGATGGTCACGCGAGTGCATCAGGGCTTTTTATGGGTCACCGAGATCGGCGGCGTGGATGCGCGAGTGATGCCCGGCCAGCCGGTGCTAGTGCATGGCAAAGAAACACTGCCCGGCCTCATCACCTCCACCCCGCCGCACATGCTCTCCGCCGCCGAGCGCGAGAAGGCGGTGAAGCTCGAAGACCTGATGATTGACGTCGGCTTGCCCGCTGACCGCGTGGCGCGACTCGTCCGCGTTGGCGATCTGGTTTCGTTCGGCCAATCCGCATTTGAAATGAACGACTGGCTCGTCGCCAAATCGCTCGACAATCGGGCCTCGGTCGCCGCCGTTACCGTTTGCCTCGACGCCCTGCAGGGCCGCCAGCATACCTGGGATGTCATCGCCGTCGCCACCGCGCAGGAAGAAGAAACGCTGGGCGGTGCATTCACCTCGGCCTTTGGCCTCATGCCTGATCTGGCGATTGTGATTGACGTGACCTGGGCCTCCGGTCCCGGCCTGCCCGAGCACAAAACGTTCTCTCTCGGCGATGGGCCGACACTGGGGTGGGGGCCGAATCTGCATCCCAAATTGCACCGGGCCATCCTCGACGTGGCGGCCAAAAGTGAAATCCCCTGCCGCATCGAGGTGATGCCCGGCCATTCGGGAACCGACGCCTATGCGATTCAGGTCAGCCGCGACGGCATCCCCACGGCCGTCATTGGCTTGCCGCTCAAGCACATGCACACGCCCGTTGAAGTCGTCTCGCTCAAAGACATCACCCGCGCCGGGCGCTTGATGGCCGAGTTTATTGTGCGGCTGAACGACGACTTCCTGACGACATTAGCTCTGGACTAATTCAGACCGCATAGGTCTCTAAAGACCTGTGCGGTCTGAATCAAATATTATGGCCCAAAAGAAAAAACCGAAAGCCACCAAACCCAAAACCACGCTCAGTGCCAAAACAGTTAAAGCGGCTCCGTCGGCGCCGGCCGCAACCGATGGCGCACTCGAACTTCTGGGACGCCTCTCCGAGACTGTTGCCGTCTCCGGCGATGAAGGGCCAGTGCGCAAGATCGTCCTCGAAACGGTCAAACCCCTCGCCGACGAAGTGACGGTGGACACTCTTGGCAACGTATTTGCCATTAAGCATGGCCCGCCCCGCGCGCCGCGAGTGATGGTGATGGCCCATATGGATGAGATCGGATTCATGATTGTTGGTATTGACGGCGATGGCCTGCTCAAGTTTGAAGCCGTCGGCGGCATTGACGATCGTATTCTGCTTGGCAAGCCGGTGTGGGTAGGCGAGAACAAAGTGCCCGGGGTGATCGGCATGAAGCCCATTCACCTCATCCGGGGCCCGGAGCGCGAGACAGTAGTGAAGATGGACGCCCTTCGGATTGATATTGGCGCGACGAGCCGCGAGGGGGCGTTTCGTCTGACGAGGCCGGGCGACCGGGCGACGTTC
>Ga0247727_10006927_pt1 | contig 21946 bp, 16 predicted proteins | sample WisWelCaveWW1625_FD_202498 | JGI IMG/M metagenome (GOLD analysis project Ga0247727, IMG submission 202498) | Biofilm microbial communities from Wishing Well Cave, Virginia, United States - WW16-25 | ecosystem: Environmental > Aquatic > Deep subsurface > Groundwater > Cave microbial mat | place...
CGCGGCGAATTTTTACCGAATTGCAAGGCCACGAATGGCGGCTGCTACTGGAGCGAGCGCTCGTAACTTCACAAGCGCCGCATCTCAAAGCGGCAGTGGACACCGGGGATTCCACAACCGTGCAGCACGTGGCCGAAGAATTTTTTGGAACCGTCGGCAGCGATATCTTAATCATCACGGACGAAGACAACCGAATCCTTGCGCAATTGGGTTTTGAAAATGATTCGGATCTGCGATTTCGTGCGGATTTTTTGATGGTGCAAGAAAAACTGCGAGAGGGCGAAATTGGCCTTTTGAGTGATGGCGCGAACTTTTATCAAGTGGTCAGCGTCCCGATTGTGGCTTTGGATGAAATCACCGGCGTTTATGTTCTCGGCCGGGTGATTTTAGGAAAAGTAATCGATAACAAATATCTCGCCGGATTGAAAGAACTGGTTGAATGCGAAGTCGCATTCCTGCACGATAATCGAATCGAAGTTTCCACCAACCCGCAAGTTACCACGTCGGCAGTTTTTCGTGGCGAGAATTTATGGGCTGGGGATGCGAGCAATGGGCGTTTTGAATTGGAGATTCTCGGCGAGGAATTTCTGTCCGAATTTGCCGGCAAACAGGGCAATTTTCTTCTAATGCAGTCCGTTGATCAGGCGTTCAAACCCATTATGCAACCTATCCAGATTACGATGATTCTCGTCGGGATTGCCGCCATTCTCGCGGCGTTGTTGATCAGCCGCTTTATCTCTTTGAGCGTAATTCAGCCGGTCACCAAACTGGTGCGCGCCACCGATGCGGTCACGGCGGGAAACTATGCGCATCCGATTGCCGTGCAATCTCGCGATGAACTGGGGCATCTCGCCAGCAAGTTCGATGAAATGCGCCAGTCGTTACAACAAAAGATGGCTCAGCTCAAGCGGCAAAATCTTGAGTTGGAAGACGCGCTGCATAAATTGGAAGCAGCGCAAGAAGAATTGGTGCGCTCCGAAAAGCTCGCTGCCACCGGCAAAATCACCGCGCAACTTTCCCACGAATTGAACAATCCCATTCACAACATTCAAAGCTGCTTGGAAGCGGCGCAACGCAAACTTGCCAAAAGCAACAAGAGCCGCGAGTTTATCGATCTCGCTTACGACGAGGTGTTGCGGATGGGCAAGCTCATTCGCCAGATGCTCGATTTTTATCGGCCGCAGGTGAATCCAAAACAGCAGATCGATGTGGGGCAGGTCATTAATGAAGTTCTCAAAACTTCCGAGCCGATGCTGGCGGAGAAGGGCATCGAAATCAGCAGCTCATTAAACGACGACGTCGTCGATCTCTGCACAACGCCGGATCAGCTCAAGCAACTGTTTCTCAACCTCTTGCTCAATGCTGCCGATGCCATGCCGCGCGGTGGCCGCCTCAGCGTTTCTTCTCTCAAACAAAAGCAACATTTGAATATTCAGTTTGAGGACACCGGCTGCGGCATTTCACCCCAACACCTCCACAAAATCTTTGATGCTTTTTTCACCACTAAAGCCAAAGCCAGTGGCGTTGGTTTAGGCTTAACAGTTAGCTACGGCATCGTCCGCAGCCTCGGTGGAAATATTTTGGTGCAAAGTGAGATCGATAAAGGCTCGAAGTTTACTGTGCAGCTGCCGTTGAACTGAGAATTTCGAGGCGCTCGTAGCCGCAGGCTTAAGCCTGCGACTACCATTCTGTGAAAATCATAAAATATGCCGATTTCAGAAAAAATTCTCGTCGTTGATGACGACCCGACCTTTCAAACCATCACCCGATCGCTGTTAGAAGAGAATGGCTACGAGGTGGAGGTGGCGCAATCCGCCGAACGCGCCGAAGAAAAACTGCGTCAGTGCGAATACGATCTGGTGTTGACGGATCTGGTGATGGCCGGCAAGAATGGCCTGGCCTTTTTGAACTACGTGAAAAGCTGGGCGCCCGAAACACCGGTGGTGATGATTACCGGCTTCGCCAGCGTCAACTCGGCGGTGGAGGCGATGAAGGCCGGCGCGGAAGATTATCTCACCAAACCCTGCAGCAGCGACGAGCTGATCTTGAAAATTAAACGCGTTCTCGAAAAGAAGCACAATTATCAGGAACTGAATCGACTGCGGGAGGAACTGGCAGAGAAATACACCTTTGGCAACATCATCGGCAAAAGTGCGAACCTGCAGTCGGTGTTCAAATTGATTGCGCGGGTTTCGGAAACGGACGCCGCCGTGTTGATTCAGGGCGAAACCGGCACTGGCAAAGAACTGGTGGCCAGAGCCATTCACTACAACAGTCCGCGCAAGGACAAGCCGTTTATTTCAGTGAACTGTGCGGCGCTGTCGGAGACGCTGTTGGAAAGCGAGTTGTTTGGCCACGAGCGCGGGGCGTTCACCGGCGCGATCAATCAGAAGTTGGGCCGTTTTGAGATGGCGCATCACGGCACGCTGTTTTTGGATGAAGTCGGCGACATTCCCCTTTCAACTCAAGCGAAGCTTTTGCGGGTTTTGCAGGAAAAGGAATTCGAGCGCGTAGGCGGCACCCAAACCGTCAAAGTCGATATCCGGATTCTTTCGGCCACCAACAAGAATCTGCAGGAAGCCATCCGCGCCGGCGCGTTCCGTGAAGATCTGTTTTACCGTCTCAACGTGATGCCGATTATATTGTCGCCCTTGCGAAATCGACTCGACGACGTTCCGCCATTAGCGCAGCACTTCATCGAAAAATACGCCGCACGATTTCACAAAACCGTCGAGGGGCTCACGTCCCCCGCGCTGGAAATTCTCTTGCGATACAACTGGCCGGGAAATGTCCGCGAATTGGAGAATATAATAGAACGAGCTGTAATCATTACTAATGGCACACAGATTTCTCCCGATTGCTTGGTTTATTTAGATCAGGGAAAGGACGTGGGTTTGCTGAAAGAAGCATTTCAAAAACAGTTGACGGAAAAAGAGCTGACGACGCTTTACGCCCGCATGATCTTTCACGAGCACAAGGGCAATAAAAAAGAAACCTGCAAAATTTTGGGCATTAATTTTCGCACATTGCAAAACCGCCTAAAAGATTAGCGCATTGCAGAAACTGCAACTCCTTTTTGATTTTGATTGCAATTTGTGACACCTGATGCTTGTTTTTTCCAACCAGTTGCAGTCCGCTTTCTCCACATAATCCATTATATTTTCACAGTTTGGTATCACACCTATTTTTTGTTTGACTGCTGTACTTTCCCCTGGCATAAAGCTTGTCTGTGTTGAGACGTTTTCTTAAGGGGTCGAGTCACTCCTCTTTTCCAGCTTCATAACCTTAGCACCAACTCGATAAATAGAACAATTTCAAAACAGAGAGGAGGCTGTTTCAGAAAAACATCAAACTATTTTCAAGTAAACATTTTAATCATGTCATTCATTTCTTGAAGCGGAGGGTATATCATGAAAAGATGGATGGTTGTTACAACTTTTCTTTTCCTTTTTGTTTTCTTTTTTCAGAATGCCAGCGCACAAACGCACTTCACCGCGAAGCTGACCGGCGCGCAGGAAGTTCCGGCTGTGACCACTGAGGCGACCGGTACCGGGGTGTTTTTTCTGGATGACGAAGGCTTGCATTATAACGTGACGATCACGGGAATATCGACGATAGCCGCTGCGCATTTTCATAATGGCGAGCCGGGCGCCAACGGCGGCGTGGTGCGAGACATTACTTTTAGTGGCAGTTCAGCATCCGGCGTTTGGACCAGCGGCGACTCGCAGGCGCTGACTGATGAGCTGCGCGCGGCGCTTTTGGCGGGCAATATTTATGTGAACGTCCATACGCCGGCGAACCCTGGGGGCGAAATTCGCGGGCAGGTGAATGTCAGCGCCGGCACAACGTTCAAAGCCAAGTTGACGGGAGCGCAGGAAGTTCCCGGGGTGGAAACCAGCGCCCGCGGCACCGGTTATTTCACGCTGACGGACGCTGGTTTGATTTATAACGTGACCATCGAGGGGTTGGAGACAATTTCCGCGGCCCATTTCCACAATAACGAACCCGGGGTCAACGGCACTGTCGTAAGAGAGATATCGTTTACGGGAAAAACCTCTTCCGGAATTTGGACCGCCGACGATCTACAGCCTTTGACAGATGCTCTGATTTTGGAATTATTAACCGGCAACATCTATGTAAACGTACATACGCCGGCTCATGCCGCTGGTGAAATCCGCGGTCAACTGAATTTGAATTCGGGTATCGCGTTTTCGGCATCGCTCACCGGCGCTCAGGAAAATCCGCCAGTGACCACGGACGCCTCTGGCACCGCCACCATCGTTTTTACGGATGCCGGATTGATTTATAACATCACCGTCGAAGGATTGGATATCGCCGCGGCGCATTTTCATCGCGCTGCCTCCGGCACCAACGGTTCCGTTGTCCGCGACCTGAGTTTCGATGGCAACTCGACCTCCGGCGTTTGGCGTGCCAGCGACTCGCAATCATTAACGCCAGCGTTGATTGCCGACTTGTTTGCGGGAAATTTGTACGTGAATGTTCACACCCCCGCGAACCCCGGCGGTGAAATTCGTGGGCAGGTTCTCGGTCTCGCCGGCGACGGCTTCCGTGCGAAACTGACCGGCGCCCAGGAAGTGCCGGCAGTCACCACGGACGCTACCGGAACTGGGGCATTCAGTTTGGTAGTAAGTGGCGGGAGCGTTGGGTTAAGCTACAGCATAACCGTTGAAGGGTTGGACATCGCGGTGGCTCACTTTCATAACAACGCACCGGGAGTCAACGGCGGTGTTGTTCGAGACCTTACATTCAGCGGCGGCAGCACAAGCGGTGTTTGGACTGATACCGATAGTCAACCTTTAACGGACGATTTGCTCGTCGCTTTGCTGTCCGGGAATATCTATGTAAACGTTCACACTTCGGCGAATCCGGGAGGCGAAATTCGTGGACAGGTGAATTTGGCCAGCGGCACTGGCTTTAGCGCAAAGCTAACAGGCCGACAAGAAGTGCCGCCGGTTACCACCAGCGCCGGCGGAACCGGCGTATTTACCCTTACCGCGGCTGGCGTGATTTATGATGTCACTATCGAAGGCATTGACGCCATTGCCGCCGCGCATTTTCACAATGGCGTGCCCGGCGTCAACGGCGGCGTGCGGCGTGACATCAGTTTCACTGGCAGTACTTCGACCGGAGTTTGGAGAAGCAGCGACCCGCAGTCGTTGACCAACGATCTGATTTTGCAACTGCTGGCGGGAAATATTTACGTCAATGTTCACACCTCAGCGAATCCGGGCGGCGAAATTCGCGGGCAGTTGAGACTGCGATCCGGTCAGGGCTTTTCCGCGATACTTAACGGACGGCAGGAGGTCCCGCCGGTTACCACCAATGCTTCCGGCACTGGCGCGTTTACGTTGACCGATGCCGGGCTTGTGTTCAGTGTGACGGTGGACGGATTGGAAATTGCCGCCGCGCATTTTCACAATCAATCCTTCGGCGTCAACGGCAACGTGGTGCGCGACATCGAGAGTGAGTTTGATGGCCTCAACGCCTTCGGCGTTTGGGGCGCTTCGGATGACGCACAGCTATCCAACCAATTAATTGGTGAGCTCGTCACGGGGGATATTTACGTCAACGCTCACACGGCAGCCCACCCCGGTGGCGAAATCCGCGGCCAGTTGGGCTCCACGGATTTCATCACCAGCGTCAGCCCGCTCGATCCCGATGGCGGTCTCCCGACTCACTTTGCTCTGTTGCAGAATTTCCCCAATCCCTTCAATCCCACAACGGAAATTCGTTTTAACCTCAATCAGTCCGGACAAACGGTGCTGAAGATTTTCAACACCCTCGGTCAGGAAGTCGCTACGCTGGTCAACGAGAATTTGCCCAGTGGCTCTTACAAAGTTTCGTTTGATTCCAGGTCTTTACCTTCCGGAGTTTATGTGTATCGCTTGGAATCAAATGGACAGCAACAGGTGCGCAAGATGATGCTCATCAAATAAACTTTCCGAACGTTGAAGTGCCAGATCAAATGCGGTGACCAACGGATGCGGTCCGCCGGTTTCGGATCTGGATTGGACTCTCGGCCTTTTCGGGCGCTTTCCTCTAATACGGCCAGTCATTCCGAACTCAGCGGAATGATTGGCCTTTTTATTTTAAGTCAAATTTCCCTTGCAAAAATTCTGGTTTTTGTTAAACTTGTTTTCACTTTTTATTCAATTACAATGGGCCCTGATGCCACAAAAAACTGCAAAACGAACTAATAAAGCCGGCCTCTCACCCGGTACGCTCATCCATATTGGCGAGAGAAAGACCGAGCAGGTCAAAATCACTCTTATCGATTACGACGAAACCCACTTGCAGGAAAAGACCATTCAGCGCGTGGATGAATGCTTTCCGTTTAACGAAACATCGACCGCCACCTGGATTCAAGTCGACGGCCTTCATCAGGTAGAGGTGATCAAAGCGCTGGGGGACAGTTTTGGGATTCACTCATTGGTCTTGGAAGATATTCTTAACACCGAGCAGCGCCCCAAAATGGAGGGCTTCGAGAAGTACGTTTTTGTCGTTTTGAAGATGGTGAATCTCGGTGAGGCCAAAAATGAAATCGCCACCGATCAACTTAGCATCGTTTTCGGATCGAATTTTCTGATCTCTTTTCATGAACGAGAGAACGGCGCGTTTCAGTCGGTGAAGGAAAGGATTCGCAGCGGGAAGGGACGGCTGCGAACCCGCGGCGTGGATTACTTAGCTTTTGCGCTGTTGGACTCGGTGGTGGATCACTATTTTGTTATTCTCGAAAAATTAGAGGCGCGGATTGAGGCTCTCGAAGAACGCTTGATTTCTGAATCCGAGAGTTCGAGTAAGGAAATTCACCAATTGCGACGAGCGGTGATTTTGCTGCGCAAGTCAGTGTGGCCATTGCGCGAGCTCATCTCCAGTTTGCAGCGATTGGAAACGCCGCTGGTCACTGATTTTACCGACATCTATTTGCGCGATCTTCACGATCATGTGGTACAGGTAATCGACACAATTGACACCTATCGCGAGTTGTTGTCCGGCATGATCGAAATTTACCTCACCGGCATCAGTTATCGAATGAACGCGATCATGAAAGTGCTGACGATGATCGCCACGATTTTCATTCCGCTGACCTTCATCGCCGGCATTTACGGAATGAATTTCAAGTTTATGCCCGAGCTGGAGTGGCGCTGGGGTTACGCCGTCGTGTTGACGGTTATGATCGCCATCGGGATCGGGATGTTAGGTTATTTCAAAGCAAAGAAATGGCTCTAAGCGAGAGCTTTAAAGGAGAACGACGATGCTGAAACCAAAACAAGCAACGCTATCGGAAAGATAAAAACTATGACCAATCAAACCTTGTTGTGGATCGGTTTCAATCTCTTTGTGCTCGCGATGCTTGCTATTGATCTTGGTGTTTTCCATCGCACAGCTCACGCGGTAAAACTGAAGGAGGCTCTCATCTGGTGCGGGATGTGGGTCTCGCTAGCTCTCCTTTTCTGTGTTGGCGTTTACTTCTGGTACGGGCACGAAAAAGCGTTGAACTTCCTGACAGGATATCTCATTGAAGAATCACTCAGTGTGGATAACCTGTTTGTGTTCCTGACCATTTTTTCTTACTTTAACGTGCCGGCGCATTATCAGCACAAGGTTCTATTCTGGGGCATCCTCGGTGCGCTAATCATGCGCGGTATTTTCATTTTTGCCGGTGTGACCCTGATCCAGGAATTTCACTGGTTGATTTATATATTCGGCGCGTTCCTGATTTTTACGGGCATCAAAATGGCAACACAAAGGGAGCAGGAAATTCATCCGGAGAAGAACCCTCTGCTCAAACTGGTCCGGAAAATCTTCCCACTTACTGAAAACTACGAACAGGATAAATTCTTTATAAAACGTGGCGCGCGGAAGTACGCCACTCCACTGTTTGTGGTGCTGCTGGTGGTAGAAACAACCGACCTGATGTTTGCGCTCGACTCGATTCCGGCAGTATTGGCCATCACGCACGATCCGTTTATTGTTTATACTTCGAATGTGTTCGCCATTTTGGGGCTGCGCTCGATTTTTTTTGCGCTATCCGGCGTCATGAAATTGTTCCAGTATCTGCACTACGGGCTGTCGGCGATTCTGGTGTTTGTCGGCGTGAAAATGCTCCTGGCAGATTTTTTTAAGATTCCGGTGCATGTCGCTCTGAGTGTGGTCGGGGGAATTCTGGTCATCTCGGTTTTGGCCTCGGTGATGCGTTCACGAATGGAGGCCACTGCCGTCAACGATCCGGAAGATGGGAATTGAACACCGGGCCGCAAGATTTAGCTTGTTTTTTTGACTAAATGAATTAAATTTGAAAACCGATTTTCAAAAGGATTTGCTTTCTAGATTTAATTAAAAATATGAGCCAACAGAATTCCGAATCAGATAGTCCATCTTCCTCAGACCCTCCGTCGATAAGTCTCGCCCGCGAGATTGGGTGCCTCGATACGGTTACGCATCCGGCACCGCTTGCTCTCGCGTGTGGCGCCAAACCACTGACGATGTCCAACCCTGCAAGCCTTAAAACTCAAGACTGCATTGCGATTGATGTTTTTCGACCGACTGACTTCAGGGATGCCTGCGATTTCAAATTGAAGAGCGTCACGATCGGGAATCGGATGGGTATCCATTAATCTGTGCTTAATCTGATGAAAAAAATCTTCGATTTTTGTATTGCATCTGATTTCGAGTACGATGCAGATTTCATCGATTTGATTGAGGCTTCTGCTCATCGGCGTGGCTTAACCACATACGTGGTGTGGCCGCATAACCTTAATGAGACCATGCGGCGCTTTAAACGAGAGGAGATAGGATTCAAATTCTTTTATGATCGCGCCTCAGATTCATCGCCCAATTTTTTGAAGCTCAATTCTTTATTGGTCGAGCAAAATGTGCCTTTGTTGGATCCAATTGCCAAGCTGCAGCGCGCGTCGGATAAAGCCACGATGCATCTGGAGTTCATTGCCAGCGGGTTGTTGACACCTTACACCATTATCATTCCCCCTTACGATGCGTTGGAGAATATCTTTCTTTCCGTTTCCGATCTTGCAAAGTTGGGTCGGTCTTTTTTTATTAAGCCGGCCAACACCACTGGCGGCGGGATCGGGGTGGTTTCAGGAGCTGAGTCTTTGCAAGACGTGCTGCTCGCACGCCAAAAATTTCAGGGCGATAAATACTTGTTGCAGGAGAAAGTCGTTCCGCTGGAAAAAGATGGTAAGCGTTACTGGTTTCGAGGATACTATGTTTGCGGCCGCATAGAATTTACCTGGTGGAACGATCAGACCCACGTTTATGAAACTCTCGGCAAAGGTGATATTAAAGAATTCAAATTGCAGCCGCTTTTCAGAATTATTAAAAAAATTGCGGAGATCTCGGCACTGCAGTTTTTTTCCACGGAGATAGCCTTGAACCTTGAAGGCAAATTTAGCGTTATCGATTATGTGAACGAGATTTGCGATATGCGTTTGAAGTCTCGACATTTTGACGGCGTTCCGGATGCGAGTGTTTGCAAAGTTGCAGATAGCATTGCCCTGCATGTCAAAAAACATATTCAAAAAAATTCCAGCGATAATCATGTGTGATTTATTAAACAGTTTTCTTTTAAATGGGTCATTATGAAGTTCATTCTTGTGGTTTCGCAACACCCGGCTGCTTTTGAAATTATTCAAAAATGTTTTAACGAGGAATACACCGTTGAGCAGCAAAGTAGTCGCGAAGGGGCGCTGGAACGTTTTCAAAATCGTCGCTACGAGTACACGTTTATTGACATCGAGCTCCTGCGTGGCGGAAACGGGGAGAGCGATTTCAAAAAAGCGTTGCAACCGTTTTGGTGGATTTATGCAACGGCCGACATCATTATCTTGACCACCCAGGAGCTAATTCGAGACGCCGTGAAGGCCGTGAAGGTCGGTGCCAGCAATTATCTCACCTATCCGCTGAATCCGGATGAAGTCAAATTTGTAGTTGACAGCCTCAGTGAATTTACCCGCTTTCAGGGCGAACTCGATTACTTGCGCAGTCGTTTCTGGCGCAGTGAATCACACGATATTCTTCGAACGAATAGCCCGCTGATGAAAGCAGTATTTGAAAAAGTGCAGGCGGTGGCGCAAACTGAAAGCTCAATCCTCTTAACCGGCGAAACCGGCACTGGCAAAGGCGTTATTGCCAAACTGATTCACCAGCACAGCAATCGCAGCCGTAACCAATACATTAGCGTACATTGCGGCGCCATTCCCGACACATTGTTGGAGAGCGAGTTGTTCGGGCATGAAAAGGGTGCGTTCACCGGCGCGGTGCGTCGAAAGTTGGGCAAGTTTGAAATCGCCCGCGGCGGCACGATCTTGCTGGACGAAATTGGCACAATTTCCTCAACGATGCAGATCAAGCTGCTGCAGATTTTGCAGGACAAAACTTTCAGCCGAGTCGGCGGCGAGGAGATCCTCGATGCCGACGTCCGCATCATCGCTGCCACCAACACAGATTTGAAAACTATGTCCGAGAGGGGTGAGTTCCGGCGCGATCTATACTTTCGCTTGAATGTGTTCCCGATTGAAATCCCGCCGCTGCGCGATCGCATCGAAGACATTCCGCTGCTGGTGGAAGTATTTCTCGAACGCCTCACCAAATTCCATTCTCGGAATTTGGTGGATATTCATCCGGACGTGTTGAAAGCTTTCGAGCGTTATTCGTGGCCGGGTAACATCCGCGAATTAGAGAATCTCATCGAACGGGCGTCGATTCTCGAAACCTCTTCGGTGCTGACGCCCAACAGTTTTCCAATGGAATTGTTTATTGATCAGTCGACCAAGCCCGACAATTTGATCGACACCTCCAAGCCTCTGCACGAGGTTCGGCGGCAGGGCGTCGAGAAAATTGAGCGCCAGTATTTGCAAGAGTTGCTGACGAAGCACAGCGGCAAAATCGGTGCAACTGCCGATTCGGCGGGGATCAGTGTACGCCAGTTGCACAAGCTCATGACCCGCTACGATTTACAGAAAAGGGATTTCAAAGCTGGAAACGGCAAAAGGGAGTCGGAACAAAAAGTGCCGATTTAACTAAAATCGGCACTTATAGTTCTATTCTTTGTCTTAAACAAGCAATATATAGTGTGGCCGAACCTGGAAGCGGCGAATTTGTAGCTAAATCTTGGGTTCGCCACTTCATCCGAGAGAGCCTGATGCCGATAATCAGCCTAAATTTATAGGATTTACGGCCCAAATGCCTCAAATGGACTAAAAATCGGAACTCTAAGTTCCAGTACCGAGATTTCAAGAATAGTGCTTAAGTATTTAAATTTAATAGTATTCTGATGTATGGCACGATCATTGATCAGAAGCAGAGCCAAATTTTAAGCTGAGTTTTTAATCGCAGTTTTCATTTTAAACAATCATCAAAGGAGTTAAATCATGAAAGCACAGATTTTCACCAACGAATCTGAAGAGCCTCCCAGTAGTATCAAACGCGTTGTTAATTTAAGCCACACTGATTTCAGCGCTCCCCCCCTTATCATTAACACCCCGTTTGTCTCTACTGCAAAAAAGAATTCACCCAAAACCGCTGCCAAGCCAGTTGCAGTCATTTCGGTCAACCAACCTAATGGCTCAAATGGCAAGTCCAATTCGATTCTTCCATTGAATGGGAAGAATGGCAAAGCGTCGAGGAGAGAGGAAATCTCAAACTTTGTCATTAGTGAGCGTTCACGCGCCTTCCGCGACCGGTTTTTCCCGGAGGCTACCGATGCCGAGTGGAATGACTGGCGCTGGCAGGTGCGTCATCGCATTAAAGATTCGGCCGAATTGGAGCGCATCGTTCAACTTTCGGACGATGAGCGCGAGGCCATTCAGCGCCACACCGGTCCGCTGCCGGTGGGCATCAATCCCTACTACACCAGTTTGCTGGATCCGGACAATCCGATGCAGCCGCTGCGCCGCACGGTTGTCATGGTGAAAGACGAATATAAGATTACCCCCGATGAAGCCGCCGACCCGCTCGGCGAGGACAGCCACACGGTGGTGCCGGGTCTGGTTCATCGCTATCCCGACCGTGTTTTATTTTTGGTCACCGGGTTCTGTACGGTTTACTGCCGCTACTGTACTCGTTCGCGAATGGTTGGCAACCCCGGTGGCGAGTACCGCTTCAATACCAATCAGTGGGAAGCGGCGCTTCAATATATCGAAAGCCATCCCGAAATTCGCGACGTGCTTTTGTCCGGCGGCGATCCGCTGACTCTGGCTGATGATCGATTAGAGTGGTTGCTATCGCGGCTGCGTCAAATTCCGCATCTGGAGTTTCTGCGCATAGGCTCAAAAGTGCCAGTGGTGCTGCCTCAGCGCATCACGCCTGAATTTACGGCGATGTTGAGAAAATATCACCCGCTGTGGATGAGCGTTCACTTCAATCATCCCGTGGAGTTGACGCCGGAAGTTGCGCAGGCCTGCACTCGACTCGCCGACGCCGGCATCCCGTTGGGCAGCCAGACGGTTCTGCTCAAAGACGTCAACGACGACGTTGAGACCATGAAGCAGCTCAACCAGGGCCTTCTCAAAATTCGCGTCAAGCCTTACTACCTCTACCAGTGCGATCCGGTAGCTGGGTCATCGCACTTCCGAACCTCCATTCAGAAGGGGTTGGAGATCATCGAAGGGCTGCGCGGCCACACCACTGGCTACGCGGTTCCTAATTACGTGGTGGATGCCCCGGGCGGCGGCGGAAAAATTCCTCTGCTGCCGGAATACGTCATTGGCCGGGATGGCGACGATCTGCTGCTGCGGAATTACGAAGGCAAAGTCTATCGCTACCACGATCCGGGCGGTAAAGTCGGCTCGAAACACAATTTCAACTCAAACGGTAAAAACGGGAAGGTGCAATGAAGATAGGACTCACGTATGATTTGCGCCAGGACTATCTCGACCTGGGCTATGGCGAAGAAGAAACCGCCGAGTTCGACCGCGTTGACACCGTGGAAGCCATCGAGCGCACGCTGCTGGTTTTGGGCTACGAAACCGACCGCATCGGCAACATCTGGAGTCTCACCAAGCGACTGGCGGACGGCGAGCGCTGGGACTTGGTTTTCAACATCGCCGAAGGTTTGCGCGGCATTGGGCGGGAGGCGCAAGTCCCCGCCCTGCTCGATGCCTACGACATTCCTTACACCTTTTCCGATCCGCTGGTGATGGCGTTGACGCTTCACAAGGGTATGACTAAGCGCGTGATTCGCGATCTCGGCATACCCACGCCGGACTTTGCAGAGGTGGGAAGCGAAGCGGACATCGATGAAGTCAATCTACCGTTTCCAGTATTCGCCAAACCCATTGCCGAAGGCACCGGCAAAGGGATCACACCGGCATCGAAGATTAGCTCAAAGAAGGAGCTGCGATCTGTTTGCGGTCGTCTGCTGAGAGAATATCGCCAGCCGGTTCTGGTTGAGACGTTCTTACCCGGACGAGAATTCACCGTCGGTTTGGTTGGCACTGGCAAACACGCGCGCGTGGTCGGCGTAATGGAAGTGATCCTCAAACCAAATGCCGAGAAAGACGTTTATTCCTACGTCAATAAAGAGCGCTGCGAAGAGTTTGTCGGCTATCTGCCGGTGAACGATTTGATGGCGAAGAAGGCACAGGAAGTTGCGCTGGCGTCGTGGATTGGTTTGGGATGCCGCGATGCCGGCCGCATCGATTTGCGTGCTGACGCCAACGGCGTCCCAAATTTCATGGAAGTGAATCCGCTGGCAGGCATTCATCCCGAGCATTCGGATCTGCCCATTCTCTGCAAGCTGGTCGGCATCAGCTATCACCAGCTTTTTGAGATGATCATGAACAGCGCCCTTGAGCGGGTTCAAGCCCGAACGCCATCGCGGGTGCAAGCGGCCGGAGCGCGTTGACTGCAGTTCATAAGTAAGTCACACTTTTTTGAATCATGGAGCGGAAGGAATTTCGATCCCAAGATCGATTTTCTTCCGCTTGTTATTTAGGTAAACTCAAGATGAAAGCAGCAATACTTCATGGCGAAGTTTCCCCCGACGCCAACAAAGATGAGCAGGATGTGCTGGTGCAGGTGGAATACGTCTCCGGCGCTTTGGTCGAGTTGGGATATCAGCCGGTTGCTGTACCTCTTTCTTTAGATTTGAAAAAAGCCGCGACGACTTTAATCGATCTCCGGCCAAAGATCGTTTTCAATCTCGTGGAATCTGTCGAAGGGTTGGGACAGTGGATTCACCTCGGTCCAACTTTGTGCGAATTTTTGAAATTGCCTTACACTGGCTCCGGCAAAGACGCCGTTTACATCACCTCCAACAAATTGCTCGCCAAGCAATTTCTGAAATCAGCAGCGATTGACACGCCGCCATTTCTGACCCCGAAGGAAATCGAGGTGGGTTACGCCACGGTTTCTCCGCCTTTCATCATCAAATCCGTTTGGGAACACGCCTCTATCGGTATGGATGAAAGTGCTATTGTTGGTGAAAAAAGTCAGTTGAAGGAAGCGTTAGAGTCGCGCGTGAAAAAGCTGGGCGGCGAATGGTACGCCGAACAATATATTCCGGGGAGAGAATTCAATCTTTCTCTACTTGCTGCCAAGGATGGGCCGCAAGTTTTACCCCCGGCTGAGATTCGATTCATCGACTACCCGCAGGATAAACCGAAGCTGGTGGATTACAATGCCAAGTGGGAGGAAAACTCGTTTGAGTTTCTGCACACCATCCCCAGCTATGATTTTCCCCCGGAAGATGCTCCGCTGTTGAGTCGCATGAAAGAAATCGCTGTGCGGTGCTGGCGTCTTTTTGATTTGCGCGGTTACGCCCGCGTCGATTTTCGCGTCGATGAAGAGGGCCGGCCGTGGGTGCTTGAAGTCAACATCAATCCGTGCATATCGCCGGACTGCGGCTTCGTGGCAGCAGCGGCGCAGGTCGGACTTTCCTACGCCGACATCATTGCACACATCGTGGCCGATGTTCATTGAGCTGACAAAATTGTTGATCCTTACAAGGCATTTCCCTATTTTCACCAATCTTTAAAAATGATGGTCCACCATTAATCTTATTTCAAATACAACTTCTGCAATGCAAATTGAAAAAATCAGTTTCCGCGAAAACGTTAATCCAGCGGATACCGGGCACGTTCGGACCATCGTTTATTCCACCGGATTCTTTTCCACCGAAGAAGTGGATATTGCGGTGGAGTTGGTCACCGAGCGGCTGATCAAGGGACTGGAAAGCGGCTACTACTTTCTGTTTGCCGAACAGAATAAGGAGGTCTTGGGCTACAGTTGTTTTGGTCCGATTCCTGGCACCAAAGCGAGTTACGACCTTTACTGGATCGCCGTTCACAACGACTGCCGCGGCATGGGAATTGGCAAAAAGTTGATCGTCGAAAGCGAGCAAGCGATCCAACGAATGGGAAGCCAACGAATTTACGTGGAAACCTCCTCTCGCGAGCAGTATCAACCCACGCGGGCGTTCTATCTTGCTTGCGGCTACACAGAAGAGGCGCTGCTGAAGGATTTTTACGCCCCCGGCGATTCGAAGGTAATTTACGTGAAAGCCATGGGGGCTGTCCAAAAAGGGGAGGAAATGTCATTACGAGGAGCGTTAGCGACGAAGTAATCCCATGATTTGAGCACGAAATCATGAGATTGCTTCGCTACTCTCGCAATGACAAGTACCTTTTTGGACAGCCCCGAGACGAGTTTTCAAATTGAAGGCAATCTCTTAATTAACCAATGGAGGTGATCATGAAGCACACTTTGCTAATTTTGTTTTTGCTAACAGCTTTATTTTCTATTTCCTCCGCTCAGGTCACTAACAAAAAACTCGGCGCACAAAGCTTCGCCGGTGAGATCACCATCAGCGCCAACCCGCAGGCAGTGTGGACGGTTTTGACCGACGTAGCGAAGCTCAGCAAAGCGATGGGCTTCGAGTACTCGGGTGCGACTAAATTGGCAAAGGCCGGCGATCATGCTCAAATAAAAGTCTGGGGAGACAACTGTGGTTTGACTTTGCTTTACGCGAAACCAGCTACTGAACTCCGCTTTGCCCTTGACCCGGAGAATGCCTCGTACATTTGTCAGGAGCGCTGGCTGCTGGTACCTGCGGACAGCGGCACAAAAGTAAGCCTTGACGAACGCTATACAGAATCCGGCCCGCAGACCGCTGCGGATCTCGCCGCACAGGTCAAAAGTTTCGACGAAGCGTTGGCGCGTTTGAAAACGATTTGCGAGAGCAAATAAATTGTCTTAAACGAATCAACTCATAATCTCTTAATAGGATGCTGAAAAACTCTCAATCCTATCGCAAACTTCATGGTTCGACTTCGCTCACCATGAAAAACAGGCTCAACACTTCACCCCGAGCGAAGTCGAGGGGTGCATTTTATGAGTTTTTCAGCATCCTGTTAAGAGTAGGAAACAGTGAAACAACTCACATCAGTTCTGGCAGCAGCCGTTTTGACCATGCTTCTTTTTTCCGGACAAACGCAAGCTCAGGATCCCGTTCAGGTCGGCCCGGACGTTTACAAAGCGTTTTTGGAAAATGACTACGTTCGGGCATTCGAAGTCCATTTCAAGCCCGGCGCAAAAATTGGGACGCATTCACACCCAGATCATTTTGCGCACGTTCTCAGTGATGGCAAATTGAAACTGATTTATCCCGATACCGCGGTGGTGATCGAGGCCAAAGCCGGTGCCACGTTTTGGATTCCTGCCGAGTCTCACGCCGCAGAAAATCTCGGTGGCACGGATTTGCGCATTCTCGTTGTCGATTTGAAACTGCCCAAAACGGAACAGCCGATGTCGGCTGCTTTCGATTCCACTCTCGATCCGATAAAGGTTTCCCCTGAGAACTACACTGTTTTATTGGAAAACGATCGCGTTCGTTTGATCAAAGCGCATTACGAACCGGGTGATAAATCCGGGCTGCACGCTCATCGCGCCATGGTTGCGTACACGCTTACCAATGGCACGGTGCAACATACTTCGAAAACAGGAGAATCTTCGGAATTGAAGCTCACGGCGGGTATGGCAATCTGGCGTGACGCCGAAGTTCACTCCTCTGTCAATCCGGACACCACTGCATTTAGCGTTTTGCTTGCGGAATTGAAAGAACCTCTCCCAATGCCGCAACCTGAGCATAAGCACTAAAGGAATTTTGATCGGTTGGGTGGGACGACCCCTCTTGCTGAATTCCGTTAGCGAGTCGCCGACTCGCCCTAACAGTTGTTTTATTCAACTTTTTCGGCGATCACTATCATTTCATCACCGATGTGAAGCAGCGATAAAGTTTTATAGATCAAGTTGTGAATCTTAACCACCAGCCACAACTTCCATCGGGGCTTTTGTGTCAGTTTGTTGAACTCTCTTTGACGTTCGGCCACGGTCCAACTGGCTGGCGATTTCTTGCGGCTTCTCAATTTTGGCAGAATCACGTAATTCAGGAAGTTCTTCAATTCGAGTGATGATTTAACCCCCCGCACCACGAAACCGTGGGACGCCAGTAATTTCCGTATGGTTTTGTGGGAAAAGTAGTTGACGTGATCCAGACCCATTGCCCACCATTTGTCTTTCAATAGTTTTGCAAAGAAGCTATCTATTTGCGGAACCTGGATAAAAAGAAAGCCGCCCGTTTTTATCAGCTTCGAAGCTTTCATGATAATTTGGTCCGCCTCGTCGATATGTTCCAGAACATCCCACAGGGTCATGATGTCATATTTTTTATCCTCGCCGACATCCAAAAAGTTGCCCTCGGTCACCGGCAAGTGAAGCTCGTTGGAGATGTAATCGAGGTTGGCTTTCGACATCTCAATGCCGGCGACCTCGTGGCCCGACATCTGGCCAGCAAGCAGAAAATGTCCAAAGCCGGCGCCGACATCATAAACCGAACCCTGCTTTTTGTAGCGATGTATCAACCGGTAGCGCAGCAGATTCCGTTGAATTTTCAGCCACTGATCTCCCTTCTTAATTTCATCTGCCACTGAGTTGTCTTTGTAAGTGGTGTAATCGATTTTCTTTCGGTAAAACGGGGGGATGAACTGAAACGAACAGAGTTGACACTCAACTACCGAGCAATCAGTTTTACGATATTTTATTGAGAACAGCTTCTTGTCGGTGTTTTGACATACAATGCATTTAATGCCTTCAAAGATCTGTTCATTCAATTCTTTTTTGTTCTCCTGTTTGACTTCTAACAGGATGCTGAAAAACCCTTAAATTCACCCCTCGACTCCGCTCGGCGTGAGGTATTTAGCCTTGGATTTTCATGGTGAGCGAAGTCGAACCATGAAGTTTGCATCTAAACGGTGAGTTTTTCAGCATCCTGCTAAGCAGCGGACATATTTATTATCAGTATATTTCAGAGTCAATTAGAATGTTATTCGTCTGTCATCGAATTTTTTCGAATTCACCGCACTCGCGATTCTTCCGTACATTATCCCATGTGAAAACTTTTCCGTTCATCGCAATGTAAACTCCGTGGGAGAGGATTTGCACAAATGACAGCGCGCTGCCAAGATTGAACATGCCATCGGAGCTGTCGAACGCATAGGGCACCATCGCGCCGGTCAGTACGATGGTTTTGTCCGTGATGCCTTGCGCCAGGAATTTGGCGGTCGCAACCATCGTGTCGGTGCCGTGGGTGATGACGATTTTGTCTTCGCGGGATTTTTTGCAATTCTCCAAAATAATCTGCCGATCGGCATTCGTCATTTCCAGACTGTCGATCATCATCACCGTACGCAGATGAGTTTCGAGACGGCAGCGGCCGTGTTTGAGCATTGCCGGGACGTGCGTGTCTTTGAAATAGAGCACGCCGTTGATTTCGTCATACTCTTTGTCAAACGTTCCGCCGGTAACCAGGATTCGTATGGTCATAGCGACGACTTCCCTTTTATAAAATACTTTGGGAGATAATCAACCGAAAATATAGCGGTTTATAAAAGAGATGCAACTATTTTTCAGAATCGAATCAGTGCGGATTATTAATAGGAAGATGAAGATTTGCCCTTGCCAATGATTTGAACCTTGGCAAAGTTGTTTGAAAAATTTATCGCTGTGCTTCTTTCATGATTTTTAAAAATTCTTCCGGTTTAGACTTCACTAACTCATCCGTGAAACGACGGTACTCGTTCCCGTGACTGTCCAGCATCACCACTGTTGGAACTCCCACCACATGATATTTTTGACGAATCGCTTTCACGTCCTCAGAGTCATCTTTGGTGAGGTCTGCCTTCAAGACCACAAACTTGGCAGATTTCGCGACGACAGCCGGTTCGGCAAAAAGAGTTTTCTCGATCTGCTTGCACGGGATGCACCATTCTGCAAAAAAATCAATCAACACCGGACGCCCTTCGAGTTGGGCCTGTTGCATGAGTTCGTCGCTGTAGGGTTGCCAGTTCATGTGAGGCGCGTTCGCCTGCTGCCACGCCGAAACTGAAGTCCACGCGCCGAACAGAATCATCAAAACTCCAATGGCCGGTTTCAATCCTTTGAACCAGTTGAAACTCGCTTTCGATTTATCCAAAAATCCCACAAAGATTCCGCCTACAACCGCCACCACGGTCAAAAGTATCACGTAAAGCACGTCAGAAATAAGTGTGCTGATGAAATAGATGGCCACGCCGATCATGATCACGCCGAAAACCTTTTTGACCCAGATCATCCATTCGCCGGAGCGCGGCAGATTTTTGACAAGCCCGGAAAAAGTTCCCAACGCCAGAAACGGCAGCCCCAGTCCCAAAGATAAAACGAAGAACATCATGAAGCCGAGTAAGGGATCGCCCTGCGCGGCGACATACGTTAGTAAACTCAGCACAAAGGGTCCAATGCACGGCGCCGCCACGATGCCGACAGTTAGTCCCATAATCAGGGAGCCCCACACACCTTGCTTGGAGCTACCCGCCAGATTGTTGAGAAATGCCGGCACGCGGATTTCGAATGCGCCGAACATGCCGGCCGCAAACACTACAAAAACCAGCGCAATAAAAATCAGCACCAGAGGATTTTGCAAAGATGAGCCGAGCACGCCGCCGGTCATCGCAGCGACCACACCCAGAACGGAATAGGTGAGGGCCATGCCCAGCACATAAACCAGCGCCAGCAAAAAGGATTTGCCGATGCGGCCAGAGGTTTGCCCCACAAAAAAGCTGATGGTGATTGGAATCACCGGGTAAACGCACGGGGTCAGGTTGAGCGCCAGGCCGCCGAGAAAAATCGCCAGCAGAGCAACTGACAGACCCTTTCCCGAAATGATCGCGCTGATTTGATTTACGCCTTCGCGTTCGCCCTGTAGTTGGCCGAGATCGGCTTCTTCAAAATTTGATTGAGCTTCGACTGGTGTTGACGCATCCACAACTCGCGTAAGAATTTCAAAAGGCGCTTCAGCAGGCGCCAGGCAGGAAACGTCGTTGCAAGCTTGGTATGAAAACACGCCAGATATTTTCAGCTCGCCGAGTGCGAGGTCGGATGCTTTAGCATCAGCCGATACCACGATGCTGCCGTCATAAACTGACAGCGGCTGTTCCGAAAATTGGAAGTTGCGTTGTTTGCCTTCCGGGAAATTGATTTTGCTAAAATCCAATCCCGGTATAGAGTCGAATTTAACTGCGGTGGGGATGAGAAACTCTTCCAGAGGCTGATGTGAGTTGATGTGCCACTCATCATCAATCCGGGCTTTTACCAAAATTTTGAACGTGCTGCCGGGACGGATTTTATCCGCCGAGATGGATGCATTTACAGTTACCACTGGATCGTTAGTGAATTGCGCTATCGGTTCGCCAACGAAAAACAATAACTTCAAAACCGAAGCGCAAAAAGTCATTCGTATTATTTTTCTTCGAAACATCGATGGTTTCAATTCTTTTTTTGTGCACTTAAAACTTGAAGCGAACCGGCCATCGTCTCCCGCCGTCAAAAACTGATCTGCAGGTTGGCTGCAACTGAAGAATTGTTGAGGTAGGGGAGGAGTGTCATTCGTTTCGTCTTAGCGTTTTCTTTGCCAAAACTTCTGCCAATAATCACCCCCAAAATTGCGCCGCTCACCACGTCGGTGGGATAATGTTTTCCCATTCGAATTCGAGAAAAACTCACGAAGCTCGCCAACAAATAACCTGGGACGCCCACTTTATAACCGTATCTTGCATCCAGCATCGAGGCCGCTGCAAACATTCCGGAAGCGTGCCCCGACGGAAATGAATGATTGTTTCTGCCATCTGGCCGCGGCCGTTGCACGAGGTATTTGCCGGCCAACGTCACGAATTGGGTGGTTATGGTTGCCCCCAGCACTAATATGCCGGTGTCTGCCAAACGCTCGTTTTTGCTGAGGCGGCCAACGGCATAAGTCAGCGCCGCGGCGCTCAAAATGGTGGCGGTGCTGCCGAGTTTGTCGGGAAAGGTAGCCAACAGGAAACTGTCGTCGCCCTGCAATGCGTTGGAAATTTCTTTGTCCAGCGGATGAAACATCAAGCCCATGCCGGCGCCAAAACCGAGAACGACGAGGTTGTCGCTAGTGGTGACCACGCGTTTCAGGCGGCCGGCAAAATTGTCGATGGATGATTTGGAGTTGGCGAATTGCTGCGCCAGGGAGTCTGATCGGGTCGGCTCATTCTGTGGTTTGTTCTCGAATGCTTGAGAAAAAAGAGCGCTTGCCTGCCACAAAAATACGTTTAGTAAAATTACTGATGCAAAGGTCTTCATGTTTTGCCTAAAGGATTTTCAATTTCAAAAATTTGATGCGCTAATTTAATAAAAAAAATATTAAATGCTACCTGAAAAGCATGTTCACTTAAATTTATCCGGAGAGCAGAAAATTCCCATTTTCTTAAGCGGTATCGACTAACCTGAATAATTCATAAAAAAAGCTGTTTCAACCAGCATGTTTTTGTTTATATTGAGTTAGGAAAAACCAAAATAACAAAACCAAGTTGGAGAAACAGCTCGATGGAAAATAACAAACAGTTGG
>Ga0247727_10006928_pt1 | contig 21945 bp, 9 predicted proteins | sample WisWelCaveWW1625_FD_202498 | JGI IMG/M metagenome (GOLD analysis project Ga0247727, IMG submission 202498) | Biofilm microbial communities from Wishing Well Cave, Virginia, United States - WW16-25 | ecosystem: Environmental > Aquatic > Deep subsurface > Groundwater > Cave microbial mat | place...
AACCGCGGTTCCAATCTTCGCATCAAAGTAAAACTTACGCTTGAAGAAATCGCAACGGGCGTTGAGAAAAAAATTAAAGTTCATAAATATATTTCGTGTTCTCATTGCAGCGGCACGGGAGCAAACAAAGGTTCAGGTTTCAGCAATTGCTCCACCTGTAAAGGTTCCGGACAAGTTACACGCACGCAGCAAACCATTCTCGGCTATATGCAAACTGCTTCTACTTGTCCGCAATGCGGAGGCGAAGGGCAAACAATAAAAGATAAATGCCGCTACTGTAATGGTGACGGCATCATGCGAGGCGAAGAAATTATTTCGATAAATATTCCAGCGGGCGTTGCCGAAGGAATGCAACTCTCCATGAGCGGAAAAGGAAATGCCGGTCCGCGCAGCGGGGTTCCGGGAGATTTAATTATCGCCATTGAAGAAGCAGAACATCCTCACTTCAAACGCGAGGGAAATAATATTTTTTACGAACATCATCTCAACTTCGTGGATGCAACGATAGGAACTTCTGTGGAAGTGCCCACGCTGGAAGGAAAAGCAAAAGTGAAAATTGATTCTGGAACTCAGCCCGGAAAAATTCTTCGCCTGAAAGGAAAAGGAATTCCTGATGTAAACGGCTACGGAAAAGGTGACTTGCTTGTGAGCATTAATGTTTGGACTCCCCAACATTTATCTTCCGAAGAAAAAAAAGTGCTGGAAAAACTCCGCGAGTCCGAAAACTTCAAGCCCCATCCTGATAAAAGCGACAAAAGTTTTTTCGACAGGATGAAAGAGATGTTTGAGTGAGAAACCCGTTTATGGCATTATTAGTGCAAACCATTTTTCTTACTTTTGTTCGTGCTTAGTTATTTCAAGCAGTAAATGGATGCGCTGATAATAAAACCCACCGAACGCTTACTCTCGATTTCCCTTGTTGCTGAAACAGGGAAGTTTGTTTTTGAAGGGAGGTCTCTTCCTGAAGATGGCAAGGGATTTTTTACTCCCATTGTAGAATGGCTGAAGCAGTATGCTCTTAACCCTGCCGCTCAAACAGAATGTTCCTTTAAAATGGAATATTTTAATTCTTCTTCACGCAAGTGCTTTGCGGATGTTTTCAAAATTCTTGATTCCATCCGTGAGAAAGGAAATGCTGTTACCATCATCTGGTATTATGAGGATGACGATGATGAATTGAGAGAAATGGGTGAAGGATACGAAACCATTTACGATTTGGATTTTCAATTTCGCTCGTACTAACAGTACGATAAAGAGGATATTTACATTCGTATATCCGCATCTGACGGTGCAAAACATAATTTTGGAATTCTCTTTGGAAATTCTACCTTTACCTTCAAATTCCAACACCATGAGAAAATCATTACTCCTTCTCACTTCTTCATTCTTAATTTTTACTTCAACATTTGCTCAGGATCAAAATCTTCCAAAAGGATTTTCGCAGGAAGAACTTCAGCAGTTGGAGTTAATGAAACACGAACCTCCTGTTTTTATTAATCAATGGGGCATCCCCAATCCACCCACACAGCCCGTGCGCAATATGGCTGAGTGGGAAGAATCGCAAGCAGTTGCTATCACATGGACAAGTTATCAAAGTGTTCTGAAAGAAATTGTGAAGTACGCTCAGATGGAATGCCAGGTGTATATTATCTGCACCGATTCCAATACGGTGAGAAATTATCTTATCGCCAATAGTGTTCCCCTCACAAATATCCGATGCGAGCAAGGTCCTTACAACTCGGTGTGGATAAGAGATTACGGACCCAACTCCTGTTACCTCAATGATGTGGACGATCTTATTTTTGTGGATTGGAAATACAACCGCCCTACCCGCCCGAAGGATGATACTGTTCCATCAGTTATTGCAAGGGATCTCAGCATACCTATTTACCTTGCTGCTCAGAATCCGTACGAATTAATACATACAGGTGGAAACTGGATGAGCGATGGGCTGGGCACTGCGTTCTCTTCAGAACTTGGCGTTCAGGAAAATCCAACTAAGACCGTGGCTCAAATCGACCAGTTAGTGAATGCATACATGGGCATCACCCGCTATCCGAAAATGACGGTGCTTCCTTACGACCTCATTCATCACATTGACATGCACATAAAACTTTTAGATGAAGAGACGCTGCTCGTAGGACAATATCCTACAGGAGTTTCTGACGGACCGCAGATAGAAGCCAACCTTCAGTTTATACTTTCCAATTACAATTCTGTTTTCGGAACACCGTATAAAATCATCCGCATACCCATGCCGCCTGACCAAGGGTGCGGATGGCCCAATCAAGGATGTGATTACCTGACCTACGCGAACGCAGCCATCATAAACAAAACTGTTTTAGTTCCGCAGTATTATCAGCAATATGATACGACTGCTATCCGCATCTGGAAAGAAGCGATGCCGGGATATAAAATTGTGGGCATCAACAGTAATGTAACAATTCCCGCAAGCGGTTCTCTGCATTGCATCTCGCACGAGATTGGCGTGGCAGATCCATTGCTCATTGTGCATCAGGCACTCGTGAACACAACAAACTGCACCTCTCCTTATCAGGTGGATGCGCGCCTTCAGCACAAGACAGGAATTGCCAGTGCGAAAGTTTGGTGGACGACTGACACCACGCAACCCTATCAAAGCGTGAACATGAGCAATGTGAGTGGATATAACTGGCAGGGATTTATTCCTGCGCAGGCAAGCACTGCAGAAGTATTCTATTATATAGAAGCAACCGCTGTGAGCGGAAAAAATATGAAACGCCCCATGCCCGCTCCTGCCGCTTACTGGAAATTCAAAGTGACTTGCCTTACTGCCGCAGCGGAAATTCTTCCACCTGACATAAAACCAATTTACCCGAACCCATCAAAGGGAATCACCTGCATACCTGTTTTCTCACAAACGGAAACCGAAGGAAAAATTTCTCTTATTGATGTGTTGGGAAATGAAGTACGCATAATCCACGAAGGAAAAATACCGGCAGGCAATAAAAACTTTTTCATTAACACTATGGATATTTCCATGGGAACTTATGCCGTGAGATTTTCTACATCGAATGGAGTGACCTCGCAGATGTTGATAGTGAAATAAAATTCCGTGTCATTGCGAACCGCGAGGAACGAAGCGAAGAGTCCTCGCAATGACGAACTCATTTGTATATTCGCTCCATGGAAATCATTTCCGCACAAAACATTGTAAAACGTTTCTCCAACCACACCGCGCTGGATGAAGTGAATGTTTCTGTTCCTGAGAAAAGTATTTTTGGTTTGCTCGGACCAAACGGTGCAGGCAAAACCACACTCATCCGCATCATCAATCAAATTACTGCTCCTGACAGCGGACAGGTTTTATTCGGAGGAGAAAAACTTTCTTCCCGTCATACTGAACAAATCGGCTATCTGCCTGAAGAAAGAGGTCTGTACAAAAAGATGGAAGTGGGCGAGCAATGCCTTTACCTTGCGCAGTTGAAAGGGCTCAGCAAAAAAGACGCGCAGAAGAAATTAAAAATATGGTTCGAGAAATTTGAGATGGAGGACTGGTGGAAAAAGAAAGTGGAAGAACTATCCAAAGGCATGCAGCAGAAAGTTCAGTTTGTTGTCACGGTGCTGCACGAACCGAGAGTTTTAATTCTTGACGAACCCTTCAGCGGGTTTGATCCCATCAACGCCAATCTTATCAAGAATGAAATTCTATCGCTGAAAGCAAAGGGCTGCACGATTATGCTTTCCACACACAACATGAGTTCGGTCGAAGAACTCTGTGATTATATTGCGCTCATTAACAACGCGAAAACTATTTTGCACGGTTCGGTGAAAGAAATCCGACAGCGGTACAAGGCAAATACGTATGAAGTGGAGTTTACCGGGAACCTGATGACTTTCACAAAAGCCCTCTTCAAAGATTTTGAATTGTTAGAAAAATCGGAAGATGGTCAGCATTGCAAAGCAAAAGTGAAACTGCTGTATGATAAATCTCCCAACGATTTGCTGAACACCGTTCTTCCCTATGTTCAGATACTGGGCTTCCGCGAAATACTTCCGAGCATGAATGATATTTTTATTTCCAAGGTGAAAGAAGCGGAAGTTCATGCAGCGACAGAGATGACTGAATAATCTTCCTGATAACAAATCTGATTTAAACCCAAATTTTTCGGTCAAAAAAGATTCAATACAGAGATCACCGAGAAAATTAGAGTTACGCAACATTGTAAAAGGACACATCAATAAGCAGAAACTTGACAGATTATGCTTTTTAATTCGTTTCACTTTTTTATTTTTTTTATAATTGTAACATCGCTGTATTTTTCTATATCTTATGACCGGAGGTGGCTTTTACTCTTGATAAGCAGTTGCTATTTTTATATGGCGTTTGTTCCAATTTATATACTGATTTTGGGATTTACAATTGTGATAGATTATTTTGCAGGTATTTACATAGAGAATGCAGTAGGAAAGCGGAGAAAACTTTTTTTGATTTTCAGCTTGATCGCTAATATTGGAGTCCTTGCGGTTTTCAAGTACTATAATTTTCTACTTGATAATTTTTCATTTTTAATGCATGGCTTTGATTTAACTGAACCAATGCCTTACTTGTCAATTCTATTGCCGATAGGGCTTTCTTTTCACACATTTCAAGCCATGAGTTACACGATTGAAGTATATCGTGGTAGCCAAAAGGCAGAACGGCACTTTGGTATTTACTCTTTGTATGTAATGTTTTATCCTCAGCTTGTTGCTGGTCCGATTGAACGACCTCAGAATTTATTACACCAATTCAGAGAAAAATACAATTTCGACTATGACAGAGTAACAAGTGGATTAAGACTAATGGCTTGGGGTTTATTTAAAAAAGTGGTAATAGCCGACAGATTGGCAATCGTGGTTGATAAAGTTTATAATGATCCGCAACAACATAATAGCTTAAGTCTCATCATCGCAACTGTTTTTTTTACTTTTCAAATATTCTGCGACTTTTCCGGATATTCAGATATGGCAATCGGTTCGGCACGCATTATGGGCTTTAAGTTAGTGACCAACTTCGATAAACCATATCAATCAAAAAGTATTCATGAGTTCTGGAAACGTTGGCATATCTCATTATCAACTTGGTTTAAGGACTATTTATATATTTCTATTGGGGGGAATCGTGTTACGATACCACGTTGGTATTTAAACCTGTTTATTGTGTTTTTAGTTAGTGGATTATGGCATGGGGCAAACTGGACATTTGTAATTTGGGGTGCATTGCACGGTTTTTATTTGGTGTTTGCTTTGATTACAAAAGATTTTCGGGAAAAATTCAATAAGTTGTTTCATTTTGACAAAGTGCCGCTTTTGTCAGTTTTGACAACTTTTGTTTTAGTTGCGTTTGCTTGGATATTTTTCAGAGCAGATGGAATTCATTCAGCTTTATATATAGCAAAACATATATTTACAGGGATACCTGAAGTGGTCAGCAAATTACTTAATCACCAATCGGTTTTTGAAAATATGGGGCTTGGGAGAAGCGATTTAGTTTTGTCTGTATTATTAATAGTGTTTCTTGAAACAGTCCATTATATTCAAAATAAGTGGAGTATTACGGAAATTTTTCTTCAAAAGCCCAGATATATTCGTTGGTGTGTTTATTATTTGGCAATTGCAGCATTTTTTTATTTGGGTTTCTTTCAAAGTCGTCAATTTATTTATTTTCAGTTTTAAATTATGAGAAAGTTTTTTATAAACCTTGTTTGCTTTTCTATTTTACCCTTTTTTATAATCGGCACTTTTATTTATTTCTATATAAAACGCGATGTGTATCAGGATTTCGGTACACATAAAAACTATTCCTGGAAGTATTATTATCAGCCGTTAGGTGATGTTTCAACTAAAAAGCTACTCAATTCATCAATTCAATACAACTCTTTTATTTTTGGAAGTAGCCGCACGTGCAGTCTACATGCCTGTTATCTGCAAAAAAAAATAAGTAATTCAAGTTTTTTTCACTATGCTAATTGGAATGAAACAGTAGGGGGAGTATACGCAAAAATGAATCTATTAGATTCATTGGGTTATAGAATGGATAATGTATTTATATTTTTTGATACGGATGGTACTTTTGCGAATGACGGGAAATGCCATGATGATTATTATTTGTTAACTAATGAGAGCAGGTTTGATTATTATTTTAATCACTTAAAAGATTTCATTCCACCAAATTTAGATTCTACTAAATTTAAACTTCTTTTTTTTAATGAAGTAAACAAAGAAGCGTTTCCAAACTGGGAATCAGATATTAGGACAAATGACAGTAATCATAATTGTTCTGATAGTACAATAAGCAGTTATGGATATCAGGAATTTGGAAAAAACTATATTGATAAAATAGATTCTTTAAAAAGGACAGGATTCTTATATAGCAGGTCGAAAAAAGAATTGTTTATAGAAAAGCAGATTTCTCCTTATGAATATACTATGATGTTTAAAATTTGTAATCTACTTAAAAAACATAAATCTCATTATTACATCGTGATTACTCCTTTATATGATCAATTAAAGTTTGACGCAATGGATATGCAATTGATAAAAAATGTTTTTGGTGATAACGTTTATGATTTTTCCGGGATCAATAGAATAACTGATAATGAATGTAATTATCCCGATAAAAAACATTTTTTACCTTACGTTTCTAAAACTATTGTTGATTCGATCATTAACTCTCGACAATAGTTGCGTAGGCTTCCCAGAGGGGAGATTGGTATTTATCGTGGGGAGATTTGGCTTTTCTTGAGGGGAGATTGGCTTTTCTTGAGTGTAGATTGGCATTTATTGAGGGGAGATTGGTATTTCTTGAGTGTAGATTGGCTTTTCTCGAGAGGAGATTGCGTATAATTGACACCGAGATGCGTATAGTTGACACCGAGACGCATATAATTGACACCGAGACGCATATAATTGACACCGAGATGCGTATAGTTGACACCGAGACACGTATAGTTGACACCGAGATGCGTATAGTTGACACCGAGACGGCTATGTTAAGCACCTATATGCCTAAAACACACATTTTTTCATTAATCGTTAAGATGAGGGAGAGAAAACATAGTACATTAGAGCCATGGTAAACATAGGAAGAGAGATAGGCATAGTGATGTCACAAAGAGGAATGAATCACATTGAGTTTGCGCGCCTGCTTGGTTTCAAAACCAACAACCGCATGAAGCGCATTTTTAAGAGTGAGGGAATAAATACAGAACTGCTGATACGGATTTGCAAAGCGCTGAAGTATAATTTTTTCAAACTTTATATGGAGGAGATGAAAAAGGAATTGCCAGTGGAACAGCAGGTAATCGGTAATCAGTCATCGGTGGAAAAGGAGCATCCTGCAGTGGCAGCGGTAGCAGCGGCAGAAAAGGAAGTATTGGAATTACGCAAAGAGAACGCTGACCTGAAAGAAAAAATATCTTACCTGAAAACTATTCATGAGTTGGTGATGAAGAAGAAGCAGTGACACGCAACCTTTGGCAGTTACTTTGCATCTTGACAGTATGAAAAAACTTACACTCATCTTCTTCATCGCGATTTGCGGAATTGCAAACGCCCAAACGATTGCAGGAGGATATTATCATTCACTTGCGGTTTGCCCCTTGACCTTCTCAAACCCTGTTGATGATTTCTCAGTTAGCGTTGCAAAAATAATCCTTCACTTTGTAATTAATATTATTACATTGGCATCCCATTTCATCATCATGTTTTTTAAAGCAACACCTCTCCAAAAAATATTCAAATGAAAAAAATTACGCTCTCATTCTTATCGCTCCTCTTCTCCGCTTGCTTGTTCGCTCAAAACACCCGCGAGTGGGGAACTTACTATGGCGGAACAGGAAGTGATTTCGGTTATGCGGTGGCAACCGATAATAGCGGAAACGTATATGTTGCCGGCAACACTAATGACAATGATGCTTCTGTTTTTTTTGCATCCACCGGATTTCAGAATACTTACGGTGGCGGCACCAACGATGCTTTTCTGGTAAAGTTTGATTCGAACGGCAACCGGCTTTGGTCAACCTATTATGGAGGAAGCGGCAATGATCAGGGATACGCGGTTACCACCGATGCAAATGGAGATGTTTATCTTGGCGGGTTTACCACCAGCATAAACGGAATTTCAACACTTATATCGCACCAGCCGGCTTTCGGAGGAGGAACTTACGATGCCTTCATTGTGAAGTTTGATGGAACCGGCAACCGCTTGTGGGGAACTTACTATGGCGGAACCAATTCCAGTTACGGACAAGCGTTGGTAACAGATCCTCTTGGCAATTTATATTTTGGCGGTTATACAAGCGACACTCAGGTGGGCTCTATTGCTACACCCGGTGCTCATCAAATCATAAATGGAGGCGGAAATTACGATGCCTATCTTGTAATGTTTGACTCAGGAGGTAACAGAATATGGGGAACGTATTACGGAGGTGCGGGCAGCGAAGGAGTTTTTCCTCCTGCTGCTGTTCCCTCAACAAATGTTTCTGTGGCATTGGATAAAGCAGGTGCAGTTTATTTAGGAGGATATACTTCCAGCGCTGCAGGAATTGCAACACTCGGTGCATTTCAAACATTCAATGCCGGAGGAGCGTTTGATGGATTTGCGGCAAAGTTTACTCCCATCGGAACCCGCATCTGGGGAACTTATTTTGGTGACGCAAACCAGGATGAAATCAGAAGCATTGCTGTTCATGGCGATAATCTTTATCTATCAGGAAGAACAGCGAGCAACAATAATATAGCAACAGTTGGTTCGTATCAGGATTTTTACGGAGGCGGATCATACGATGCCTTCCTCGCGAGGTTTGATACGAGCGGAGCGCAAATCTGGTCAACTTATTATGGCGATGCCGTTCAGGAATGGGGATTATCTGTAACCACTGACTTTGAAGGAAACATTTATCAGGCGGGGCGCACAAGCAGCGCTGCATTCATTGCATCACCGGATGGCTTTCAGACAACTTTCGGTGGAGCCGTAGATGCTTATGTTGTAAAGTTTGATACAAGCGGCTTCATGTACTGTGCAACTTATTTAGGCGGCACCGCTTCAGATCTTGGTTATGGTGTTGCAATAAGCAACGGAAAAATTTACATGGCAGGGCATACAGGAAGTGCGGCTGGAATTGCAGGAAGCGGATATGATAACACGTATGGCGGAGGAGCAGGAACAAACGATGCCTTCCTCGCTAAATTCACATCCTGCATCTATACTACCATGTCTCAAACCGATCCTCTTTGTGGCGGTGTATGCGATGGAACCGCAACGGCAGATCCTTCTTACGGGGCTACTTTGCTTCCTTATTCTTATGTATGGTCTCCCGGTGGACAAACAACTCAAACCGCAACCGGGCTTTGCGCTGGCTCATATACCGTTATTGTTTCTGATGCAAATGGAAATACAACAACAGATTTCGTAACTATTACTGAACCAACTGCTATCACAACTACCATTACTACGACAAATACCAATTGCGGCCTCAATAACGGAGATGCGACAGCGTCAGTATCAGGAGGAAATCCAACTTATATATATAGTTGGACTACTTCGCCTGTTCAAACAACTGCAACCGCTACCGGATTGGGTGCAGGAACTTATACAGTGCTGATAACCGATACCGATGGATGCACTGATACGGCAACGGCAACCATCTTCACCATCGGAGGACCCACAGTTACTATCACCGCACAGACAAATGTTTCCTGCTTCGGAGGTAATAATGGTTCTGCCACATCATCTGCAACAGGAGGAAATCTTCCTTATACTTATGGATGGACCACTTCGCCCTTTCAATTTACACCAACTGCCACCGGGTTGATTGCAGGAACTTACACAGCAGTGGTGTCTGACGCACTTAGTTGCACAGGAATTGCTATTGTTACAATCACCCAGCCCGCAGTTCTCACAATAACAGTCACCACCAATAACGGAACCTGCGCGGGCAATGACGCGAGCGCCACAGCAAATCTTTCCGGAGGAACAACTCCTTATACATATAGTTGGACAACTTCTCCTGTTCAGACCACAGCAACGGCAACGGGTTTGTCAACCGGAACTTATACGGTTTCCATTACTGATGCTAATGGCTGTACTCAAACTTCACCAGCAACCATCAATAGTCCGAGCGGACCAACTGCTTCTATCGCTTCGCAAACAAATGTTTCCTGTAACGGAGGGAATGACGGCTCTGCAACGGCAGGTATCAGCGGAGGAACTGCTCCTTTTACATTTTCATGGAGCACTTCGCCAGCGCAAACAACCATTACGGCAACTGGACTGAGCGTAGGAAATTATACTGTTACAGTAACGGATGCAAATGTCTGTACGTCAACCGCAATGGTTACAATTACCCAACCGGCTGCTATGACAAGCACCGTGACCACAACAAACGCAACCTGTGGCAACAGCGATGGTTCAGCAACAGCATCGGCAGGCAACGGTTCTCCTCCTTATACTTATAGTTGGACAACTTCTCCCGTTCAAATAACATCCACTGCTACAGGATTGGCAGCAGGAATTTATACAGTGACAATAACGGATGCGAACGGATGCACAGTTAGTGCAACAGCAACTGTTGTGAATACAAATGGACCGACTACTACTTCTTCTGTCCTGACAAACGCAACTTGCAACGGAGGGAACAACGGCACTGCAACAACCAATCCTTCCGGAGGAACACCCCCATACACCTATTCGTGGACTACATCACCGGTTCAAACAACACAAACAGCAACAGGATTAACTGCGGGTAATTATTCTGTAACAGTTACCGATGCCGGTGGTTGTTCTGTAATTTCCACTGTAACTATTACAGAGCCGGTCGCAATTACTTTATCGGTTACTACAACCGGTGCAACTTGCGGAAACAATGATGGAACTGCTACAGTATCGGCAAGCAACGGAAATCCTCCTTACACTTATAGTTGGACAACTTCTCCCGTTCAAATAACTGCAACCGCTACAGGATTGGCAGGAGGAAATTATACAGTAACAATTACGGACGCAAACGGATGTACACAAACCGCTACCGCTGTAATTAGTGTTTCCAGCGGAGTATCAGCATCCATTTTATCGCAGACAAATACGAGTTGCAACGGAGGAAGTGATGGTTCTGCAACGGCATCTGCCAGCGGAGGAACATCTCCTTATACTTATTCGTGGTCTACTGCCCCAACGCAAACAACAATTACAGCAACAGGGTTGATGTCGGGAAGTTATACTGTAACAATTACAGATGCGAACGGATGCACCGGAACTTCAGCAGTGACAATTACAGAACCAACAGCAATCACTATCAACATCAGTACAATCCCCGCCACTTGCGGAAACAATGATGGCAGCGCAACAGCGAGCGTATCAGGAGGAGCGCCTTCTTACAATTATAACTGGTCATCAGGACAAACAACTGCAACTGCGAATAACCTGACAGCAGGAAGTTATACAATAACCATAACCGATGCCAGCGGCTGCACACAAACTTCGGCTGTAATAATTATCAATTCAAATGGACCAACAGGTTCTATTATTGCGCAGACAAATGTTTCCTGCTTCGGAGGAAGTGATGGTTCAGCAACCGCTGATGCAACAGGCTCAACTCCGCCTTATACATACATATGGAATACTTCGCCCGCTCAAACAGGTGCAACAGCAACCGGATTAAGTTCCGGAATGTATAACGTAACAATTGCTGATGCGGGTGGCTGTATTGGAATTGCAATTGTTGCGATTACAGAACCATCGGCAGTTACTGCATCTGCAACGCCTCTTTCAAACGCATCATGCAGCACCTGCTGTGATGGAACTGCTTCCTCATCAGCATCCGGAGGAACTACTCCTTATATATATGGTTGGTCAACTTCACCTGTTCAAAATACTGTAACAGCAACCGGGCTGTGTGCAAGTTCGATTTATACGGTTTGCATTACGGATGCGAACGGCTGTTCCAGTTGCGATACTGTTTTAATTCCGTTTAGTTCTCCTACTGGAATTCAGTTATCGGTAATCGGCAATCAGTTATCGGTGTATCCAAATCCCGCGAATGATTATTTGTTCATCGATGGAATAACTTCTTCTTCAGAAAAATTAGAAGTGAATGTTGTAAATATTTTCGGGCAAACAATGATGAGAAATTATTTTGATGTAAATGGAAAGTTCTCTGAGAAGATAAATACAGAAAATCTTCCTGCAGGAATTTATTTCATTGAGATAAAATCGAACGACATGACTAAGAAATTAAAATTCGTAATTCAATAACTTACGCGGAGAATATCTTTCGACATTACAAGGAAAAAATTTGTAGAAATTGCTCATGCAATAGCAGCAAACGTTCCAACGGAAGCAGCAACATAGTATCAAAACTCGTCTATGTATTATTGAGTTTGGTCTATAAAATACCGCCATTCGTCTAAAAGATTGATTTATCTATTGACAAGTCCGCTTGTTAGCAGTACTTTAGAAAAATTATTTTTTCATCATGCTCCTATGAAAAAAATTTACCCCCTCATTGTTGTTGCCATCGTCCTGATTTCCGCAAAAAATTCCTTTTCTCAAGACTGGGTCAACACGATGCAAGACCCAAATGCAAATTTTTATGATGCACAGAAAGAGTTTAGCAAGTATTGGGATGAAAAAGAAAAAGCAACCGGTTTCAACCCCAATAAGCAATCGCTTAATAACCCTCCTGCTCAAAAAGGAGTTGCTCCATCATCAGTAGTCCTTCCGGATAAAAGTGCTACGGCAGGCTGGAAACAGTTTAAGCGCTGGGAGGCATTCATGGAGCCAAGGGTTTATCCTACCGGAGACCGTTTGCAAATGCAAAATGCAATTCAGCAATACCATAATGATTTAAACAACAGCGGCAACAAATTGACTGGAGGAAATCCACCAACTCCTATGGCAGGAAACTGGACTATTATTGGTCCCACAACTACAATCCCGGCTGGTGGTGGGGCGGGTAGAGTAAACTGTATTCGGTTTCAACCCGGAAGCACAACTATTGTTTATGCCGGAACGCCTGCCGGAGGATTATGGAAATCAACTAATGGCGGAACAACATGGAATGTGTGGAATACCGATGCGCTGGCGGCAATAGGAGTTTCTGATTTAGCAATAGACCCAAGCAATGTGAACGTAATGTATCTTGCATCAGGCGATGGTGATGCCGGAGATACTTATTCCCTTGGTGTTTTGAAATCCATCGATGGGGGACTTACTTGGAACACAACCGGTTTGAGTTGGGCTGTTTCCCAATTCAGGAGAATTCGCAAACTTTTAATTGACCCGGGCAATACGCAAATCATTCATGCCGCAACAAACATTGGAATGGAGCGCTCCACTGACGGAGGAACAACATGGGCTGTTGCTCAGGCAGGAGATTTTTTCGATGCAGAATTTAATCCGTCAACTCCTGCAACTGTTTATGCTACAACAGCAACACAGTGTTTTCGTTCCACCAACTCAGGCGCATCTTACGCTTCGGTATTTACCAATGGTGCTGCGAACAGGTTAGCGCTCGCTGTTACTCCCGCAAACAATGCCTACGTTTACATGCTTGCAGGAAGCGCTGCCAACAGTGGCTTTCTCGCATTCTACCGTTCTACAAACAGCGGTGCATCTTTTACTCAAATTACTCCTGTTACTCCTTCAAATATTTTAGGATGGGCAACTGCAGGAAATGATGTGGGCGGACAAAGTTGGTATGACTTAACTCTGGCAGCATCGCCCACCAACGCAAACGAGTGCATTGCAGGTGGCGTGAACATCTGGCGAACAACTAATAACGGATCAAATTGGACATTGAACGGACACTGGACAGGAAGCGGAGCACCTTATGTTCATGCTGACCAACATGATTTGATTTATACAAACGGAACTACTTGCTACAGCGGAAATGACGGTGGATTTTTCAGAACAACCAATAATGGTGGCTCATGGACAGATCTCAGCAATGGATTACAGATTGCACAGATGTATCGTCTTTCAACAGCAGCCACAAACGTAAACATGAATTTATCAGGATGGCAGGATAACGGAACAAACCGAGTAAGCACAGGCACTTGGACAAGAGTTATCGGGGGTGATGGAATGGAATGTATTATTGATTATACCAGCACTAACATTCAATATGGGGAATTATACTACGGTGCTGTTTATAGAACCGCAAACAATTGGGGCAGTTCTGCTCAGATTGTTGGCTCAGGTGGTGCAGGAGTTAATGCGAACGGAAACTGGGTAACGCCTTATATTATTCATCCGACAACCAACACCACATTGCTCATTGGTAAAGCAGGATTGTACCGTTCAACAAACAGTGGAACATCGTGGACAGCACTTGGAGCAACAACAGGAGGCAGCGGAAACATTGTTTCCATTGCTTACGCCCCTTCAAATCCAAATTATATATATGCGGCAAAAACAAACGCAATGTTTGTTTCTACTAATGGAGGAACATCTTTCACCAACATTACAGGAACGCTACCTGTTGGCTCTGCACAAATAACATACATTGCTGTTTCGGGCTCTGACCCCAACGATGTGTGGGTGACTTTTTCCGGTTATTCAGCAGCGAACAAAGTGTTTCAATCAACAAATGCCGGAGGTGCGTGGACAAATATTTCTACCGGCTTGCCGAATCTTCCTGCAAACACCATAGTTTATCAAAACGGTTCTGCCGATGCGATTTATGTTGGAACAGATGTAGGAGTTTGGTACCGCGACAATGCTTCAGGCGGCTGGGTGAGCTACAGCACCGGACTTCCCAATGTGGTTGTAGATGAACTTGAAATACAATACTCAGCAGGAAAAGTCCGCGCTGCAACTTTCGGAAGAGGAATGTGGGAATCGGATTTATTTTCTGCCGGCTCATTGCCTCCCGTTGCAAATTTCATTTCTAACTTCCAGAGCGGATGTATGGGGCAATGCTTCAACTTCACCGATCAGTCAACATTAAATCCCACTAGTTGGAGTTGGTCTTTTCCCGGAGGAGTTCCTGCCACATCCACTGCTCAGAATCCAGCCAACATTTGTTATGCTGCTGCAGGAACATATAGCGTAACACTAACTGCCACTAATGCAAATGGCAGTGACTCGGAAGTGAAAACATCTTACATCACCATTTCTCCGGCACCTGGTGCGCTTCCGCTTGTTGAAGGATTTCAGTCCCTTCCATTCCTTTCGGCAAACTGGATAATGTATGATGCGAATACAGACGCAAACATTTGGCAGCGAAGCACTACAGTTGGAGGATACAGCGCAAGCACAGCTTGTTCGTACTTCGATAACTACAACATTGACGTTGGAGGAGCGCGCGATGCAATGTGGACACCAAAATATAATCTCTCCGCTGTTTCAACATGCACATTGACTTTTGATGTTGCCTATGCGAGATACAATGCAACCTATAGTGATTCCATGGCTTGCCTGGTTTCCACTGACTGCGGACAAACCTGGACACAAGTCTGGATGCAGGGCGGAACAACACTTGCAACCGCTCCCGATGTAACAGCTACCGCTTTTGTTCCAACAGCAGCTCAATGGAAAACTGAAACTGTCAACCTGAACGCGTATGCAGGTCAGGCAACATTTATGGTTGCTTTTCAGAACCGTGGTCGCTGGGGGCAGATGCTTTATGTGGATAATATTAACATTGCAGGGTCAGGAGGAGGACCTCCTGTTGCAGCGTTTACGGCAAGCGCAACAACTATTTGTGTCGGTTCATGTATCAATTATACGGATAACAGTACAGGTGCGCCAACCAGTTGGAGTTGGACATTCGGAGGAGGAACACCGGCAACTTCAACAGCACAAAACCCAGCAAGCATTTGTTACAGCGCACCCGGTACATATACAACCACACTCACTGCAACAAATGGATTCGGATCGAGTTCAGCAAGCCAAACAATAACAGTCAGCGCAAATCCAACAGCATCTGCAGCAGGACCTGATCAAAATGTTTGTGCAACTACCGCAACGCTCGCAGGCAATGCTCCAACAGTTGGTACAGGATTGTGGACGCTTATTTCCGGAAGCGGAACCATTACAACTCCCACTTCTCCCACATCAGGAATTACCGCACTCGGAGTTGGAACCAATACGTTCAGATGGACCATCAGCAATGCCCCTTGCACAGCATCGTCCGATGACGTTGATATTGTAAGAACTGCTGCGCCAACAACAGCCAATGCAGGTCCCGATCAAACTGTATGCGCATCCACTGCAACGCTTGCAGGCAACGCACCTGTAGTAGGAACAGGACTGTGGACGCTTATTGCAGGAAGCGGTACCATTACAACTCCGACTTCTCCAACATCAGGATTGACTGCCTTGGGACTCGGAACCAATACATTTCGCTGGACCATCAGCAATCCCCCATGTGCGGCATCATTTGATGATGTGAATATTGTAAGAACTGCTTCCCCATCAACAGCTAACGCAGGACCCGATCAAACTGTGTGCGCAACTACCGCAACGCTTGCCGGCAATGCCCCGGCAGTAGGAACAGGACTGTGGACGCTTATTTCCGGAAGCGGAACCATTACTACTCCAACTTCTCCTACTTCAGGACTGACTGGACTTGGAGTTGGTACTAATACTTTCCGCTGGACCATCAGCAATGCCCCTTGCACAGCATCGTCCGATGACGTGAATATTGTCAGAAGTGCCGCGCCAACAACTTCTAATGCTGGTCCTAATCAAAACATTTGCGGAACCACCGCAACTCTTGCAGGCAACGCGCCAACAGTTGGAACAGGATTGTGGACGCTGATTTCAGGAAGCGGTACCATTACTACTCCTACCTCTCCAACATCAGGATTGACTGCCTTGGGACTCGGAACCAATACATTTCGCTGGACCATCAGTAATCCCCCATGTGCGGCATCGTTTGATGACGTGAATATTGTAACAACTGCTGCACCCACAACATCTAACGCTGGTCCGGATCAAAACCTCTGCACATCCACGGCAACACTTGCGGGGAATGCGCCAACGGTTGGAACCGGATTGTGGACGCTTATTTCTGGAAGTGGAACCATTACAACTCCTACTTCTCCTACCTCTGGTTTGACAGGGCTCGGAGTTGGAACCAATACATTCCGCTGGACCATCAGCAATGCTCCCTGCACGGCATCGTCTGATGACGTGAATATTGTCAGAAGCGCTGCGCCAACAACTTCTAACGCTGGACCCGATCAAAGCATTTGCGCAACCACTGCAACGCTTGCAGGCAATACACCGTTGGTTGGAACAGGAATGTGGACACTTATTTCCGGAAGCGGAACCATCACAACTCCCACTTCTCCCACTTCTGGATTGACGGCACTTGGCGTTGGCGCAAACACTTTCCGTTGGACAATTTCCAGCGGTGCCTGTGCTCCTTCATTAGATGATGTTATTATCACTCGCAGTGCAACGCCAACAGCATCGTCTGCCGGACCCGATCAAAACCTGTGCGGAGCAACTACCGCAACCCTTGCTGGCAACACGCCTGTAGTAGGAACTGGATTATGGACGCTTATTTCAGGAAGCGGAACCATTACAACTCCCACTTCTCCGACTTCGGGACTGACAGCACTTGGCGTTGGGGCAAATACTTTTCGATGGACAATTTCTAACGGAGTTTGCACTCCTTCAACAGATGATGTCATCATAACAAGAAATTCCACGCCAACTGTTTCAATCGCATCACAAACAAATGTTTCATGTAACGGAGGAAGTAACGGTTCAGCCACTGCATCGATTACAGGAGGAACATCTCCTTATACTTATTCATGGAGCACTGCGCCTTTACAAACAAACGTTACAGCAACCGGATTAAGCGTGGGAACATATACTGTATCTGTTATTGATGTGAATGGATGCAATAACACAACAACTGTTTCTATCACTCAGCCGACTGCTTTGACTTCTACTGTTTCTACTACCAGTGCAACCTGCGGCAACAATGATGGAAACGCAACGGTAACTGCAAGCAATGGAACATCTCCATACACTTATAACTGGACGACTGCACCTGTTCAAACAACCGCAACGGCTACAGGATTAACAGCAGGAATTTATACTGTAACGATAACAGATGCCAATGGATGCACAATTAATGCAACTGCATCTGTTGCAAATTCAAATGGACCCACAGCATCTATTGCATCACAAATAAATGTTTCATGCAACGGAGGAAACAACGGTTCAGCCACAGCATCGGCTTTAGGCGGAACAGCGCCTTATACCTATTCGTGGAGCACTGCACCTTCGCAAACTACTATCACCGCAACAGGATTAAGTGCAGGAAATTATTCCGTGACAGTGTCTGATGCCAATAGTTGCACAAGCACATCAATTGTAACTGTAAGCGAGCCCGCAGCACTCAGCACTACTATGAGCGCAACAAATGCAGATTGCGGAAATAACAATGGTACCGCAACAGCATCTGTATCCGGAGGAACTCCTGCATTTACTTATTCATGGGCTACTTCTCCTGTTCAAACCACTGTAACTGCTACAGGTCTGACTGCAGGAACTTATTCAGTAATGATCAGTGATGCAAACAACTGTGCACAAAGTGCAACAGTAACAGTTCCTTCATCCAGTGGACCTACAGCTTCTATATTAACTCAGACAAACGTTACTTGCAACGGAGGAAGCGATGGTTCAGCCACTGCAACTGCTACAGGCGGAACAGTTCCTTATACCTATTCATGGAATACTGCGCCTGTACAAACCACAATTAATGCTACGGGATTGAGCGCAGGAAATTATACAGTAATCGTATCTGATGTCAACAGTTGCACAAGCACATCAGTTCTTACTGTCAGCGAGCCAACAGCAATCAGTGCTACTGTCAGCACGACAAATGCGACTTGCGGAAACAATAACGGCACAGCATCGGTATCTGCATCCGGAGGAACACCCGGATTTACTTATTCATGGACAACAGCACCTATTCAGACAACAGCAACTGCTACAGGATTGGCGGCAGGAACTTATTCAGTAACAATTAGCGATGCAAACAACTGTACACAAACCTCGACCGTTGCAGTTGCTGCTTCGAGCGGACCAACCACTTCAGTTGCATCACAAATAAATGTTTCATGCAATGGAGGAAACAATGGTTCGGCCACGGCATCTGCAACAGGCGGAACATCTCCTTACACTTATTCATGGAGTACTGCGCCTACACAGACAACAATTACTGCAACCGGATTGAGCGCAGCCAATTATTCTATAACAGTTACCGATGTGAATGGTTGCAGTAACACAACCACTGTTTCCATCACTCAGCCCGTTGCTATGACTTCTACTGTTACTACCACCAATGCAACTTGCGGCAGCAGCGATGGCACTGCAACAGCAAACGTGTCCGGGGGAACTTCTCCTTATACCTATAACTGGTCGACAACTCCTGCTCAATCAACCTCAACCGCTACAGGGCTAAGCGGAGGAAATTATACTGTAACAATTACTGATGCAAACGGATGTACACAAAGCGCAACCGTTGCCATTAGTGTTTCCAGTGGAGTATCAGCATCCATATTATCGCAAACAAATGCGAGTTGCAATGGAGACAATGATGGCTCTGCAACTGCTTCGGTTAGCGGAGGAACATCCCCATACACCTATTCATGGAGTACTGCGCCTACACAAACAACAATTACTGCAACCGGATTAAGCGCGGGAAATTATTCGGTAACGGTTATTGATATGAACGGATGCAGTAACACGATTACTGTTTCCATCACTGAGCCGACTGTGATTACATTAACTCCATCTCAGACAAATGTGAGTTGCAACGGAGGAAGCGATGGTTCAGGCACTGCATCATCCACAGGCGGAACATCTCCTTATACATATTCATGGAACACCGCGCCCGCACAAACTACCATTACAGCAACCGGATTGAGTGCGGGAACTTATACTGTAATAATTACTGATGCAGGTGGCTGTACAAGCGCTGCGAACATTACCATCACTCAGCCGGGCGCAATGACTGCTTCAATGAGCGCGACAAATGCTGTATGCGGAAGCAATAACGGAAGTGCAACAGTGGCAGCAGCAGGAGGAACTTCTCCTTACATATATGTATGGACAACTGCTCCTGTACAAACTACAGCAACAGCAACCGGATTGAGCGCGGGAACTTATTCTGTGACTATAACCGATGCTAACGGATGCACAGCAACTTCATCTGTTGCGGTCAATAGCAGCGGAACTCTCATAACTTCCATTGCTGCTCAGACAAATGTGAGTTGTTTTGGTGGAAGCGATGGTTCTGCAACTGCATCCGGTGCCATTCCGCCCTACACTTATTCATGGAACACAACACCGGCTCAGAACACACAAACAGCAACCGGATTGAGCGCGGGGCAGTACACGGTTACGGTTACGGATGCAAGCGGGTGCACAGGCATTGCCATTGTTGCGATTACACAGCCGGCAACAATTACTGCATCTGCAACTGCGCTTTCAAATGCATCATGCAGTACCTGCTGTGATGGAACTGCTTCTTCATCTGCATCGGGAGGAACTACTCCATACACGTATTCATGGAGCACCACTCCTGCTCAAGTCACCGCCAACGCAACCGGACTTTGCGCGAGTTCAATTTATACTGTTTGCATTACGGATGCAAATGGATGTTCAAATTGTGATACAGTAATAATTCCGTTTACTAATCCAACGGGAATTTCTTCTGTCAATCAAAATGCAGTCATCAGCATCTTCCCAAATCCTGCAAATGATTATTTGTTCATTGAAGGAACAGTTTCTTCTTCGGAAAAGATGCAAGTGAACATTGTAGATCTTTTAGGACAACCAATGATGAGAAGTTATTTTGATGTAAATGGAAAGTTCTCTGAGAAGATAAATACAGAAAATCTTCCTGCGGGAGTTTACTTCATCGAAATAAATTCAAACGACATAACCAAGAAACTTAAGTTCGTGATACTATAACTTAATCAGAGAGATGCCCCGACACTAAAAACAACCGAAGATTGTGACCAACGGTCAATACATGTAAATTTGAAGTAAAAATAAAAAATTACAAAGAAATTAAAGGAATCGTTCCAACGGTAGCAGCGAACGTTCCAACAAAAGCAGCGAACACTCCAACGATAGCAGTAAACGTTCCAACAAAAGCAGCGAACACTCCAACGATAGCAGCAAACGTTCGAACGAAAGCAGCAAACGCTCCAACGGAAGCAGCGAACGCTTCAACCGAAGGAGCAAATGCTCCAATAAAAGAAGGGAAATTTAATCATACAATCCATAAATATTCTACTTTCGCACTCCGATTTAACAACAAAACTAATTTTAACATCATGAAATATTTTAATTTACTTTTTCTTTCCGCCATTTTATGCTCATTCACTATGAACGAAGCAAAAGCATCTCACATGGCAGGCGGGCAAATAACTTACACTCACACTGCCGGACTTACCTATAATATTACTTACACCTTTTACCGCGATTGCGGAGGAGTTGGAGCACCAGGAAATGTTACCATCAATACTGCTTCTGCAAATGCAGGATCAAATTTCAACACCGTCTCTGGAGCAGGTGTGAATAACGGAAATGTGGTGCCTGTTTGTCCCACAGCCACCACCACTTGCAGTGGAGGAGGAACACCCGGTCGCGAGAAATGGGTATATACTGCGAGCATTACTTTGCCCTCTCAGCAAACAGACTGGATTTTTTCTGTTGCTGTGAACGCCCGCAATGCCGGTATCACAACTTCAAACGCCAGCGGACAGACCATGTACGTAGAATCCTTATTGAATAATATTATTACTCCCGGCAACAACGCTTGTTTTTTTGCCAATGACCCCGCTGCCTTTACTTATATCAGTCAGCCATTTTGTTTTAACAACGGAGCGGTGGATATTGATGGAGACTCGTTGGTTTATTCATTAGTGAATCCATTAATAGCCCCTGCAACT
>Ga0247727_10006929_pt1 | contig 21942 bp, 18 predicted proteins | sample WisWelCaveWW1625_FD_202498 | JGI IMG/M metagenome (GOLD analysis project Ga0247727, IMG submission 202498) | Biofilm microbial communities from Wishing Well Cave, Virginia, United States - WW16-25 | ecosystem: Environmental > Aquatic > Deep subsurface > Groundwater > Cave microbial mat | place...
CTTCGCCGCCGTATAACCGCCCGCCTCTTTCAAAAGGACTTTGGCAAAGCGCGAAGATAGAAGACATTTGGCGCAAGACCGAGAGTCAGGGCGTCGAGCTCCATCTCGGACGGAAAGCCCAGACACTCGACTCACGAAACAAACGTGTGACCGATGATCAGGGCACGGTTTACACCTTCGATAAACTGCTTCTGGCGACGGGCGGCTCGCCTTCGCGCTTGCCCTTCGGCGGCGATCAAATTATTTACTTTCGTGATTTGCAGGATTACAAACGACTGCGCGCGCTCGCTGAACAAGTGGAGCGATTTGCCGTGATCGGCGGCGGGTTCATTGGCTCGGAGATCGCCGCGGCTCTGGCCATGAACGGCAAGAAAGTGATACTCATCTTCCCGAGTGAAGGAATCGACGGAAACATTTTTCCGCGCGAGCTGTCGCTATTTCTGAATGACTTCTACCGGCACAAAGGCGTCGAGCTGTTGCCGGAAGAATTAGTGGTCGGTCTGGAATCGGGCAAAGATCGAATCACCTTGAAAACTCGCAGCGGCCAAAAGATTCCGGTTGACGGCGTCGTGGCGGGAATCGGCATCACACCGAACGTTGAACTGGCCAAGGCTGTAGAGCTGGAAGTGGGAAACGGAATCGTGGTGGATGAATTGCTGCGAACGAGACATCCTGACATTTATGCCGCAGGAGACGTCGCCGCTTTCTACAATCCTGCCCTGGAAAAGCTCATCCGCGTGGAACACGAGGACAATGCCAACACCATGGGCCGGATGGCTGGGCAAGCCATGGCTGGTGAGCCTGCCGTTTATCATCATCTCCCGTTCTTTTACTCCGATCTTTTTGAGCTGGGATATGAAGCTGTGGGAGAATTGGATTCGCGAATGGATATAGTAGCTGATTGGAAAGAACCAAACCGCGAGGGCGTCGTTTTTTATTTGCGGGATGGCCGCGTGCGGGGCGTGCTGTTGTGGAACGTCTGGGGACAAGTGGAGGCAGCCCGGCATCTGATTGCCGAACCCGGTCCGTTCCGGCCCGAAGATCTCAAAGGGCGGTTGCCGGAAAAGCATTGAAGGAGCCTCCCCAACGTGGATAAGCCACAACCAAAAAGTAAAAAGAATGAATGGCTCACGGAAGTGGAACAGCTCACGGAATTTTTAGTTTTGCTTCCGTGAGAGTTCATTTCCGTGAGCCAAAATTTCTTTGTTTTTTTTGCAAAGAATTTACTTGGAACAGATTACTTGGAACAGAATAATGAAATATCCGGAAGAAACGATGTCCTTGCATCAAAATCTTGAAGATCGAAACTTGCGCGCAGCAATGGAAAAGCACCGTCGCCACGTTTCGACTGAGGAAATGCGAAAGTTCGAAAGCTACGCAGCCGAAATCTTCACGGCGTTTGGATTGGATCTGAGCACGCCCGCCACCAAGGAAACGCCGCAGCGTTTTATTCGCGCCTTGTTTGACATCACCGCCGGCTATGATGGCGATCCCAAGTTGGTCAAGGCCTTCGAAACCGAATGCCGAGGCGGATCGGACTGCCGTATCAGCCAGGTGATCCAGGGGCCAATTCGTTTTTTTGCTCTCTGCGAGCACCACGCGCTGCCGTTTTACGGGCATGCCTATTTGGGATACATCGCCAACGAGCGCATCATCGGCATTTCCAAACTCACGCGACTCGTGCGTCTGTTTGCGAAGCGCTTTGCCGTGCAAGAACGGATCGGGCAGCAGATCGCGGACGCCCTGCTGGCCATGCTCCAGCCGCACGGCGTGGCGGTGTATTTGGAGGCGCATCACCTCTGCACTGAAATGCGGGGAGTCCAGGAAACCTCGCCACTCACCCGCACGACATTCTGGCGCGGCGAGTACGAGAAGAATCCCGTGCTGCGCGCCGAGTTTTTTACAGCTTGTGGGTTGCAAAGATGAAAGGCCTTGGCCATGCCACGCCTCTATTTTCTTCCCGATGAGCGAGAAGTAGAAACGGCTGAGGCCGAAACGATTCTCCTGGCCTCGTTGCGCGCCGGTATTCCACATGCGCATGTCTGCGGCGGAAAGGCGCGATGCTCCACATGCCGCGTCATCATTTTGGCAGGCCTGGAGCATTGCAACCCGCGCAATGTGAAAGAGAACAAACTCGCCGAGCGACTCCGCTTCGGTCCGGAAATTCGGTTGGCGTGCCAAACTCGAATAACCGGTGATGTCAAATTACGGCGGCCGGTGCTGGATGAGATCGATGTGGAATTGACCAGCCAAATCAAACCAGGGGCCGCGCCCGGCTCTGTAGGTGAAGAAAAACAGATTGCCATCTTATTTGCAGACATTGGCGGCTACACCGCGTTTGCCGAAGCTTTGCCGCCGTATGATGTCATCCACGTCTTGAGCCGTTACTTCCATCTCATGGGCGAGGTGATTACAAGCCATGGCGGCTACATCAGCGACTATATCGGGGATGGGATCATGGCCTTGTTTGGCCTCGAGAATCCTGCCGAAGCGGCGTTGCGAGCTGTCAAGGCGGGAGTCGAAATGCTCGCGGCGGTTGAGAAGCTCAACCCCTATTTGGAAACGATGTACAAAAAGAGTTTTCAGATTCGCATTGGCGTGCATTATGGAGAAGCTGTGGTGGGCACCATTGGCATCGCTAATATTAAGAAACTGGCGGCCATTGGCGATGCGGTGAACTTTGCCAGCCGCATCGAGGCGGCGAACAAAGAATTAGGCACCAGGTTTCTCATCTCCGAAGACACTTACAATGAGGTGCGAGATCACGTTCGCGTCAACCGTTGTTGTATCCACGTCACGCTGCGGGGCAAAAGCGGCGAATACGTCCTGTATGAAATCATCGGATTGAGTGAACCTAAAGTCGAACCTGCAATTAAACCGGTAAAACGCACCCCGACATATCGAAACAGCACCACTTCCTGATTCAATTTCAATCTCACTGTAATAGTTTTTCAAAATTTGAAACGCGCGGCGATTTGGACGATTACTTCACTTCCCACGCCGGCTGCCATGCCGAAAAATATTATCAGTTTGCCGCGTTGGGCTTGCTCTTCTTCGCGCTGAACTGCCGCCAGCAACGCGTCTGGATCGGGGCGGGGGGTTCCTATCATGGTGAATTAATATGTGGCACTTTATTTATTGAACTTTTCCGAATAGAATCGCCCTCGCTTTGAATAACGAAAGGTATCGCCCCTCATCATCACCAACTACATCTTTTGAATTCCATAACTCTGAAATCTTTCTCTTTAAAAGAGCTTGATCGTTTTTTGAGATTTCAAATCCCATTATTGAGTTCATTTTAAAACAGAGCTTAATCTCGCCCTTTTCTCCATTGTCATAGCGAAAAGGTTCTATAAGACGGCTTTCCGGTATTTGATAAAGACCCTCAAATGAGAAGCGACCTCTGGCACCGAAATACAAATCAATATTAAATGCATCTTCCGGCAGTTCACTCCAATTTTCATAACAACCAACTTTTCTGGCTGCTTTTCTGGCCTCTATTTCCCCACGAACTTTTTGGAGTGTCGCATATCCTTCTTTTGACAGATGGCTGCGGTACATGACTAAAAAAAGTTTTCGATCCTTAAATTCATGAGGATTGACTTTCAATTGCTCCAATAAGGAAGTGCCGGCCTGTTGTATTTTTAAAAAATGCCGGCGATGTCTTCGTTGAGACCATACATCTTCTGCAGATTTCAGGGCATCTTCGTTGATTTCATTGGCTATGTCCCAATAGTGTTCAAACCAGTTATCGACTTCCTTGGGCTGAACAGTCTCGGTTATTAAAACGCTGGCTTCAATCCAGCCGCGCAATTCCTCGTCTTCAAAAGCAAGGCCGTTTGCAGACACATTCGCGGAACCCACAATGGCCAAATCTGAAGTTAAATATACTTTGGCGTGCAGGTTTGATAACGTTCTGATCTCAGTATTTTTTCTCTTTTGCAATTTCCGGATTGCCTCAGGATTTGTTGCTCCACTTTCCAAATTGCAAAGAATCTTTATCTTCTGGTTCAATCCATCGAATATTTCTAACGAAGCACCGCCCCAAAATGCAACGGCACATTTCAATGGCTCATCCTTTGAGAAAAATTCAAGAATAGCTTTTGAGTTCTCTGCTCCTGAAATGAATTGCATGGGCACTCCTTACTTGAATGTTCTTGCTTGCAGCGCATCCAACACCAGATTCAATTTTAAAACATTCATGCGCGACATGAGTTACGGGTTTTCAATCGAGCGCTCGACCGATTACAGGCACGAATTCAGTTTTCATACGATCATAATCTTTCATGACTAATTTAAGTCCATTTAATGCAAAAAACAAAATTTCCAGCGCTTCACGGCCTGAATCTCATAGCGAAGATCAGGCGTTTCTCGGTTTTGCGCAAATACGGTTGCCACGATGGATTGCCGGGAAGAGCAATCCAGCCGGTCGAGGTGGTCGTATCTCCGTGTCCGAGGAAATGGGGATCGTTCGCTTGCCGAAAAAAATTAGAAGCGAGCCGTTACAAAATCATTCTGCATTTGGTGATAGCCTGTCCAACGCCAAATTCAATTTCAACACATTCACGCGCGGCTCGCCGAGAAATCCGAGTTGGCGGCCTTCAATGTGTTTTTCAACCAATTGCCGCACGGCTGCTTCTTCCAAATTGCGCGCGCGTGCGACGCGCGGCACTTGATACAATGCCGCCGCCGGACTGATATGCGGGTCGAGGCCGCTTCCCGAGGCTGTCACCAAATCAACCGGAATGGGTTGGGTGTTATTCGGATCCGCTTGCCGTAATGCTTGCGCCCGTGCTTCGACCGCTTTTACTAACGCCACGTTCGTTGGCCCAAGATTGGAGCCGGACGAAGCCGCAGCATTATATGGAAACGGGCCAGTCGCCGACAAGCGACTCCAAAAATATTTCGGATCATCGAACGACTGCCCGATAAGCTCGGAGCCAATAAGCTTTCCATCTTGATAAAGCAAGCTGCCATTCGCTTGTTTTGAAAAAAAGAGCTGCGCCATGCCCGTGACGAGCAGCGGATATGCCACGCCGGTGATGAGCGTCAGCACGAGCAGCATGAGCAAAGCAGGTTTGAGGAGAGTACGCATAGTATTTTATCCTTGTTAAAATATATAATGTTTCAAGATTGATTTGTATCGCCCCTTTTTGAAATGTCATTCTGGAAGAATCTTTTTTAGCATTGGGAAAAACTTCGAGAATAGCGAGCTTGCTTTATGCGTAAAAAGATTCCTACGGAATGACAGCGTCGAAATGAACGTTACAAATCGCCCCTCAACGCCTTTCGCTCTTCACCCTTCGACCATCACGCCAGCCCCAACGCCACCAGAATCAAGTCGATCACTTTGATTCCGACGAACGGGATGATCAAACCGCCCAAACCATAGATCAACAAATTATTTCGTAAAACGGTTGCAGCGCCCACCGGTCGATACTTGATGCCGCGCAGCGCTAACGGAATGAGAAAGATGATGATCAACGCATTGAAGATCACCGCCGAAAGAATGGCGCTGGCGGGCGTTGCCAGTTTCATGATGTTGAGAGCTGCCAGTGCCGGATATGTCGTCACGAATGCCGCCGGAATGATCGCAAAATATTTGGCGACGTCGTTGGCGATGCTGAACGTCGTGAGCGCGCCGCGCGTCATCAGCAACTGCTTGCCGATCTCGACGATCTCGATGAGTTTCGTCGGGTTCGAATCGAGATCGACCATGTTGCCCGCTTCTTTCGCAGCTTGCGTGCCGGTGTTCATCGCGACCGCCACATCGGCTTGCGCGAGCGCCGGCGCATCATTGGTGCCGTCGCCCGTCATCGCCACCAATCGTCCGCCGCCTTGATGCTCGCGAATGAGCTTCAACTTCGCTTCCGGTGTGGCTTGCGCGAGAAAATCATCGACGCCCGCTTCCGCCGCAATGCTCGCAGCAGTCAGCGGATTATCGCCGGTGATCATAATCGTCTTGATGCCCATCTTGCGCAATTCGGCGAAGCGCTCTTTGATACCGCGTTTCACGATGTCCTTCAATTCAATGACGCCGAGCACTTTTGCGCCGTCGGCAACGACGAGAGGCGTGCCGCCATTTTTAGCGATAGACGCCACCGTGGTTTTCACTTCCGCGGGAAATTTTCCGCCGCGACTTTGCACGTACTCTTCAATCGCCTCGGCTGCTCCCTTGCGAATTTGACGGCCATCGAGATTCACGCCGCTCATGCGGGTTTGCGCCGTGAACGGCACGAATGTCGCGCCGAGCGCATGAAGGTCGCGGCCGCGCAGGTGATATTTCTCTTTTGCCAACACGACGATGGAGCGGCCTTCGGGCGTTTCATCAGAAAGCGAAGAGAGTTGCGCGGCATCGGCCAACGCCTCTGTGCTCGTGCCATGCGCTGCAATGAACGCCGTCGCCTGGCGATTGCCGAGCGTAATCGTGCCGGTTTTGTCGAGCAGCAAAACATCCACGTCACCGGCCGCTTCCACCGCGCGACCCGACATCGCAATCACGTTCGCTTGAATCATGCGATCCATGCCGGCGATGCCGATGGCGGAGAGCAAGCCGCCAATCGTTGTGGGAATAAGGCAGACGAGCAAAGCCACAAGCACAGTCACCGTGACCGGCGAGCCTTGTCCGGCTGTTTCCACGCTGTAAATCGAGAACGGCAGCAAAGTCACGGTTGCCAATAAAAAGATGATCGTCAATGCCGCGAGCAAAATGTTGAGCGCAATCTCGTTCGGCGTTTTCTGGCGTTTCGCGCCTTCGACCATGGCAATCATGCGGTCGAGAAAAGTCTCGCCGGGATTGGTCGAAATGCGCACGACGAGCCAATCCGATAAAACTTTCGTGCCGCCGGTGACCGCACTGCGATCGCCGCCGCTTTCGCGAATGACCGGCGCGCTCTCGCCGGTGATGGCGCTTTCATCAACCGAAGCGATGCCCTCAATGACTTCGCCGTCACCGGGAATGAAGTCACCGGCTTCGATTAATACGACATCGCCTTTTCTCAAGGTGGCTGCGGATACTGCGGTGTGTTCCGCGCCATGTTCGGGACGCGTAAGTTTTTTCGCTTGGGTATCGCGTCGCGCGCGTCGCAGCGATTCCGCTTGCGCTTTGCCGCGTCCTTCAGCCATCGCCTCAGCGAAGTTCGCAAACAGCACCGTGAACCACAGCCACAATGAAATGGCTAAAATGAATCCCGCCGGCGCTTCGCCTTGACCGAGCAATGCTTGCACGAACAACGCCGTCGTCAGCACGCTGCCAATGAGCACGACGAACATCACCGGGTTGCGAATCTGCACGCGCGGATCGAGCTTGCGAAATGAGTCGATGATCGCCTGTCGCACGATAGGCGGATCGAATAAGGGACGAGTTTTGGGTTTGTCTGGCATGGTTGAGTTCCTAGAGTTTTATTTGATACAGCGAAGGGCGAAGAGCGAGGGGCGAAGGGCGCGCTTATCGCCCTTCACTCTTCGCCTTTCGCTCTTCGTCCTCCACGCTATGAAATCATCATTAACTGTTCAACTATCGGCCCGAGCGCGAGCGCGGGAATGAACGTGAGCGCGCCGACGATGATCACGACGCCGATGAGCAAGACGATGAACAACGCTCCTTGCGTCGGCAAAGTGCCGGGACCCGCGGGAACGATCTTTTTGCGCGCCAATGAACCGGCAATAGCCAGCGTCGGAATCGCCAGCCAGTAACGCGCGAATAACATCGCCAAGCCGCCGGTGAGATTGTAAAACGGATTGTTCGCGCCCAGGCCCGCGAACGCGCTGCCGTTGTTGTTGCCTTGCGAAGAGAACGCATAGAGCACTTCGCTAAAGCCATGCACGCCGGGGTTGTAGATGGTTGCTTTGCCCGCGTCAGTAACCACCGCGAGCGCCGTAAAGCCGAGCACGACGATGGGCGGAATGAGAATGACCAACGAGGCCATTTTCATTTCATACGCTTCGATTTTTTTGCCCAAATATTCCGGTGTGCGACCAACCATTAAGCCTGCAACAAACACGGCGATAATGGCGAAGACCAACATGCCGTAGAGTCCGGAACCCACGCCGCCATAAATCACTTCACCGAGTTGCATGAGCCACATCGGCACGAGTCCACCGAGCGGCGTGTAGGAGTCGTGCATGGAGTTGACCGAGCCATTTGAGGCTGCGGTGGTTGCAGTAGCCCACAGCGCTGAGTTCGCAATGCCGAAGCGCACTTCCTTGCCTTCCATGTTGCCACCGGCTTGTAGTGCACTAGCATGTTGATCAACGCCCAGCTTCGTGAAAGCCGGATTGCCGTTCTGTTCCGCGCCCACGCACAACGCGAGCAGCGCCACGAAGATGATCGTCATGGCCGCGAGCACGGCCCAGCCTTGGCGCGTGTCGCCAACCATCTTGCCGAAGGTGTAACACAATGCCGCAGGAATCAGTAGAATCGCGAGCAGCTCAAAGAAATTTGCAAGCGGCGTAGGATTCTCGAACGGATGCGCAGAGTTGACATTGAAGAAGCCGCCGCCGTTGGTGCCAAGCTGTTTGATGGCAATTTGCGAAGCGGCCGGCCCCATCGGCAGCAATTGCTCGGTGATCGCGTTGCCGTTGCTATCAACAGTTGGTTGCAGCAGCGGCACGTTTTGATACGCGCTGAAATTTTGAATCACACCTTGCGAGACTTGAATCAACGCCAACACAATTGCCAACGGCAACAAGATGTAGAGTGTCGTGCGCGTGAGGTCAACCCAAAAGTTGCCGATGGTCTGTGCGGTGCGACGAGTGAGGCCGCGAATGAGCGCCACCAGCGTTGCCATGCCCGCGGCCGCTGAAACAAAATTCTGCACGGTCAATCCGAGCATTTGTGTCAAGTAACTCATCGTAGTCTCGCCGCCGTAACCTTGCCAGTTCGTATTGCTGGCAAAACTAACGGCGGTGTTAAAAGATGAATCCGGCGTGACCGCGGCGAAGTCCTGCGGATTGAGCGGCAGCAAATGTTGCAAGCGTTGCAGCGCATAAACCACGAGCAAGCCGGCGAAATTGAACAACAACATCGCCAGCGCGTACGTTTTCCAATTCATCTCCTCGTCGCTGTGCACGCCGCACAAGCGATAGATCAAGCGCTCGAACGGACCGAGCACGCGATCGAGTCCGAAAGATTTGCCTTCGTACACGCGCGCCATGCACCACCCCAACGGCTTGACGAGCGCGATGAGCACGACGAGATAGAAGCCGATTTGGAGATAGCCATTCAGTGTCATGAGAACTTCTCCGGTTTCAAGAGTGCGATAAACAGATAGACAAACAATGCCAATGCAATAATGCCGCTGATGAGATAGAGCCAATTCATGATAGCCTCCGTTTATTTCTGCAGACGCTCACAGAATGTGACCAGCGCCCAACTAAGGGCGAGAAAGAACAGCACGACGCCGAGATACAAAATGTCCATGATGATTTCCTTTCCCTGAGAGGTTCAAAAAGTCGATCAACGTGATTAAAACGAATTTGCCGATACTTCTGTTAAAGAAAATAAACAAAAAAGTATATGAAAGCTCTCAAAAGAGCGGCGGGAAATATAAAAAAAATATTAAAAACCCATTCTGGGAGATTGAAAAGGTGAACGGAAGTGTTTTATAACGGGACGCTTTCGGAGCTATAATACAGATAGAGAAAACCGCCGGCAGCCGCGCCGAGCAGATGCCACAGCGCATGGCCTTGCAGCCAACTGGTGGGATTGCAGATTATTTTCGTAGTGTCGAGCGTCCAAATGATAAAAGCGAGAATCAGAGTTCCCCACGCAGCTTTGAGAAAAAGATTCTTAATGAAAAGCCTTTGGGTTTTGCGCAGGCGATACTCCGGCAACAGCGTGGCCAGGATGATGAGGCCAAAAATATAACGCCGCTGCGCCGGATATTGGATGAGCACAAAGGCAAGCAGCGCATTGATCAAAATATAAATGAGAACAAAATTTCTGCCGCGAAGCGTTTTGAGGCGGGAAATATTATACAGCATGATAAAACTGGCAAGGAGATACATGCCCATCACATCAAAGAACTGCCCGACAAAAGTTAATGAGGCATGATAAAACGCGCTGCCCAATCCGGTGATGACCAACGCCGCGCCGAACAGCAGCGGATACGCACGTTGGCTCGTCAGCAGGTTTCGTTTTAGCAAGCGCACATCTTCACCGGATTGGCGCATCACCAGCAGCCCGATGAGCACGAAGCCGAATGACGACCACGTGTTCGCGGGTTGCGCAACCGTGCCGGGACGAATGGCCTCGCAAAAACAATTATCCGGCATGCAGGACGCGGGCTTCCAATTCGACCAGGAATATTCGGCGAAACTCAAAGCTATCGTCGCGCCGACGATGATGAAAAAAGTGAGAAAGGGAACGATAAAGCGTTGCGTTAGCATAGACGTTTCACAAAATGTATTGACCATTCTTCGCGTTCTCACGTAAGCGTTTGGCACGAAGGGGACGTCCCAGAGCCTCATGCGCTTGCGCGAGAGACTCTCGCCGGGTTGGGTCGGTCTCGTCGTGATCGGACTGAACGCCGCGTTGGCGCGTTCGCCGTAACATTTGGAGCGCGGCAGATGGCGCCAACTTGATTAACAGGGTAATGGCTTCGCTATCCAGGCCTTGCTGTTGTTTATGAAGCTTCAACAGGTAAGGCACGGCGCGGCTGCGCAAAACCCGCTGCGCGAATCCTGAGGCGCCGGCTTGATGCGCCAAACGTGCGGCGCGAAGCCAGACGTTGTCGGAAAGCTCCTGGCACGATTCGATGAACGGCAAAAGCGGCAGGATCAGCTCCGGGCGTTCTTCCAATTCATCCAACTCGAGAATCAGCGGCAAAGTGAGTGCGTTGAGAGCAAGCGGGTCGAAGGCTTTGGTTAACGCCGCAATTAGCGCATTCGGTGTTATACTCTTGAGTGACTTTCGGAAGCTCGAATCTTTTTGCAGGAAGACAAAGCGGTTGCAAAGATCTTGCGGGCCGTCATCATACCAATCCGGCGCCATCAGGCATGGCACTTTGCCGCGCCAAAGCACGGGAGCGCCCATTTGCGCCGCCAATTCTTCCGCCAACTGCGCGATCATTTTTCCAATTGAAAAATTTCCAGCGGATCATCTTCGAAGACAAGACGCACCTGCCGTCCATTGGCGCCGGTCCAAAGGCGTGGCGTTGGCGGATGCAGCCACGGTTCCGGTTTGATGCCGCGTTCACGAAGCCGCGCCAGAAAGGCTTGATTGGCCGGATCATTCACTAAATTCCAGGGCGAGGAGGCGCAGCGTTGGCGAAGCAGTCGAATACCCAATTCACGGAACGAACGCGAAAGCTGGAGCATGGGCGAGAATCAGAGCTTTTGCCACGTCGCCCCTTTTGTTTTCAGCGAGGCGTTTCGCAACCACCGACACCATTTCATCAATGCACCAATCTTGTTTCCGGGCCGAATAGAGTTTTGCGGCTAACATTCCGAAATGACCTGCCCATCGTCAAGCGTATGAGCACAGCGCAGCGCATTTTCGGAGAGATAGGTTTGGTTCAGGCCTGCATTGAGCAAGCCGTGAAAATAGGCGCAGGCTTTGCCGGCGTCGCCGGTAATTTGCACCAGCATCACGATACGCTCGCAATCCTCGCCCGTGATTTTTTCACCAAGCGTCTTGCAGCACTCGCCAATGGCTGCAAATACTTTCGGCCACAGGCGACGGTCGGCAACACCCGGAATCGCTTCATCCAGACTGCCGATATAAGTTGGCCCGGGCTTCGCCCACGCTTTTATCAGTTCTTGCCAAAGTTTCAAAATGCCAGGCGCCTCTCCATATTTGGACAATAGCGAACCGAATCCATGCAGGAACGGCACAATTTCATCCTGGCGTTCTTGCGCGCGGGAAAGCCAGCCATTTAGAAAAGCAACGCGCACGAGAACGCGATATTGGGTTCGTGGCAAGCCTTTAAGCGCACCAAACAGCGCTTGATAAATGTGGTCATGCTTTGGCTGTGCGGCGGCCCGGATATTAAGCAGGAAATTTTCAGCCAGCGCCACGGGAGGCGCCGCGCGTTGCAGCGCCTCTAATCGGTGTGCGATTCTTTTGGCTACTTTGCCGAAACGCTGGCGCACAATTTTTTTTGCCGACTTTTTTACCGCCGCACGATTTTTAACCGCAATAAGGCGCTGCGCTTCCTTCATCAGCGGATTTACTTTCTCCCACCAGGCTTGCCAGCGGTTCAGAAAATTTTTTGGAAGGAGCAGCGCAAAAAGCTTGAGCGCGCGCCGTCGCGTCGTTCGCGGCTGGCAAACAACCCAGCCGATAAATTTTAGCAATTCCTCACCCAGGCTCAACTTTGGGCGCTCAGGTATTGCGGCAATAACGCCGCTGCTTGCTAAAAGAGGCAGACGCAGTACTAATTGTCTAATAGATGAGTTGGCCCCATCAATTTTTAACTGGAAGGCGCGAGTATCTCCGACAAAATGCAGCAATGGCGCCACCCCGTTGTTGCCGTCACGACGCGCAAGCTCCCACAAATTGAGCGCTGCAACCAGCCCGCTCACTCCAGGACGCGCGTGCATCAACGCTTCAATGGCGGAGATATTGGCCTTGAGCCAGAAAAGCGCGTCGGAAAATTCTTGCGGATTAAGATAAGCGGTCCAACTCAACGCATTGAGAAGCGGCCGCAGTGCCGGATGCCGTTGGAGCAGTGTTTGCGTTTGTTGAATGGCGCTGCGAGGGAATACAGTTGCGATTTCGAGCAATGTCTCCGGCAGGCGTTCGCCGCGATGAATCGCCCCTTTGAGCCAGGCCAGTAATTGCGGTACGCCTTCAATCCACCGGCTCAGGTCATCCACCAGATGTGGCAACGCTTTGGGAAAGCGATAAACAAATTTGTTCCACAAGTACGTGGCGCGGTGCAAATGGCCGCGCTCGAGCCGTATTCGTTTGGGCGAGCGCTCGCCGTAGCGCGGCATGCACATCCATTCGACCACGCCCTCGCCCTGTTCGAGCGGAAAGCCGGGCAGCCACTCGAGCTGCGCCTTGAGATACATGCGCCCACGCGAGATGGAATGGCGGCGTGAACGCTCACGAGGTTTCTCGGGTTGCATCGCGTGCTGGCCTTTTCTGAGCTCGCCTCACAAACTCGTTGGTTTGGAAAAATTTTAGTGTCATAGTCCTATGCCTTTCGCCCGCCTTGCTGCCGTCGTCTCGCCGCAGTTTCATCAAGAAGCGCCGCGACGGCCTCCAGCGAAAGATCTTCCAATTTTTTAAACCGAATACAGCTTTTGCCGACATTCACTTTGCCCAGACGCGGCTTATGGGTTTTGACCAAGTCGGTTTCAGCCACATAAAGCGCCAGATAACGTTTTTGCGAGGCCAACGCAAACAGCGGCCCATTCATGGAATACATCGGCAGGCCGTACTCCATCGCTTCTTTCACGTCGGGCGCGGTTTTCTTGATCAGCGTGCGTAGTTTTGCGATCGCGCTTTTACGGTCGGCCGGCAGCTCCTTCAAATACGCGGTTACGGTTGTCGCTTTCGAGGTCATGTTGTTTTCCTTGATTCGTTCGGGGTTCAAAGTCAAAGTAAATAAAAAAATTTTAAAAGGCAATTCCATTTTAAACCCTTTGCACACGGGCGGCATCTTATTCTGTGAAAACGCCGTGTGAGAAGTCGGAGTGCCCGCCCTCGGCGAGGCTTTAGCTTTGCATGGCGCGAAGCTAAAGCTTCGCACTCCGATTGCTTTCATTGCTTGTTGCGCGCAGGAAATTTTGACTTTAACGTTTGAAAAGGAGACGATCATGAACGGCAAACCGTTTTTACATATCACCACTTTGCTACTGCTTTTATCCGCGCCGCTTTTCGCGCAACCGCAAACTTTTAACGTGCGCAAAGAAGACAGTCATATCGGTTTTGCAATTTATAAATGGAAGGTCTTTAAAGAAGAAGGCCGGTTCAAAAATTTTACCGGCGCCATTGTTTATGATCCGAAAAATCCGGCGGCGAGCCAGGTCGAATTTACGGTGCAGGCCAACAGCATCGACAGCCGCAATTCGGATCGCGACGGCGCGTTGCGCTCGAAAGAATTTTTCAACGTCGCCCAATATCCGACGCTCGGTTTTAAGAGCCGGCAAATTGAGAAAAAAGGCGCCGACACTTTGCTTGTGACCGGTGATTTGACGATACGCGGCGTGACCAAACCAATCACCATTCCGGTCAAGCTGCTCGGCGTCAGCCGCGTCGGCGATATGGGCCTGCTGGCCGGCTTCGAATCGACCTTTGTGATCAATCGCGAGGATTTCGACATCGCCCGCGGCTGGGATATTATCGGCAAAGAGGCAACGGTGCATTTGATGATCGGCGCCGGCAGTAGCGATCGGCAGGCAAGCCGTTAAGTCAATAAATATTTTTTTATCCAATGAGGATTGTATGAAGTCACTGCGATTTGGCATCGTGCTCGCAATTTTTAACTTTGCGCTTCTGCTTCTTCTCGTTACTCAGGTCGGTTTCACGACGGCACAGACGGCGACCACCGCAATCTTGAAAACGAGTGCTTTGGAGTTGGTGGACAATCATGGTCGGGTTCGCGCGCAACTCAAAGTTGAAGCGGATGGAGAAGTTGTGTTTCGACTGCGAGACACGAATGGAACCATTCGCGTTAAACTCGGCGCCGGTGACACTGGCTCAGGGCTCTTGTTACTCGACGAAACCACAGAACCCGCTATCCACATGATCGCCAGACGGACCGGCACCGCCGAACGCCCGACGACCACGAGCATCACGTTACAGGGTGCGAATCGCCAGCCGCGAGTGATCAAGCCAGAGTGACTTTGAGATGAGCTCAGTTCTGCGCGGCGTTGAAAATTGACCGGTCGCTCGCAGCGACCGGGCAATTTTTTTTTTCAAACCGCCATTTTCACTGGTGCATTTTCTGCGCCACTGCTCTCGCGTTGCGCCGCCCAACCGCCGAGCAGCGCCGCGGCTAATTTTGCCAGTTGCGCCAGCACATGACCGAGTTTAAACAAATCTCCGGCCTGGCCGGCGAGCGTGGTAATCGTGACGTCCAAAATCAGATTGATCGCGATGATCAAAACCGCGTGCGTCATCGCCTTGCCTTTCGCTTTGCGGCCAACCCAGCGTACGAGCAAAAAGATCGGCAGCGGCGCGAAAAAAAAAACAAACGGGACACCGGTTTTTTGCGCGAACTCGCTGTAATAAGCCTGATCATGCGTCGGGTCCATCAAATGCGCATAAAAGGCCACAAACAAAACAAACGCTAAAACCAGCAGCACAAGAATGCCGAACGCCGCCATAAAAACGAGGTGCCAGTGAATTTTTGTTGACTGTGCCATTGCTTTTCCTCCGATTTTTTGGATTGAAACTTGACAACGTTGATTTGATATGAGCAAGATAGCACATGAAAGCTTGCCAAGCGTCTCACCTTGTGAGATTTTACCTGTTTTGTAAAAGTTTAACATGAACAAAAGTATTCACTCCCGCGTTTTACCGCTTTGCGATTTGACAAAGTCGGACGGCGTCATGTTGACGTGTTTCTTAAAAACGCGGTTAAATGAAGCTTTGTTGTTAAAACCCACATCCAGCGCAATCGCCAAAATGGAATAGTGCTCAAAGCGGGCGTCCAACAATCGTCGTTTGGCTTCCTCGATTCGATATTCGTTGATAAAATCAAAAAAGTTTTTGTCCAGTTCGGCGTTGATCACCTGCGAGAGATGGTTCGGCGCGATCTCCAACATTTCCGCCAGATCGGACAATTTTAATTCGGGATTCAAAAACGGTTTTTTTTCTCTCATTGTATAGAGCAACTTTTCCAGATAGATTTTAGACTTTTGCTCCGGCAAAGCCGTTTTTTGATATTTAGGCGCGGCGGGCTTGATTTTAGCGCCTGAAAAAATCTCCGGCTGCTTGACGGCGTGATAGGCGACGGCATGAATAAAGCCGGACAGAATCAACATCACGACATAAAAAATTTCCTGCCGGTGCGCTTTGAGCAAAAAGAGCTGAAAGTAGGCGATAAAAAAGAGCATCATGTACAGGCTGAACCAAAGCGAAATTTTTTTGAGCCAGTTCACATTCAAAATTTCCGTGCTCGCGGATTCGCGTATAAAATTTTCTTCAAAATTTTGCAGCACGGTGAAGGTCAGATAAAAATAGGCCAGCATCTGGCAGGTGCTCAACGCCAGCAAAATAAATTGATCCAGCGGAAAGATGACATAGCCGCTTTTGATGATGCCGGCGAGAAAAGCGATTTTGGCCTCGGTGGGTCTGGCATAAAACGGTAGTAAAAGGAGATAACACAAAATCGCAGGAACAAAGTGCAGCGCGCGTTTCAGGTCGATGTGAAAATCTTCTTGCAGCAACGAGACGGCATAAAGATAATAAATCGGCCCAATGATAAAAACGACCGGCAGCGTCGCGCCGATAAAATTAGGCGCTTGCTGATATAATCCCGACGCGACCAGAACATATTCCGTCAAATGCAGAGAGAAAATAAAAAGCAGAAACGCTAACAGCCGGTTGGAAGTTTTGTTGCCTTTTTGATGCAGCAATAGCGTGAGCGCGAAGAACAGCCCTTGCAGCGCGCCAAAGAGAAGGAGGATGGACCAAAAATTGAGTGTTATCGGAGGAAAAGTAACCATCGAGCTTTTTGTCGGTTACGTAATTTGTGAATTGTCATTGTCAATTTTCCGTCTGCCAGAATTTTTTCTGTTTTATGAAAATATTGGCTTCGTGATACTGACATTTCTTTAGATGGTTTTCTGCTAATGAAATGTATTGTCGTTTTTTGGCGTTCCATTCTTCTAAACCCAATACACGAACATTGCCGATATTATCCATAGTTGTTCCGGTTATAACTTCCATCAACAAAGTCAAATTTTCAGAAGGATAATCATAATCAGCGGTTATGTCCCACACGCGTGCTGTTCCATCTTCGCTCCAAGTGAGAATGGAACATCCATCTACAATGAAGGATGCACCCAAAACACTCCCGCTATGTTTCATGGGACGGATGGCAGGAGAACCGTCAATTTTATGCCACAAACGAGCATTCCCATCATTGCTCCAGGTAAGAATCAACCTTTGATCAGGACTAAAACTAGCGCCATTTACTTCACTTTCATGTCTCATCGGCGGTGATACAGGTGTTCCGTCGTTTGCATTCCAAAGCCGAGCACTCCCTTCAGGAATAAAAAAAGGAAAACGTCCACTGGCACTACCTGCCCAAGTAAGAATTATATTTCGATCTGAACTGAAAGTCGCACCTAAAATTTGGCTTTCGTGAGTCATGCCTTGTCCTTTTCGTGAACCGCTGTGTATATCCCACAGTTGAGCTATATGATCGCTCAAAACTAAAATAGAATTTTGAACTGGGCCAAACATTGCACATCGAACAAGTTTCTCATGTTGCATAATTTTTTTAAATGGAGTGCCATCCTTGCTGTTCCACAAATGAGGGGTATAGTCAATGCTCCAGGTGAGAATTAAACTCTGATCACTGCTAAAAGCAGCTCCTCTAATTTCGTCATCATGCCTCATCGGTTGGGATGCAGGCAAACCGTTGCTAGTATGCCACAGGCGCACGGTGCGATCAGTGCTCCAAGTCAGAATTAAATTTTGATCAGGACTAAAGGTTGCTCCTAAAACAGCGCCTTGCTGTTTCATAGAGCGTGTCGCTGATGAGTCGAAATTGACAGACCATAATCGCACCCTTCCATCATCGCTCCAAGTTAGTATCAAGGTTCCTTCTTTATTGAATTTTGCCCCTCGGATTGGGCCATTATGTTTCTTTGCTTGGGTAGCAAGCGTGCCGTCTTTGGCATGCCACATATAGGAGTTTCCATTAGAGTCCCAGGAAAGTATCCAATTCTGATCCGGGCTAAAAGTTGCGCCCAAAATTGGCGCTTTGTGTTTTAACGGCTGATATACAGATGAACCATTATGGATTTTCCACAAGTATGCGTTACCATCATCACTCCAGGTGATTATTGATTTGCGTTTGTCGTTAAAAGCCGCGCCCCGCACAGCTTTCGGGTGTTGCATGCGTTTGTCTACAAACGATCCTCGATCAAAACTCCACACTCGCACCTCCCCATCAATGCTCCATGTGATGATCAAGCTTTCTTTCGAGCTAAAGGAACCTCCCACTATACGATCTTTATGTTTTATGGGGTAAGTGGCCGGAGAACCGTCTTTGACATACCATATGCGAGCTGTGCCGTCATCGCTCCATGTAAGTAGCAAATCGTTATCACGACTGAAGGCAGCGCCGTTAACCGCACGTTCATGTTTAATTGTTTGGGTAGCAAGTGAGCCATCTCTAATATTCAACAACCGAGCAGTTCCGTCAAGACCCAAGGTAAGAATAAAATTTTGATCTCTACTCACTGTGACACCAGCAAGCGGAGCCCCACAGTTTATGGGCTTTGTCGCAGGCGAGCCATTATGTGTATACCATAATTGTATAATACCATCAGAACTCCAGGTGAGTATAAAATGCTGATTTGCTATAAACATGGCACCCCCAAACGCAATTTGATTTTTTCGATGTTTTATGGGCTGTGTTGCTGGACTACCGTCTTTTGCATGCCACAATCGTGCTGTGCCATCAGAGCTCCAGGTTAGAATCAATTGTTGATCTTGGCTGAATCCAGCGCCATTGACAGAATCATCATGTTTCATAGGTAAGCCAACGGGCGAGCCTTCACGAGTATTCCATAAACAGGCGCTTTTATCGTCGCTCCACGTTAGAATTAAAGCTTGATCTGGACTAAACGTCGCACCCCAAACTGTAGCATTATGCTTTAGCGGCGGGGTCATGGGAGAACCATCATGAGCATTCCATGCGCGTGCCGTTCCATCCAGTCCCCATGTGAGAATCAATCGATCATCAGGGCTAAACATCGCTCCATCAATTCTTTGATGAAATATGGGTTGAACTGCTAATGTGCCATCTTTAGCATGCCACAAACGTGCTGTGCCTTCGGTGCTCCAGGTAAGAATTAGATTTCCATAATGGTTAAACGTGGCACCTAAAACTTGGTCATCATGTCTCATTGGTGGTATTGCCAGAGAACCATCGTGAGTGTTCCACAAACGTATTTCGTTGTCCATGCCCCAGGTTAGAGTGAAGCGTTCATCTTCCGAAAGCAAAACCCCTCGAATAATCCCCTCATGTCTTAATTGAGTCACGAGAAATAAATTCTTACTATAATCCTGAACATTGAAAATGCAATTTTCTATTTGAGATGATTCCGCTTCTTCTTTTGCCGATTGAGCAAAAAAATGTGAAGACCGTAACCAATCGCCATTCTCCTTTGCACTAATCGCATTGAACCAATAGTTTCGTGCCAACTCATGTTGGGCTCTTAAGGCGTTTTCATTAGCTCTATAAGCAATCCAAGCAAAAGCAATTGCCAAAAGTAAAAGGACGAAAGCTACCGCACTAAATCGCCGAATCGTTATCTTGCGCTGTCTCTTAACTAATTTCTCTTTTTCTATCCCCAAGATCGAAGCGATTAACTGAAACTTTGCCTCTTGATGTCGCTCTCTTTTTTGGACATAAGTATCTTCAGTAAAAGACCTATAATCAGCAGCCAATGGATCAGAAAGATATTTGTATAAGGAATCATGAAATGCTTGATCTTGTTTTGAGTCATTGGGAGTTATCTTGGGATTTGGCCTCCCCCATAGTAATACCGGAAATATTTTATATTTACCATTCTTATCTTTGCCATGAAATTTTGCAAATTCTTCAATTTCTTTTCCGACCCATTGAGACTGTCGCGCATTTGGTGAACATATTACAATTAGACACTCAGAGTTTTGAATTGCTCTTTTAATTTCGTTCGTTAAGTCGTTTCCTACAAGATCCTGTACATCACGAAAAACATTTAACTTTTTTCTATTTGATCTCAGTTCTTTGGGTATCGAATAGCGTTCGAGTTGCGCTTCTAGTTTTTTCGCGAATTTCTCATCTTTTCGACTGTAACTAATGAAGGCATCGTATTGGCAAGTTTTACTTTTAATATTCAGGGCAGTCATTTTAAATCATTTTATTGGTAGGCGCAAGGGGAATATATCTTTTAAAGAATTGTTTACCTCTCCAACTCCTGCCGCAACCTTTTCGTCATCACGCGCTCATAATATGCCGGAAAGAATCTCGAAACGAGATAAGCCAGTTTGCCCACGGTCGAGAGCACGAGCAGGCGTTTGTTGCGCAACGCGGCGTGATAAATTGCCTCGGCGACTTCATCGGGCGTGGCGATTTTGCCGGTGGTTGAGCGCGGATGCGTGGTGGGGCGGCCATCGCCGTCGAGCGCATTTTTTTCAATATCGGTGGCGGTGAAGCCGGGGCATACCATCATCACGCGCACGCCTTTTGCTCTCAGTTCGGCGCGCAAAGATTCGAACAAACCGTGCAGCGCGTATTTGCTGGCGCTGTAGCTGCTGCGGCCATACAGCGGTGAGAATCCGGCGATGCTGCTCATCACAATAATCAGACCCTGATTTTTGATCAGCGCCGGCAGTGCCGCTTTCGTACAGTGCAACGCGCCGAAAAAATTCACCTCCATCACTTTGCGGAAAACACCGATCTGTGTTCTTTCAAACGCGCTGCGTTGCGTAATGCCGGCGTTGTTGATCAGCACGTCGACGCTGCCAAATACTTCAAGGATCTTTTGCATTGCGATCTGGCAGGCCGGCTCGTCGGTGACGTCGCATGGCAGCGCCAGCGTTTGAATGCCGGTTTGATTCAACTCACGGGCAAAAGTGTCCAACGGTTCACGGTGCAAATCGAGCAGTGCGATTTTTGCGCCGGCGTGGCCCAATCGCCGGCACAACGCGCGGCCCATGCCGCCGGCCGCGCCGGTGATCACGACGGTTTTGTTTTGGAAGGTCATTTCTTGCGGTGGATTATTATATTGTCATTCCGTCGGAATCTTTTTGCCATTCAAGATCATCGTGTCAGATTGAAAAAGGATTCTTACAGAATGACAGTCTGAATAAGGAATTTGCTAAATTTTTGTTTTTTGTCGACAAATAATACTCAAACACTTCTTTCGAACTCATTCGTGGGACATACCCGAATTCCGTTTTGAGTTTTTGATTGGAAAGCACCGGCTGGTAACGCAGAAAATTGACCTGCTCGGGGCCGTACTGGCTCAGGCGCAATTTCCGCAGCAGCCGGAAAGCGTTTTTTACCAACGACACGGGCAACGGCAGAAACGGTTTTTGCAACATCGTCGCGATTTCTTTCATATTGAGAGTGCCGTCACCGGCGAGATTATAAATGCCGGTTTTATTTTCCAAAACGCCTTTGACGAGGCACGCGGCGACATCCTGATCCCAGATGAAAACGAACGGCGAACTAACGCCGCGTAAACCGAGAACGAATTTTTTCTCAAACAGCGCGGTGATCTGGTTGTTGACATTTTTGCCGAGCACGACGCCGGGGCGAAAGATGAGCTGTTGCAATTCAGGATGCTGCTCGCGATAGCGGGCGAGCATTTCTTCAACGAGGCGCTTGTGATAGGAATACGCAAATTCTTCGTTGCCGCGCAGCGCATCGGTTTCTTTCAGCCAGGCGGGATTGTCAGGATAATAGCCGTACGCCGCGCCGCTGCTGGTGACGATGATTTTTTTGACCTCGGTGGCAATGCAGGCTTTAAGAACATTTTCCGTGCCGAGCACGTCAATCGAATATTCCAACTCGCGATTGCTTTTCCGGCCGGGCGTGACGATGGCGGCCAAATGCACGACGACATCGATGCCGTGCTTTTTGAATAACGCCGGCATCGCCGCAGAACGAATATCGGCGCAAACGCACTCGACGCCGGCAGCTCTTTGCGGCCAATCAACTTCGCGAATATCCGTCGCGATCAGTTGCCGCAGTTGCTCGCGATGCTGCGCCAGTTGCTGCAAAGTGACTTGACCGAGATAGCCGGCGGCGCCGGTGATCA
>Ga0247727_10006930_pt1 | contig 21942 bp, 16 predicted proteins | sample WisWelCaveWW1625_FD_202498 | JGI IMG/M metagenome (GOLD analysis project Ga0247727, IMG submission 202498) | Biofilm microbial communities from Wishing Well Cave, Virginia, United States - WW16-25 | ecosystem: Environmental > Aquatic > Deep subsurface > Groundwater > Cave microbial mat | place...
GTATGGAGGTTGCCCGGCAGGATCGAGTCCGGGCAGCTCACCTGCGCGAGCTCGGCGACCAGCCCGTAGTCGCGGGCAGGAAGCGGCGGGAGCGTGACCCTGGCCACCCAGGGGATGACTTCCGGGGCGCACAGGCGCCTCACGCAGCCGCCGTCATCCACCACCAGCCGCACGATGGGCGGCTCGGGAGCGGGACCGGTGCGGTCGTCGAGGAGGTCGATACGCTTCAGCCGGAAGCAGTCGTTGGGGAATCGGCCTTCGAAGAGCACGACGATGCTGTCGCCCGGGCAAATCGGGTCGCCGGAGAAGGGACAGGGGCCTTTCGGACCGATGTGGATGGAGTGCACGTAGGGCAGCGGCCCGGGCAGCGAGTCGCAGCGGTCGGCGACCCGGAACTCGAACACCCCGACGTATCGCTGATCCGGGCTCGGCGGCCAGCAGTCGACCAGACCACGGTGGATCATCTCGATCTCCGTCCGGTACGATCCGGGCCCCAGCGCCCCCAACGGAAACGTGGCCTTCCAGGGCTTGAGGTAGAGCGGGCACACGCTCCTGCACCGTGGATACGGCGCCAGCGCGATCGCGACGTGTCCGGGATCCCGGACCTCCGTCCCCTGAACCTCGCCGCATCCGTCGAGGAAGTGCCCTTCCAGCACCAGATGGGTAAGCCTCTCCGGGCAGGGCGGCGAGGGTTCGGTCCGCGCGACGTCCACGAACGGAAGCTCCTCCGCCGGCACCGGGGGCACGACGACGCACTCGGACGCCACCTCGAACCGTGCCGTGGCCTCGGTGGTCGTGCTGTCCAGCGAGCCGTCGGGGTTGAGGAGGAGCACCTGCCACCGGATCCGGATCTCCTGCGGCCCTGCGGGCAGCCTGCCGAAGCCGATCGGGACTGCGTACTGGCTCGCCGGAGGCAAGCAGTCGAGGTAGGGCCGCATGAGCTTGCGGACCACCACCTCCCGCTCCCCCACGCGAGCGGCGCTGATGAACGAGTCGCAGGGAGTGGCGACGTACGCGCGAATGAACAGCACGATGTCGTCGTCGACACAGGGGTACGGGTGGGACAGCATCCAAGCAGCCTCGACGGCATGGGAGTCCGCCGGAGCCGCGGTTGCGGCTGCCGTGGGAGCTGCCGAAGCCCCTGCCAGCGCCGACACCAGGACTCCGGACGCCAAGAGCCGAGCGATTCTCATCGTCCTTCAACCTCCGGGCGCGCCCGCCGCGCGCCATGCCCGGTTGCCGGGGTAAAGCCCGAGAACATTCTAACCCCGCATCCGCCGCGTGAAAAACGCGTGCACGCCTCGTAGTAGCGGTTCGCCCCGGTCGCGCCAGGGGTCCTCAAAGCCCGGCGCCGGCGTGCTACGGTGCCGCCATGAGGGTGCGTCGAGCCTCGTCCGCAGATCGGGCCCCGAAACAGGATCCCTCTGGCTGGGCTGGTTTCTACGCCGTGGTCCGCCGCATCCCCCGGGGAAAGGTGGCCACCTACGGTCAGGTGGCGGCCCTGGCGGGGCGGCCGGGTCTCGCGCGCCAGGTTGGTTACGCGCTTCACGTCCTGCCCGAGGGGACGCGCGTTCCGTGGCATCGGGTCGTGAACGCCTCGGGACGCTCGAGCCTCGGACGGCGCGGCCCCGGCGCGGAGCTGGCGCAGCGCTTCCGGCTGGAGCGCGAAGGTGTCACGTTCGACCGCGGCGGCCAGATTGCTCTCGACCTCCATCGGTGGCGACCCGGCGCTCCGGGATCCCGACGAGCCGGGGCGTCCCCCCATGGATTCGCCGTGCGCCGGGCTTCTCATTCCAGCACCACCACGCCCACGGTCCCGTTGAAGTCGTCCTCCGCGGTGGGGAAAGACGGAGGCGGAACCCACGCGCCTCCATCCACGCGCAAACCGAGGTGATGCACGCCGGGTGACGCGTCCACGAGCGTCTCCCACCAGCCACCACCCGCCGGATCCAGCGTGACCGACGCCCAGCCTGTGAAATCCCCCTGGACCTCCGCCAGCCGCGCACCCGGCGCATGGACCGAAAGGAGGTAGCGTCCGCCACCCAGAGATCGGATCTTGCAAGCCTGGACCGTGGCCCGCGCCACCAGAGCCAGACCCGGCTCGCGGCTGCGCGAGTCCGCCGCCCGGAGCGCGATCGAGAACTTGCGCTCGCCGGCGGGATCGATCGCGAACAGCTGGGGCGACCGCGAGCCCGCCACCGCGACCACGGAGAAGAGCGGCGAGAGCCTCCAGGCGAGGCTCGCCTGGGCCCAGCGGCGGGGCGAGGCCAGGGGGCTCAGCGACAGGCCTCCCCCGGTCTCGAGCTCCCAGCGATCTCCCTCCCACGACAGCCGTCCATGGGCATGGGTCAACGTAACGCGTTCGGGCCCCGTCGAGATCAATTCCATGGGGCCATCCAAGGCAGGCCCGTAGCGGCCAGTATCCGGCTCGGCGGGCGCGCTCGTGGGTCGCGGAAGGATTCCCGAGCTCTGCTCGAGCGCGCCCGAGATCGTCAGGCGCCGATGTCGGGTCCAGGCACCAAAGCCCATGAACGCTCCCCGACCGGAGTAGCCGTCGGCCCGATCCATCGATCCCTCCGCAGCCCCGGCGACCCAGGTTCCCGCGCGCGCGCCGGCGAAGTGGAGTCGGACCTCGGGCCGCGCGATCCCGGTCCTCGAACCGATCCAAGACCCTGCCGATCGGACCAGCACCTCGGGGTGGAGCAAGTGATCCGGCGCCAGTAGCTTCGAGACCGTCAGACGAGCGGCTCGAAGCCGTGAGGGGCCGGCCGGGACGAGGACACCTTCCAACGCGGCGTGAACGCTGGCCCCGTCCAGGGCTCCCACGGGCGCCAGGGCGAAAACCGGTCGGGAGTCCTCCCGGGGCGCGGGGGTAAATCCGGCCGCGACCTCGTACGACACCCGCGGCTGGGCGGCCGCCAGCGGAGGGACCAGGAAGCCGAGCGCGCAGAGACACACCGCCACCCGTTCGCGTATCGCCCGCGAGTTCATGGGGCCCCGGGGTCCAGGCCAGAGCGCCGGGAGGAAGGACGTCTTCCCGAGCGCGGGTCCGAGTTGAGTAGGAGGGCGCGCCCCCGCACCGCTACCGCCGTGGCTGGAGGCGCGCCCGAGAGGATGTCCTGCTCCACGCGCTCCCGCAGCCTCAGCAGCTCACGGTCACGCACTCCGGCGCGAAACGCCGAGATCACCGTGGAAGACGCGGCATCCACCGGGACCCTGCGGGTGACCAGATCCGCCAGCACCACCAGCGGGATGACGAGGGATTGCCCGGGACGCGCGGCCCGCAGCCGCTCCAGCGTGTCGCGGGCCACGCCCGCCATGAGCGCCCCCGCTCCCGCCACGATCTCGTCCCCGCCTGATCCCGGACCCAGGGCGGAGCGGGCTGCCCCGAGCGCCGCCGCGTGCGCGCGGACCACCGCCACGATGCGGGACGCCCTCGCCCCCTTGCTGGCGCCTTCCAGCGCCTTGGAGACCAGCGGCTCGGTCGGCAAGCCCGTGGCGCGCGCCGAATCCACGATCTGGGAGATTTCCCGTGCGGTTCGGGCGTCGAAGCGCTCTTCCAGGCGTGGATCGGCGGCGGCCGGCCGCGGGATCGGCGTCAGGCAGGCGGCGAACATCAAGATGAGCGCCGGCGCCACGGCAAACACCGGGGCTGTGGCCATGGCCCCCCGCGTACGTCTCATGTCCCCGTCCCTCCCACCACGATCACGGAGCTGCGCTGCCCGAATCCGTCCTCGGGGGCGAGCGGCGCTCCCGGATCGGTCAGCCACCGCTCTCCGTCCACCACGAAGGCGTAGACGTGGCGGCCGCGCGCGAGCGAGAGCGTGACGGTCCAGGTGTCACTGGAGCGGACCCTGCGCATCGGCGTGGCGCGCGGATCCCACCCGTTGAAGTCTCCGACCAGGGCGACGTTCGTGACCCCCGGCGCCACCAGGACGAATTCCATCACCCGCTCCGCTTCCGCGCCCGCGGAGGAGGCGGCCGGGGCACGAGCCGGCGCCGGGGTCCCTCGCCAGGCCATGCCGAAGCCCAGGCCCATTGCGATAGCCGCCACCACCGACACCGCCAGGGGGGACAGCGTCCAGGCGGGCTCGACCCACCATACAAACCATCCGTCGCGCCTCGGCATCTTCGCCTGGCGCACCGAGCGTAGAAGCCGTTCCCGAGTCTCCGGGCCCGGGGAGGGTGTGAGGCGGTAGGCCTCGGCGAAACGGTTCGCGAATCCTCCGTCTTCCTCGGGGGTGTCGTTCCGATCAACCATTCAGCATCGCCTCCAGCCGCGGCCGCATGGCATCGCAGGCCCGCTTCACGCGCATCTTCAGCGCGGGGACGCTCGCCCCGGTGGCCGCCGCCATCTCGCGGTAGTCGAGACCCTCCCCGTACTTGAGCAGAAGAGCTTCCTTCAGGATTGGCTCCAGGGCCGACAACGCGTTCTGGAGAGCGTCTCTCACGTCGAAGGCGTCTTCCTTTTCATCCTTTGCATGGAGCAGAGCGTCCGGGTTGCTCACGAAACGCAACTCCCTTCGGGTGCGACGTCGCGCCAGGGTCCGGCATTGATTGACGAGAATCCGAAAGAGCCAGGGCCGGAAGGCATCCCGCTCCTGGTACCGCGCCAGGGAGCGGTACGCTCGCAGGAACGCTTCCTGCATGGCGTCCTCCGCATCCTGGCGATTGCCGAGCATCCGCACGGAGAAGCGTGCGCAGGCTTCGTAGTAGCGGTCCACCAGCGCGTCGAAGGCATCTGAATGCCCCGCGAGCACGCTGGCGATCAGCTCGGCATCACTCATCCCCATTCTCTACAACCACCCCATCGGGCCCGAGGTCACATGGGTTGCGCGTCCGCCCCAGGATCGAAAGACCCTCGAACGGCGGGCGGCGTCACAGCGAAGCGGTCGGACCCGCGCGCGGGTCCGACCGGGGCTTTACCCCAATTGGCCTACCGTCGCCAGCGAGCCACGGTTCCCGCAAACGAGACGGGCTCAACCCCACCACGGCCTGAAGCCACGGAAGACCCGGACGACCGGGTCGGAAACCCACGGGCTGGGAGGGTTGAGGAGCCAGGGTACGCTCACCGGCTCCCCGGCTCGTCTGCACCACTTTGGCAGTTGGGATAAGGTTCCCCCATGCAACCCGCCCGAAAGCCCGTCGACTACTCCAACGCCTGGGCCGAGGCGAAGGATCTCGCCTGGGCGCATCGCGGGCGGCTCGCTCTCGGCCTCGCCCTGATGCTGGTCACGCAGCTCGCCGGCCTGGTGCTCCCCTGGAGCTCCAAGTTCCTGGTGGACGATGTGATCGGGAAGCGCCGCCTCGATCTCCTCCCCTGGCTGGCGCTGGCGGTGGGCGGCGCCTCGCTGCTGCAGGCCGTGACCTCGTTCGCCCTCTCGCAGGTTCTTGGCGTGGCGGCGCAGCGCGCCATCACCGACATGCGCAAGACGGTCATGGGGCACGTGACGCGGCTCCCGGTTCGCTACTTCGACTCCACGCAGACCGGCATCCTCATCGCCCGCATCATGAACGACGCCGAGGGCATCCGGAACCTGGTCGGCACCGGGCTCGTGCAGCTCAGCGGGGGCCTCGTCACCGGCACCATCGCCCTCGTCGTGCTGCTCGTCCTCAACTGGCGGCTCACGACCTTCACCCTTCTGGCGCTGGCGGTGTTCGGTGTGGGAATGACGATCGCGTTCGCGCGCCTTCGCCCGCTGTTCCGCGCCCGGGGGAAGATCAACGCCGAGATCACCGGAAGGCTCGCCGAGTCGCTCGGCGGCATCCGCATCGTCAAGGCCTATACCGCCGAAAGGCGCGAGCAGCTGGTTTTCGCCCGCGGCGTCCACCGACTGCTTCGCAACATCGCGCAGGGGATGACCGGCGTGTCGGCGGTGACCGCGTTCTCCACCCTCATCCTCGGCACCATCGGGGTGATCATGATCTGGGAAGGCGGCCGGTCGGTGCTGTCCGGCACCATGACCCTGGGCGATTTCTTCATGTACGTGGCGTTCACCGGGCTGGTGGCGGCGCCGCTGGTGCAGATCGCCTCCATCGGCACGCAGATCACCGATGCCTTCGCCGGCCTCGACCGCATCCGCGAGCTACGCAGCCAGGCCACCGAGATCGACGACGATCCCTCGCGCGAGCCGCTCGGCGAACTGCGCGGCGAAGTGGCGTTCGAGGACGTGAGCTTCGAATACAGCCCCGGCCAGCCGGTGCTCGAGGGCATCCACTTCCGGGCGGCGCCCGGCACGACCACCGCGCTGGTGGGCTCCAGCGGATCGGGCAAGAGCACACTCATCAGCCTGGTGATGGCGTTCAACCGTCCGGGATCGGGGCGCGTGGTGGTGGATGGCCGGGACCTCGCGACGATCCGGCTCCATGACTACCGGGCGCGCCTGGGCGCCGTGTTCCAGGACAACTTCCTCTTCGACGGCACGGTGGCCGAAAACATCGCCTTCTCGAACCCGTACGCCACGTCCGAGCGGATCCGCGAGGCCAGCCGCATCGCCCACTGCGACGAGTTCGTGGAGCGGTTCCCGCGGGGCTACGAGACCATCGTGGGCGAGCGCGGCATCCGGCTCTCGGGCGGCCAGCGACAGCGGATCGCGATCGCGCGGGCCATCCTCGCCGACCCGAAGATCCTGATCCTCGACGAGGCCACGTCGAGCCTCGACAGCGAGAGCGAGGCCATGATCCAGGACGGCCTGCGCGCGCTGCGCCGCGGGCGTACGACGTTCGTGATCGCGCACCGGCTCTCGACCATCCAGAGCGCCGACCAGATCCTGGTGCTGGAAGGCGGCGAGATCGTGGAGCGCGGCACCCACGACGAGCTGCTGGCGCGCGACGGACGCTACCGCCAGCTCCATGAGAAGCAGTATCGGATCGAGCGGGACCGCTTCATCAACCCGGGCGAGGACTTCACGCCCGACCTGCCGAAGGCCGAGGTACCGAGAGAGGCGAGCGCGGCAATCCGGGCGGATTGAAGCTGTGGTTCGCGTCGAGCATCGGAACGCCGAGGGCCGGCCCGCAGGCCGGCTCCGTGGTTCCGGGCCCGGTCGCCGATTCCCTACTCGCCGCTCCCCACCGCAGTCCTACGCCCGTTGCCCCGGTCCACCCCCAGCTGCCAGCACAAGAACTGCAGCTCGAGCGCCAGGTCGCGAATCTGCTTGCTCACCGCCAGACCCCCGCGGGAGTGCCCGAACTTCGTGTCGTAGTGGAGCAGGATCGGACGGTCCGATCCGGTCGAGGCTTGCATGAGCGCGGTCATCTTGCGGGCGTGGAGCGGCGCCACGCGCGTATCGGCATCGCCCGAGATGAACAGGATGGCCGGATACTTCTCGCCCTTCTTCACCCGGTGGTAGGGGGAATAGGCGTGGATGTACTCGAACTGGTCGGCCTTCTCGGCCGCGCCGTATTCGGGCACCCAGAAGCGCGCCACCAGGAACTGCTGATAGCGCAGCATGTCGAGGAGCGGGACCGAGCACACCACCGCCCCGAACAGCTCCGGGCGCTGGGTGAATGCGGCGCCGACGAGCAGCCCGCCGTTGCTTGCGCCGGAGATGGCGAGCTTCTGCGGACGCGTGTATTCATTCCGGATCAGCCATTCGGCCGCGGCGTGGAAGTCGTCGAAGACATTCTGCTTCTTCTCGAGCATCCCGGCGCGATGCCAGACTTCTCCGAATTCGCCGCCTCCGCGCAGGTTGGCCAGCGCGAAGACTCCGCCACGCTCCACCCACAGGGCGGCGCGCGCCGAGAACGCCGGCGTCTGGCTGAGCGTGAACCCGCCATAGCCGGTCAGCAGCGTGGGGTTCGAGCCGTCGAGCTTGAGCCCCTTCCGGTGCACCAGGAACATCGGGATCCGGGTGCCGTCCCTGGATTCGTACCAGACCTGCTTGAGCTCGAACGTTTCCGGCTTCACCGGCACTTTCGCCATCCACCATTCGCTCTTCTTCCCCTTGGCGACGTCGTAGCGGTAGATCGTGGTCGGCACGTGGAACGAGGTGAAGGTAAAGAACGCTTCGCCGGTCTTCCAGCGGCCGGCCATGCCGCCTACCGAACCGAGCGTCGGGAAGACGATCTCCCCCTCGAGCTTGCCGGTGGGATCGAAGATCTTCACCGAGGACACCACGTTCTCGAGTGTATTGAGGAACAGTTTCCCGCCCACGAGCGAAAAGTTGGTGATCACCGCCGCGCCCTGCGGGACCAGCTCGCGCCAGCGGTCGCGAGCCGGCGTGTCCAGGTCCACCACCAGCAGGCGATAGTTGGGCGCGTTCCAGTTCGTGCGCATGTAGAGGCGTCCGTCCGCGATCGCCCCGCTGAACAGGGCGTCCACGTCGTTCACGATCGGGTAGGGGTTGCCGGGTCGGGTGGTGTCCATCATCCAGATCTCGCTCTTCTCGGCGGCGGAGCCATGGTTGACGCTGATCAGGAGCCAGCGACCGTCGTCGGAGAGCCCGGCCCCCACGATCTTCCCGGCGTCGTAGCCCTCGCCGAAGACGTAGCGGTCCCGCGCCGGATCGGTCCCCATCGCGTGGTAGTAGACCCGCGAGCCCTCCTTGCCATGACGCGAATAGTAGAAGCCGCTCTTGTCGGGCTTGATCGAGACGCCGAAGTAGCGCGCCCGCGGCAGCCGATCCTCCAGCGTCTTGCGGGTGGCGAGATCGAAGAAGGCGATCTCCACCTCGTCTTCACCACCCTTGCGCGTGGAATAGGCCATCAGAGCGCCGTCCTCCGAGACGTCGGAGAAACCCACGGATACGCTGTGATCAGGACTCAGGACGTGGGGATCGATCAACACCTCCTGGCTGGCGTTCAGACCCTGGCGCATGCAGAGCAGGTTGAGATCCTGGTCGGCGCCGCGGTGCGTGTAGAAATAGCGTCCGCCGCGCTCGAACGGGACTCCCTGGTTGTCGATCCTGAGCAGCTGCTCGATGCGCGACTTCAGATCTTCGCGACCCGGCACCGGGCCCAGCACGGCTTCGGTGTATCCATTCTGGGCGTCGATCCAGGTTCGGGTTTCGGGGCTGTCCTGGTCTTCGAGCCAGCGGTAGGGATCCGGGATCGCGACACCATGCAGGGTGTCCGCCACCGCCTCGGTGCGCGTCGCGGGAGGCTGGGGGAGCGCTGCCTGGAGCGGTGCGGCAAGGACCAGCACCGCCGCGAGCGGGGCGGCGGACCGCAGGAGCCGGCGGAACATGAGAATCCTCCAAGGCTGGGCACGGAAGTCGAAAGGAGCCGTGGGATAGTAGCCCAGTGTCCGGTGGCTGGAATCCCCTTTTTACGCGGGTGTGGCGCGGCATCCCGCGGGTCTTGCAGCTCCCCGGGTGCATCTTTCCACTGGTGCCGGCCAGGCGCTCGAAGGTGAGCCCTCGACCCCGACGCCCTCCGGCTCTGCTAGATTCCCCGGCGACGACGGCGTCCGGAGGCATGCCGCCTCCCGACCGTTCTCACCGACGACAGGAAGGAGCACGAACATGCTGAAGAGAAACCTGGCCGCGGCCGGCGTGGCCGCGATCGCCTGCGCTGCGGCCCTGACGCCGGCGGCGACGGCCGAGCTGGTGCTGCCGCGCGTGAGCCCCAAGGCAACCGTGAGCCAGACCATCGGGCTCACCGACATGACGCTCACCTACAGCCGTCCGGGCGTGAAGGGGCGGGACATCTGGGGCGCCCTGGTCCCCCACGACAAGCCCTGGCGCACCGGCGCCAACGAGGCGACCACCTTCACCACCAGCGACGAGATCACGGTCGCGGGCCAGAAGCTTTCGGCCGGCACCTACAGCTTCTTCACCATCCCGAGCGCCGGGGAGTGGTCGGTGATCTTCAGCCGCCAGAAGGAGCTCTGGGGCGCGTTCGACTACGACCCCTCCCAGGACCAGTTGCGGGTGACCGCGAAGCCCACTACGGGCGAGCACGTCGAATGGATGCGGCTGGGCTTCGAGGACCTGAGCGTGAACTCAGCGAACCTCGTGCTGCGCTGGGAAAAGATGCAGCTCACGGTGCCCATCGAAGTCGCGGTGAACGACAAGGTGCTCGCCAGCTGCCGCACCGAGGTGACGGCGGCCAAGGCGGACGACTGGCGGACGCCGATGCGCGCGGCGGGCTGGTGCTTCGACCAGACGCTCAACCTGGATGAGGCGGCGGGCTGGCTCGACAAGTCCATGGCGGTCCAGCAGACCTACCAGAACCTGTCGCTCAAGGCCCGCTGGATGATGAAGGACGGCAAGAAGAAGGACGCCCTCACGACCGCCAAGAAGGCGGTCGAGATGGGCAAGGCCAGCAAGGAGAAGGTGGACACGTCGGGGACCGAGAAGCTGATCGCCGATTGGACGGCGGCGAAGTAGACGAATCCAGCCTCAGGGAACGGGACACCCGAAGCCTCAGGCGAGACCTGCGGGTCTCCGGTGCGCAGGCCTATGTCCGCCGCGTCCGTATCAAGGCGGTCACCAGCAGGGCGACCGCCATCACGACGACGCAGCCCACGAGGTTGTACCAGAGGAATGACAACTTCGTGAGCTTGAAGCACGCGATCACGACCCCCTCGGCCACCAGGGCCCCGGCGAACACCGCGGTCCCGCGCACGCCTTTCAGCAGGAACGCGGTGAGGAAGATCCCCAGGATCGTGCCGTAGAAGAGCGATCCGAGAATGTTCACCGCTTCGACCAGTGAGCCGAGGCCGGCGGCGAACTCGGCGAAGGCCACGGCGAACACGGCCCACGCCACGGTCACGAGGCGTGAGATCAACACCTCGTGCCGCCCGTCGCCGCGACGCGGCCATGCCCGTTGGACCACGTCCACTACGGTGGTGGAAGTCAGCGCGTTGAGCTCCGCGGACGTGGAGTTCATCGCGGCCGCGAACACCGCCGCGAATACCAGACCCACGAGCCCCACGGGCAGGTGCGTCAGCACGAAGGTGAGGAAGACGTAATTCACGTCGTTGGTGCGTGCGGCGGGATCATCGCGGCGCAGCAGCTCGACCGCGGTCGCGCGGAGACCCGACAGCCTCTGCTGCGCGTCGTCCAGCGCGGTTTCGGCGCGCACCCGCTCCTCCCGGTCGCCGGCACGGCGGGCTTCGAGGAACGCCCGGGCGTGGTGCTCTCGTTCCGTGAGAACCCTGCGGTGATCCGCCTCCAGCCGGCTGAACTCCCGCGCATGAGGTCCTTCCATGACCCCGGCCACGGTCACGCGGTCGAACCACAGCGGCGGCGGCGCGAAGAGGTAGAACACCGCCACCAGCACACCGAGACCCAGGATGAAGAGCTGCATCGGCACCTTCACCAGCCCGTTGAAGAGCAGGCCCAGCCGGCTCTCGGTCACCGAATGGCCGGTGAGGTAGCGCCCCACCTGCGACTGGTCGGTCCCGAAATACGACATCTGGAGGAAGAATCCGCCGATGAGTCCCGACCACAGGTTGTAGCGGTCGTTGGGATCGAAGCGCACCTCGAGCGCGTTGAGCTTCCCGAGCTGGCCGGCGAGGGCGAAGGCGTCCCCCGCTGAGACCCCCGCCGGCAACGCCGAGAACACCACCGCGAATGCGACCACCATCGTGCTCATGATGATGAGGAACTGGACGAAATGGGTGTGGCCCACCGCCTGGCTCCCGCCCGCGGCCGTGTAGACGACGACCAGGCCGCCCAGCAGCACGCAGGTCCAGCGCACGTCCCAGCCGAGGATCACCGACAGCACCAGCGCGGGGGCGTAGATCGTGAGACCGGCGGCCAGCCCGCGCTGCACCAGGAACAACCCCGCCGCAAGCGTGCGCGTCTTTCCGTCGAAGCGCGACTGGAGGTACTCGTAGGCGGTAAAGACCTTCATGCGGTGGTAGGCCGGCACCGCGATCATGCACAGCACGATCATGGCGAGCGGGAGCCCGAAATAGAACTGCACGAACCGCATGCCGTCGGCGAATCCCTGGCCCGGGGTCGAGAGGAAGGTGATCGCGCTCGCCTGGGTGGCCATCACGGAGAGCGCGACCATCGGCCAGGGCATGCGGCGTCCGGCGACCAGAAAGCTGTCCAGATCCCGCATCCCGCGGCTGCGCCACAGGCCGTACAGCACGAAGCCCGCGAGCGCGCCGAACAGGACCGCCCAGTCGAGGCCGCTCACGGGTGCGCCCTCAGCGGTTGTGCGCCGCGAGCCACGCGCAGAAGAGGATGCAGGCGATCAGGCCGGCGAGCACCAGGGCGTAGAGCCAGCCCCAGCGCCCCAGGACTGGCGGCGCTTCGTCCGCCGCATCGGTGCGGCGGGTGACGTCGGGTCGAGAGGGCCCCGTCACCGGGTTCGGCTCACGAGGTTGGCGAACAGGCGGTAGGCCCCGGGCACTCCGGCGGGGAGCTGCCGGAACCAGGCGTATCCGGTGTAGATGAAGACACCCTTGCCGTGGCGCGCGAACAGGAGGCCTCCGCCGCGCGGCGGCTCGCCGGGATCGGCGCAGCCCAGCACCGTCTCGTACCTCGGGTCCCACGGGTTCGCGAAGTAGAGCCCACGCTCCTGAACCCAGTCATCGAAGTCCGGAGCGCCGATCGTGTTGGGAGAGGTCAGCAGGGCATGCTCGGGATGGGTGGCGGTCATCGGGGCTTCTTCGACCGTGACTCGATCGCGCGAGATCTTGAACGGGAACGGGCCGAGTCGATCGTCGAGTCCGGGGTCCGCGGTCTGGTACTGGACCACCAGACGGCCGCCGGCGGCGACGTAGTCGAGCAGCCGGCGCTGGAGCCGCCGGAGGCGCGGTCGCGTGTTGTAGGCGCGTACGCCGACCACGATCGCGTCGTATCCGCTCAGATTGGCCGCCTCGACCTGGTCGTCGGACAACAGCTCCACGGCGAGCCCCATCTGTTCGAGCGCGTTCGGGACCTCGTCGCCCGAGCCCATGAGGTACGCCACGCGGGCGCTCGTACATTCGAGGTCCGCGCGCACCAGCCGAGATTCGGCCGCTGGAAGGACGGTGAGGATCCCGACGTGGGCATAGTCGATCCGCACCAGCCGCGAAGCGTACGCGCGGTCGCCGACCCGCATCTCGGCCCGCACGGTCGCGACCGCGGCCGCGGCGGGCGGCGTCACCCGGAAGTTCACTGCCGTGTCAGCCTCCGAGGCGGCGAGGGCGACGGGGATTTCCGCGGGGTCGCAGCGCCATCCCTCGGGAAGCACGAGCCGCACCTGACCTTGGACCGGCGCGTCTGTGCTCTGGGCCGTCACGACGATGGTCCGCGGCCCGCGGTCGGGAAACAGGTACGCGTTCCGGTTCATCCGCAGAGAGACCGGGGGCACGACGTCGAAGGAGCGGTGGCGCTCCCCCGCCACCGGATCCACCCAGCGGTAAACGACCGGAACCTCGTAGGCGAGGCGACGGCCCGCGACACCCAGCGTGATCCGCACCACCAGCGCCGGGGCTCCTTCGGGATCGCCGATCTGCGCTGGATCGGGCACGTCGTAGGCGCCGCGTGACGGTTGGCGGCGCAGCCAGTAGGGGCGCGAGGGTTCGAGATCCGGCGGCACGATCAGCGCGAGGGTGTCGGTGACCGCACGGTTGAGCGCCAGGGGACGCGGCGACGCGCCCGTCGCAATGGCCGATGGGCTGGCCGGCCGGCCCATCGAATGCAGGTCTTCGCCGCGGAACAGCTCGGCCCGCTCGAGCGTGACCGGCACGTCGGCTCGCAGCAGCGCCGACGCCACGACCTTCGCACGTCCGCCCGGCGTCCCATACGGCGATTGGGCGATGGCTTCGAGCCACAGTCCCGCACACGAGCGGATCACTTCCATCAGCTCGTCGCGCTTGCGACGGACGAGAACGTCCTGCGGAAGTTTGGCCAGGATGTCGTACGCCTCGAACAGCACAGGCAGGACCTTCTGCGGCCGATCAGGGTCGAACTCGCGCTCGGCCCGGTGGAGCAGCTCCGGCAGACGTCCCGCCCCCGGCACGCGAGCCCAGGTGAGACCCACACCCTCGAAGAGATCCTGGGTGGCGGGCTCGCCGAGCCGATGCTCGAACGTGTTGACCCATTCGCCACGGCGCTCCGCCGCGCCGAAGCCCTGGCTCTTGTGCTGGCTGCGGCTCTCGCCGGAGATCTCCGTGAACGATCGGGCCAGCAACGTCTGGTAGGCGCCGAGATCCACGCGCAGCCGGATGCGGTTCGTGTCCGCCCCCTGGCTGCCGAAGCGGAACACGTTCCAGACCAGACGTCTCGCGCGCCAGGGGCGCACGAGCCGGAGCTGCTCCGGAAATCGCGTGGAATCGGCCGCGGCCTCGAATGCCTGCTCGGCCAGGATGGACGAAGCGGTATGGTGCCCGTGGCCGCCTTCTCCGGTTGCCGGGAAGCGCGTCACGATGACGTCGGGTCGAAACCGGCGAATGACCCACACCACGTCCGCCAGCGTCCGCTCGCGATCCCAGAAGGCCAGGGTCTCGTCCGCCTTCTTCGAATACCCGAAGTCGATCGCACGGGTGAAGAACTGCTCCGCCCCGTCGATGCGGCGAGCCGCCAGGAGCTCGTGGGTGCGAATGAGACCGAGGCGATCGCCCTGCTCGGGCCCGATCAGGTTCTGGCCACCGTCGCCGCGCGTCATGGAGAGATAGGCGGTGCGCACCATCCGTCCCTTCGAGAGCCACGCCAGCAGGGCGGTGTTTTCGTCGTCGGGATGTGCCGCCACGTAGAGGGCGCTCCCCGTCACGCCGATCTTGCGGATCGCCAGCCGCAGCTCGGCCGCGTCGAGCATGTCGCGCGGGCGAGGATCTGCCGCGGCCGGAGGAACGGCCGCGAGGGCCAGCGTCATCCATAGAGCGAATGTCCGTCGCGCCAAGCGGATCGGCATCGGGATGGGCTCCTGTCGAACGTCGAATCGAAACGCGGTCACGAGAGCGGGCATGCTAGCACGCCGCGCGAGGGGCGTCGGAGGGTGGAGATGGGACAGAAGCCCGCGCGCACCCGGCGGAGCGCCGACGTCATGGCGGCCGAGGGCGGGGGGTCGGTGACGGAGTCACGCAGCGGCGGCGCCCAGCTCGATGAAACGCGCGGCCAGCTGGGGACCTTTGCCCTCATCCTCGTGTTTGAAGAAGACGAAGACCTCTTCCCACGGCTGTTCCTTCAGGCGCCGGGCCCAGAGGGCGAGCTCGGCATCGCCGTAGTCCGGGCGGCGGAGCCGCAGGTAACCCCAGCCGGCGGTCGCGACGAGCGGCGGCTCCCCGTCCTCCGTGTCGGCGAGGCACAGGGTCGCGCCGTGATCGCGCAGCAGCTCGTACACGTCTTCGTCGAACCACGTCTCGTGTCGGAACTCGAACGCCGCGCGCACGGGCCCGAGCTTCTCCAGGAACTCGCGCAGCACCGTCGCGTTCTTGCGGAAGAAGGGCGGCAACTGGAACAGGAAGGGGCCGCGCTTCTCACCCATCACGGTCGAGGCGTCGATCAGGAAGCGCACCACGTCGTCCACCTGCTGGAGCTTGCGCTCGTGGGTGATGCGTTTGGGGGCCTTGAGCACGAAGCGGAAGTCGGGAGGCACCTCGCCTGTCCACTTCTCCAGCATGGTCGTTGTGGGCATGCGGTAGAAGGTGTTGTTGATCTCGACGGTGCCGAAGCGCTCGCCGTAGTGGCGCAGCATCTGGTTCGCCGGCATCTTCGGCGGATAGAAGCTCCCCACCCACTCCTTGTAGGAGTACCCGCTGGTGCCGACGCGGACCTTCATGGCAACCCCTCACCTTTCGCGACCCGCCGCATCCAGACCGACGCCACGTCGGCGAGTTCGTCCAGCGCAACGTCGTTCGTGCGCCCCGAACGCTTGAGCACGCTGAAGGAGTGATCGGCACCCTCGATGACGTGCAGCTCGGCGCCCGGGCCGAGATGCTGGCACAGCGGCCGGATCAGGTCGAGCCCGGCCAGCGCGTCGCGCGTGCCCTGGACGAACAGCATCGGGGTCGTGACGTCGTCGAGGTGTTTCGTGCGTGAGATGCCGGGGCGTCCGGGTGGATGGAGCGGAAACCCGAAGAAGACGAGACCGCGCACCCTGGCCAGGGCTTCCGTAGCCGCGGCGGTGGAGGTCATGCGGCCCCCGAGAGATTTTCCACCCGCGAACAGGGGCAATCCCTTCAGCCGCTCCGCACCCACGGCGACCGCGGCGCGCACCGTGGCGGTCAGCACGGCGGGTGCGTCGGGCGGGCCGCCGCCGCGCTCCATGTAGGGGAACTGGTAGCGCAGGGTCGCGACGCTCCGGGAGGCAAGACGCTCGGCCAGCGCCTCCATGAACGGATGCCTCATGCCCGCGCCGGCGCCGTGCGCGAGCACCAGGGCTGCGTTCGCGTTCGAAGGCCTGAGAAGCAGCGCGGTGACCCGGCCGGCACCCGGGACTTCCAGGCCGGTCGTGATTGCGCCAGGCTCCGAGGTCATGCGGTCCTGCTCCGGGCGGATGCGGCTGTCGCGGGAAGCGCGGCGGATGGGCGTCATCGGATAGAGGGGTGAATGTGGGCGGCGAGTCTAGCACAGGCGTTTCGGGCTCCGGTCAGCGGGCCGGGCTCACTTGTAACAGCAGCGTCAAAGTCGGTCATCCAGTCGCGTCAGGGCAAAGTGCTCGCGGTCGTAAAAGTGGTACAGGATGAGGCGCAACCATCTCGGTGGAAAATACTGTTGCTGGGTCGCGTGGGTCTTCATGCCTTGCAGTCTGAATCGCGGATCCGCTGCCGCCGCAAGCCCGGCAGGAGGCTGTCGGCGAAGCTGGTGGCGTATGGCCGCCGGGAAGAAAAGGGCTGCGCGCCTCGGGAACGTGACCTGGGCCAGCCACCGCGGCGGCGACCCGTTTCGCGTCGCAGGCGAAGGAGAATCCGCCACCTGAAGAGCCGCCAGGACAGCCGCACCAATCCGTCGGTGGTCGGGGTGCCCCGTAAACCCCGCTGCAGAGTCCATCGTCAGGACCAGGTCGGGTTGGAATCGACGGATTGCCGCCAAGACGGAATCTCGAAGGATCTCGATCCGGACGTTCGAGAGGTCACCGTCGTGAAAGTCCCACACGAGTTGTTCGCGAATTCCGAGGTATGTGCCGAACGTCCGCAGCTCTTTGTCTCGCATCTGCACCAAGTCCGCCTCGGTGCCGGCGAATCCTCGGGGAACTCCGCGCTCTCCGCGCGTGGCGGTGACCGTTCGGACCTCGCAGCCCCGCTGCGCGGCATCCGCCAACGTCGCGGACACCAAGATCTCGTCATCGGGATGGGCGAACACCCCGAGCACCGAGCGGCAACCCAGATCGTTGACGAGTGAGGGCACCGATCGAGCGCCCGGCTCCTCGAAGAGCGAGTCGAAGAGCACGGTGGCCGCAATCGTTGCGAGTAGGATCAGCGCGGCAAAAAAAACTACAGCGCGGCGATGCATTCGGAATCCCCGTGAGCCTCGACCAGGTTTGGGCAATGCCTCCCGCGTTCAGCCGGTCGCCCTGCGGCGGCTCTGAGCGGGGCCTGGCGCGCCCCTAGCGAAAGTCGCGGATCAGCACGGCGTCCGACGTGCGCGTTCCCGCGCAGACGACCAGGCGGCGGCTGTCGGCCATCCACGCGTAGTCGAAGACGGACTCCGAGGCGAACTGCGTGGCCTGCACCGGCCGGCTGCCGTCTGCCTCCACGATCCAGAGGTTCGAAGCATCGCCATCGTCCACCCGCACGGCCAGCTTCCGCCCGTCGGGGGACCACAGGTGGTCGGTCACTCGCCCTTGCGTGAAGCGCGTCACGGCGGTGGGCGGGCCGCCGTCGAACGGGCACCGATAGACGTTCCACGCCGCGTTGGCACGGTTTCGGAACGTCACCGCGCGGCCGTCTGGGGCCCATCGCTCGGTAGCGGACTTGCTTGGCCTTGCGCAGGGCATCCATCGTTTCGTCGACGGTCAGGAGGACGGTCGTTTCGAGCGAGCCAAGCGCACCGCCGCTACCAATCGCCAGCGCAACCGCGGCCATGGACACGTTGTCGGGGGCCTCCCATAGGGTGTAGCCGTCCTGTGTGCCGAAGGCGTACCAGAACCCATGGAGCTTCCCACCGACCGACTCGATGTACGACTGAGCCGCCTTTCGGCGGTCCTCTGGGTTGCCGATCAACCTGGCCCAAGTCTCCGGCGTGTAGCTGAACCCCTCACGAGCAGGATCAACACCGTATCGGCCGTGGTCAAGCGAGAAGCCCCCGCAACTCATCGAGTTACGAGGGCTCTCGGACGTGGCTCCTCGGGTAGGATTCGAACCTACAACCCTCCGGTTAACAGCCGGATGCTCTGCCGTTGAGCTACCGAGGAACGGCTTGAATTCGCTTTTGGGGGAGCCTCGGTGCGCGGCCGCTTGGCAGCCCGGTCGAGGACAGGCGGGGCAGTCTATGGGGCCGCGAAAACCGGGTCAAGCCGCGTTCCTGAGATCGACTCGGCGGACGGTTTTGAATTCCGTGGGCAGAGTATGCACGCGAAGCGATCCCGCCGTCGCCGGCGTCGGGATCTCACGCCCCTAGCCGCAGACAGCGGCTCGCCGGGCCCCGCCTATCCCCTCGTTCCGTCCCGTTCGATGCCTTCGGACCCCGCCGCGCATTCGGGGCAGGACTGCTGCGGGCCACCTTCCTTGATGCGCCGCATCACGTAGTTTTCGAGGTCGTGCCACTCGCCGCGCTCGTCGCGGATGCGCTGGCAGTACGAGCACACGGGAACGTCTTCGCGCAGGCGGTCGAGCGTGTCCCGGGTGCTGGACAGCTCGGCGTTGGCCATCTGGAGCTCGCCGACCGCCCCGCGCAGTTGCTGGGTGAGCCGGATGATCCGCAGCCCGGCCCGAATGCGGGCGAGCAGCTCGCCGTGGTCGCAGGGCTTCACGAGGTAGTCGTCGGCCCCGGTCTCGAGGCCCAGCAGCTTGTCGCTGAGCTCGCCCTTGGCGGTCAGCAGGATGAAGTACGGGGCCGCTTCCCGGAGGCCGGTCTTCACCGACTGGCAGAGCTCGAGGCCGTCGACCTCGGGCATCATCCAGTCCGAGAGCACGAGATCGGGCTCCCAGGTCACGATCGCCTTCATGCCCTCGCGGCCATCCGCCGCCACCATCACCCGATAGCCTTCCGATTCCAGGCGCTTCTGAAGCACCCGCTGGAAAAACACGTCGTCTTCCACGATCAGGAGCTTGGCCTCTGTGATGGAAGCGGTCATGCCGCCTCCGGAAGGGCCAGCCGAATCTGTTGGATGAAGGCTTCGTGATCGAGGATGGGCTTCGAGACGTATCCGTCGGCGCCGCTCTCGGCGAGCAGCTTCTCGCCGTCGCCGCGCATCGCGTGGGCGCTGGCGAGAATCACGGGCACCTGCGCCGTGGCAGGATCGCGCTTGAGGAGCCGGCAGATGTCCACTCCGTTCACCGGCCTGCCCTCATGACTGGAGTCGCGCAGCGTGACGTCGAGCAGAACCAGGTCCGCCCCTTCACGGACCAGCCGCTGTACTGCCTCGGGCGATTCCGTGTGCGTGACCTGGTATCCGCCGCGCCGCTCCAGCAGCTCGCGGAACAGCGTCGCGTTGACAGGATCGTCCTCGACCACGACCACGTGCTTCACGCGGCCTCCGTTTCGGCCGGACCCGGATCCTGCTCGTCTCTGTGGGTCTGCAGGTGCCAATCGACGAGATGCGCGAGCAGGGCGGGATTGTCGTGGATGCTGGTCTTGGACACGACATCCAGCACCAGGCCTTGCTCGAGCAGGCGTTTCTCCTCGGCGTTTCGCGGCTCGGGCCAGTTGGTGAAGACGAGCACGGGAAGCTTCGCCGCAGTCCCGGTGAGCGTCATGTCCCGCAGCACGTCGTAGCCGCTGACTTCCGGCATCATGAGGTCGAGCAGCAGCAGGTCGAAGCCGTTGGGCTGCGTGCGCAGGATGTGGAGGCACTCCTCGCCATTCGAGGCCACCTCGATGTGGAAGCGTTCCTCGCGCAGCACCTTGCGCACGAAGGCGGTGACGACCGGGTCGTCCTCGGCCATGAGGATGCGCACCTGCCGGCCCGAGATCGACGCCACCAGTTCTTCGACCTTGTTGACCAGCGCCGAGGGCTCGATCGGCTTTACGAGGTGCTCGGGCTTGCGGGCGAACGTGGTGCTCCGGAGCCGCTCGCGCACCTGGCTTTCGAAGCCGGTTACGAACAGCACCGGGGTGTGCCGGGTTTCGGGGTCCGAGCTCATGCGGGTGGCAAGATCCCAGCCGGTGCGGATACCGGCATCCGCGCTGCAGGAGAGCGCGTAGTCCAGCACCACCAGCGCGGGCTTGAGCCGCCGCACCCGGACCCAGGCCGACTCGGCGCTTTCGACCTCGACAGTCCGATAGCCGTGCTGGTGCAACACCGCGATGAGGAACTTCCGGAACACCGGATCGTCCTCGACGATCAGGACCAGCGGACCGCCGGCGGGCCCGTCGATGTGATCGATCGTGTCCTCGGTCTCCGGCGCCTCGCTCGCCTGCTCGTTCCAGATCGGCAGCGAGAAGTACATCCGGGCACCTTTGCCCCGCCCTTCGCTGGACACCCCGATCACGCCGCCCATGAGCTCGACCAGACTTCGCGAGATCGCCAGTCCGAGCCCGGCCCCACCGTACTTCCGAGTGGTGCTGCCGTCGCCCTGGGCGAACTTCTCGAAGATGACGCCCTGCTGCTCCCGGGGTATGCCGATGCCGGTGTCCTCGACTTCGAACATCACATGGCCGAGGTCAGGTCGCGCAAGCGCCCGCACGGTGATTCGGCCCTGAGGGGTGAATTTGAGGCTGTTGCCCACCAGGTTGATGAGGACCTGCTTGGCCTTGCCGAGATCACAGCGCACCGCAACGTCGGGGCTTTCGGGCTCCACGAACTTGAGCTGGATGCCCATCCGCGCCGCCTGGACGTGAGTGAGGATGCTTACCTCGTCGAACAGGGTCGTGATCGCGATTCTCTGGACCTCCATCGTGAGCTTGCCGGCCTCGATGCGCGCGATGTCGAGCACGTCGTTGATCAGCCCCAGCAGGTGGCGCGAACACTGAAGCGCCTGCTTCACGAACTCCTCTTCTTCGTCGCGAGTCTTGCACATGCCGTCGAGCACGAGCTGGAGGAAACCCATGATGCCGTTGAGGGGCGTGCGGAGCTCATGCGACGTGTTGGCCAGGAACTCGCTCTTGAGCCGCGACGCTTCCTCGAGCTGCGCGTTGACCTCCTCGAGACGCCGGTTGCTGGCCTCGAGCCCCTCGGCGAACGACCGGATACGGCGTTCGGCCTCGACGCGGTCACGGATGTCGCGGATGATCGCATTGTAGAGAAGCTCGGACCCGGACCCGGACTGCCCCAGGGACATCTCGGTCGGAACGACCTCCCCGTCGGGCCGGAGGGCGTTCGCGACCCAGACCACGCCGGGCGTGGGCAGGTCGTGATCGCTGGCCTCGCCGTCCCGGGCCCCGGTCCAGCGAAGGAAGCGGTGCAGCGGCTGCCCCTCCATCTCCTCGACCGGGCGGCCGAACAGTTCCTCGGCGGCGCGGTTCACGGTGTGTACGCGGCCGGTGTGGTCGTAGGTAATGATCGCGTCGAAAGCGCTGTCGAAAATGGCCTGCACCCGTTCCGCGTGCCGGCGCGTCACGCGCATCTCGTGCCGCACCAGGCCACGCTTGTAGGCGCGCCGCCACTGCCACACCAGCAGGAAACCGCCCAGGACGAACACCAGGTCCATGGCCAGCAGCTGGAGGACCGTGCCCCGCAGGCCCGCGATCATGACCCGGCGGTCGATCCGCCCCACGAGGCCCCACCCCAGTTCGGGCAGGAAGCGCGTGGTCGCGCAGTAGGGCTCCTGACCCGGATCGGCTTGCTCGATTGCGGCTTCGAGTCCGGTCGCAGCCATGGCGGCCGGGCGAGATTCGGCCAGCGACATGGAGACCGGGCTGGTGGGCGCGAAGTTCTGCGTGGGGTCGGGAGACGTGAGGTAGCGCACCGCGCCACTCTCGGTCTGGACCAGATAGCCGAACGCGGTCGGTCCCACGTCGG